>Ga0065721_10003609_pt1 | contig 159063 bp, 138 predicted proteins | sample Mesricmetagenome_FD_59108 | JGI IMG/M metagenome (GOLD analysis project Ga0065721, IMG submission 59108) | Mesophilic microbial community from rice straw/compost enrichment Sample: eDNA_1 v2 (version 2) | ecosystem: Engineered > Solid waste > Grass > Composting > Bioreactor | place: USA...
ATTCAAAGGAATCCCTGAGCAATGGCGATCGGAAGAACATTTCATGCGCAGGCTGCTGTTTAGCCCAAATACAAACAAAGGGGTGTCCCATCGTCATTTACATGACTTATGGGACACCCCCTTTTCGTTTTTTTGATTGACGAAGTAAACATAGGTAGAATATACTAAGAGCGCAAATAGTTGCGCAACTTATTTGCGTAAAATTTATTCATGTAGGAGGGATGATTGATGAGAANCATAGGTTCANGNCCANTTTTGAAAGCGTTTACTGTTTTGATGTCGTTTGTGTTATTGACAGGAGGTTCGTTTGCGTTGCCCTTTCCGGATAAGGCGTCAGCAGCTGTTGGTGCAATCACGGTTAATTTGACGGAAACGCAAGAGGCGTTTAAGAACCCCTTAATGGGATTTCGGCCAACCCGCTTTTTGAATGACACTAGTTTTTCGAATCAGGAATACGGCACTGTGTTTAAGCACTACATCAAATACACCGATTTGGAGAATGCGGCGTCCGACTCCGTTCAGAAGATTAAGGATTGGAGCAATACAGCCTGGGCGGGGATCGAAAGCCAGAACAAAAAGGTTATTCCTCGCGTAATCATCGTTTACCCGAACTCCGGAGAGTATTGGCCGCAGGGCGTTCCTCATGGAGACGTGGCCACGCAATGGACAACGGACACCTTGAAGAACCGTCTGACCGCCTTCATTCAGAAGCTTGGCCAAGCTTGGGATAATGATCCGAGAGTGGCTTACATCGAGCTGGGGCTATGGGGAAATTGGGGAGAGCATCATATTTATCCGGATAAGCTTGCGGACGGAACCGACCGGATTCCGCTCGCCTTCCAGACCGCATTAGGCAACGCGGCTTCGCAGGCTTTTCAGAATAAAAAAGTGCAAGTGCGGTATCCCGATACCTTCCAAAATTTTAACTTCGGATTCCTGTGGGATTCCTTTGCCTTAATCGATGACCTGTCGGGAGGAGAAGGCATTGCAGTGAGAAATGTCTGGAGAACGCAGGTTAACGGCGGGGAGGTTGCTTACGATTGGGGGCAAAAGAATATTCAGCCCGGCGATTCCCCGGATGATACGTTAAGCGATCCGAATCACCGGAACTACGTGATCGACTGGATCAAAAAAACGCATACAACAAGTCTAGGCTGGATTGATCTGTACGACGCGAATAATTCGGCCGTCTCTCAAGGGGCTGCACTGATGCAGAAGGAATTCGGCTATCGATTCGTCGTTAATCAGGCTACATATTCAGGCAGCGTGCAGCCCGGCGGGGCAATGAACGTGTCCTTCTCGGTCGTGAACAAAGGGTCAGCGCCGTTCTATTATAACTGGCCGGTGGAGGCCAGCTTGCTGAGAAGCGACCGTACCGTAGCTTGGAAGGGCATCTTTAACGGCACGGACATACGGAACTGGATGCCGGGCGACGATTGGAACGCCGCGACGCGCCAATACAATCAGGCGCCAGCCGTTCAACAAGTTTCCGGCGCGTTTACCATTCCATCCAATATGCCGGCGGGAACCTACACTTTAGCGCTGTCTATTCTGGATCCGGCCGGGTATAAGCCTAGCGCCAGATTCGCGAATTCGAATTATTATACGGGCGGCAGAACACCGCTTGGCAAAGTGGGAATCGGCATGGATCCGGCTGATCAGAACATCGGACCTTTCGACCAGCTTAAGCCGGATAACACGCTTTCGTACAGCTTGACCCAAACACCTTATGATGGAGGCTACAGCGGCGGAGGAAGCACGGATACCCAAGCGCCAAGCGTTCCGGGGAATCTGACGGTAAGCAGTACGACCTCGAGCAGCGTCAGCTTGACGTGGTCGGCTTCAACCGACAATGTAGGCGTGACCGGTTATGAAATTTATCGCGGAGGAGTATCGGCAGGATCTGTCACAGGCACCTCCTTCACCGATACCGGATTAAGTCCAAGCACGAGCTACGTCTACACCGTCAAGGCCCAGGATGGAGCGGGGAACGTATCTGGTGCAAGCAGCTCAGTAACCACAACCACCAGCGCTTCAGGAGGAGGCGGCACTTTGACGGCCTATGAGGCAGAGGCTTCAGCGAATACGCGGACCGGAGCAGCGGTCATTGCCGCTTGCAGCACCTGTTCGGGTGGCTCGAAAGTAGGGTATGTCGGCAATAATGACGGTACGCTGCAATTTAACGGGGTAAACGCGTCAGTGGCGGGAACCTACACGATGACCGTTTCTTACCTTAGCGGTGAGGCTCGTTCCGCTCAAATACGGGTTAACGGCGGGTCGGCCGTTACGCTTAGCATGCCAAGCACGGGAAGCTGGACTGCTATTGGCACTGTTCAGACGCAAGTGCAATTGAATGCGGGCACTAACACGATTCATTTCTCCAACCCGACAGGCTGGGCGCCTGACTTTGACCGTATTCAGATTAGTGCCAACGGCGGCGTCAGCGGGGATACGCAGGCGCCAACTGCGCCAACCAATGTGAGCGTATCGGGCAAAACCTCAAGCAGCGTCAGCTTGACATGGAGCGCTTCGACGGACAATGTAGGCGTGACGCAGTATCTTATCTACAGAAACGGGAACCAGGCAGGTACGTCAACCGCAACCAGCTTTACGGACAGCGGGTTAAATCCCAATACGGCATACGCGTACACGGTCAAAGCAACGGATGCAGCGGGTAATCTATCGGCGGCCAGCGCAGCGGTTAATGTAACGACCAATGCCGGAAGCGGCGGAACAACTGCTTTGCTGGTAGATAACTTCGACAATTCGCCAAGCTGGCCGGGAAGCAATGATCTCGGCAAATGGGCGGGCGCAAACAGCTTTACCAACAATGCGGGCGTTATTGACTCGGGGGCTTTGAAGCTGGAGTATAACAACAACGGATGGTTAGGCACGGATATTACCCAAGACGTCGGAAGCTACACCAAGCTGGTCATTCGCATCAAAGGCGCAAGCGGCGGCGAACAAAACCATATGCAGCTTACGATTGGCGGAGTGACCAAGCTACTAGCGGATTTCAGCGGGGATACGATTACGACTAGCTACAAGGATATCGCTATTAATTTAGCGTCGAACGGAGTGGACCGCAGCAGCCCCGGACAATTGACGATGACCTTTTGGCACGGAGGCAATAGTACCGTCTGGATAGACGAGATTCATTTCGAGTAAAAAATAAGGCTGGCCCGCCGTTACGCGGGTCAGCCTTTTCGTATTTCAAACCGCGGTATCGCTTGGCGCGATTGCAGTTGATGCAAAAGATTGACGGAAGAGCTTCATGTCGACGAGTGCGCCGCCATTCAGCCTCGAATTCTCTGCAGCAAAGGCCATTAAGTGGCTTTCCAGGGAGGCTTGCGCGGAGGTCAAGGTGTCGATATACCTTTCATGACGGAGATCGGACACGAATTGCCGCATGATTCCGTCGTCTCCTCCTTGATGACCGCTCTCGCTGACGGGGATTTGAATGACCGACTGCGTGCCGGATGAGAAATCGAACAGCTCGATACGGCCGTTTAACAGATCGCCGCGAACTTCCCCTTTGGTCCCCATGATTTGAACGATGCGGTTAATATCCCGCGTAAACCCGCTCATGCTGAACATAACGGTAACGCCATTTCCGAATTCCATGTTTACCGTCTGATGATCAACGACGTTATTATCCGTTTTGTAAACGCATTTGCCGTAAGGGCCTTCCAAGATTGCCTTCATTCGATTCGTTTCGGTAGGAGGATCGGCGATAAGCGCCGCAAAATGATTGACTTCCGTATCCTGCATATAAAATCGCAATGCCGAATAAGGACAGGTGGATTCAACTGCGCAGCCATCCGTGCAGCGGTCCGTCGACCCTTCGGGCGCATTCTCAATCCGGAAGTGGCTTAACGAGCCGAAGGAACTGACCTTCTCGCAATCTGCATCTACAAGCCAGCGAATGAGATCCATGTCGTGACAGGATTTGGCCAAGATCATTGGACTGGAGAGCGTATCGTTACGCCAGTTGCCCCGCACAAAGCTATGAGCGTAATGGAGGTAACCGACGTTTTCGTTATGTTGAATGGACATGACGTTCCCGATGGAGCCGTCTTGAATAAGCTGCTTCATTTTTTGCCAGAAAGGGGTGTATCTCGATACGTGGCAGATCGAGAGCAGACGTCCCTCTTCGCGGGCGACAGCCTCCATGGCTACGCATTCGCTTGGGCTGTTCGACATGGGCTTCTCCAGCAGGACATGATATCCCTTGCGGAGAGCGGCGACCGTAGGCTCGTAATGCATCTGGTCCTGCGTGCAGATGAGGAGCGCATCGCAAAGCTTGGGTTCGTCCATCAATTCTTCCCATGTGGAATAGAGCTGATCCGAAGTTAAGTTTAACGCTTCCGCAAATCTCGTTCTTCTCTCTTGGCTTGGTTCCGCAACTGCGACGACCTCAACCTCGCTCGGAAATTTTTGAACATACGGCATATAGGACAGAAACCCTCGCGCACCTGCTCCTATAACGGCTAGTTTGATTTTTTTCATGTAAAGATCACCTTCCTCGAAGCAACGATTTAAATTTTTCGATACCATGGCAACCGGGATAGCGGCGCATGAACTTCTAGCTGGACAGGGCCTTCTACTACACTTTCGTCATCGCCGAGCCAGCGGCCTTCCGGAAATTGAATCATTCGAGTCCGTTGTCCCTTAATCAAGACAGGAGCTGCCAGGATAGAGTCGCCAACCATGAATTGATCCTGGATCGTATGGTAGCCTTGATTCGGAAAAACAAATTCCAAGCTGCGCAGAATAGGCAGTCCATCCGCGGCAGCCTGTTTTGCAAGCTCTGCGAGCCCGGGACCAAGCTTTGTCCTGAGCTGTACCGCATCCATGCACCAGGATAATTCTTCACCGCTGAGCACCCGCCAAGGAGCCATGGAGAATTGCATAGCAGGGAATAAAGCCGAGCATTGCACGAAACGGATAAAAAGTTCGGAATCGAATTGGAAATCGGGCGAGTTGATGTCACCATCCATTCCTCCGCCAATCATATCGGGACAATTATAGGCATATCCCATGAGTCCTTGAGCAATCGCATTGGGGATGAGTCCCCCAAGTCCTGTTGCATCCCAAGTATGAGTCTTATCGCGCTGCCGCTGAATAAGCGCTTGGCCTCCAAGCTTCCAGCACATTCTCAGCTCGCTGAGTCCGTATCCGATTCCCAATCGCGCGTAAGCTTCGCAATCTTCCATGGGGAGAATAGGGCGCGACCATTCGACGTCCCGGGAAACGTCATTCAGCAGGCCGGGCAGTATAGGCTCTCCCGCGTCAAGTTTGAAGCCGTCAACCCCGTAATCTTGGATCAGTCTGTCCAGCTGTTGCTTGAACCATGCGGAGCCTTCCTCGCGGGTATAATCAACGACCCCGCTGTACCCGTTCCACCATCTTCTTAAGACAGGCGTTCCGTCGGAATGCTTCATCAAGAGATCCTGGCTCAGTAATCGCCGGAAGGTGATGCTGTCCGGACTCACATAAGGGCATACCCACAGCATGACCTTAAATCCTAATTCATGCAGAGCTTGAATCATCCTGGCGGGATCGGGGAAACGATGCTTCTCGAAATCCCAGGTTCCATAATCCTGCATCCAATTATCGTCAATGATCAGTACGCCTGGAGGAAAGCCGTTCTCAATAATAGATTTCGCGTAATGAATAAGCTTCTCTTGCGTCGGCTCATAGAACATTTCCACCCAAGTGCAGTATTGCGGCGCCATAAAAGCAATTTCGTCCGGCGTAATGCCGGAAGGCGGGAAATGGTTAACGCAGGCATGCCGGTATGCGCCTTGAAGGGTTGAGTGACCTTCTTCAATCGTGAGCTTCTGCTTGTGATCGATCGTAACGGTACTCTCATTAAGGGAGAAGGCAAACGGCTCTTCACACCAAATATACCTTCCGCGATTAGACAGCAATAAGGGGGAAGCTTGATTATCGTCGGTCAAACGCAGGTCGCGCGAATGCGGGCGATCGCCAAACGGCATGAGATGACCTTCGTTGATAACGCCTCCCCACCAGAATTCCTCGGGCTCCCGTTGCAATGCAGTGATTGTCATAGTAGACACTCCCAATTTTGTTTTATGAAATAATTTGCGCAATTATTTACTGATATTATGGAGGAATCTATATTTGAATGCAAACCTTTTTTCATCTTAATAATAAGGCATGTAATCTTAAAAATGAGGCATTTAAAGCGTTTGTAGAGATCGGGTAAACTAAATGTGTAAGAGGCAATGGTGATGCGTACGATAAAGTTTATGCAAAATTTTTGCCTAAACAATTTATTAGGGGGATATCAAATGGTGAAAAGAAACAAATTTTCATTCATGCTCGTGCTTGTCCTGATGGTTCTTTCCTTAATTACCGCTGCATGCAGCAACAGTTCGAACAATGCGCCAACGAGCAAACCGGACGACAGCAAGAGCGGCAATGCCGGGGAAGCAACGGAAGCACCTAAGAAGAACGTAACGCTTACCTATGCTATCTGGGATAAAATCCAGCAGCCGGCAATGGAAGCGATCGCAAAAGAATTTACGGCGCAAAACCCAAACATCAAAGTTAAAGTCGAAGTTATTCCATGGGGCGATTATTGGACAAAAATGTCCGCTGCCGCTCCTGCGGGCACGCTGCCGGACGTGTTCTGGATGCACGGAGGCCAATTCGCCACTTACGCATCCGGTAAATTCCTTGAGCCGATTACAAGCAAAGTAGCAGCCGGAGAAATCGATCTCAATAATTACGCGGCGAATCTTGCTTCTATTTATACGCTGAACGGCGAGAACTATGGCATCCCTAAAGATTTCGATACCATTGGTCTGGCTTACAACAAAGAGCTGTTTGATCAAGCCGGCATCCCTTATCCGGACGACACTTGGACTTATGCCAAGCTGGCCGAGGTTGCCAAACAGCTTAGCCAGCCTGACAAAGGCATCTACGGCTTTGGAGCTAAGATGGACACGCAAACCGGCTATTGGAACGATATGCTGGCTAACGGCGGCAAAATTATTGCCGATGATATGAGCAAATCGGGGTACGATGATCCGGCTTCCATCGAAGCCTTGCAAGCCCGTTATCAAATGACGGTTGACGGCGCTTCTCCAACCCATCAGCAAATGACGGATATGGAAGCAACCGAGATGTTCAAATCCGGCAAGTTGGCGATGATTTTCGACGGATCCTGGCGGATCAGCGATATCGACAGCAGCGACATTATCAAAGGGAAATGGGATTGGGCGAAACTGCCTATGGGCAAAGTGAAAAGAGCCAATATTATTAACGGCCTCGGCAACGTGATGTCCGCAAGCGGCAAAAACAAAGAAGAGGCTTGGTTGTTCCTCAAGTTCCTGGGATCGCAAAAAGCGGCTGAAATTACGGCGGAGATGGGCGCGGCTATTCCGGCATACAACGGCACGCAGGATGCATGGCTGACCTCGAGACCGTATCTGAATCTGAAAGTATTCACCGAGCAAGTAGCCGATGCAACTCCGTATCCAAGCGGGTCGATGTCGTATCCGGTATGGTTCGCGAAAGAGCCTGAGATTATGTCGCAGGCATGGGGCGGAGCTATCTCGGTAGAAGAAGGCGCTAAGAAGGTTGCGGAGATGATGAATCAAGCAATCGCGGATACAAAGTAATTAATAAGTATCGTTAAAATGAACGGAATTAGGGAGACGTTCCTGCTGTCAGGAACGTCTCCGATGAATAGGGAGTGGTGAAATTGAATTCCAGAAGCAGGTATGTGTGGGCTTATTTCATGATCGCGCCGACTCTCATAGGCACATTGGTTTTCTGGGGTTGGCCGGTTATCCAATCGATCCTGTTAGGCTTCCAGCACTCGGAAAATTTCGGGACGGTCAATCATTGGGTTGGATTCGATAACTATGCAAAGTTATTCCGTGATAAAGAGTTTTGGCAGAATCTGCGCAACACTTTGGTTTATGTGGCTATGTTTGTACCCCTTACGCTAGTGCTCTCTACCTTGTTTGCCGTACTGCTGAATACGAAGATCAAAGGGGTTTCCCTTTATCGTGTTATATTTTTCCTGCCCCAAGTGACCATGCCTGCCGCTGCAGCGATGGTGTGGGTTGTCCTGTTCGCCAAGGACTTCGGCCTCATCAACCATTTGTTGGGGACGCATATTGCATGGCTTTCCAATGGCAATTATGCCATGCTAGTGCTGGTTATCGTAGGCGTGTGGGGGGCGATCGGCATGAATATGCTGCTTGTTCTCGCAGGCTTGCAAGGGATACCGAAATCGCTGTACGAAGCGGCCGATATTGACGGCGCCAAGCGATTCAACAAGTTTCGGTATATTACCATTCCGATGCTCACGCCAACTCTGTTTTTTACCAGTATCATTCTATTAATTGGAGCTACGCAGATCTTCGACTCGATCTATCTGATTATCGGGAAGACGAATGTCGCGCTTCCGTCGGTTCGCTCTCTTGTGTATGCCTATTACCAGAACAGCTTCATTTATAATGACCGCAATTACGGCGCTGCAATTATCAATATTTTGCTGGTGATTAACCTTGCGCTGACAGGCATTCAATTCGCATTCCAGAAAAAATGGGTCGTCTACGACTGAGGAAGGGGGAAGACGCAACTATGATCAGTTCATCGGCGAGGAAGGCTCACTTGGTCGTTCATATCATTCTTATTATCAGCGCCATCGCTATGCTCGTTCCATTTGTATGGATGGTGTTGACTTCGCTGAAGACAACGACGGAAGCTACGCAGATTCCGATCCGTTATTTGCCGGATGCCCCCAGCTTAAGAGGATATATTGAGGCGATCAAGCAATCGGAGTTCCCGCATTATTACCTTAACACGATTATATCGGCGGTCATGAAGACCGTGTTTCCCGTTATCTTTAGTTCGATGGCGGCTTATGCCTTCGCCCGGATCCGGTTTCCGGGAAGCTCGATTCTATTTATCCTGCTTCTCTCGGTCATGATGGTGCCGAATCCCGTGTTCTATACGCCGCAGTATATGATGATGAGTGAACTGGGGCTCGTCAACACCGTTACGGCTCTGTGGATTGCCTCTTTGATCAGCCCTTTTGCCACTTTTCTTCTAAGGCAATTTTTCATGAGCATATCCAAGGAATTGGAGGAAGCATCCGTTCTGGATGGCTGCAATCCGTTCCAAATTTATTGGCATATCATGCTTCCTTTAGTCCGGTCCGCTTTGGTAGCCATCGTTATTATTCAATTGCAGTGGGCTTGGAATGAGCTGCAGTGGCCGCTGATTATCAACAGCTCTCCCGAGAAGATGACTCTGTCATCGGGCATAGCGACGCTAGTGTCCATGTTCGGGACGGATTATCCGGTGTTAATGGCAGGCGCCTTTATGGCGGTTGTACCAATGATTATTCTCTTCTTTATCTTCCAAAAACAATTTATTGAAGGGATCGCCTTCAGTGCTACAAAAGGATAATGGGTATCCGGACTTCTAAGAGTCCGGATAAAACCTGTTTTAGCTTGGATATTGGTCAAAAGGGAGAAAATTTAAAATTCAATATTGACAGCGCTTTCAAATAGAAAAGAGGAGGATTTCGATGAAACTGTTATCCGTGCACGATATTGGAAGGACATCCCTTAAAGTGCTGCTCATTGTCACCTTGTTATTGAGCACGCTTTTTGGGAATGCCGCGAGCAGGGTTAGTGCGGACCCTGATCCCGGCCCGACGCGCGTACCGACGAATCCGTATCCAAGCCCTGCGGTGGATAATGCTCTAACCAAGCATGATTTGACCTATGCCCCAAGCCCGCTGGACAATCCGTTAAAAGGATTTGCGCCGTTCTATCCGTGGGAAACGGAAACTTCGCTTCCCCATAGCTTGGAATGGTATTATGTTCCGCTAAAGGCGGTGATGAACGGCCCGGATTCCTATACGTTCGATACGGGCATTGAGCCGGCGCTGAATGCCATTGCGGCAAGAGGGAATCAGGCGGCGCTTAGGGTCTATCTTGAATATCCGGGTAAGGAGGATGCCATACCGGCGTTTATTCACGACAGCGGCATTGCGATGCGCCATAACGATACCTTTGATCAAGATGAGCCTGATTATGACGATCCGTTAATGGTCGCGTATTTGACTAACTTCATTAAAGCTTTCGGCGCAAAGTATGATGGAGATCCGCGTATTGGCTATATTCATATGGGCCTCGTTGGTTTATGGGGGGAGTGGCATACTTACCCTTATGATGAGGATACGGCAGACGGGCTGCCGAATTATATGCCTAGCGCCGATACAATCGAAGAGCTTTTTACCGCCTATGATACAGCCTTCAACTACACGAAGCTTGAAGTCCGATATCCCGGCTTGCCTGGCGCATCGGAGTACAATATAGGCTATCATGACGACTCCTTCGGTTATAAGGAAGGCGATCCGTTGCAAAGCGTAACGCAGCCCGAGAGTATGGGCGGAGCCTATTATTCGTTTATGACCAAAATGCTGGAAGCCGGTTCGGAGAGTAAATGGATTACGGAATCGATTGGCGGAGAAGTACGCCCTGAGATTCAGAGCAGCTTCTTCAGCGGCGGGGACAATGTTGATGATGCCATGGATGATATCGAACTGACTCATGCGACATGGATGATTAACCAAGGCGGTATCAGCAACTATAAGGCGGACGATGCCGCCGTTGCCGCCGGCGTAAGAAAGATGGGCTACGATCTGAATGTGAAGAGCGCCTATTATAATGATGTTGCTCAAGGCGACCCGCTTAAGGTTGGCGTCACCATTCAGAATAATGGCGTTGCTCCCTTCGCATATCCTTGGAAGGTAGAGCTGGGAGTTAAGAGTGCGACGGGCAAGCTCGTTAAGCAGTGGGATACATCATGGGATATGACAAAGGTTATGCCTTCGGAAATTAGAACATATCCCGAATGGAACGTAGCTGGCGATCCGAAGTATGTTTCATTCGGCGAACCCTATTATTTCGATACGACAATTGCTGCCCCTGGCCTAACTGACGGCTACTACTATTTAGTGATGAAGGTTGTAAATCCGTTAGAGTCTATTAGCGCTAAGGCGAAAAAAGTAGGATTCGCAAATACGGATCAAGACGAGGATGGCTGGTTGAATTTGGGGCCAGTAAAGATAGGGGATTGCACGGCACCGTGTTCAGAGCCTCCAACTTCACCGCCGGCGCCGCCAAAGCGCCTGCTTGTAGATAATTATGACGGAACGCCGGCATGGTCTGCTGACACTCGGAATGATCTGAACCAATGGACCGGATCAAGCAATTTTGCTAATGGGAATGGCGCGGGTGCTGTAGAAGACGGTGCATTAGTGCTGCAATATCAGAATATGTCGCGCATGGAAACGAATATCGGCCGGAATCTATCCGATACGGGCAAGTTGGTCATTCGGGCGAAAGGAGCTGCCGGGGGCGAAGAGAAGCAGGTCAATATCAGTATTGGCGGCGTAACGAAAACACTTGGTCAATTCAGCGGCGATACGGTAACGACAACCTATAAGGACTTCGTTATCGATTTGCCTAGTCAAGGAGTAGACTTGTCGCAAACGATTTGGAGCATTGCGATCTCACAAGCAACGTGGGACACTACGGGAACGATCTATATCGATGAAATCTACTTTACGGATAAGGTAGAGTCGGATACGGACCCAGGTACGGATCCTGGCACGGATCCCGGCACTGATCCTGGTTCCGGTGCGGATAAACCGGGACTTATTGAAGACTTCGAATCCTATGCCAATGATGCTGCGCTTGGGCAGGCATGGACCGAAGCATGGTCCGACAAGCCGGGCTCCGTTACAAGAGCGCTTGGACAGTCAAGCGGAAGCAAAGGCCTCCAGCTGTCGACCGCAATCGCGGATTCGGAGTGGTCGAATATGATTCACTCTATCCCTTCAGGCAAGAGAGATTGGTCCAAGTATGACGGGCTTAGCTTCTGGGTGGACAATACAACTAACGATAATAGGGATTTTAGCTTAAATGTCGCGCTTCAGACGCCTGCAGCCAAAGGCGAGTTCGGATTGAAGGAAGGCGGGCATGCCTTAACGATTGCGGCGGATGGAAGCTTGCAGCCTGCGGCGTTTAATGGAGCGTCGCTTAACGTTCCTGCGGGCTTCAAGGGCGTTGTGAAGCTCGCTTGGGATCAGTTCGTTCAATCCGCATGGCAATGCGACGGCGTTCAGGCGGACTGCGTTGCCGCGCTTGATCCAAGCGAAGTAACCGGACTTCAGTTCGGCTACCCGCCTGCAGGTTATCCGCATAACGTCATTACGATTGATGACATCATGCTCTATCGGGCGGATAAAAGTTTGGAAGATTTCGAATCGTACGCTGACGATGCCGCTCTGCAGAACATTTGGCGGATCGACTGGGAATCAGGGGAACCCTCTACCCTTCGTACGATTGATCGAGTGAATGTCTCGAACGGCAATCAAGCGATGAAGTTTTCCGTTTCTCCGCCTCCTGGCAAAACGGCATCAGATTGGGTAAACATCAAACGCGTGGCCTTTAACGGGACGGATTCGGACTGGTCCGCCTTTGACGGACTCACCTTCTGGGTCAACAATGTATCGCCAACGAATAAAAATATGGATCTGAATCTCTCGCTTGTTACGGATGCGCCAAAAGGCGAGTTCTCCTTGAAAGAAGGAGGTACCGTACAATTCTATCAGGGTGCCGAAGGCTGGAAAACAACCGCTCTTGGCGGGGGATCTCTATCCATTGCCGCAGGTTACAAGGGAATGGTGAGAATTCCTTGGAGCGCGTTCGCCCAATCCGCATGGCAGGGCTGCGATGCGTGCGACGCGAAGTTTGATGCGAGCAAGGTTCTGCAAATTCAATTCGGCTTTGGCCCGAAAAATCAAGCTGACAATGTTCTCAGCATCGACCAGATTGCCCTCTATGCGTTAGCCGGCAGAACCGGAGGATCAGGTGGAGGATCAACGACCGATCCTATTGACCACCCGGCACCGCCGGCTTGGGCAACAGCAGCCGGGACGGAGTCGCTTGCGTATCGGAAGGCACCTGTAGACAACCCGCTCAAGGGCTTCCTTCCTTTCTACGACGCTTCGGAGGAGTCTTATTTCACCGAAGGCGATGACTGGAGAGACCGACCAACGCAGCTGCCTTACAGCTTGGAGTTTTTCTACTTGCCGCTTAATAAGCTGATGAACAACCTGAATGATTTTAATTGGACGGAGCTGGACAAACGGCTTGAAGCCGTTGCTTCCAGAGGCAATCAGGCCGTATTCAGGGTCTATCTGGACTATCCGAACAAGCCGTCCGGAATCCCGCAATTCCTTCTGGATGAAGGGCTCGAGACTTATGCTTATTCGGAATACAACAACGGTCAAGATGCTGCGAGTCTAGCGCCTGATTATAACGATGAGCATTTAATGGGTGCATTGGACAATTTCATTGGGGCGCTTGGAGCCCGTTATGACGGCGATCCGCGTATCGGCTTCCTGACCATTGGATTGATCGGCTTCTGGGGTGAATGGCATACGTACCCTTACGACGGAAATATTAAGTCGCCAAATTTAATGCCGACGGACGCCAACCTGAAGCGGGTTCTGACCGATATGGACAATGCGTTTGACGAAACGCAGCTTGTATTAAGATATCCGATGGACAACAGCATCTTAAAAACCAAGAACTTCGATGTTGGTTATCATGACGACTCCTTTGCTTTCCAGACGCTCCCGCCAAGTCTCGGAGGACAAGGCTGGCATTTCTGGGGAAGAGTTAACGACGCGGGAGTAACGGATTTCTGGAAAACGAACAGCATGGGCGGAGAGATGAGACCGGAGATTCAACTTAAAATGTGGAACAATGATCCGCCTGTGTACAATGAGCCATCTGCGCCGATCGAGGGAGCGCAAGGCGAGGATTATTACACCAGTCTGAACTTGACCCATGCCTCCTGGCTCATTACGCAAGGGGTATTCCAAACGCCGCTTGCGTCCGAACCGCTGGCAAGAGCGACGGAAGGATCGCGCAGATTGGGCTATGAATATTATGTGCCTTCTGCCTATCTGGAGGCATCGGACGGCGATCTGAAGGTTGCGGTAGAGCTTGAAAACAGAGGAGTAGCGCCATTCTACTATAACTGGAAGGTAGAGCTTGCGGCCAAATCCGAAAGCGGCATCGTGAAGGTATGGGAACCGGGTTGGGATTTGAAAGACCTGCTTCCTAATACAAACGGATTCGACAGCAATAAGTTATTTGAATCGACGAGCAATCCGGCTTTAAGCAACGGAAGCTATCAAATCCTGATGCGTTACGTGAATCCGTTAGAGGAGATAAACGCGGACGCTAAAAAGTTCCGCTTCGCTAACGCCAAGCAGAATAGTGATGGGTGGCTGGAACTGGGCAGCGTAGACGTATCGAATAGCGCGGCTGAGAATCCGATCAGAGTGACGGGCTTAACGGCGAATACGCCAAGCCAGCTCCAACTGTCTCCTGGCTCCAACGCTCAGATTCATGTTGCGGTCGTGCCGGCGGAAGCGGGCAATAAAAGAGTAGTGTGGTCGTCGGCAAACGATAAAGTCGCCTATGTATCCGCTGCTGGCCTGGTCAAGGCTATTGGGGTCGGCAGCACCGTCATTACGGCTAAGTCTACCGACGGCAACTTGGAGAAGCAATTCGTGGTGACGGTTGCGTCCAATGATTCAAGCTCGAACCCGTCCTCCGGCGGAACAACCTCGCAGCCAGAGCCGAATTTAACGGATAAAGGAATCAAGCTGGGACAAGATGCGGTAACCATTGTCCCTTCAACGAATGGAAATGGCGCAGTCGAGGCAACCGTTGACGCGAAAAAGCTCCAAGACGCCTTCCAAGCTCTTCGCGGCAAGCCATCCAGCGTGAAATCCAATTCCGTTATTATCGAGTTGAAAAACAACGGCGGAAGCGTGAAGGTGAATATTCCTTCGTCTGCATTAGCGGATGCTGGGAAGGACCTATCGGATGCGTCCATCCTTATCCTGACGGATTTCGGAAGCTACAAGGTTCCAGTCCAAGCTTTAGGCTTGGCCGATATAGCGCAAAAGCTTGGCACAACTCCAGAGAATATGACCTTAAGCGTAGTTATTGATAAAGTTGCGGGCAGCACGGCGGATTTATTGGCTGAACAAGCAAGCAAAGAAGGGCTGACCTTGCTTGCTCCTGCTCTAGATTACAAAATCTATGCCCAAGCAAACGGACAATCGGTTGAGATTTCCGGCTTCGGCAGCACCTACGTCGAAAGAACGGTTATTGTGCCGGGAGCCGTTAATCAAGCGAACGCGACTGCGCTTCTATTCAACCCGGATACAGGGACATTTTCGTTTGTTCCATCCGTCCTTCAAGTTAACGGGGGAAGTACAGAAGTTGTAATCAAACGTAACGGGAACAGCATTTATGCGATTGTTTCAGATTCGGGCAGTAGAACGTTCGCTGATCTACAGGGCCATTGGGCCAAATCGGACGTCGAATTGCTGGCCTCGAAACGAATTGTTAACGGTACTGCGCCTGATCTCTTCTCGCCGGATAAACCGATTACCCGCGCGGAGTTTACGGCCTTGCTTGTTCGCTCCCTTGGGCTTAGCTCTCCGGCTGCGGAAGCCGATTTTAGCGACATAGCAAAAGGAGACTGGTTCACGGATGCGGTTGCAGCGGCCGTTGATGCGGGAATTGTTACCGGTTATGCGGATGGTTCGTTTAAACCAAATGAACGAATCACCCGCGAACAAATGGCGGTTATGACAGCCAGAGCTCTGGATTACGTGAACAAACCGGTCCAAGCGAACGACAGCGCTCTTGGAAACTATAAGGATCAAGCCTCCATTAGTCCTTGGGCTAAAGCTTCGATAGCCGAGTTGCTCACTGCTCAAATCATAAAAGGGAAGTCTATGGCGACCATAGACCCGGCAGCAAATGCAAGTCGTGCTGAAGCCGCTGTTATGCTCAAACGGTTTTTGCAATTCGTCCAATTTATGAACTAAAAGCAGATGAATACGGGAGCACATGGCGTTAGCGCTCATGTGCTCCTGTTCTATGACGGCAGCATATTCACTTTACTAGAATTAGTGTAGACTAGCATTGAGACTCTATGGTGAAGGGGAAGCATGACTAGATGAAGCCTGCCGTGATCGGTACCGTTGCGATACTTTTCTTATCTCTCGTATTCGCTTTATTCAGCCATTATATGAACCCGGGCTCATCCAAATCGCCAGGACCCCGTAATTCCGACACAGCGGATAACGCGGGAAACCCGGAATCATTCGTCACGCTAAAAGTGATTATGCCCGGGGACCAGTCGTCCCGAATGGGCGATTTTGTAGAAAATGAACTGAACGACCGGCTTAAGAAGGATTTGAACATGAACCTGGAATTGACCTATATTCCATGGTCCAATTACCAGCAAAAATTAGAGCTGGCCTTATCCACCGGAGAAGATTACGACTTGTTCTGGTATGGTGCGCCATTTGTCTCCGTTTATTACAGCAAAGGTTATATTCAGCCATTAGACGAGCTTCTTGGCCAATACGGACAGGATCTGATTAAACATATACCCGAAGATAACTTCAAGCAGAACCGGATTGACGGGAAGCTTTGGGCGGTACCCTCTCAGGCCTTTACATCCGCTGGGAAATTCTCCTCCGTCATGGTCCGCCAGGACTTGCTGGAGAAGGTCGGCATGACGGATATTAAGACGATAGCGGATTTGGAACAATTCTATCAACGCATGCACGCGAAAGATCCCAGTTATTACGGCTATTTGGAAACCGACCGCGGGCATGAATTGTTATGGCGCGAGTTGACGGACCGGAACTACTCTTCCTTGGACGAGAGAATGCTGTTTATGGTAGATGAGAATTCGGGAGAGCTGCTCAGCTACGTGGAGTCCGATCTATATAAGAAAGTAGCTCAATTACGAGAATCCTGGGTGAACAAGGGGATTATTGATATGAACCTTGTGGGGAATCCGGCTGCGAAGATTGATCAGGAGAACGCGGGTAAGCTTCTTTTCCGCGTAGGTGCGGTTTCCCGGGCGATGGAAAATCTGCAAACGGCGCGGAATGCCGATCCGGAAGCAAGGCTCCGCGAGTACTATCTGGCGAAAGAGAAGCCCAAGTATATTACGACGCCTAGCAACGAAGCCTTTATGATTACCTCCGCTTCGAAAAATCCGGAACGCGCGATGATGTTTATGAATTGGATTTTGCAAAGCAAAGAAAATTACAATTTTATTATTTACGGGGTTGAAGGTAAGGATTATGTGCTGGACAACGGTAAAATCAAGCAATTGACCAATGATCAGCTGATATACGAATGGATGTGGCGGAACAAGGACTATTTTATCGCGCCGGCTAACGTAGAGGATGATGTGATCGAGGATATGCTTGCGAACGACGAGAATTCCCGCATCTCCAAGCTGTCCGGATTCCACTTCAACGAAGCTCCCGTTAAGAACGAGATCGCGCAAGTGATGGCGGTCTATAAAGAAAAATTCGAGCCTATCAACTTCGGGATAGCCAGTTACGATCAATATTATGACGATGCCCTCGCAGCTCTCAAGAAGGCGGGCTTTGATATTGTTTTTGACGAATTGAAAAAGCAGTTCTCCGAATTCCAACGCCAGCATTAAATGCCATGCCATGAGCAAGAAGCTGAGAGGACGATCAGTCATGAGCAGATTCAACATATTTACCAAATTGATCGCTACGTTATTGATTTTACTTATCCCGATCCTGCTCCTGTTTGCCGTGTCGAACCGAACGAGCACGGATGTATTAACCGACGAAATTATCAAGGTAAAGCGATATCAGATCGAGACATTCGCCAACCAGTTGGACCAATTGTTTTTCCGGCTGGATACGTATAAGAAGATGCTGTACGAAAGCACGGATGTACGAAATTTAGCTTATCCCGATTTGCTTGACGATGTGCTCGATAAATACCGGGTCAATCGAACCGTCTCGGAAGAGATCAATCGGCTTGCTGGTTACGGCGATTGGAAAGCGGTAATCGCGGTTCTTTATCCCAAGACCGGTATCGTCATCAAAAGCAACTCCAGCTTGAATGCGCTTCCAAAGGAATTTCCCCTGCAGGATACCTTTTGGCAGTACTATTCCGATCCTAACGAGGATTATTTCATGGGCATCTTGTCTTATCCCGAGAACTCGGCGGAGACGGGCGAGGCGCGTATGCGGGTTGTGCTTAAATTCGGCGTAGCCGCGCTTCGAAGCGCCTTGTCGGAATTCAAAGCGAATGGCTCGGGCGATCCGTTCCTGTACCACCCCGGAGCGGAGCCTATCTATAATTATTCGGTTAACGTAAAACAAATCGACGAATTTCTCCCCCGGCTTAAGGAGATTGATCCCTCGTCGGAAAGCGGATACATGCTGCTTCAATCCGACAAGACGAAATATCAGGTTCATTACCAGAAGCTGGAGTCACTAGGCTGGTACCTCGTCGACTATGTGCCAATCAGCCATATTATGGCGCCGATCAGCCGGAACCAGACCATGTTTTACATCATAAGCGGCATGCTTCTGTTCATGGGGGCTTATCTAGCTTTCGTGATGTATCGCAATATTCAGATCCCGTTTCGTAAGATGATCCGGAACATGAATCTGATCGAGAAAGGGATTTATTCCGTAAGGATGACCGACAAGCCCAAGGGGGAATATCGTTTTCTGTATGATCGATTTAACTCCATGGCCTCCAAAATCGAGGAGCTGATCGTGGATGTGTACAAAGAACAGCTAAGGTCGAAGGATGCTACGCTTAAGCAGCTGCAGTCGCAGATTAACCCGCATTTTCTGTATAACACGCTTGCTTATATCAAAAGCATGATAGAGCTCAAGGAAAACAAAGCGGCCATCTCGATGACCATGAACTTAAGTAAGTATTACCGGTATACGACCAAGACGGGAAGCAAAATGGTGAAGCTGCAGGAGGAGCTGGACTTAATCCATTTCTATCTGGAAATTCATTGCATGCTGAGGGATGACTTCGAATTTCAGATCGAGATTGAGCCGCAGCTAGCGGAGCTCGAAGTTCCGCGGTTAATCGTACAGCCGCTTGTAGAGAATGTCATCCTGCATACGTTCAATAATCAATCCGAATTCGGAATGATCCGTATTAGATGCTGGAGCGAAGAAGGAATGAATCATGTAGCCGTGGAGGACAATGGCACCGGAGGTGAATATGACATGATTGAATCAATTCGCAAGAAGATTCATTCGAGCAGCGAGGAGATCGAATCCGGGCTGAAAAACGTTCATCAACGCCTGCGGTTAATGTACGGCAGCGATTCTGGCCTCCATCTTAGCCAATCGGAGTTAGGCGGACTGTGCGTGCAATTAAGCTGGAGCGGCAAGGAAGGTGGGTAAGCATGTACGAAATATTGATTGTGGACGATCATACGCATTTGGTTGACAGCTTGGCCATTGGACTTCCGTGGGAGCAAATGGGGATCTCCAATGTCTATAAGGCCTATTCAGGCGAAGAAGCTCTAGAGCTGCTGAATTACCGCTCCGTTGATATTGTGGTAACGGATATCCATATGAATGGGATGACCGGGCTTGAATTGATCGCCCGAATCAATGAGAAATGGAAAAATACGAAGGCGGTTATTATTACTGGTTATGATGAATTTCAATATGCGAGGGAAGCGATTCAGCAGCAGGTATGCGACTATCTATTAAAACCGGTATCGAACGAGGAATTGGAGCATACGCTGCGCACCATTATCGATCGAATTACGGAAGAAGGAAATGAACTGCTTAATCAGCAGAAATTCGCTTACCGGTTCCGCGAAAGCCTGCCCAAATTAAGAGAACTGTTCCTGTTCGAATTGTTATCCGGCAAAAGCTACCCGTTATCGGCTTTGCAAGACAAGCTTCATTTGTACGGACTTCCTTTTTCCGCCGAAAAGGAAGCCATCCTCTTGTGCATGAGAGTAGAGGAGGACTATTCGAATACGGATCTCTATAGTCTCTCGTTGATCGAATATGCCATGTTTAACATTGTGGAAGAGGTTTTTGCGAATAAATACCATGTGACGTATTGCAAGGATTCACATGATTATTTGATTTTTCTCGTTCAGCCCAATATGGCGGAACAATCAGGCAGAGACCACTCTGCGATAATAGAAGACTTGGCTAGGCTTTCCCAGCATCAAATCAAGCTTTATTTAAAGTCGAAGGTTTCCGTTGTGCTTAGCAGCTGGGGCGGATTCCCGAAGGACATCCTGCCCATGTACCACTCTGCATTATCGATTTATACCGATTATATCGGCTATCAGACCGAAAGCTTTTTTGACGCGAAGCAAAAGAAAGAGGTTTTCGAAATCCAGCCGCTTGCGGAGCTTTATCGTTCCCAAACGTTTATGGAATTGATCGATATGGAGCAATGGAACGGATTCGAGAGCAAGCTGAACCGGATATTCGACGAGCTTGAAGGAGCGGGCAGCGGAGCGCGCGAATACGGGCTGCAAATCTACGTTACCTTGCTGCAAACCTATTCTTATTATTTGCACAAGAAGGGCAAACGGATCTTTGAAGTGTTCGGACGAGAAATCGATAAGATGCTGAAGATTGATGCCGGTTGGAGCGTGGAGCCGTTAAAGGAATGGGCCTTCGGCAGCTATGTTCAGATCAAAGCTTACAGCGACAGCCGTTCGGACAACATCCGATCCGACTTGATGGAACGAATCCGCCGATTCATACAAGAAAATATAAAAGATATAACCCTTCAAACGGTGGCCGATCATGTCAATCTGCATCCCGTCTATGTATCCAACCTGTTTAAACAGGAAACAAAGGAAAATTTCTCGAACTACGTGCTTCGGCTGCGAATGGAGAAAGCGGTGCAATTGTTGAAGGACAAGGATCTGAGGATCAGCCAAATCGCGCATGAGGTCGGCTACCAGAAGCCGCAGTATTTCATCAAGTTGTTCAAGACCCAATACGGGATGACGCCGCAAGAGTTTAAGAACGGGCAATGAAAGGACAGGAGTTTATGCATATAAGCGAGTTTTGCAAAGGAATTCAATTAGGTGAGGAAGCCAGCCGAATCGTTGTAGATTTCCGCATGGAAGAAGAGGAATACGCGAGGTTGAAAAAGCATTTTCAAACGGACCGTCATTCGTTTTTCCGTCAGGTTACGGGAACGGCGGGATACAGGCAAATGCTGCTGTATCTGTTTGCGAGGTTTGCCGTGGATGCGCATGAAGAATACCGGATTCGGGGAATCGAAGACAACATTTATTTCGATACCTTCACGGATATCCGGATTTGGAGCGAAGTCTGCTATCGGAATTACGGCGAGCATGGCCTAGAAGAGTACAACTGGCTTCAGGAGCATGTCAGGCTTCAGTTATTTCGTCTGGGGCGGCTGCAGTTTCAACCGATAGCTTTTAACGGAGAGAACTTGAAGGCAGGACAACGCTTGGTAGAAAAGAATCAGCTGGTGCTGAATGTACACATTCCGGAGGGAGAGCCGCTAACGCCGGAAGAGGTATCGCATTCTTTCCTTTTAGCCCGAAAATTTTTCCGGGGAATCCCTTCGGTTTATGTTTGTTCTTCATGGCTGCTCTACCCCGGTCTTGATCAGGTGTTGAAGGCCGATTCGAACATTCTTAAGTTTCAACGGCTATTCCATATCTATGAAGTGAACGAAGCATCAAGGGAAGCGGAGCAAAGAATCTTTCATCAGTTAGAGACGAATCCCGATGAATACGGGGAAGAAACGAGCTTGCAGAGAGCAGCAAAAGCCCTGTTATGTAATGGCGGGAGACTTGGGGGCGGATGCGGTATTTATATACCATGCTGAATGGACGGATTCAGCATGGCGGCTCAGTATGATAGATATGATCTTGTCATCCGGTGAAATCGTCGATTTCCCGGAATGAGCTTTAATCTTTTACAAGTGATGCAGCTAGTTGTTCCCGGTATGCTCCTGGAGATAGACCAGTATGTTTTTTAAATGCAACGCTCATATACTCTGAGTGTTTAAATCCCACTTGCTGTGCAATGATTGGCAGTGTCCAATCTGTTTCCGACAGAAGTCTTGCTACAAGCTTCATTTTAACGGCTATGATTTCCTCATGCGGCGTATGACCCAAGGCAGATTGAAAGCGGTGATCCAATGACCGCCGGGACAGCGGGATGACCTTAAGCAAATCACTCACTCTTATTTCTTCATAGGCGTGTTCTCTAATATAACGGATTGCTTCAGAAACATAAGGATCTTCGACGGCTATTATGTCCGTGGACATTCGCGTTATCACCTCTATGGGTTCAATCCGGTGGATAACTGGTTCGACAGGAATGCCGGACATTAATGAATCCAGCAGGGCTGCTGCCTGATAGCCCGTCTCGGCTGCATTTGGCTGTATGCTGGAAAGGGGTGGGGATGACAAATTACAAAGCAGGTTGTCGTTGTCTACACTAATGACGGCGGCCTCCTCCGGCACATTAACGGCTGCAAGTCGGCAAGCCTCAAGCAATTTTAAAGCAAGGTTATCATAACAGGCCATAATTCCGACCGGGCGCGGTAAGCTGCTCACCCAACTAGCCATTTGCTCACGTTCTTCTCTGCTGGAGGAATGCGGATCTGCATAATACGAGTGAGCTTTGAAGCCTCTCTCCATAAGGTAACTTTCGAAATGTGAGCCCCTGTCCCGAGACCATTGAAATGAGGGTTCCCCGCAGTAGGCAAAATTTTTGAATCCACGGCTTAGTAGGTGGTCGGCTGCCCACTCTGCAATTGTGAAATCATTCGTCTCGACACAAGGCAGGTGGGGTAACAAACGGGAGGCACTTAAGTCAACGGTCGGAATTTTCATGGAGTTTACTAAACTGGCAATTTGTTCGGTTTCGATTCTGGCCAGTAACCCGTCTCCTTGCCAATCCGTCAGCCAGGACAGGTCATTATTTATCCGGCTGTGTTCACTCAAATAAATCGACCATGGACGATGTGTGCGGGTGTAGGCAATAATGCCTTTTAATATTCCGCGTGCATACTCATTGGAAGTTTCAATAAGCAGGGCCACATGCTTCTGCGGCTGACCGACCCGGCTGCCCCGTTGTCGAGAAGATGTGAAATTGTTCATCTCTCCTTACTCCTCACTATCTATTCTTCCTTTATATATAAGCGTTCAAATCCAGAATGTCAAATGTAAAAAAGCTTATGATCAAAGCTGTATTCCTCATCGACCGATCTTAATTTTAGGATTATTCTATGTTTTGTAGAGCCTGTAATTTTGAGAGGAGCAGAAGGATGAATAACAAAGTCAGGGTAGCGATTGCCGGGTTAGGTTTTGGAGCGGAATTTATCCCGATCTATCAAAGTCATTCTCAAGCGGAGTTGGTTGCGGTATGTCAACGTTCAGCAGATAAGTTGAATGAAATAGCTGATCATTTCGGAATTGAGAAGAGATATGTAAGTTTTGATGAAATGCTTAATGATCCTGATATTGATGCCATTCATATTAATACACCAATTCCCGACCATGCCGAGCAAAGCATCAAGGCTCTTCTTGCCGGCAAACATGTGGCATGTACTGTCCCAATGGCCACCACCATTGAAGATTGTCACCGTATTGTAGCGGCACAGCGCCAGTCAGGAAAAAACTACATGATGATGGAAACGGCAGTGTTTACCAGGGAGTTCCTGTATGTTAAAGAATTAAGAGATAACGGACAATTGGGACGTATCCAATTCATGAGAGGCGCGCATCAACAGGACATGGCCGGGTGGCCAGATTATTGGGAGGGTCTTCCGCCTATGCATTATGCAACCCATGCTGTTAGTCCATTGTTGGCTCTTGCAGGAACAGAAGCAGAGAGCGTGCTCTGTCTTGGATCAGGACTAATTAATGAGAAGCTGGCATGCCGATATGGCAGTCCCTTCGCAGTAGAATCAGCCTTGTTTCAACTGAAAGAATCGCCAATAGCGATGGAAGTTACCCGTTCCCTATTTGAGACTGCCAGGGAATACGTAGAGAGCTTTGATATTTACGGAGAGCGTATGAGCTTCGAATGGCAGCAGCAGGAGCATGATGATCCTATTATTTTCACAGGAGAAAAGGGGGCCAAAGTGAAGGTGCCGGATTATGCACATTTGCTGCCAGAAGAGATTCGGAAGTATACCGCAGAAGGTGTTTATGACGATGATAATAACCATCTTTCCTTCACGCAGGGGAGTGGTCACGGCGGTTCCCATCCGCATTTGGCACATGAATTTATATCCAGTATTATTCATAATCGGGCCCCCTTTCCGGATGTTTATACCTCCGCTAACTGGACAAGTGCAGGATTATGCGCACATGAGTCGGCAATGCAAGGAGGGGTTAAGATTACAATGCCCAACTTCAAACCATAACAAAAGACAAAATGAAGCCCTGCTTCAGCTGTCATAATCGGACACGCCAAGGACGGCAATAGCTGTTTCACCTTAATCATGGTAGTATTTTAATTGTATGCTCAATTAGAAGGAGGATTCTGCCATGAAGTTTGGTGTCAGTACATACAGTTATTATCAAGCCCTAAATTCAGGAGAGATGGATGTTCTTGGTGTCATTGATACCATAGCGGAAATCGGCGGCGAGCATGTTGAGATTGTGCCGCTTGGCTTCAATCTGACTGATAACCCGCAATTGATCGAAGCTATTCGTAACAAAGCGGTTGAGGCGGGGATTGTGATTTCGAACTATCTGATCGGAGCCAATTTTGCCGGCAAGAGTGAGGCAGAATATGAGCAGGAGATCATACGTGTGATGCGGGAAGTGGACATTGCAGCAGAGCTTGGCGTTGGATTGATGCGGCATGATGTTGCGTCATCGCCCGATACGTCCATCGGGAATTTTAATAAAGAGCTTCCTAAGCTAGCTGCAGCATGCCGGAGAATTACCGATTATGCGGCTGCGAAGGGGATCATAACAACGGTAGAAAACCATGGTTATTTTCTTCAGGCAAGCGATCGCGTTCAATCTCTTATTCATGCAACAGATCGGAGCAATTTCAGAACAACCCTGGACATAGGAAACTTCCTCTGCGTCGACGAGAGTCCGGCTGCCGGTGTCGCCAATAACATTGCTTATGCTTCGATGGTGCATGTTAAAGACTTCTACGTACGTTCTCCCGAAAGCCATCTTGGAGATGGCTGGTTCCGTTCCTCCCATGGCAATTATTTGCGGGGTGCTATTGCCGGTCAAGGGGACATCGATATGCGCCGCGTGTTAGGAATTATCAAACAATCGGGTTATGACGGTTATATCTCCGTTGAGTTCGAAGGGCTTGAGCCTTGCCGGTTCGGTACGCAACAGGGCTTAAATCACTTGAAAGCCATTTGGGAGTCCATTTAAACCTCTTTATATATTTTGGGGAAAGGGAGCAGCTTGGCTGCTTCTTTTTTTTTCTCAAAATATAAGCAAATATAAGTTTTTTTGTACTGTGCTTAATATTGCATTCGCGAAACGTAGGCTGCCCCTCTGAGGAAGGAGCAGCCGTTTATGCTTGTTGAATAAATCAAAGTCTCCAGGTATAATATAAGAACGAATGTTCCTGTTTTTAAAGGCAGTACGTATATTTTATTCGCAAAACGTATGCTGCCCCTCCTAAGGACGGGGATAGCCGTTTCTGAGCTGCTTTCAACCTAAGTGGGCTGATTCCGTTGGATGGAATCCATTATAAGGATAGTTACTGGGGTTAGCGTATCATTCTGCTGGAATAAATCCAACGTAGAAGGATGGTAACTAACGGGTTACTTGGCTATTTGCCCCGCCCCCCGCTGACTCTTATTCTATCTATCTATCTATCTGACTGACCGCTCGCTACTGCTACTGCGCAGATGCTGCTCCCCCTAACTTACGTTGCACGAAATGCAGCATATTGGTCCAGAATGGTGGGTGCAGGCGGGATATGCTGCACAGAATGCAGTATACTTCGCCGAAACGAGCCCAAATCGGCTCATTCGTCTGAATATCCTGCATTCCATGCAGGATATTGCTCATTATGGAGCCTAAACGCTTCAATATGCTGCAATAGGTGCAATGTAGAGGGGGGAGGAACGTTAGCCAGCTAGTAGTCTATCCCATACATGAGCTTAAACGCTTCAATATGCTGCATGATGTGCAGCATAGGCGGGAGGCGCGAAAGAGGAGATACCGAGGAAAATAGTCCGTCAGTTGGATGCGATGGATGACGGGGTCCCCCTGCATCCGCCACAATTCCAATATGAGGCATGCATGGGTGTCATGACGCCGGAGTATTACACAAGCGTTCACGGATACGAATACAGAATAGAAGATACAAAAAGCAACGGAACGTAAGGAAGCCTCTAACACTCCGTTGCTTCGTATATTCAAAAGCAGCAGTGCGAACTTAAAGGACGCCGAGAGACGTTTTTCTTATGGAGGGAATTATAGTGGCTGTTGAGATTAGAAATATCCTGTCCAAGACCATCCTTAGTGAAGCGAGGGGTTACTTAGATATTGGTTTTACCCACTCCCTTAATCCATATGGCGGCTGCGCGTTTGCCTGCAAATATTGCTATGTCAGAGAAATGCCGATTCAGAAGTTCAAGCAGATTCCATGGGGAGAATGGGTGGACATCAAGTCGAATGCGGCGGATATTTACCGCAACGAAGTGATCAAGCTCCGCCGGAAGAACAAGCCGATTCATATCTTTATGTCTTCCGCAACGGACCCTTATCAGCCTATCGAGCGGGAAGCGGGGATTACCCGGCGAATTTTGCAGGAGATGCTGGAGTCTCCGCCTGACCTTGTTCAAATCCAGACGCGAAGTCCGCTTATATTGAAGGATCTGGACATAATCAGGCAGCTGAAGGATAGATGCGAGGTGCTTGTATCGATGACGGTGGAGACGGATCGGGAGGATATGAAGCGGCTGTTTGCCCCGTATGCGCCGGGTATCAGGCTGCGTTTAAAGGCCTTAAGGGAAGTTCACGAGGCCGGGATTATGACGCAGGCTGCGATATCGCCGGTGCTGCCGTTTACGCCTGATTTTCCGAGGGTACTGGAAGGAATAGCTGACCGGATCTGGATTGATACGCTTACTATCGGGGATGGCTCTATGGGGAAAAGGTCCAAGCGTTTAGGCATGCCTCAATTGTTTGAGGATCATAATCTTGCGGATTGGTACCGAAATGATATTCATGCGCGGGTAGAAACGTATTTCCGGTCTTTTTATCCGCCTGAGATGATTCATGTCTCGAAGAGCGAAGCTTTTCCGCGGGGCTAGATTGAAAAAGGCAGGACCTGCCATTAAACTAGGATGTGATATGGAAGAATTGCGATTGAAATTGGATGCCGGGGAGGAAATAGGAATGTTGCTGGGAGCAAAATCGAAGCTTGTTATGATTGGCGATTCCATTACGGATTGCGAACGGGCCAGGCCTAGGGGCGAAGGGCTGTTCGGGGCTATTGGCCGGGGATATGTATCGCTTGTGGATGCGCTGCTGACGTCGGCTTATCCGGAGCTTGGCATCCGCGTTGTGAACATGGGGACAAGCGGCAATAACGTTCGTGATCTGGAGGAACGCTGGCAGACGGATGTACTGGATCTTAAGCCGGACTGGCTGTCGATCATGATTGGCATTAATGATGTCTGGAGGCAGTATGATATGCCGGCCCAGACGGAGCAGCATGTCTATATCGACGAATATGAAGAGAAGCTGGAGGCTTTGGTGGCACGTACGAGACCAACGCTGCAGGGACTCGTGTTAATGACTCCGTTTTATCTTGAGCCCAATGAAACGGACCCGATGCGCAGAACGATGGATGAATACGGTCAGGTTGTCCAAAAGATAGCGTCCAAGTATGATACTCGGTTCGTGGATACACAGGCAGCGTTTAATAAGGCTCTTGATCATATTTATCCGGCAACTCTTGCCTGGGACCGGGTGCATCCGAATATGTCGGGACATGCGGTTCTTGCTCGTGCCTTTCTGCAAGCCATTGAATACGATTATAATCGCGGGCTGTAAATCCTGTTATCGCTGAAACCTTTCCCCTCCGCCGGTCGTCTGTCTTGGCAAAGGCTATATACGTCTGGAGGAGTATCTAATGAGAGTTGGATTTGTACTTCTATTCCTAATGCTGCTTGCCGCATGTGGAGACAAGGAGCAGAAAAGGGAGATCGACCCGGACGTACAGGAGCGGATGAATAAACCGCAGCTCGTGCACCGGGATGAACGGTTTGAATTAAAGCTGAATATTGAGAAGACGACTTTTGCAGCTGGTGAACCTATCCCGTATTCCGCGAGCCTGACATACATTGGAGATGAAGATTCGTTTACGGTGTGGGGAGGCCATACCATTGTAGGGTTTCAAATTACGAACGGTTTGGATTTTGATATGGAGGGAGCAAGTACAACCGAGCTGGTGTCCACGAAGCTGGTGAAGGACAAGACGGTTGTATACCCTTTTGTAAAAAGCGGCGGCTATAGTAATGATGATCCTAAGGCGGATTTTTGGAGAGAGTTTTATCATGAGAAGGAGCTTATTCTGCCCCCCGGAAAATATTTGATCGAAGCCGTTGGTTTATTCTCGCTGGATGAATCGGTTGTTCATAGTCATTATGATACAAGCGTCTATACGATGATTACAGTAGAGTAGGCAGAATATTACACTAAAAAGAGAAAGGACCGCTGCTGTCAGCGGTCCTTTCTTTGTAGTTATGCTTAATGAGCTCGGCTTGGTTTAGCTTTAATATCTTTGTTGTCTTTCTGATGCGCGGACTTGTTAAGCTCCGCAATCAGCTTGTCACCTTCTACATCAAGGTTTGGCAGGATGCGGTCAAGCCATTTTGGCATACCCCATGCTTTGTCACCAAATACAGCCATAATAGCCGGAACAAGCGCCATACGAACAAAGAAGGCATCGATCAGAATGCCGATCGTGAGAGCAAAGCCGATCTGCTTCAGCATAATATCTTCGGTAAGAATGAATCCGGCGAAGACAGAGACCATGATAACGGCTGCTGCCACAACGACGCGGCTTGCTTGCTTGTAACCATCGATGACACTCGAAGCTCCTTTATGGCCATGTACATAAGCTTCACGCATGGAACTGACAAGGAAGACCTGATAGTCCATCGCAAGGCCGTACAGGATACCGGACACCATAATCGGCATAAAGCTCAGGAGCGGGCCGCCGGTATCAAAACCAAACAGGTCATGCAGCCAGCCCCATTGGAAGACGGCTGTTGTAATACCGAAGGTAGCCAGAATACTAAGCAGGAACCCGATTGTTGCTTTGACCGGGACGATAATCGAACGGAATACGAGCAGCAGAATGATCAGCGACAGGATGAGAATGATGCCGATATAAATCGGGAACACCTCGGCCAGCTTCGCGGACATATCAATGTTGATCGCGGTGAAGCCGGTCACGCCAAGCGTCACTTTGTTAGCTTGCGAAATGCTTGAATGATGATCACGAAGCTCCTGTACAAGCTTATTCGTTGCCTCATCTGTTGGCCCTGAGTTCGGAATGACGCTAATGATGCCGATGTCACCGGTCTGGTTAATGCCCATTGGTGTAACGACCGCGACATCTTCATGCTGCTGAATATCCTGAACAAGCTTGCCCAGTAATTCAGGCGTTACCTTGTCAGAAGTGCTGGAAGGCTCTGCAACCAGCAGAAGCGGAGAATTAAAGCCTTTGCCGAAGCCGGCAGAGATGGCATCGAAGCTTTGTCTTGCAGGTGTATCAAGGTTCGCAGTGTCGCCGGAAGGCATACCCAGCTTCATATCGGCAGCCGGAATAGCTGCTGCGCCAAGAATAACGATGACTCCAAGGATAACGAGCCAGCGGCGTCTAACGACTCCAGTTGCCCAGCGATGTGCCGTACCTTGACGTGAGACATTCGCTTGTTCCGTGTTTTTCTTCCGGGCTTTGTCCGAGCAGATGCGCTCGCCAACCAGACCAAGCAAGGCCGGCAGCAGCGTTAAGGCTACCAGAACATTAATAAAGACACTTGCTGCAGCGACAAGCGCCATAGCAGTCAGGAAGTCGATATTCATAACAACCATACCGCATAATGCGATAATAACGGTTAATCCGGCGAAAAATACCGCGCTGCCCGCAGTACCAACCGCACGGCTCGCAGCTTCACGAGCACTCAGGCCTTGATCCAGAATCATGCGGCGCTGACGGTTCACGATAAACAAGGAGTAGTCGATTCCGACAGCCAGGCCAACCATCATGGCAAGCGCAGGCGTGATATCGGTCATCGGTATAAATTTGGAGAGAGAATAGGCGCCGCCTACACTGATTCCTACACCAAGAAGCGCAGTTGCAAGCGGAAGACCGGCTGCAACAACAGAGCCAAGTGTGATGAACAACACAACCGCAGCGACGGCAATTCCGATCCCTTCGGTAGCCCCAATAGCCGGCTTGCCTACAAGCGTGTCGCTTGGCAATGCTTTTATTCCTAAGTTTGTTTGCTCAACGGCGGTTACCGAATCAACGACATTGTCGATAACCTCTTGAGGCAGCGACATTTGCTGAACGGTGAACTGGAATTGGAACAAAGCTACATTGCCGTCGGCGGAAATCATGACGCCAGGTACCGGATTGCCGTCCACGATCAGAGGACCATAGGGAACAGCAGCAGCTTGAGATTGATCAGACTGCGATGCGTTTTGCTGCTCGCTGCCGGCAGCAGCATTGCCGGTTTGTGCCGCATCCGTCGCCGTTGCGCCTGCCGCGGCAGCAGCTTCAGCCGGATTAATGACATATTCGATGCTGTATACATCATTGATTGCTTTCGTAATAGCGGTTATACGCTCCGGTGTATCAAGGCGTTCACCCTGCGGTGCTGTGAATACGACGCTCGCTTGCCCGCCGGAAGCTTCCGGCAGCTCTTTTGCCAGTTGATCTAATACTTTTTGCGCTTCTGTGCCTTTGATCTTCATCTCGGAGCTGGTGTGAATGCCGTTAATGCCAATCAGGGCGCCAACAACGCCAAGAATGGCAATCCACGCAATGATAAAATGCCAAGGCTTGTTATAAGCGGTTTTGCCTATTTTGTACAGGAAAGTCGACATAACAGTGTGGTTCTCCTTTTATATAGGGAATTAGATGATGCTGCCGATTAGAAACCGTTCTTCAAGTAACCAAACATGTCGTCTAAATATTGGTCGAGCGGAATAGAGTCCGGTGACTCTTCACCCGCTTGACCCGGGAACAGAATGTTGCTGCTGCCATATAACATGGGGAGTGCCGCGCCATAAGATGCGCCAACGAGCAGCTGAATGTAGCCTTTCGCATACTTGTCTTCGAACAAATCAAGCAGCAGTTGCTGGGCAAGCCCTTGATGGCTATGGAGTGCGCTAAGGATATAAGGCTCCAGAGTAGGATGCTGTTTGGAGAGCTTGACGAGCTCGCGCGTTTTTTTGAACAGGCCGGCGGTAAGCTCCATCCTGACCAAATGCTCCATGACCTCAAGCGGAGTGGAGTTCTCCGTCAGGCTCTCGATCAGCTGCTGCACTTCGTCCACGTTATTGAAGGCGGAGGCTCCCATAACAACTGCTTCTTCCTTGCAGGAAAAATGATTCGCAAACGTTCTCCGCGAATATCCTGCGCGCTGCACAACATCCTCTACTACAAAACTGTCCATCCCGCGTTCCATCGCGAGATCAAATGCCGCCTCCGCAAGCGCATTAGCCGTTGCCTCTCTTTTGACATCACGCAAGCTTTGCTTATTCATTGTAGCTCGGCCGTATGCCTTCACCTCACTTGATGTTATTGCCCAATAGGCAATGAGTCTATATGTATATTATTGCCCATTGGGCAATGATGCACAACAGGCAGAGTTTGACGTTTTTGTGGCGAAGAGCTGCTATATCTAACGGTTGAGCAGTATTTGTCCCGCATGTACGTAAGCTCGTCATGAGCACTAAGACGAAATTTTCCTCTTAAATAGCTTGGCTCAACATGCCGTCGGGGATGCTTTGACGGGGATGCTTGCTCATGTAAAAACAAAGAAAGACCAGGGAGCCTGTGATCCCTGGTCTTTGCTAACTCTTACTCCAAACCAAATCCGATCGAACCCAGCCACTCTACACATAAGTTAAACCAATGGGCAGCATGGGGGTTGGGGGTATGTACCTCTTCATTGCACATGGACAGCCCATGTTGTCCTTTATTGAAGATATGGCATTCAAACGGTACCTTTGACTTGCGTAAAGCACTGATCAGCAGCAACGCATTCTCAATCGGAACGACCGAGTCATCTTCGGTATGCCAGATGAAGGCAGGAGGCGTGTCGCTGTTCACCCTATTCTCAATGGAGAAGAAGCGGGCTGCTTCATCATCCTCTTGAGAGCCGCTCAGGTTGTAGAACGATCCCCGATGCGCGAACTCACCGGAGGAGATAACGGGATAACCCAGTATCAATGCATCAGGCTTCAAAATATCGCCGGTGCTGTTCAAACGTTCTATAAGCGCAGGTTCATTCCACATGGTACCGGCTGCCGCTGCCAGATGCCCGCCTGCCGAAAAGCCGCAAACTGCGATTTTATCCTTTGCAATACGCCATTCCTCGCCATGTTCTTTCAATATTCGAATGGACTCTAACGCCTCGACCATCGGCTGCATGTTTCTGGCATCTTCTCCAATGGAATATCGCAAAATAGCCGCATGATAGCCGGCATTGTAGAAGGCAATCGCCACCGGCTCCGCTTCTCTCTCGGACACGAACCCATACCCTCCGCCGGGAGTAATGAGAATAATAGGACGGGGCTTGTCAGTCAGCTCCATAATGTCGTGCAGATAGACGGTTAAGGTTGCCTGCTTGCTATGCTCAAGCTTGATTGTTTCCAGTCGCATGAACCAATTCCTCCAGTATCCCATCATAGTTACTTTTACGAGCTCTCCACAAGTTTAGCTTATATTCAGTCCTGTTTCTCGCTCTATTTTGTGCATTGTACGAGACTTGCGCAGATTTTGTCCTGTTGGAAATGAGCCTGTTTCCGTCTATGAACAAGTTTCCGAACGCTGGATCTAAGTTAGCCACAAACCCAGCCGTATCAAGGGATTCGGAATTAGGATAATAGCCGGAAAAGAGTCTATTGTGCCAGTTGACACCTTCCTCGTATAGTGTGGTTAGTCGACCTGGACCAACGGACCAATGGATTGGTTCAGGCAAATCAAATTCATAAAGAACATCATAGAGAGAAGGGATACACATGGATCGGAGCTTGGCACAAAGCAAGCCGCTGCCAGCGGCTAAACGCCGGCCGGCAACAGGAATTTGGAAGGATTACCAGCTGTACTTATTGATGCTTCTTCCAATCGCTTATTTCATTCTTTTTAAGTACATCCCGATGTACGGCGCAGCCATTGCGTTTCAGGACTACAGTATCTTTAAAGGGGTAACGGGCAGCGAATGGATCGGGTTCGAGAACTTCCAGGAGCTGTTCAAGATGAGCCAGTTCTATGATGTGGTGCGGAATACGCTGATGCTCAATCTCCTTGATTTGATTTTCTCATTCCCTGCACCAATCTTTCTGGCGCTTCTTCTTAATGAGCTTCGGGTACTCTGGTTCAAGAAAACAGCGCAAACACTTCTCTACTTACCGCATTTCATTTCATGGATCATTATCGGCGGCCTCGTGTATCAAATGTTTTCTAATAAAGGCGGTCTGATCAACAACGTAGTTACTTCACTTGGCTTCGACTCGATTCCGTTCCTGACGGAGAAGAATCATTGGTTGTTTGTATATCTCGGCACCGGTATTTGGCAAAGTGCAGGCTGGGGAACGATCATTTATCTGGCGGCTTTGACCGGCATTAACAGAGATTTGTATGAAGCAGCAGATGTAGACGGAGCAGGCAGATTGAAGAAAATGTGGCATATTACGCTGCCTGGCATCCGGCCTACGATTGTTGTCATGCTGATTATGCAACTGGGCCATATTATGACAATCGGATTTGAACGTCCGTTTGTAATGGGCAATACCCTTGTTATGGATTACGCAGAGGTCATCAGTACGTTCGTCTATAAAGCGGGTCTGCAATCGGCGCAATTCTCGCTTGCGACAGCAATGGGCTTATTCCAGGCCCTGGTTGGACTGTTCTTCGTCATCTTGTCGAATACAATCGCCAAGAAATTCGGAGAGCAAGGAATATGGTAGGAGGGGACAGCATGACAAACGAAGCGAAGCTAAAGAGAGTCCGGCCGTCGGACATCGTTATTATGATCATTGTTGGAGCAGCCATGCTTATTTGTCTCGTACCTTTCCTGCATATTATTGCGGTGTCGCTCAGCTCGAAGCAAGAGATCATCTCTGACCGGGTTACGATTTTCCCGCGGGGCTGGGACTGGGAATCCTACAAAATCGTATTCTCGGATTCCAGAATGCTGCGATCGATGGGACTTACGATTATCCTGACAACTGTCTTTACGATCGTCAGTATGGTGATGAGTATATGCGCGGCTTACCCGCTCACCAAGACACAATTAAAAGGCCGGTCGTTCTTTATGATGATCATTGTGTTTACGATGTTCTTCAGCGGCGGCTTGATTCCCGAATACTTGTTGGTCAAGCAGTTGGGTCTCTTGGATAATATGCTTTCGCTTATTTTACCTGGTATGATCAGCGCGTTTAACTTGATTATTCTGCGATCCTTCTTCACTTCCATACCGGCAAGCCTTGAAGAATCCGCTTATCTGGATGGCAGCTCGCATCTTGGTACCTTAATTCGTATTGTTCTGCCGCTGTCGCTACCGGTTCTGGCAACGCTTAGCTTGTTCTATGCGGTATCGAGATGGAACGGATTTATGGACGCACTCTTCTATATTAGCAATTCGGAAATGTACCCGATTCAGCTCAAGTTGTATCAGGTTGTGATGAACAGTATGGTTACGGATCTGACAGCGCAGGAAGGTGCGGCAGCAACCGATGTTGTGCCTGAAGGGCTTAAAGCCGCAAGTATTATGTTTGCAACAGCGCCAATCCTGATTGTCTACCCTTGGCTGCAGAGGTATTTCGTGTCCGGGGTGATGGTTGGAGCGGTGAAAGGGTAACTTTGGTTAATCTCTCTGCTATGCAGAGGTGATAACATATAGCAAGATACATTATTCGAAAAGGGGATTCGTACATGCAAGCAAAACAAAAAAAGTGGTTTGCAACCTCGGCAGCAGTTATGCTGCTGGCAAGTGTACTGTCGGCATGCGGAAATTCGAATGACAACAACAAGTCATCGGCATCATCATCACCTGACAGTACAGCGGGCACTAGCAAAGAGAAGATCACCCTTAAAGTTGAAGTGTTCGACCGCGGTAATGCACCAGCAGGTGCAGGGCCGGTGACGGATAACTTCTGGACACAGTGGATTCAAAAGAACTTCGGTGATCCAAACAATATTAAGATGGAGTTCGTACCGGTTCCGAGGAACCAAGAGGTAGACAAACTGAATGTACTTATGGCTACCGGCGATGCTCCTGACCTTGTGTTTACTTACGATATGAATACGATTTACAATTACGTGAAGGATGGGGGCTTGACGGATCTTACCTCGCTGATCGAGAATGCACCAAACCTAAAGCAATTCCTAGGCGATGAAGTGTTGAATTACGGAGTATTCGAAGGTAAGCAGTATACGATTCCTGCGAAGAGGCCTCTACAATATGCCCATACCGCATATATCCGTAAGGACTGGCTGGATAAGCTGGGATTACCGGTTCCAACAACAACGGAGCAGTTCTATGAAACTTTGAAAGCGTTTAAGGAGAAAGATCCGGGCCAAACAGGCGGGAAAGTGATTCCTTACGACTTCAGTTCGGTGGATGGAACAGCGATTACGAGTCCTTTCTTGCCTGTTAGCTCCTTCGTGAAGAACATGTCGGAGGAAGATAATTATGCTTTGTCTTCGTCAAGCAGCATTCCTGAAATAACGAAGCCGGGTTTCAAAGACGGGGTACAGTTCCTGAACAAATTGAACCAGGAAGGCCTGATCAATCCGGATTTCGCATTGGACAAAGATGGAAAGCAGTTTGAAAGCGACGTAGCTAACGGATATGTAGGCGCCTTCACCGGACTAGCTGCTCATGCAAACTTAATGGGACCAGGCAAAGTATTTGACACATTGAAACAAAACGTTCCAGGTGCCGAGTATATCTCGATCGACCCATTCGTGAATGAAGATGGTAAAACAGCAAAAGGTATTTATGATCCAATCGGTATTCATATGATGATTCCTAAAACAAGCAAACATGCCGCAGAAGCGATGAAATACTTGGATTGGATGGCGAAATCCGATGTGCTGTTCACCCTGCAAAACGGTATTGAAGGTCAGCATTATACGCTAGAGAATGGTTATCCGAAAGCACTCACAACAGATGAAGCGAAGAAGACATTCTACAATAACTCTGATATTGCTATGATTGTTAATGGCAGAGATTTCGGTTCGGTAGACAAAGATATTGAAGCGACAGCTTACCAGTTCCCAGGTTATGAAGAGATTGCAAAGCAATCGATCCAGAATGCCCTCAAAGACGGCTATACGAACCCGCGCTTTGATCGTCCTATTGAATCTGAGATCAAGTATGGCACCACTCTTAAAGCAAAAGCAATTGAAATCGTAGTGAAGAGCATCCTGGCGAAATCGGATCAATTTAGCCAATTGTACGATGCAGGAGTAGCTGAGTACTTGAAGATTGGCGGTCAAGCGGTTGAGGACGAACGCCGTGCTGTCTATAAGGAAATGAAACAATAAATTGCTCAGCAGGCAAACTCCATTTGAGCCATGGGGTTTGCCCCTATTTCTGTACATGAAAGGATGGGATGATATGAAAGCAAACAACAACTATATTATGAGAATGCTTCTTTCCTATCTTCCCATTTTATTTATTACAATTAGCGTGCTTATTTTTATTTTCTTCTCTATTATCAATCAGTTTAACGTGCGTAATGCCATACAAGCGAATAATCTGACGGCTGAATATGTGACTAATATGGTAGACAGCTCGCTCAAAAATATATCCATCGATGCGCAGAAAATGATCGAGACAGGGGGAAACCTGGAGCAATTTCTTGAAGCACCCTCTGACAGGACTCTGAATTTTGAAGCGTCCAACATGCTTAGTAATCTGATGGTTCGTTATGGTTTGATAGACTCCGTCTATTTATATCGGGTTAAGGATGGCAGAGTGCTTGATCAGAGCACCCTTCGCCCACTAGATCAATTTCCGGATCAAAGCTTTGTACGGGACTCTCTGGATCAGGCTTATACCGGAGTCTGGTCGTCACCAAGGATTAGAGAAAGTGTTGCCCAAGGATCTCCCGCACAGGTACGCGTCACTTCTTTAGGCTTTAAGATCCCTCGTGATTCAGGCAGCTTGGGGTATTTGATGGTCAATGTCAAAATTTCATCACTAAATTCCTACATTAACCAGATGATTGATCATACCATTACGGATGCACAGCTATATGATACAAGGGGGAACTCTTTCTTTCAGGCAGGGAAAACTGCCCCATCCAAAAACAGGTTAAGTGCGGATGTCGTCTCGGACTATAACGGCTGGACCTATCGAATCAGTATTAAGGGCGGGCAGTTGCTGGATTTCCTCTTTCACGGCAGCACCTTGTGGATTTTTCTTGGGCTTAGCGTTATCGTCATTGCAATTGGCTCAATGTTCTATATCACCAGACGAAACTACAAACCAATTGAATCGATTCTTCACCGGATCGAACGGTTCTCCTCAATCATTAAGACAGCTGAGCCGAAAGAAAAGGAAAATGAGTTTTCTTTTATCGATCAGGCGATTGAACGGCTGATTACAAATAATATGGCCTTTCAAGAGCAGCAGCAGGAGCATTTGGTCATCCGAAGACAGCAGTTTCTGCAAATTTTGCTCAAGGGTGAATATAAAGAGGATCGTTCTGCCTGGGAGCAGGAATGGAATCACTTTGGGCTGTCCGCTGGTCATTTTATTGTAGGTCTGCTGGAGCTTGACCACTATGTCCAGTTTGGACTGAGGTACACCCCAAATGATCAATCTTTATTCAAGTTTGTCGTCAGCAGTGTTGCGGTTGAGACGGCTGAGCAGAATGGGCTTAAAGTGATTGTTGAGTGGATTGCGAAAAACCAGCTCGTTATTCTTCTAATTGCAGATGATAGCGGAGCTTTGGAACATCAGCTGCTCCAGCTTTCCGAGCAAATCCGGTCATGGGTGGAAAGCCATTTGGATTTTACCGTTACGATTGGAATTGGAACTCCAGCTGAAGATGAACCCTCGATTGCCCGCTCGTTTGAGGAGGCAGAGGCGGCTGTCAGCCGCAAAGTATCGCTTGGAGTCAATCAAATCATTGATGCGGTTGAAGTAAAGGGGAAATCGGGCAGAGAATGGTTCAACTATTTGGAGATGATTCGAACCCTCGTCCGACAGCTCCGCATGTCGGATCAAGAATGGCGGAATGCTTTGAGGCAGTTGTTCAATGAGATGGCTGTTCAACGTCTTCGTAAGGATGATGTGGACAGGCTGGTTCATTATTTTATTTTTCATTTGGAATATGAACTTGACGGATCTTTGCCTGAGGTAATGACGCCGTGGCTGCAGGTTGCAAAGCCACGCCTTGCAACAGCAACGGAGCAGTCAGATACACTGGGACAATTGGAAAAGGACTATATGGAAGTGTTAGAGCAACTGTCAGAGCATATTATAGAGCTCTCGCAAAGCCGGCGCCATAATGCGCTCATGAGAGAAATTCGAGATTATGTCGCGAAGCATTTTATGGACCCTAACCTTTCCCTTACGCTGCTGAGCGACCGTTTCCAGATCAGTCCGAAATATTTGAGTCAGTTGTTTAAAGAAAGCATCGGTCAGAATTTTAGCGATTTCCTGATCGGACTGCGGATTGAGTATGCGAAAAAGCTGTTGCGTGAATCGGATGTGACGGTACAGTATATCTCCGAGATGATGGGCTATGCGAATCCAACGTCTTTTATACGGGTATTTAAAAAGATCGTTGGCCTCTCTCCAGGACAGTACCGGGAGTCAGAGGTGAAAAGTCTGGAAGAATAGATCCTGGCTTGCTTATAGAAAACGTTATAGTCGGCTTAGAGTAATCCAAAGACATCAGGACATGGAAGGGGCTATTTAACGCGATGAGTTTAGAAGAAATTCGGGCAAGAGGTCTTGCAATTGATCCCCGTACTCGGGCTTATCTTGAACCGGCACGTCTCATCTGGACATCCGGCTGTGGAGAGACTTCTGAAGTTGTTAATCCGGAAGGCCTGCTTACCGGTAACGGAGGGCAAGTGACGAAGGAAGCGCCGAACGCTTGCCTGCTTCGACATAAGGGGGAAGCGCCCGCTGTCCTGCTGGACTTTGGGACGGAGCTGCATGGGGGGATCAGGATCGCGATTGTCGAAGGACGATTCCCGAAGCCTAAGCGGAGCGTACGAATCCGTATCCGGTTTGGTGAATCGGCCATGGAAGCGATGAGCGAGCTGGGCGGACAGACGAATGCCACCAATGATCACGTGTCCCGCGACAGCATTGTTGATGTGGGTCTGCTGGGGGGAGCCGAGTTCGGAACAACGGGCTTTCGCTTTGTGCGCCTTGATCTGCTTGACGAAGGAGAAATCGAGCTGCAGAGTGTGCAGGCGGTGTTTGTGTATCGGGATATGGAGTACAAAGGGAGCTTTCGCTGCAGCGATCCTTTGCTGAATCGGATCTGGGAGACAGGCGCTTACACCGTACACCTGAACATGCAGGACTATCTGTGGGATGGCATTAAGCGGGACAGGATGGTCTGGACCGGCGATATGCATCCTGAGGTTGCGACCATCAGTGCTGTGTTCGGCGAGCATGAGATTGTTCCGAACAGCATGGACTTCAAGCGGGACCGTTCTCCGCTGCCGATGTTTATGGACATGCCAACTTATTCGATCTGGTGGCTGCTTGTTCAGCATGACTGGTATTGGCAGCATGGGAATGAGGCTTATTTGCTGGAGCAGCGCGACTACATAACCGGCCTGCTGCGCGAGCTGATCGGCAAGGTAGAGCCGGATGGCACAATCAACGTATATCGCCCGTTCCTGGATTGGCCGGCTTCATCGAATCCAACTGGTGTAACGGCTGGTGTTCATGCATTATTTGTACTCGGTATGCAGGCAGGAGCCAGGCTTTGCCTGCTGCTCGGTGAGGAAGAGACCGCTGTGTCATGCGAAGTGCTTGAACGGCGTCTGCGCGAGAACATTCCGCATCATGCGGACAGCAAGCAGGCTGCCGCTCTCCAGACACTTGCCGGACTAATGGATCCGGTAGAGGCCAATCGGGATGTTATAGCACCAAATGCACCAAGCGGTTATTCGACCTTCTACGGCTATTACATGCTTCGTGCGCGCGCAGAAGCGGGAGATATCGCGGGGAGTCTGGACAGCATCCGCGCATATTGGGGCGGCATGCTGGAACTTGGAGCTACAACATTCTGGGAAGACTTTGACGTCGCCTGGATGGAAGGGGCAGCACGGATTGATGAGCTGACGCCTCCAGGAAAAATAGATGTGCACGGCAGCTATGGCGGCTACTGCTACAAGGGATACCGGCATAGCCTCTGCCACGGCTGGGCATCCGGGCCGACGGCCTGGCTGTCAGAATACGTGCTGGGGATCCGGCCTGTAGAACCCGGCTTCAGTACAGTCCGGATTCGTCCCAACCTGGCCGATCTGGAATGGGTGGAAGGAACTTATCCAACGCCATATGGACTCATCCATGTCCGGCATGAGCGTGCGGCGGATGGCAGCATTCACACGGAATATACGGTGCCTGCAGGTATAACGGTTGTTAAGGGATAGAGCTAGTAAGACAGGGAAACAGGCGAGTCCTGGGTGATCAGTGATGCAAGAAGACCCTGCGGTGGGTCTTCTCTAGCAATCTATAATTAACGATAAAAAAAGAAGAGGCTGTCTCATCGTCATCTCATGACTTTGAGAAGGCCTTTTCTTTTTTTAGAAGACCAGCAACATGTGATGTCTGTCACAGCTACGGGCAGAGCCGGATGCTATGCTGTTGAATATAGAGGTTTCAAGCTGGTAGGGAGGGATTGGAATGAAACTGGATTCGTTTAATACAGCCAGGCCAAATGCCTTTGCGGAGCTGGCTATGCGTCTTGAGGCTGAACATGAGCAAATAAAAGCGATGTGCAGCGCTTTATGCCAGCAAAGCATCCATTATGCTACGGGGATGAGCAGCTATGTGACTATACAGGGATTAAGCGTGCTTCGGGATGAGGCAGAATTGCTGCTGATTGAGCTGAAAAAGCATTCCAGCTGGGAAGAGGAGGCGTTGTTTCCCGTTCTTATGCATTATTCGCACAAGAAAATAGAACCAACGATAATGCCATCCTTATGGGTGCTCGAGAAGGATCATGAGTTGGCCGTTTTGTATATTGAATCGTTTATTCAAGCAAGCAGCACACTGCTCCACTCCTGGAGACTTGATCCGTTAAGCGGCGCGAGGCTGCAGCATGAGCTGAAGGAAAGCTGCGATTGCTTGACTCAGGGCTGCTTTATTCTGACGGCCCATTTTCAGATGGAAGAGGAGCTGCTGTTTCCGTTAGCTGAGGAGATTTTGACCGACATGGATTATTTATTCTCCTGACAGGAGGGATTGTTGTGTTGTCAGGCGTTATATTGGCAGGAGACCTTGATGAATTCAGAAGGGCTGATCAACGGGCATTTCATAGGGTTGGCGGACAGGCGATCATTCACCGTCAGATCAATGAGATGCGGAGTATTTGCGATGACATTACGATTGTAACAAACGAGTCCGAGCTATTCCTTCGCCAGGTGGATCGGGATATCCGCATCATCAGCGATTATTATGCAGGGCAAGGCGTGCTGAGCGGCATGCATGCAGGACTCTCTCTGGCCAGACATCAGGATGTCTGGATAATCGGCTGTCATATGCCTTATCCTTCAGCTCAAGCGGCTGATCTTCTTGCAACCTTGAAGCAGGAAGGGACCGACGCGGTCATTCCATGGGTTGGCGGTCGGATCTACCCTTTGCATGGCTTGTACGACCGGGCTTGTGCGGAGTCGATCCAAATGCTGCTGGAGACGGGGGATACGGATGTGTCTGATTTTTTGAGGCAGATCAATTGGATCCGGCTGAAGGAATCGGTGCTGAAGAGAAACGGAATTGACAGCCGGTTCATCGGGACGATTCCAGCCCTTTAAAGGATTGGCCCTAAGTGCTTTTTAGTTCAAAAATCAAGGGAATAATCCCCTGCAAATCAGGGAATCCCCCGATGTTGCTCTCCTTCGATTGGCGTTATGATGAAGATAACGATCACTCGGAAGGGGATTGCATGATGGGAGTTCACCAGGCAACAACAGAGGGGCATGCCCCTATACTGTCAAAGGGCAGCTTCGACAAGCTGCAAAGTATTATGTATAAACGCAGTTATGACAAAGGGAGCTGTCTCTTCTGGGAAGGCGACGCTGCCGATAAATTATATTTTATTATAAAAGGACGGATTCGGGCGGCCAAATCGACGGACAGCGGGAGAAGCTTGACGTTGTATCTACATCAGGAGGGCGATCTGATTGGTCAGATGGATCCGTTCCAGGATTCGGTGCACAGCTTCCGTGCAGAAGTCATGGAAGATGCGAAGGTTGGAGTGATCCAGCGCAAGGACCTCGAGGTGCTGCTGTGGCAGCATGGCGATCTGGCCGTTGAATTCATGAGATGGATGGGCCTGATGCACCGCCTGACGCAGACGAAGTTCCGGGATCTCATGATGTTTGGCAAGACGGGAGCGCTTTGCTCATTGCTCATTCGTCTTAGCAACTCATATGGCAAACCGAAGTCGGAGCATATGTATATTACGCTTAAGATAAGCAATACCGAGATGGCGGATATGATCGGGGCTACACGGGAAAGTGTCAACCGGATGCTGAGCGATCTGAAGAAAGCAGAGGTTATTGCCTTCGAGGACGGTCATTTTATCATCAAAGATCTCTGTTATCTTCGGGAAGTATGCTGCTGCGAGAACTGTCCGAAGGAAATTTGCCGTATGTAAAATCGCAGGGCCCCGGCTGATCGTCAGCCGGGGCCTTTGCGGTCACTCCAGGGAATTCCCTGACCGGGAATAGGGGATTCCCCTTACATACAGTCTTTTTTTCTTCCTTTACAATAGGAGAATGGAAAGCCCGTAGCGAATACGAAAAAGCAAAGGGGATAGCCGCTTGAGGGAATTATCGGAATCCGCGCATTATGAGGAGCATGNCATNCGAAGCTTGCATGAGCTCCGTCACAGGAGCAGCAGCGANTTTGTCGCTTATGCCAGCTCCACTGAGCATAACCGGAATATGANATGGAATACGGTGCTTGGCAGCTTGAACGGNAAGGTCGAACATATGCGGATTCAGCCGGGAATCGGAATAGGCGGAATCGTGCTGCGTCACGGAACGGCCTGTATCGTGGATGAGAGGAGAAATGCCTCCATTCTCCGGGAATGTCCGGTTATTCTTGCTGAAAAGCTAAGATCGGCCATAGGTCTCCCGGTACCGGCGGACGGTATTCCCTATTCGATTAGAGGCATTTTGCTGCTGGGCAGGAGAAATGATCTGCCGTTTACGGAAGAAGAAGTCCAGCTTCTGCTCTTCCGCGGAAAGGAGTCAACTAATGATAAAAGTCATAATCGTGGATGATCATGCGATGGTCCGTTCCGGGCTGCGCATGCTTCTTAACGGTTCCAAGGATATTGAAGTCATTGCGGAAGCATCTGATGGTGATGAAGGAATTCGGTCGGCGCTTGCGCTAAAGCCGGATGTGGTCTTAATGGATTTAAGCATGCCGCTTGGCAAGGATGGTCTGACGGCAGCCGCAGAGCTGAAGGAATTGCTTCCGTCGGCGGCTATTCTTATTCTGACGATGCATGATGACGATGAGTATCTGTTTCGGGCAATTCATGCCGGTGCGGCCGGTTATGTGCTGAAAAACGCTCCGCATGAGGAGCTCCTTACAGCCATTCGTTCGATTGCCAAAGGTGATGCCTATCTCTATCCTACGGCAACCAAACGCCTGATGAAGGAGTACGTCGACCGGATGCAGCGGGGGGACAGCGGCGATGTCTATCACGCTTTATCAGAGCGCGAGAAGGAAGTGCTCTCCTTGACAGCCAAAGGTTATGCGAATAAGGAAATCGCGGAAATGCTTGTCATCAGCGTCAAGACTGTTGAGACGCACAAAAGCAATGTGATGGAGAAGCTGGGCCTTAAGACAAGGCCGGAGCTGATTAAATATGCGATAAAGAAAGGGCTGCTGCATTTTGAATAAGAGATCTCGACCTTCGGGGAATAAAGTGCTGGCCGAGCATGTCGACTCCCTGCTGCTGCAGCTCGAGGAGCGAATCGAGGACTCGCAGTTCAGAAGTGAACTGCAAAGCTCGCTCAAGCAGCTGGCGGATGTCAAGCTGGCGCTGGATGCTTCTTCTATCGTTGCGGTAACGGACCATAAAGGGAGGATCCTGTACGTAAACGATAAGTTTTGCGAAATATCGAAATACGAGCGCGGCGCTCTGCTTGGACAAGACCACCGGATTATTAATTCGGGCACGCATTCCAAAGCTTTTATGCAGGAATTGTGGACAACGATATCTTCCGGGCGGGTATGGAGCGGAGATATCCGCAATAAGGCGAAGGACGGCACTTATTATTGGGTGAATACGACGATTGTTCCTTTTATCGATGAAGAAGGCAAGCCTTATCAATATCTTGCAATCCGCAATGAGGTTACCCGGCTGAAAAAAGTAGAGGAGGAGCTTCAGGAGACGTTGTCCAAGGTGATGACAATCCAGGAGGAGGAGCGGAGAACGTTCTCCCGCGAGCTTCATGACGGTATCGGACAAAGCTTGTTCTCCTTGCTCATTCAGCTTGACCGTGCTATCACTGCCCCGGATCAGGCGAAGGACCAGCTTCCTTTTATCCGCGGCCAGGTGGCAGGCATTATTGAAGAGGTTCGCCATATGGCTTGGCAGTTGCGCCCATCCGTGCTGGATGATCTCGGTATCGTGCCGGCGCTGCGTACGCATATCGAGAATTACACCTCCCATTACGGAATTAAGGTTGCCCTGCATCACAATCTGCGGAAGCGGCTGAGCGTACAGGTAGAGACTGTCATGTACCGGGTTATTCAGGAGGCGCTGACCAATATTGCCAAGTATGCAGATGTATCGGAAGCCGAAGTGAACATCTCGGAAGACGAGAAGGAGGTTATTGTTCTGATCCGGGATCATGGGGCTGGCTTTGATGCCTCCGTTCCGACCAAAGGAGTTGGACGATATAGCATGGTCGAGCGCGCGAAGCTGGCCGGAGGCAATCTGCATATATCATCCGCTGTGGGGCAAGGGACAGCCGTTAGCCTAATTATTCCAAAATAATTGGCAAGGTGTGATTTTCATCACTTTCTTCGCTTACGCAAAGCAGTAAGATGGTATCAAGAAGGAGATGATGAAGATGAATGAAAGAGCCTTCGTAATGATAAAGCCGGACGGTGTACGGCGGGGGTTGATCGGGGAGATCGTGAACCGATTTGAGAAGAAAGGGCTAAGGCCGGTATATGCGGAGCTGAAGGAATTGTCCGAGGAGACGGCCCGCTCCCATTACAAACATCTTAAAGAGCAGGTATTTTTTGACGAGCTGATTCAGTATGTGACCTCTGGTCCCGTATTCGCAATGATTGTGGAAGGGCGTTCGGCAGTCGCGAATGCGAGGGCATTAATCGGGCCTACAAATCCTGTAAAGGCTCCTCCCGGGACAATCCGTGGTGACTATGGTTCGGATATCGATGAGAATGTTATTCATTGTTCCGATTCGCTAGATCATGCCAGCATGGAGATTCAGCTGTTTTTCGGAAAGACCGGCCTGCTGCACAAGCTGTAACAACTATATGAGGCTCAAGCACACTGGAGGAAATACGTCATCTATAGTCATTACGCCATCCAGTGTATATGCCTCCTGTTAACATTGTGATTTTATTCACAAATTAAATTAAAGGAGCGAGAATCATGATTAAATTTATGCGTGAGAATGTGTATGCTGCGGGAATTATGCTGCTCATCAGGTTATATGTGGGTTGGCAATGGCTTGATGCAGGCTTTCATAAGTTGAAAGACGGCTTTAATGCCGGCGGGTTCCTGAAAGGGGCCATTACTAATCCGGTCATCGATCATGAGACGAATGCTAACGTTTATCCAAACTTTGTCCGTTTTCTCGAGCATGTGGCGATGCCTAATGTGAAGGTCATCAATATTCTTATTCCTCTAGGGGAGACCCTTGTTGGGCTTGGCTTAATCCTGGGTGCTTTGACAGCAACAGCCGCATTCTTCGGATTGCTGATGAACTTTATGTTCCTGTTCGCAGGGACGGTAAGCACTAACCCTTGGCTGCTGCTTCTTGGCGGGATTGTGATGATAGCAGGAGCAAATGGCGGTAAATTCGGCGTTGATTATTACCTGCTGCCGCTGCTGCGGAAGTGGTTCGGCAACCTGCGCAAAGGCGGGCAGGGAACGACTCCTCCCGTTAATCAGATCGTCAAGTAAATGGTTAGGAGGTAAAAGATCATGATTGGCAACCTTAGAGAAAGCGAAATTACAAAAAACATGATCCGTTTCTGCTTCAGCTGCGCGGATGCCCACAAATGCGATACGGATGAGAAATGTATCGCATGTTGGGAAGCTAAGGGCATTATAAAGAAAGATGCACAATAATGAGAAAGGGGCCGGATTACCGGTCCCTTTCTTGTTGTTTTAAAATATAAGATGATCATGCTGCAGATTGTATATTCCCTAATTCCGATTAATCCTATATGATAAAATTAATTTGAGAAATGATATAGAAAATATCTATCGATAAGGTCATGGAGGGATTAGCTATGAATATTGAAAATATAGAAGCTTTTGTGTATGTCAATCATTACGGCAGTTTTAATAAAGCGGCGGAGGTGCTCTTTCTCTCCCAACCATCGGTAACCGCCCGCATTCAGACGCTGGAGAGGGAGCTGGACTGCCGATTGTTCGACCGGCTGGGCAAGCAAATTATGCTGACCGAGAAGGGCAAGCAGTTCCTCCCTTACGCGCAGCAAATTCTTCAGACGATTCAAAAGGGCCGGCTTCATCTGCAGGAGAAGGGAGCGCGCCCGCAGGAGCTTCGTATTGGAAGCACCGTGTCTGTCTCCAACTATTTAATTCCGGATTTACTCCCGCGGCTGCAGCGTTTATTCCCGCGTTTGACCTTCAAATTAACAACGGCGCCTTCGGATGATCTGGTCAAAAAACTGCTCGACCGGGAGATTGATATCGCTTTTGTCAGAAAGCTTGTTCATCCGTCGCTGCAGTCTTTTTCCTACTATGATGATCCTATTCGGCTGTATGTCTATGAAGGACATCCATTCGCCGAGGAAGGACGGGTGTCGATAGACGAGATCCGGGATCAGCCGCTTGTTTTCTTCGAATGCGGCTCGCTGGATTGGCTGCGGCTTCACCGCGTTTTTGAGCATTTGGAGCAGCCCCCCCATATTGTTTTCCACGCGGATAATTCCGAGACGGCCAAGAAGCTTGTGCTGCAGAAGGCGGGAATTTGCTTCCTTCCGGGCTTATGCGCGAAGGAAGAAGTAAGCAAGGGCCGGCTTATTCCGATCGAGATTGAAGAGACGAAGGGAATTTCTCTGCAGACGAATCTGATTGCACTGACCGGAGAGAACGAGGAGTATATACAAGCGCTGCTGCCCAAGGATAATTTGAGCTTTTACAGCATTTAGCGCGGACCAATAGAATCAATCGATCGATAGAGAAAGTCTATTAGCGCGGTTAGGCGGATAGATGATACATTTATATCATCTTAATTCTTACTAAGTTTATAGGAATTATATAATTAGAGCGATTGAGGGGTGTAACTATGAGTGAATTGTTTAGGCAAGCCGGAATCCAAGATGCAGAGCGTTTGCGTGAAGTAACCTATGAAGCCTATTCGCTCATTCGGGAGCTGGAGCTGAAATGGCCGGCGGCGAATGCCGATCTGGATCAAATACGGGATAACATTATACAGAATGAATGTTACGTGCTGGAAGCGGACGGCGTGATCGTTGCGACAATTACGTTGTCGAAGACCGATGAGGTCAAGGCAATTACGGATTTGCCGTTCATCAAATGGTTTGCTGTTCATCCTAGCGAGCAGGGCAAGGGATACGGAGACAAGCTGCTCACTTGGGTTGAGAATGCGATTATTCGTGACAAGGAAGGCGCATCTGCCGTGACGCTTGGAACGGCCGAGAAGCATCCTTGGCTTCTGCCGATGTATCAGCGCAGAGGTTACGAAAGCATTCGGTCATTTGATTCCGGCAACGGAGACGGACCGATGCATTTGCTCCGCAAGATTGTAAATCCGGAGCTGTTCGAGCAAGTAAACGAAGAACAAGCCGCAGCGAATTAATGCCCGGCATTAATTTTACTAATAACTGATGAAAAGATGGGGGTATCTCAATATGAAGAAAAAAGCACTTGTCGTTACAGCTGCATTATCGTTAGTTCTGGTGGCTGCAGGCTGCGGCTCAAATAATAAATCGGATAATGCTCCGGCGCAAAATGGCAATAAAGCTGCTGCTAATGTATCTGCTGCAGGCGGCAATGCCGGCGGCGAGGTGAAGAAGGTTGTTATCGGTACAGGGACCGGCTTCCCGAAAGTATGCTTTATTGACGAGAACGGCAAGCTGACCGGATTTGATGTCGAGCTTATTAAAGAGATCGACAACCGTCTGCCGCAATATGAATTCGATATTCAAACGATGGATTTCTCGAACCTTCTGCTTAGTCTGGAAACGAACAAAATTGATCTCGTCGCCCATGAGATGGAGAAAAATCCGGAGCGCGAAGAAAAGTATCTGTTTAATAAAGAGCCGTACGCTCACTGGAGAAATAAAATTATCGTTGCACAGGACAATGACACAATCCATTCACTCGACGATTTGGCAGGCAAGAAGGTATTGACTGGCGCGACAAGCGCGGAAGCGCAAATTCTGGAGAATTATAACAAAGATCATGACAAGAAAATCAATATTGTGTATCAAAATGGTGCAGCTAATGATACAGTCAGCCAAATTACGAGCGGTCGCGTAGACGCTACAATAGGCGCAGACTTTACGCTGTCTCTGATCGACCCGCAAAGCAAGCTGAAGACAGCCGGGGATGACTTGTCCGAAGCTGATATTCTGTTCGTGCTTCGCAAGAACGATGCGGAATCACAAGAGCTGTCCGATGCGGTGGACGTTGCGCTTAAGGAAATTAAGGCAGACGGTACGCTTGGCAAGCTGAGCACCGAATGGCTTGGCAACGACTTTACTGCTGATGATGCCAAATAGCAGCGCGAGATAAAGAGTAATGAGAGGTGAGACGGAAAGATGGAGTATGGCTTCGATATTAACTATGTAATTGATTTTATTCCCAAACTGCTGAGTACGTTGAATATTACGCTGCTCATCGTGGCGGGGGCTATCGGATTAGGGCTGCTAGTTGGTTTTGTTGTAGCTCTGCCCCGTCTCTACAACGTACCAGTGCTTCGGAATGTATCGATGGTATACGTTTCCTTCTTCCGGGGCACGCCGATTCTCATTCAGTTGTTCCTGTTCTATTACGGTCTTCCAGAGATATTAAAGCTTATTTATATCGATATATCGAAATTGCCTGTCCTTTATTTTGTCATTCTGACGTTTGGACTCAATGTAGGCGCTTATGTATCAGAAACGATTAGGGCAGCGGTGCTGGCCGTTAATCGAGGACAGGTGGAAGCGGCTTATTCCATCGGTATGACCGGGTATCAGGCATTTACCCGGATCGTACTGCCGCAGGCCGTTGGGATTGCTGTTCCGGTATTCGCCAATCTGGTAATCGCGATGCTGAAAGACACTTCACTTGCCTTTACGCTTGGCGTTATGGAGATGACGGGCAAAGCGCAAACGCTTGGCTCGCTCTCTCAGCATTTTATCGAAACGTATATTGCACTCGCACTTATTTATCTGGTTATCAGTATTACGCTGGAACGCCTTATGCTTGTCGCAGAGCGCAGGCTGTCACGCCACTTGCGCCGCGATTCCGGCGAGAAGAACCGATTCTTTGCCCGGAGACGCAAACGCGTAACATTAGGCAGGTTAACCCGTGAGCTCAAGCCAGGCAACAAGGAGGTGCCTCGTTATGAAGCTTGATCCATCGTTTATTTGGACCGCTTTCGTACAATTATGGTCAGCCGTCCCGACTACGCTGCTCATTACACTTGTATCCGTACTAGTCGGGTTTGTCATTGGTACAATAACGGCACTTTCCCGCATCTATCGTATTCCGGTGTTGTCCCAGCTGTCCGGCGCTTATGTGACCTTTATCCGGGGAACGCCGATGCTGACCCATTTGCTTCTTATTTATTTCGGTCTTCCGATGATCGTAGACGGCTTGTCGGCACAGCTTGATCTCGGATGGAATTCCGCAAAAATTCCGATGATTGGTTTTGCTTACATTTCATTCTCTATTACAGCAGGTGCTTATTTGTCCGAGGTTATCCGATCTGGTTTGCTTGCGGTTGAACGCGGCCAGATGGAAGCCGCCTGGTCTATCGGGATGACGACGCCGCAGGCGTTGCGGAGAATTGTATTTCCCCAGGCGCTGGCTGCCAGCCTTCCGAATTTGTCCAACTCGGTTATTGGCATGCTGCATGCCTCAACCCTCGCTTTTACCGTATCGGTTGTTGACCTGAACGCGAAAGCGCAAATCGTAGCCTCGACGAATTGGAAGTTTTTCGAAGCCTATATTGCGGCAGCCCTTATTTTCTGGGGACTTACGATCTTTATTGAACGGATTACCGGCTTTATCGAGCGAAGAATCAACGTGTACAGCAAGGGAGGCGTAGCATGATTAAGCTAAGCGGAATTCGCAAGTCTTTTGGACGTAACGAGGTACTTCAAGGAATTGATCTTACGGTTAATAAGGGCGAGGTTGTTGCGATCCTGGGACCAAGCGGTTCAGGCAAAACAACGCTGCTGCGCTGCATCAATTATTTGGAGAAGCCAAGCGACGGGGAAATTCAGATCGGCGACTTCTCGCTGGATTTCAAGCATGCAGGCAAGAAGGATATTTATGCGCTGCGTCAGCATTCTGCGATGGTCTTCCAGCAGTATAATCTGTTCAGCCACAAGACAGCACTCGAGAATGTGATCGAGGGGCTGATTGTGGTGAAGAAGATCGGCAAGGAAGAGGCGCGCAAACGCGGCATCGAGCTGCTCGAGAAGGTAGGCCTTGGTGCGAAGCTGGACGCTTATCCGAGTCAGCTGTCAGGAGGACAGCAGCAGCGTGTCGGCATTGCAAGAGCGCTTGCGCTTGAGCCTGAAGTTCTGCTGTTCGATGAGCCAACCTCGGCGCTGGACCCTGAGCTTGTTGGCGAGGTGCTCGCCGTTATCCGCCGGATTGCCAAAGAAGGCATCACAATGATTATTGTCACGCACGAAATGAGCTTCGCTCAGGATGTGGCCAATCATGTGGTCTTTATGGACGGCGGCGTTATTGTCGAGGAAGGCAACCCTGCCGAACTGTTCGGCAATCCGAAGGAAGAGCGGACCAAACAGTTCCTGAAGCGTTTTACATCGGAATACAGCTATTCGATCTAGTGCAAGAATCATCACGAACAGGCCTATGTCCAGGCTGTTTGTGTGCTAATTCTTTTTAGGAGGTTTCTGGAATGTCCATTACAATAAGCATTTTGGATCAAAGCCCGGTTTATCCGGGCGAGAGTACAGCGGAGGCATTCGCTCATACGGTAGCATTGGCGCAAAAAGCGGAAGCGCTTGGATTCCGCCGCTTCTGGGTATCGGAGCATCATGATTCCGAGCATGTCGCTGGCTCTTCACCGGAGGTTCTAATCTCGTATTTGCTCGCGCGCACAAATCAGATCCGCATTGGCTCCGGCGGTATTATGCTGCAGCATTACAGCCCTTATAAGGTTGCGGAGAACTTCCATGTTCTCGCAACTCTTGAGCCTGGCCGGGTGGATCTTGGCGTAGGCCGCGCCCCGGGCGGATTGCCGCGCAGTACGCAGGCGCTGCAGCGTAACATTGCGAACCCGCAGTCGCTGACGGACAAAATCGTGGAGCTCCGCGCCTACGTGGAGGGGCGCACAGAGGAAGAAGGACCGCTTGCCGGACTGAAGGCAACGCCAATCCCGGCAGTTGCACCGGAACTGCATGTGCTGGGCGCTTCTGCTGACAGTGCAGAGCTGGCGGCAAGCCTTGGCCTGCCTTATGTGTTCTCCCTGTTCATCGGAGGAGACGAGCAGGCAGCGATTGATTCAGTTAATAAATATAAGAATGCATTTAACTATGAGCTTGGATCTGCCCCGCAAGCGATTCTGGCATTAGCTGCAATTGTCGCGGATACGGATGAAGAGGCGGTTAGCCTGATTCCGCCGCAAAAGCTGGTGAAAGTGCATTTGGCGAGCGGCCGTAAGGTTACTCTTGGCACTGTTGAGCAGGCGGAAGCCTACGGACAGCAATCCGGTGAGCCTTATACGATTGAAGAGAAAGAGCCGCTTATTGCAGCAGGCTCCAAGGAAACGGTTCGCAGCAAGCTGCTTGCTCTGCAGGAAGCAACAGGCGTAGACGAGTTTATTGTAACAACCAATATTACACCGTTCGAGAAACGGATCCGCTCTTATGAGCTGCTTAGCGAGGCGTTCGCCGAGGTAACGGCTTAAGCGTCAGGCGCAGGAGGTGGACAAATGAGTAACGACACGAGAACCCGCAGCGCTGCTGCGCTGGCTGGCCGACTTACGGATATCCGCAGGGAACTGCACCGGAACCCGGAGCTGTCCCATGAGGAGTTTGAAACAACCATCCGAATCAGGGAGTGGCTGGAGGCCGCAAGTATCCGGATCGCCAACTACTCTCTGAAGACAGGTGTTATCGCTGAGATTGGAGCGGGCAAACCCGTTATTGCGATTCGTGCCGATATCGATGCTCTTCCGATTCAAGAGGAGACTGGCTTGCCGTTTGCTTCAGCCGTACCGGGCAAGATGCATGCCTGCGGGCATGATTTCCATACGGCAGCCATTATCGGCACCGCTTATTTATTGAAAGAACGCGAGCAGGAGCTTAAGGGAGCTGTCCGGCTTATCTTCCAGCCGGCAGAAGAGAAGGCGAAAGGCGCGCGGGAAGTAATTGCAAGCGGGGCACTAGAAGGCGTGCAGGCAATATTCGGCCTGCATAACAAGCCGGATCTGCCCGTGGGCACGATTGGCATAAAGGGCGGTCCACTTATGGCTGCTGCCGACGGTTTTGTTGTTGAAGTCGCGGGGCATGGCTCACATGCGGCTGTACCGGAGGCCGGCAATGATCCGGTTGTGACGGCTTCGCATATCGTTACCGCGTTGCAGTCGATTGTCAGCCGTAACGTCGGTGCACTCAATAGTGCGGTTATCAGCGTTACGAAGCTGAACAGCGGCACGGCGTGGAATGTGATCCCGGAGAAGGCTGTGCTTGAGGGCACCATTCGTACCTTCGATGCAGATGTCCGCCGCCGGGTGCGCGAGCGGTTTGATCAGGTGGTAGCGGGTGTTGCCGCTGCCTTTGACACAACGGCAGTTGTCCGCTGGATTGAAGGCCCTCCACCGGTCCATAACGATGAGGGGCTGGCGGAGCTGGCGTGGCGGGAAGCCGAGCAATTGGAGCTGCTCCCGGTAAGTCCAGTGCCTTCGCTGGCAGGAGAAGACTTCGCGGCTTATCAGCAGCTGGTGCCGGGGCTGTTCGTCTTTGTAGGAACGGATGGGCCAAGGGAATGGCATCATCCTGCGTTTGATCTCGATGAACGGGCGCTGCCGATTGCGGCTGATTTTTTTGCCGGGACAGCCGTTCGGGCACTTGCAAAATTTGCGGCTGATTCCGGTGACGGGACGGATGCGTAAATGAGCAGTCATCTTCCTGTCTATGATGTCATTGTTGTTGGAGCAGGCTCGATGGGGATGAGTGCGGGTTATCAGTTGGCACGACGCGGCGTGAAGACATTGCTGATCGACGCCTTTGATCCGCCTCACGAGGAGGGCAGCCATCATGGAGAGCCCCGGTTAATCCGGCATGCTTATGATGGCGGCGAGACTTATGTACGGCTGGCTTTGCGGGCGGATGAGCTGTGGCGAGAGGCCGAGGCTCTGACAGGACGCAAACTGCTCGAACGTTCGGGTGTACTTAATCTGGCGGATCCTGATGTCTATTCGATTCAGGGGAAAAGATCGGATTCGGAGCGGCTTGGAGTAGTAACCGAGCTGCTGCAGGCAAGTGAAGTGCAATACCGCTGGCCGGGGCTAACGCTGCCAGAACGGTACCAGGCGTTGTATGAACCGGCTGCGGGTTATCTGTTCAGCGAGCAATGCGTCGCTGCTTATAAGCAATTAGCGCTTGCGAGCGGCGCGCATTTGGAAGCGAACACGCCCGTCCGCGGAATTACAACACAAGCAGGAAGCGTAATTGTTCACACATCAAAGGGTGACTATGCAGCAGGCTCCGTTATTCTTAGTGCCGGTGCCTGGTTCGGTACATTTGCGCCATTCGTAAAGCTGCCGATCCGACCGGTACGGAAGGTGGTCGGCTGGTTCGAGACAAACGGCCCGGCTTATGATGCCGGACGGTTTCCCGGGTTTACGCTGGGGACCGGACAAGGCGGTTATTACGGCTTTCCAAGCATTGGGGGAGCGGGCCTGAAGATTGGCCGTCATGATGGCGGCGTTCCCTGGCAGCCGGGTGAGGCACCGGCACCGTTTGGAGCTTATCCCGATGATGAAGGTGATTTAAGAAGCGCGCTGACGGCGTTTATGCCGGGCGCGGCAGGCAGACTGCTGCAAAGCGCGGTTTGCAAATATGAACTAACCCCGGACGAACATTTTCTGATCGACCGTCATCCGGAGCATCCGCAAGTTATTTTGGCCGGCGGGTTCTCCGGGCATGGATTCAAATTTTCGAGCGCGGTAGGCGAGCTGTTGGCTGATCTGGTTCAATGTCGTGGTTCTGAAACGGATTTGAGTCTATTCTCGCTCTCACGCTTTACGCAGGAACCGGCTTAATGCCGGGAAGCCCATATAATGGAGGGATTCTAATGAGTGCAATCGATATTCAAGCTTATTTGGATACGCATCTGGAGCTGACTCAGGCGATCGCAGGCTTAGATGATGTTCAGCTGAAATGGAAAGAAACGGAGGGGCGTTGGAGTGTGACCGAGGTTCTCTCCCATCTGGCTGATCACAATATTGTGGTATCCTTCCGCATCCGCGACATTTTGGCGGATACGAAGGTACAGCTTCCTGCCTTTAATCAAGATCTTTGGGTGTCGGGTCAACATTCTAATGACGGCAATGCATCCGATATTTTGAACGTGTTCTGGGCGCTGCTGCAATACAACGGTCTGCTGTTCGGACGGTTAAGCGAGCAGGATTTGGATAAGACCGGCATTAACTTCAAAGGCGAAACGGTCCGTGTCCGCGACATTATTCAAGGCTTCACCAAGCATGTGCATCATCATCTGGGGCAGATTGACCGGATCAAAACCGCTTATCAGGCTCAAGGCCAGGTAGCACAAGGGGGAACTTTATAATGGCTACACGTAAACAGTTAAAGCTGGGCGCGATGCTTCATGGTGTCGGCAGCAGCACATCGCTTTGGAGACATCCGGAGATCCCATCCGATGCAAGCGTGAATTTTGAGCTGTACAAATCCTGGGTAGAGAAAGCCGAAGCCGGCAAGTTTGATTTGGCGTTTATTGCTGACGGTCTATATATAAATGAAAAATCGATCCCGCATTTCCTGAACCGCTTCGAGCCAATTACGATTCTGAGCGCACTTGCGGCAGTCAGCAAGCATATCGGTCTTGTTGGCACCTTGTCCACTTCTTACAGCGAGCCGTTTACGGTTGCGCGGCAGTTCGGGTCGCTTGATGTGATCAGCGGCGGCCGTGCAGGCTGGAATATCGTTACATCCCCGCTTGAAGGCTCCGCGCTGAACTACGGCAAGAAGGAGCATCCGGATCATGACAAGCGTTACCGGATTGCGACGGAGTATCTGGAAGTGACGCGTGGTCTGTGGGATTCGTGGGAAGACGATGCATTTGTCCGGGACAAAGAATCCGGTGTCTTCTTTGATCCGGCCAAGCTGCATACGCTTAATCACGAAGGCGAATTTTTCTCGGTAAAAGGTCCTTTGAACATTGCCCGCTCGAAGCAAGGCCAGCCGGTTATCTTCCAGGCGGGAGCATCGGAGGTCGGCAAGGATTATGCGGCGAAGCATGCGGATGCGATCTTTACCGGTCATGATTCGGTTGAAGATGCCGTTTCGTTCTATCAGGATGTGAAGCGCCGTGCGGCCGCATTTGGACGCAATCCGGATGATGTCCTGGTCTTCCCTGGCATCGGTCCGATTATCGGCAGCACGGAGGAAGAAGCGGAGCGCAAATATCAGGAGGTTGTGGATCTGGTATCGGCGGAAAATGCTCTAATCTACATGGGACGCTTCTTCGAGCATCATGACTTCTCCCAATATGATCTGGACGCGCCGTTCCCTGAGCTGGGTGATCTCGGCCGCAACAGCTTCCAAAGCGGTACGGACAAAATTAAAGCCAATGCGAAGGAGAAAGGTCTGACGCTCCGTCAAGTGGCCTTGCAGGTTGCAACACCTCGTCCTATCTTCATCGGTACACCTGAGCAGGTTGCCGACCGTGTGCAGGAATGGTTCGAAGCCGGCGCTGCCGACGGCTTTATGGTTGGTTCTTCAGTACCGCGCGGGCTTGAAGATTTCATTGAGCAGGTCGTTCCGATTCTGCAGGCACGCGGCTTGTTCCGCACCGAGTACGAGGGCGATACGCTGCGCGGCAATCTTGGCCTGCCGATTCCAGGCAACCGATATACGAAAGCAGCTGAGCACGTTTGAGTCTGAATATTAAGAGGGCAGCTATAGATGAGATGCTGGCGTATGCAGGTTCGCTGCATGAGGAGCTTATCGCGATTCGCCGCGATCTGCATCGCTATCCGGAGCTGCTGTACGATACGGATCGTACAGCAGCATTGGTCGCACGGCTGCTGCAAGAATGGGGGATCGACGTCCGCACGGGCGTCGGCCCCCATTTTGGCAAAGGTGTTGTAGGCGTGCTGCGCGGCGGGCTGGAGGGCGGCCGGACAATTCTGCTGCGTGCCGATATGGATGCCCTTCCAATTACGGAATTAAACGATATCGATTATAAATCAGAGACGGGCGGGGTTATGCATGCCTGCGGTCATGATGCGCATACCGCAATGCTGCTTGGCGCTGCGAAGACGCTTGCGGCTTATCGGGAAAGCTTGGCCGGCGAGATCCGGTTTGTCTTCCAGCCTGCTGAAGAAGGGGCGCTGCCAAGTCCGCTGGACGGACGCCTGCTCTCCGGCGGGAGGGATATGATCGAGGCGGGCATACTTGAGGATGTTGACCGATGTTATGCTCTGCATGTATGGCCAGAGCTCGAAGCGGGGACTATCGGCATTCATCCGCATTATGCGATGGCGGCCTCTTCCCATTTCCATGTGACCTTTCACGGGACAAACGGGCATCACAGCTCGCCTCATCTTGCGGCTGATGCGATCCAGATGACGGCAGCTTATATTGCCGGGGTGAACGGGATGATGGCGGGCAGTATTGATCCGCAGGAGCAGGCTGTGCTTGCATTCGGAACGGTGCGTGCAGGGACGGTTATTAATGCGATTGCCGAACAGAGTGTTATAACCGGGACGTTCCGTGCCTTCAGCAAGCAGACCGTCGCTGCCATTACGGCGGGGCTTGAAAGACATGCGCAAGCAGCATCTCTTTCCTACGGCGGTTTTTATAATATTGTCCTCCGCGAGGGTATCGCTGTCGTGAATAACCGTGAAGCTGTTGATGAGGTTGTCCGCGCCGGCACAGCTGTGTTAGGCGGGGAGAATGTGCTGACGCAGCTTGCGCCAAGCCTTGCCGGAGAAGATTTCGGCTGGTACCTGGATCAGGTGCCGGGAGCATTTATTTTGCTGGGCTGCCGGAATGAATCGCTTGGAATTGAGGATGGACTGCACCGTCCGCACTTCAATCTGGATGAAGCTATTCTTGTTCATGGCACCAGGCTGCTTGTTCAGCTTGCTGCCGGATCATAGAGACAGGGAGACACCAATCGCCGCTGGCGGTTGGTGTTTTTTCGAATTCTAAGAATTCATAAGTTTTTTTCTTATGAACATGGCTTAGAATTCTCCGGATTGAAACGCGCTCTGCCAAGGCCGGTGAGAGCCGTTTCACCTTGTCGTACAGGGCTTGGTCCATAGATGATTGCTAACAGTCGATAGAAGACATTTATATGATATTGTGCAGCCGGAAGCAGGGTGTTAGAGTATTGCCAAGATTAATTCCTATTAAACACATGGGATAAACATAATTTCATGAGCCAGACAAATTTTGGGTAGGGGTGGAGTGTATATGTCGAAGAAAAGAGCGTTAAAATTGGGAGCTATTATTCATGGTGTCGGAGGAAGCAGCTCAGGCTGGAGACATCCCGATATTCCGGCGGATGCAAGCGTCAATATCGGTTTCTATAAACAGCAGGCGCTTAAGGCAGAGGAAGGCAAATTCGATTTCCTCTTTATCGCTGACGGTCTGTACATTACCGAAAAATCGATTCCTCACTTCTTAAACCGGTTTGAGCCTATTACAATTCTATCCGCGCTTGGGGCGGTTACGTCCAACATCGGACTTGTAGGGACGTTGTCGACTTCGTATAGCGAGCCGTTTACAGTAGCACGCCAATTCTCATCCATCGATCATATCAGCGGCGGCCGCGCAGGCTGGAATGTAGTTACTTCACCGCTTGAGGGCAGTGCGCTTAACTTTGGCGGCAAGGCGCATCCCGAGCATAGCGAGCGATACCGGATTGCGGAGGAATACCTTGAGGTTGCGAAAGGGCTGTGGGACTCGTGGGAGGATGACGCCTTTGTCCGTGACAAAGAAAGCGGCGTGTTCTTCGATCCGGAGAAGCTGCATCGGCTGAATCATCAAGGCGAGTTCTTCTCCGTTCAAGGACCGCTTAATATCGCACGCTCGAAGCAGGGCCAGCCTGTTGTATTCCAAGCGGGATCGTCGGACAGCGGACGTAATCTTGCTGCGAAGACAGCGGATGCCGTATTTACAGGTCCCGAGTCGCTTGAGGATGCGAAGGAATTCTACCGCGATGTGAAACGGCGTATCGCAGAGAATGGCCGGAACCCGGAGCATACGCTTATTTTCCCGGGTATCGGGCCAATTATCGGGCGCACGCAGGAAGAAGCGGAAGAGAAGTACCGTCAGATTGCAGACCTGGTAACCATAGAGAAAGCGCTCGACCACTTGGGAAGATTTTTCGAGCATCATGACTTCTCGCAATATGAACTGGATGCACCGTTCCCGGATTTGGGGGATTTCGGTTCCAACAGCTTCCGCAGCACAACCGACCGAATCAAGCGCCGTGCCAAGGAGCAAGGACTTACGCTTCGTGAAGTCGCTCTGCAGGCGGCAACTCCGCGCAACGCTTTTATCGGAACACCGGAATATGTAGCCGATAAGGTACAGGAGTGGTTTGAAGAGGAAGCAGCAGACGGGTTCATTATTGCCTCGGCTACACCGCGTGGCCTGGATGATTTCGTCGAGCTGGTTGTTCCGATTCTGCAGGAGCGCGGATTGTACCGTACCGAGTATGAAGCGGATACGCTGCGCGGCAATCTTGGCATTCCGGTTCCGGAGAACCGTTACGCAGCTGCCCGCAGACAAACTGGCGTTACCGTTAACTAATCAAATAGGAGAGATACCATGAATAGAAGCAGATATTTAAGAAGACCATTCCAGACTTCGGCCGCCCTGCTGCTAGCATTAACACTGCTGCTGTCAGCATGCGCGTCGAATAAGGGAAGCAGTAATAATAGCAATCAGTCAGCAGCGCAGCAGTCGGATACGCCGGCTGCTGCAGCCGAAGTGAAGCAAGGGGGAGTGCTGACCTACGCACTCGCCACTTCGCCGGATTCTCTCGATCCGCATCGCAGCGGCCTGGCCGTTGCCGTACGCGTTATTCGTACCATCTATGATTCACTGGTTGTACAGCTTCCCGACAATTCCATCAAGCCATGGCTTGCCACCTCGTGGGAAATTTCGGAGGACGGCCTGAGCTACACCTTCAAGCTGCGTCAGGATGTGAAGTTCCAGGATGGCACGCCGTTTAATGCCGAAGCGGTCAAATATAACTTCGACCGTATTCTAGACCCGGCTACGAAAGCAGCCAATGCAGCAGCGCTGCTCGCACCGTACCAGTCGTCGGAAGTGATTGATGAGTATACGATTAAGCTGAATCTGGCTACCCCGTCACGTGCTTTCCTCGGTAACCTGAGCCAAGCGCTGCTTGGTATCGTGTCTCCAACGGCAGCAAAGAAAGACGGTGACCAGTTTGGTCTGAATCCAGTTGGCACTGGTCCTTTCAAATTCGTGAAATGGGAACAAAATGCCGAAATTCAAGTGGTGAAGAATCCTGACTATAACTGGGCGCCGGAGCTTGTAACCAATGCGGGAGCACCTTATCTGGACGGCATTACCTTCAAGATTGTGCCGGAGGAGGCGACCCGGATCGGCAGCGTGCAGAGCGGTCAGGTACTCGCGGCAGAGACGGTTCCTCCGCAAAATATCGTCGCCTTGAAAGGCGATTCGAAAGTTCAACTGCTTGAAGCCAATACGGTTGGTCTGCCGTATACGCTTTTCTTCAATCAGGAGCATGCGCCTTGGAATGATGTGAAAGCCAGACAGGCGGTACAACTGGCCGTTGACGTCGACAGTATAGTGAAGACCCTTTATCTGGGTACATATGACCGCGCTTGGTCACCGCTTACACCGGGCACCTTCGGTTATGATCCTACCCTTGAGAACGGCGTGAAGCCTGATCTGGAGAAGGCAGGTGCGCTGCTTGATGAGATCGGCTGGGTAAAAGGCGCGGACGGTATCCGGGAGAAGGACGGCAAGAAGCTGACCCTGCATTATGTAGACGGAACGCCTAACCGTGAGAAACGCAATGATATCGCGGTTATTATCCAGCAGCAGCTGAAGGCTCTCGGCATTGCCGTTGAAGTGGAGATTACGAAGGATGTCCGTACGGTCGTTTATACGAATGGCGCTTATGATCTCTATGGCAACAGCCAGGTGAACTCCGATCCAAACGCGCTGTATCCGTTCTATCACACAACCGATCCCAATGCTCTGAAATCACTCACGCGCTTATCCGATCCGGAGATCGACAAGCTGCTTGAACAAGGCCGTGTAGAGACGGATGATACGAAGCGTGCGGACATTTATAAGCAAATTCAGCATTATATTATCGATCAGGCGGTCATTCTTCCGATTTATATATTCCCGTATACGGTAGCAGCAGACAAATCCGTGCAAGGTCTCGTATTTGATTCACTCGGATACCCGCTGTTTAACGGAGTCTCGATCAGTTCTTAATTTAAAGGGAGGCGGCTCGCCATGTACATTGCCCAACGTATTCTCTCTTCCTTGCTGGTCATTGCGGGCAGTTTGGTGCTGGTGTTCGCGATTCTGTATGTTCTTCCCGGAGATCCGACGGATGCAATGATAGATCCGTCGGTTGCCACACCGGAAATGGTAGCGAATCTGAAGCATCAGCTGGGTGTTGATCAGCCCTTCTATATTCAGTTTACCCGCTATATCAGCGATATGGTACGGGGGGATTTCGGGAACTCCTTACTGAATTCCGAGCCGGTATTGGATAAAATACTGGAGCATTTCCCAGCAACCCTGGCGCTCACGGCGGCAAGCGCGCTGGTCTCGGTTGCGATTGGCCTTGTCCTTGGCGTGCTGTCCGCTATTCACCGTAACGGCCCTATTGATTTTATTGCCCGTCTCGTCGGATTGTTCGGCATCTCCATGCCGACCTTCTGGTCGGGCATTCTGCTTATTGTGCTGTTCAGTCTGCAGCTTGGCTGGTTCCCCGCTATGGGCTCCAATGGATGGAAGACGCTTGTGCTTCCGGCTCTCACACTCGGCATTGTAGGGGCCGGCTTTATTGTGAGGATGGTGCGGAGCAGCATGCTGGATATCATTGATGAGCATTTTATGCTGACGCTGCGTTCCAAAGGATTGTCCGAGCGTGCTGTCATGTATAGGCATGCGCTGCGGAATGCGCTTATCCCCGCGGTGACCATGATCGGCATGCTGGTTGGGGAGATGCTTGCAGGGACCGTCGTTATCGAGACTGTATTCTCCCGCCAGGGCATTGGGCGCATTATCGGAGATGCCTTGATGGCGAAGGATCTTCCGGTCGTGCAGGGCGTTATCTTTTTTACCGCGTTGATCTATGTCCTTATGAATCTGCTGGTTGACTTGTCCTATTCGATTATCGATCCAAGAGTTAGACGTTCTGCATGATGTTATGGAGAAAGGAGCTGAATTCCTATGCGTGAAGCGGCAACGGCCAGTACAATCCGGTACAAACGAAGCGGTACTGCCACAATCCGGTTCAAACAATTGACGGCGGGCAATTTGTTTCTGTTTGCAGCCTTCGCTGTTATTCTGTTTATTGCTGCCTGCGCGGTTGCACCGTCCTTCATTGCCCCGTATTCGCCAACCGAAATGTTAACGGACAGCATTATGCAGCCGCCTAGTGCTGCGCATCTGTTCGGGACGGATTATTTCGGCCGGGATATATTCAGTGTTGTGGTATACGGAAGCCGGGATTCCCTGTTTATTGGCTTCGCTTCCGTTCTTGTCGGTGGACTGGCAGGCGGCGCAATTGGTGCCTTATCCGGTTATGCCGGAGGCTGGATTGATGCGGTGCTGATGCGCTTCAACGATATTCTCATGACCATTCCCGGTATTCTGCTTGCGCTCGCTATTGCAGGTGCACTTGGCAAAAGCCTGTTTAACATCGTGCTGGCTGTAGCAATCGCCTCGATTCCGGGCTATGCGCGTATTATGCGTTCACAGATCATGAGTATTAAAGGCCGGACCTTTATTCTGGCCTCGCAGGCGACTGGTGCTTCCCCGCTTCATGTGTTCTGGAAGCATGTACTGCCCAATTCGCTTTCCCCGCTGCTCGTTATGGCGACCATCGGCATAGGGACATCGATTCTGACTGGGTCGGGGCTTAGCTTTCTTGGTCTTGGCGTTCTGAAGGAAGTGCCGGATTGGGGAACCTTGCTGTCGCAGGGGCGGGGTTATTTGACGGTTGCCTGGTGGATCTGTACCTTTCCGGGGCTTGCTATCACGATGTTTGTGCTGGCTGTCAATATGATTGGCGACCGGCTGAGAGATCAGCTGGATCCGAAGAAAAGCACGAGATAGGAAGGGGGAGCCATATTGGAAGCTTTGCTGGATATCAAGGAGCTGTCGGTTGGTTTCCGGACGAAAAATGGCTTGCTTGAGGCGGTTACGAATATATCCTTCTCGATACAGCCTGGTGAAACGGTCTGTCTTGTTGGCGAGTCCGGCAGCGGCAAGACGGTTACATCAAAGACAATTATGCGGCTGATCGATTATGAAAATGGTTCGATTACCCGCGGAAGTATCGTCCTGCAGGGAAGGGATATTGCAAAGCTGCCTGAAGCCGAGCTCCGGCGATTACGAGGGAAACGGGTAGCCATGGTCTTCCAGGAGCCAATGGCTGCGTTTGATCCCGTCTTCACGATTGGACAACAGATTGTCGAGACCATTATGCAGCATGAGCGGGTCAGCCGGCGTGAAGCCTGGGACCGGGGGATAGAGCTGCTCAACCGCGTTGGGATACCGGAGTCTGCCATCCGCATGAAGCAATATCCCGGCGAGCTGTCCGGCGGTATGCTGCAGCGGGCGATGATTGCGATGGCGCTCTCCTGCAGTCCGGAGCTGCTCATTGCCGATGAGCCGACAACGGCCCTTGATGTGACCATTCAGGCTCAAATTCTGAAGCTGCTGCAGGAATTGCAGCAGGAGCTTGGGATGTCCATTCTGCTTATTACTCATGATCTTGGCATTGCGGCTGAGATGGCCGACCGTATTGTGGTCATGTATGCGGGGCGAATTGTCGAGCAGGGAACAGCAGCAGAGCTGTTCACAAGGCCGCGTCATCCTTATACGAGGGGACTGCTGCAATCCATTCCGCCTCTGGACAGCGTGCGCGGAGAACGGTTGTATGCGATTCAAGGCTCTATTCCGTCGTTATCGGCACTGCCGGGCGGTTGTTTATTTCATCCCCGCTGCGAGTATGCGACAGAGCGCTGCCGGGCGGAAGCACCTCCTCTGGTTGAGCAGAACGGCCGCGGTGTGGCTTGCTGGCATGATGAGCGGGTTGCCGCTGAAGCAGAAGCTGCTTCAGCAAGCAGCCCCGTTACGATTCGAGAAGAAAAGCGTCTTCGGCTTGAAGAACATTCAGTTGAAGCGGCTTCCCGCAAGGACAGCGAGATTCTATTCGAAGCTGAGCATCTGCATAAGTATTATCCGGTAAAGCGCAGAAGCTTTAGCGCATCCCGCACTTTTATCCGGGCGGTAGATGATGTCTCGTTCTCCATTCGGCGGAATGAGACGTTTGGTCTCGTTGGCGAGTCGGGAAGCGGGAAGTCGACGTTGGGCCGGGTTCTTTTGCAGATGGAACAGGCTACTTCAGGAAAGGTATTGTTTCAGGGCAAGGAATTGACAGGCCTGGACGGAGCGCAGCTGCGGTTGATGAGAAGGGATATGCAGGTGATTTTCCAGGATCCGTACGGCTCCTTGAATCCAAGATGGACGATTGGCGACAGTATTGCCGAGCCGCTGAAGGTGCATGGCGTATTAACCGCTAATGAGCGGAGGCATCGTGTGGAGGAACTGCTCCGTCTGGTGGGTCTTGATCCGGCGAGCAGCAGCAAATACCCGCATGAGTTCTCCGGCGGCCAGCGGCAGCGAATCGGCATTGCCCGGGCAATTGCACTTAACCCAAGCTTTATTCTTGCCGATGAGGCGGTATCCGCCCTTGATGTATCCGTTCAGGCGCAAATTGTAAATCTGCTGCAAGAGCTTCAGCAGAAGCTGGGGCTGACGTATTTGTTTATCGCGCATGGCTTACAGGTTGTAAGACATATTTCCGACCGGATCGGCGTCATGTACCTAGGCAAGCTTGTTGAAATTGCCCCTAGCGATGAGCTGTTCCGCCAGCCTGCTCATCCTTACACGAAGCTGCTTATTGACTCGATTCCCCAACCAGTCCCTGGTCAGCCGGGCAGCTCGGCTTTTATCCAAGGTGAAATTCCATCGCCCGCTAGTCCGCCAAGCGGATGCCGCTTCCACCCCCGTTGCCCGTTCGCCACGGAAAGATGCAGGAAGGAGCAGCCGGAGCTTCGTCCATTAGGCGAGAATCGTTTTGCGGCGTGCCACTATACCCTTATATGAAGCAGACGGAGCAACAGGAGACGGGAGCATCGACTCCGGCGTTCTGGCCGGTGCTGGCCGCTATATTTATTGGTTCTTTTGTCGGGATGTATCATGTCGTTTCCCTTAACGTATCACTCCCCGGATTTATCCGGATATTTGACACAGAGCTGCAGACCGTCCAGTGGATGATGACAGGTTTTACGCTGGCTAGCGGCATTGTCATTCCAATAAGCGGTTATGCCATGGAAAGGTTCGGCTGCAAGCGGGTGTTTCTATTCGCAATCGGGGGCATTACAATCAGCTCATTTCTATGTGCCCAGTCTTGGAATATCGAGGCGCTGATCGCCTTTCGTATTATACAGGGATTATTCTGCGGACTTATTCAACCGGTATCGCTGGCATTAATTTACCGGACGGTCCGGGTGGAAAAGCAATCCTTCGCTCTTAGTGTATGGTCATTCTCCACGGTGCTGGGGACGGCAATCGGCCCGTCGCTCAGCGGCTGGCTGCAAAGCTTTGACTGGCATCTTATTTTCCTTATTACCGTACCGGTTGGAATTGTGGCTTGGATTGCAGGTGCGGTTGTGATCCCGAAGGATATGGCCAATGGCTTGGCAAGATTGGATTGGCCCGGATTGCTGCTCGCAACGGCGGGAAGCCTTGCGCTGCTCCTGCTATTCGGCAATATGAACGTATGGGGCTGGGGCAGCCTGCTGACCTGGACAATGTTAGTGGTTGGTATTGGCTGCTTTACTCTCTTTGTCTGGCAGGAACGCCGCAGCGATCATCCTCTGTTGCAGCTTCGGCTGCTGCTTAACCCGAGATTCTCGTTAAGTCTTATGGCATCGCTTATTTTATCGTTTGGACTTTATTCGGTCGTTTATTTCATGCCTTTGTTATTAGTCGAGATGAAAGGTCTGTCGCCGTTCAGGGTTGGTCTGCTGTTCCTTCCCGCTGCAGCGTGCTTAACGGCTGCCACGTTTGCGGCTGGCAGATGGTATCACAGGCTGGGACCGGCAAGGCTTATTGCGATTGGATGTCTCATCTTATTCGTGAGCACTTTTTATTTCAGCCAGATGCCTCCGGAGACTAGTCTGGTTGCCATTATGATATGGCTTGCCGTCCGCAATACCGGGACCGGTCTTGCTTCTACACCGGCAACAAACGCAAGTATGTCCTCTGTTCCGCAGGAGTGGATCGGACATGCGTCGGCTCTTCTGAATTGGCTGAGACAAGTGTTCAGCGCGATGGCGTTAGGCGTATGTACCTCGATGTTTTATTGGCGGATGGGCATTCATCAGGCGGAAACAGGCGGCGGGGGCGAGGGAACAAGCCAGTACCGGCTTGCTTACATGCAGAGCATTCATGATGTCTTTCTTGTATCCAGCATCATTGTTGTTTTTGCCATCCCGATAGCCTTGCTGCTAGGCAGACGTATGTCGGCGGCTTTCCAGACACCCAAGGAGAGTGAAAGCTTATGAAATTTATATGGTTCAGCCTGGTCATGAATTTGAAGAATCCGGTGACCGGAGAGCATTTTACGACAAGTGAAAAGATTGAAAATATAATTAAACAGGCTGAGCTTACGGAGAAGCTGGGCTTTGATGGCTATGGTATCGGAGAGCGGCATGGAGCGCCGTTTCTGTCCTCTTCACCGCCGCTGCTGCTGACGGCGATTGCCGCAAGAACCTCCCGTATCCGGCTGCTCACGGCCGTAACCGTCCTTAGCGTGCTGGACCCGGTGCGAGTGGCAGAGGATTATGCGACACTTGATCATCTGTCGGGCGGAAGACTGGAGATGATTATCGGGAAAGGCAATGATCCCCGGCATTATCCGCTGTTCGGGATAACGGAGGAAGAGCAGTGGGATTCCATGGAGGAACGGTACGAATTGCTGCGCCGTCTATGGCGGGAGGAGGATGTGACCTGGCAAGGCCAATACCGTCCGCCTCTTCATCAAGTAACGACGCAGCCAAGACCGCTGCAGAAGCCGATTCCGATCTGGCACGGGAGCGCGTCGAGCACCCGGTCCACCGAGCTTGCGGCGCGTTACGGCGAGCCGATATTTTCCTCGAACAGCTTTCACCCGCAAGCCAAGTATAAAGATCTCATCGATCATTATCGCGAGAGGCTGGCATTCTACGGGCATGATCCGCAGAAAGCGGTCGTTGGCGCAGGTGCGGGCAGCTTGTATATTGCGAATACGACGGAAGAGGCCATCAAGCGGTATCGTCCTTATTATGAGGCATTCCAGGCAACGGCCGCCGCTCAGCATAACCAATCCCCGTTTACCTCACTCGAGGACAATATCGCCAGAGGCCCAAGCTTGATTGGAAGTCCTGAGCAGATCATTGAGAAAATATTGAACTATCAGGCGGCCTTCGGCCATCAGGTGTTATCCCTCAGTGTAGACGGCTTGTCCGAAGCGGAGCAGCGGGAGCAGATGGAGCGATTTGCTTCGGATATTGCCCCCGTGCTGCGCCGGGAAGTGCCAAGCAGCGTGTGGAATGAACAAGGGAAGAGAGTGCCCGTATAACTTATTATTAAATAATGAAAAGCCCCTATCCGAGGATGGGGGCTTACCTGTGTTTACGTTTTGATCTGCTCCTCCGCACTAATTAATCCCCGCAGTAGACTCCCTGACAAGCGGTTTCGTAAAGATATGGGAAACCTGATAAGGCTGTGATGGATCGCTAATTCGTGAAAGCAGCATTTCTGCTGCTTTCACGCCCATTTCGTTGCTGTAAATATGGACGGTTGTAAGATGGGGCTCGACGATCATCGACTCCGGGCCGTTATCAAAGCCGCAGATTGCGACATCATGAGGAACGGAGATGTTCTTACTTTTCAGTGCCTTCATGAAACTGACGGCAATGAAATCATTGGCGCAGATAAAGGCGGAAGGCAGCTTCTGCATTTCATTGAGACGTTCTTCAACCCAGGTGGGGCTGGAAAAGAAGACGCGGTCGTCATCTATTATACATTGGCCAAGATCAAGCTGTATTCCGGCCTCGCTTAGAGCGCGGTTGAATCCCAGCCAGCGTTCGTTAAAGCTGAGACAGTGGTTATAATCCCCGATAAATCCGAAGCTGGAATAACCGCTTGTTATCAATTTCTTTGTAAGCTGATAGATGCTGTGCTGATTTTCCATCAGAAGAATATCCGCTTTGAATTCGGGATAACATACCGTGGAAGCGCAGTCTATAAATATAGTAGGCACACCAAGACTTGTAATCATTTCGCTATAGGCAAGGTTAAACAATTCAATGCATATGATGCCGTCCACATTCGACACATCGAAATTGTTAGGAAGCGATAGCGAGCTCTGATCCACTTCTCTAACAATGTGAAAGGACAGGTTATAGCCCTCGGCGCTGATCCGTTTTTCCAAGCCGCTGATCAGGGTCGAGCCAAAATGGGAAGTATTCGGGAGGTTAGCCGTCAATAAAGCGATATTCCCTGAGTTTTTGGATAAAAGCTGCTCGCTTTCCAGATAAGAAAATTGCTTGTATTTTAACTCAATTGCTTTTTTGATTACTTTATTGCGTGTTTCCTCCGGAATCTCGCTTCGGCCATTTAAAGCCTTGGAGGCGGTATTCCTGGATATGCCGAGCGCATCGGCGATGTCTTGAATGGTTACTTTTTCCCTAGCCATGCAGGTAAGCTCACCTCTTGCAATCTTTGTACTCCTATTATTGTGATTTTGTAAACCTAATTCATTCATATAGGTAACTCAAATGTATAATAATTTGCGACAAATAGCAATTAAAATTTTACAAATGCACATTTTTGTTTACAAATACACTATTTATAAAAGTTCAAAAGTAAATATATTTTTGCAAAATGAACAGAGGATTGACATTGGAGATACTGAATTTTTCAGATTTTCATTAAAATTCTTCTGCTAATCCCAATGGAAACTAATGTTTTATCTGTAGAAATGAAACGAATACTTCATAAATGAACAATTCTTGTTTCCAAATGCGTAATTTATTTTTTACAAAACGTATTGACGTTTGCATAGCTGTTTGATAAATTGTAAATGCAGCGAGCGAAATGAAGCAAGATCAATGAAAGCCCTTACTGCACAAACATAGAACACTTTTGTAAATGGACGGAGGTAAGTCTAACACAATGGAAGCCAAACAGGCCCAAATGGTAGCAAAGCCCGATAACGCAGCACTTGATTATTGGAGGAAGCATTATTTTCTTTACATTCTGCTCGCCCCGGCGCTTATTCTGACACTCATATTCAAATATGGTCCGATGTATGGTGCCATTATTGCCTTCAAGGACTTCAGTCCGATCAAAGGCATAATAGGAAGCGACTGGGTAGGGCTGTACAATTTCGAGAAGTTTCTGTCGTCGCCGAATTTCGATGTTATTTTTATGAATACGCTTAAATTAAGCTTTTTCGGCCTTATTCTCGGCTTTCCGATCCCGATTCTTCTCGCACTTATGTTGAATCAGATCAGGCATACCGGCGCTAAGAAAAATATTCAATTATTTTTGTACGCTCCTAACTTCATTTCGGTTGTTGTTGTGGTCGGGATGCTGTTTATCTTCCTTTCACCGGCAGGCCCGATTAACCATTTGATTACCCTGTTGACAGGTGAACCCGTCATGTTCATGTCGCGTCCCGGATATTTCCGGGGAATTTACATTTTGTCGGATATTTGGACCGGAGCAGGATGGGCTTCCATTATCTATGTAGCCGCGCTTGCAAACGTGGATCCGGAGCTTCATCATGCGGCTAATCTGGACGGGGCGAACCTGCTACAGCGCATCCGGCATATCGACCTGCCGACGATTCGCCCTATTATGGCGATTGTGTTTATTCTGGCGGCAGGCGGTATTATGTCGATCGGTTTCGAGAAGGCTTATCTGATGCAGACCGCGATGAACCTTCCGACATCGGAGATTATTCCAACCTATGTGTACAAAATCGGGCTGCAATCCGGTGACTATGCTTATTCTGCGGCTGTTGGATTATTTAATTCCGTCATTAACGTCGTATTGCTTATTACGGTTAATTTCATTGTCAAAAGGTTGAACGAGGGCGACGGCCTCTACTAAGAAAGGAGATGTAAGCATGACTATCAAGCATTCCAGATTGGATCGCTTTCTTCTTATATTAAACGGAATTTTTCTTACACTTGCTGTACTCGTCGTCGTTATTCCTCTGCTCTATGTAGTGGTCGCCTCCTTTATGGATCCGTCCGCACTGCTGAGCCGGGGCCTGTCCTTCAAGCTGTCAGACTGGTCCATTGAAGGGTACAAAATGATTCTGTCCAATCCCGCGATGATTCGCGGCTTCGGCAATGCCGTGTTTTATGCGGTTTCCTTCTCCGTCCTGACAGTTGTTGTCTCCGTCTGTGCCGGATACTCTCTGTCTGATAATCGTCTGAAGGGGAAGGGGTTGTTTATGACCCTGTTTATTATCACGATGTTCTTCAGTGGAGGGTTGGTACCCACTTATTTGCTTGTGAAAAATCTTGGTTTGCTCAATACCGTATGGGCTGTCATTATCCCTGGAGCCGTAAACGTATGGAATATCATCTTGTCACGGACCTTCTTTAAGGGAGTGCCTCTGGAACTGAAGGAAGCGGCTAATGTCGACGGGGCCTCGGAAATGAGGATTTTCATGCAGGTCGTCCTGCCGTTGTCGAAGCCAATTGTGTTTGTTCTTGCATTGTACGCTTTTGTCGGGCAGTGGAACTCCTATTTCGATGCGATGATTTATCTTGACAATCCGAATCTGCATCCTCTTCAGCTTGTCCTTCGTTCGATTCTGATCCAGAACCAGGTTGAGCCGGGTATGATCAATGATCAGCTTGCTGCAGCTGAACTGAAGCGTTTGTCGGAAATTATCAAATATGCAGCTATTGTCGTATCCAGTGTGCCGCTCATTATTATGTATCCGTTTTTCCAGAAGTACTTTGAGAAAGGTGTCATGGTCGGTTCCCTCAAGTAGGGGCAGATCTTCACATACGCATGGCCATGCGAGAGATAGACATTATTCATTTATTTTATTGGGAGGTCATCGGTAATGAATACAATGAACAAATCCAGATTTATGACCAGAACAGCTACGGCTTCGGCTCTTGCTTCAATCCTTCTTCTGTCGGCCTGCAGCGGCGGAGGCGGAGGCAGCGCTGCCAGCAAGAAACAAGACCCGAACGGTAAAGTAACTCTTAACTTTATTACGCAGAGCTCTGCCATCGCTCCGGCTGATCCGAATGACAAGCTCGTTAACAAGAGACTCGAAGAGAAAACTAATGTTCATATCAACTGGAAGAACTTTACAAACGATGTCTTTGTTGAAAAAAGAAATCTTGCTGTAGCAAGCGGCGATCTGCCGGATGCGATCTTTAATGCGGATTACAGCGATTATGAGCTTCTGAAGCTTGCTAAGGACGGTTCGATCATTCCGCTTAACGATCTGATTGATCAATATATGCCTAACTTCAAGAAAGTGCTGGAAGAAGCTCCTGAGTATAAAAGCATGATTACCGCTCCGGACGGCAAAATTTATGCCTTCCCTTGGATTGAGGAGCTTGGAAACGGCAAGGAAAGAATTCAGGCCGTGGACAGCATGCCTTGGATAAACGTGGAGTGGCTGAAAAAGCTGAACCTGAAAATGCCGACCACGACGGAAGAATTGAAAAAAGTGCTGATTGCCTTCAAAACGCAGGACCCGAACGGCAACGGCCAAGCGGATGAGATTCCGTTGTCATTCATCAATAAGCCTGGTGCCGAGGATCTTGCCTTCTTGTTCGCTTCCTTTGGATTAGGCGAGAATCCTGATCATGCGGTTGTATCGAATGACGGCAAAGTTATCTTTACGGCTGCGGACGAGGGCTACAAGAAAGCTGTTTCCTTCGTGAACGAGCTTTACAAAGAGGGTCTGATTGACATTGAGGCCTATACCCAAGACTGGAGCACTTATCTGGCGAAGGGGAAAGACCAGAAATACGGCTTGTACTTCTCGTGGGACAAAGCAAACATTACTGGAGCGAACGAATCTTATGAAGTTATGCCTCCGCTTGCAGGGCCGGACGGGGAAATTAATGTAACCAGAACGAATGGACTTGGACTTGGCCGCGGCAAGATGGTCGTTACAAGCGCGAACAAGAACCTGGAAACGACGGCGAAATGGGTCGATCAGCTCTATGATCCGACTCAATCGGTACAGGATAACTGGGGGACTTACGGCGACGACAAGCAGCAAAATATTTTTGAATACGATGAAGCAAGCAATATGCTGAAGCATCTGCCGCTTGAAGGCACAGCGCCGGTTGAGCTTCGTGAGAAAACAAGCATCGGCGGACCACTCGCTATTCTGGATTCTTACTATGGCAAATATACGACGATGCCGGATGATGCGAAGGGTCGGATGGATATTATCAAGAACATTATGGCTCCGCATATGAAAGCCGACAATGTGATGCCTAGCGTATTTAACTCCATCGAAGAGCTTGATCGTCTTACAACGATCGAAACGGATCTGTTCGCTTACGTGCTCAGAATGCGCACTGAATGGTATCAGAATGGCAAGATTAATGAGCAATGGGATGGTTATTTGAAAGAGCTGGACCGTCTTGGTTTGCAAGAATGGCTCAAAATCAAACAAGGCGGTTACGATAGAGCGACAAAAGGCTAGTTGCTGACAGCAACGGTAAAAGGCCGTGTTTTCGGCAGGGGGAACCAGCCGGGCATGGCCTTCTTTTATGGAAGAAAGAGATAAAAACAGGAGCAAGGGAGAGGAGCTATTATGTCTATTATGGCTAAACAAAACTTCAGAGGTGCTTACCATATCTCGCCTCAAGTGAACTGGATGAACGATCCGAATGGGATGGTCTATTACGAGGGCGAATATCACTTATTTTATCAGCATTATCCTTATGGAGATACTCATGGACCTATGTACTGGGGGCATCTGGTAAGCAAGGATTTGGTCACCTGGGAGGAACTGGACATTGCTTTGGCACCGGATGAGCATGGCATGATTTTTTCCGGCAGCGCAGTAGTCGATTGGAAAAATACAACGGGGCTGTTCCCGGATGGCCAGGGACTGGTTGCGATATTCACCCATCATCTGGAGGTCCAAGGGAACCATCCGGTTCAGCGTCAGAGTCTGGCTTACAGCACGGACAAAGGAAGAACCTGGGTCAAGTATGCCGGCAATCCGGTGCTCACGCATGAGACGTTTGTCGACTTCCGCGATCCGAAGGTGTTCTGGCATGAGAAGACGAATCGCTGGGTAATGATTATTGCTTGCGGCCAGACGGTATGTCTCTATCATTCTCCTGATCTGATTAACTGGACGCTTGGCAGCGAGTTTGGCGACGGAATCGGATCGCATGACGGCGTATGGGAATGCCCGGATCTGTTCCCGCTTGCTATCGACGGCGATGCTGCGAATTCGAAATGGGTCATGATCGTGAGCATCGGTGCGGATCCGGCCTTCGCGGAAGGATCAAGAACGCAATATTTCACCGGAGATTTTGACGGAATTACCTTCACGCCGGATGAAGCTTCCTCGGAAGTGCGATGGGTGGACCATGGACGCGACAACTATGCCGGCGTCACTTGGTCGGATATTCCTGAATCGGATGGCAGACGTTTGATGATTGGCTGGATGAGCAACTGGCAATATGCCAATCAGACACCTACGGAAGGCTTCCGGGGGGCGATGACAATTGTACGGGAAATGTCGCTGGAAACGAGAGAGGGAGTAGTTACCTTGGTACAGAAGCCAGCTGTAGAGCTGGAATCAATCAGGAAGCCTATTCTTGCGCTGCAAGGTGCGACAGCTGCTGAAGCAGAGAAGGCGCTGCAGAACCTGCAGCTTGTCAGCTATGAACTCCATGCTGAGCTTTCGACGGATCATTCGTCCGGTTTTAGAATCCGGACCGGCGCGGCCAATGGGACGGTTGTTGGCTTCGATGCCGCATCGGACAGCGTTTATACGGACCGTACCAACTCGGGCGAGCACAGCTTCCATCCGCTATTCCGCAGCATTCAAGCAGCGAAGCTTGTGCCTGACGGCGGCAATATAGACCTCCGCATCTTTGTAGACTCAGCATCCGTAGAAGTATTCGCCAATAACGGGCAAGCCGTCATTACGAATCTTATTTACCCGGATGCGGATGCAACGGGGATCTCATTCTTTTCGGAGCAAGACAATGCGGTTCTCTCTTCCTTGTATATTTATGAGCTCGTTCCGCATGCTGCGGGCAAGGCGGAATAGAGGAGGCACAAGGTAATGCGCATTGGAGCGATTGAAGCAGGCGGTACCAAGTTTGTGTGCGGCATTGGTAACGAGCATGGCGTGATCGAGCATTCGATCAGCTTCCCGACAGAGCAGCCGGAAGTAACGCTTGGCAAGGTGATTGACTATTTTCGGGAAAACCAGGTAGAGGCCATCGGTATTGGATCGTTCGGACCAATTGGACTTCATCCGGGCAGTCCTTCGTATGGCTTCGTGACGACAACGCCAAAGCCGGGATGGGCGAACTATGACTTCCTGGGGACATTAAAGCAGGTGTTTGATGTTCCTTATGGCTGGGATACCGACGTAAATGCGGCTGCTTACGGGGAAGCGGTATGGGGTTCCGCGAAAGGGCTGCAGAGCTGTTTGTACTATACGGTCGGCACGGGAATCGGGATCGGAGTATACGCGGAAGGTCAACTGGTACATGGCCTTGTTCATCCGGAGGGAGGACATGTGCCGGTCAAGAGGCACTCGGAAGACAGCTTCCAGGGGTTATGCCCTTATCATGGCGATTGCCTGGAGGGCATGGCGGCCGGTCCGGCTCTCGAAGCCCGTTGGGGGAAAAAGGGGTATGAGCTTCCGGCAGACCATGCTGCATGGGAGATGGAAGCCTATTATATCGCCCAGTCTATTACAGGAGCTATCTTGATGCTCTCGCCGCAGAAAATTATACTCGGCGGCGGCGTGATGAAGCAGACGCAGTTGTTCCCTCTTGTGAGAGAAGCGGTGCAGCGTAATTTGAATGGCTACGTTAGTGCAGCCGGGATTACAGAACATATCGTACACTATATCGTACCCCCGGGACTTGGGCAGCAGGCCGGGTTATGCGGAGCGTTGGCGCTTGGGCTTCGGGCTTATAAGCAAGCACATGCGACAGCGGACGCAGTGTAATAGGCAAGGACAGCCGGGGTTGCCGGAGTTGGTGCGGCAATTCCCCGGTTCTTTTGCAAGATGTGAGATTCCATAAGAAAAGAGGGATGATGATGAAAGCGAAGAGCAGATCAAAGAGTTGGGCGTTTGCAGCGGTGCTCTCCTGTATAATGGCTGTTGCTTCAGTCGCATCGGTAACAGCGAATCCGGGAACCGGATGGACGCCAAAGGCAGCTGCAAGTGCAGGTATACAGGCAGAGTCAGCCCCGTCTACTTTTGTAAGCGCAACCAATGTGGATACGAATCTAACAAACTGGCAAGTGAAAGGAAGAGGACATCTGGACAATACGAAGGAGGGCCTGCTGCTAACATCCGAACCGAAGGAAAATGTAATGGCGATATCCGGTGTCGTGTCGGATAATTTCGTTTACGAGGCGGATGTGAAAGTAACCGACATGAAGGCAGATGCCACGTTGGTCTTCCGTTCCAATGAGGATGGCTGGGCCTCATATATGCTGCAAATCGTACCTGCTGCTGGGCTTATTCGCCTTAGAGATGCGGCAAGCGACGCAGCATTGAAGGAAGAACGGCAAGTTGAACTCCAAGCAGGCGAAATCTATCATTTGAAAGTCATTGCAAATGGAAGCAGCCTGAGGGTCTATTGGAATGGTCAATACAAGCCTGTTATAGATATGAATGATACCGCTTACGCGAAAGGCCTCCTTGGGTTGAATGTATGGGACGGTTCAGCCCTATTTCAGAATATAAGAGTGAGCGAACTTAAGAGCAATCTGGGAACGGCTATTTCTACCGCCGGCATTTGGGAGCCGGATCTAAAAGGCTGGCAAGGAACAGCCGCGGATAAAACGGCCGTTCAGGTCTATAGTCAACAAGCGGCTGACTTCGTATATGAAGGGGATATCTCCTTTGATGCCGGGCATTCAGAAGCCGCTCTTGCTTTTCGAATGAATAAAGCAGGCACACAAGGCTATTTGGCTTCATTAACGAAGGACAGCAACGGTATCGTTGCACGCCTGAAGAGAATGGATGGCACCGTAATCGCTGCTTCCAAGCGGGTGTATCCGACGCAGAATGGCAGCAAGCATCATCTGGAGATTGCTGCCAGCGGACGACAAATTACCTTATACGTTGACGGCTATGCAGACCCGGCCGTTCAAGCTGCCGACAGCAGCTACTCGCAAGGGAACGCAGCGCTTGCCGTCATGAAGGGCAGCGGCTACTTCCAGAATGTATATATGGTTCCGGCTTCCAAATATTACACGGAAAACTACCGTCCGGATTATCACTATTCGCCAGCCCGCGGTTCAGCGAGCGACCCTAACGGGCTTGTCTATTATGAAGGGGAATACCATCTGTTTCATCAGGATGGAGGAACTTGGGCGCACGCGGTCAGCGATGATCTGGTCCATTGGAAGAGGCTTCCGATAGCCTTGCCTTGGAATGATAACGGACATGTATGGTCCGGCTCGGCGGTTGCGGATCTGAATAACGCTTCCGGATTGTTTACCCAGTCAGGCGGCAGCGGTTTGATTGCCTACTATACCTCTTATAATCCCGATGGATATAACGGCAATCAGCGTATCGGCCTTGCTTACAGCACCGATCAAGGACGGACGTGGCAATATTCGTCTGAGCATCCGATCCTCATTGAAAATCCGGGTAAGCAGGGGGATGATCCCGGCGGCTGGGATTTCCGCGATCCAAAGGTCGTCAGGGACGAGGCTAATCACCGGTGGATTATGGTTGTTTCCGGCGGCGATCATATTCGCTTCTTCACCTCTACGAATCTGATCGAATGGACCCATACCGACAGCTTTGGATATGGCAGCTATGTACGCGGGGGCGTATGGGAATGTCCGGATTTGTTCGAATTGCCTGTGGAGGGGACACGGGAGAAGAAGTGGGTGCTGATGATCAGTACAGGTGCTAATCCGTCAACGGAGGGCTCCGATGCTGAATATTTCGTCGGCCAACTGACGGCAGAAGGCAAATTCGTCAATGATAATGCGCCAGGAAAGGTGCTAAGAACCGATTATGGCAAGGAATTCTACGCTTCCATGTCCTTTTCGGATTTGCCGGACAACCGGAGAATCATGCTTGCCTGGATGACGAATTGGGACTATCCGTTCGCTTTCCCTACTGACGGCTGGAAGGGCGAGCTTACGATTCCAAGAGAGTTAGCGCTTACGAATACAAGTGACGGAGTGAGACTTGTACAGGCTCCTGTTCAGGAGCTACAGTCTTTACGCACGACGATGTATACGGCACAGAATAAAACGGTAACGTCAAACAGTGCCAATCTTCTTAAGAACTTGTCGGCAGGAGCCTTTGAAATCGAAGCGGATATTGAGGTCAAGGCCGGCAGCGCTGTAACGGAATTCGGCTTTAACGTAAGGGAAGGAGCCGGCGGCAGCAAAACCGTTGCAGGCTATCGGATTGCCGATCATCACATGTTCATAGACCGGAGCCACTCCGGCGTGACAGACTTCTCCAGCAAGTTCTCGACTTATCAGGAGGCACCGCTCAAGCAGGCGGCTAAACGGGTGAAAATGACTATTTTTGTGGATGAATCCTCGATTGAGCTGTTCGGCAATGACGGAGAGGTTGTGTTCTCCGACGTTATTTTTCCCGATCCTGCAAGCCGCAGCATGAGCTTCTATACGAAAGGCGGACCTGTCAAGGTCGTATCGCTGAAAGTGCACGCCCTTGCGGATACCTGGAATGAGCGGAAAGATTCCGGTACCCGAATTGTCATGGACACCAGTGGCAAGGAGCTTGGCGTCGGTCAAAGCCAAACGTTATATGCAGCGGTTGAATGTTTGAAATGCGACGGAAGCAAGAGCGAAAAAAAGCGGCTGAAATGGGTATCCAGTAATCCAAGCGTTGTGCGTCTTAACTCCTCTGAGCAAGGCAAGGCAACACTGTTTGCGGGAAAACCGGGAGAAGCCGTAATCAAAGTGTCTACCCCTGATGGTAAAGCTTTCGCGAGTACGGTGGTCCGAGTGTATGACGGAAAATTCGTTACGAATCTGACGGACTGGAAGCCGGACCTGTCGCAGCCAAGCTGGATTGTGACGGAGAGCGGGATTCGGGGCAGCTACTCCAGTGACGCGAATTATATCGCCCAAGAGACGGCTGGCAATTTCAGCTATTCAGCGGATATGCGACTTGGCGAGAATGGAGGAGCGGGTTCGATTCTGTTCCGTGCAAGCAGTGACGGACGCAGCGGTTATTACTTCAATCTGGATCCGAATATGAAGGCTTACCGGCTGTTCTATAAAGCAGACGGCGCTTTTGAAGACCGGATGGTGCTTGCGCGCGTACCAGCTTTCCTGGAGCGGGGCGTGACTTATCATGTGAACATAGAAGCGCATGGTCCTCATATTATCATCTCCGTCAACGGACAAAGCATCATTGACGTTCAGGACGGAACTTTTGCAGAAGGGCATTTCGGCGTGAATGTATTCGGAGGGCAGGCGTCCTATCAGAATGTTATGGCTGCCAACAGAGAGGAAGCCGATCTGACTTCCGCTGTTTTGGTGAACGAAGCAACCGGCAAAACCTTGTATGTAAAGGGTCAACAGAATGGAGAGCCGGTAACCGTTCAGGAGGAGGGAACTGCAGAATGGACGTTTGTGCCAACAGGCGATGAACATGGCTCCTATTCGATTCGGGCGGAAGGCGGAAAGACGCTTGATCTCAATACGGGGCAAAATACCATTCAGTTATACACTTACCTCGGCTACAATAATCAGAGGTGGATCGCTAGTCCAAATGCGAATGGCACGGTTACGATCACATCCGTGCACAACGGCAAGGCTCTTGAAGTATCGGAGGACGGTTCGGCGATTACGCTAAATGATGCGCAAGCGGGACTGGCGCGGCAAGAGTGGAGAATGAAACAGAATTAGACTATTTAGTTGCGGATAAGAAAAAGGGAGGCATGCGATCTTAGGAATCGCATGCCTCCCTTTATAATTAGTGATAAGCCGGCGTTTCGATGCCGCATGGCCCGCCGTCCGGATTAGCCTCCAGCGACAGCTCGGAGCCGTCCGCCTTGTAGAGCGGATTGTACCAATGCGAGATGGACATCGCGCTGCTGTTCGCGTAATGGGAAATAAACGCACGACGGAAGCGGTCTTTTGTCTTGTTGCGGTAAGACCCGTGAATCAGGTTGCCGTTAAAGAACAGGATATCGCCAGGCTCCATGATGGCAGCGACGGGTTTTTCTTCTTTTGGCGGCTTTACATAATGATTCGTGAACGATTCGTTTGAGTCGGATTCTTCCGGGCAAACAATCTCATACGTATTTGTTTTCGGAACAAGCAGCATACATCCATTCTCTTCGTCACAACGGTCGATTGCTGCCCAGGCGGCAATACAGTTGCCCGGTTCCACCTTCAGGTAGAAGTTATCCTGATGCAACGCTTGCCCGCGCGAGCCTGGAGGCTTGTAGTAGAACATGCTTTGCGCAGCCAGCGCCTCTTCGCCGTAGAGATCATGCATAATGTCGAGGACCGCCGGATGGAGCATGTAGTGCTTGCTCAGATCATTGTAACGGTGAGGATGCATCACCCGCGGATAGCGGCGGAGCGGATCCGTCTGCTCTCCGTCCAGAACCGGCTCGAAGTAGCCGGGAATTCTGGTAAGGCTGATTTTATCGAACTCGGCCTGGATTTCCTCGATCTCTTCCTTGCTCCAAACGCCCTTTACGATGACATAACCTTCCGTCTCGAACTGTTTCATCTGCTCCTCGGTGAGCACTTTAAGCGACTGGTTCATTTGTATTGCCCCTCTCCTTGGTCGTTGCTGCTTCTTGTCTCTAATTGTAGGGTGTTACGGGAAAAGGTTGAAGTCGCAATTATGCTCAATACTGCTTGGATTCTGCTATTATACTGGACGGATGATGATTGGCGCGGTACCCTTAGGGTAATGAATCGGAGCGGGGTGGAATTGGTGGAGAAGGAATCGAAGAACGGCGTCGTGACAGGACATTTCTTGGAAAACGAATCCTATTGCATGGTGCGTCCTGCCGGAAGGGAGGATTGGCTGCTTGTTTATACGCTGGAGGGTCAGGGTTTTTTTCGGACCCCTGCGGGAGAGAAATTATGTAAGGCAGGGGAGCTGATACTGCTCCGCAAAAGGGTTCCTCATACTTATGGAACGGTAAAAGGGGGGACCTGGAACTTTTTGTGGGCGCACTTCAATCGGCTTCCGGAGCTGTCTTTGCTGCCGGATGAAGAAGTGCTGCTTTGCCAGATGCCCTCCAGCGAGCTGCAGCGAAGGGTGCTCCGCACCTTCCGGTCGCTGCTGCATGATTCAAGGGCGCAGGGCGGATTCTGGGAGGAGTTGTGCGACAATCAGCTGAGTGCCTTAATTCTGCTAATGGCCGGGCAGCTCGCGGACAAGCTGGACTACCGTGTCAGCCAGGTCATGAGAATATTATCCGCGCAGATGCAGGAGCCTCTATCGATCAATGAGCTGGCTGCGCGGGTAGGCTTGTCTGCTTCCCGGCTGTCGCATCTGTTCAAGGAGGAGACCGGCAGATCCATTGTGGATACGCTTAATAATATGCGCCTTGAGCAGTCAGTGCTGCTTATGCTGCAGGCAGGCCGTACAGCAGGGGAAGCGGCCTTGGACGTTGGCTTCCAGAGCTACAATCATTTTGCCGCTTTGTTCCGCAGGCGTTACGGCTGCGGGCCGGCGGAGTACAAGCGAAAGGCGGAGGTTTAGGTACCTGCTCAGCGAAAACTGTATTTACAGATATTGTAATATTCTGGCATACTAGAGTGGAGAATTGTTTTGAAAGCTTTGATACCTTTTGGAGGTGCCGGAAATGGAAGCCATTATTATTGAAAAGCAAGCAATGAAATTAGCAGGTCTTGCTGCAAAGGTTACTCTTCATGATGTATTGGCGAACAAAACGACATTGCAGTTGGCATCTAACTTTTATAAGAGAAAAGCAGAACTGGTAAATGGTTTAAACGAGGTTGTGGTATTTGGGGTTTCAACCGATCCCGAGGACTATAATCCCGATACAGATGAATTTGAATATTTTATCGGCATGGAAGTTTCATCGCAGGAAGAGCTTCCGGATGGAATGGTGTATCGGGAGATCCCGGCGAATACGTATGTGTTATTTACCTTCAAAGGCAGGTATGAGAATACGGGTTCTGTCCATCAATACTTATATTCAAGCTGGTTACAACATAGCGGTTATGAGCTTTCTGGTCTTTACAATATCGAAATCTATGATGAACGGCATCATGGTCCTGAATCAGATGATTCGATAACCGACATTTGTTTCCCAGTCCGGAGAGCATCAGTATCTACAACCGGGCTTTAAATTGGCTTGGCGTAATACCAACGAATTTCTTGAATTGCCGCATAAAATGCGTTTCATGCTCATACCCGCAGCTTGCCGCAATGGCTGATACGGACAGAGTACTATTCTTGAGCAAATATTTGGCGAGCTCCAGTCTGCCGTTAATCATATCGGTAACAACGGAGCAGCCGAAAAGATCCTTATAGAGATGCTGGAAGTAAGATTTGCTTAAGTGAACGCGGTCAGCCAGCATCTCTACTGTCACATGGCTTTGCGGCGAGTTATACAGCTCGTCCCGCAGCTCCGAGAACTGCCGGATGTAACGGCCGGGTCTTTCGGGATGCTGGGAAAGCTCATGCAGATTGCTCAACTTCATCAGTAATGCCCGGATGTCCGTATCCAGAATTTGATCCCTCAAATGCCCGCCTTGCTTCTGAACCCGGTGAAGTTCCATAATACTTCTGGAAATCAGCATCGGATCAACCGCCTGCACAGGAGTATCCAGCGGAAAATTCAGCCCGGCAAGCAAATCCTTCAATTCTTCTCCCCGGCAATGAAACCAGTCGTTAATGAACGGCAGCTCAAACTCCGCATAGGAATGAGGCGTATTCGGCTGGAACAGGATGAATGAATCACTGTCTACAAGGATACGCTCCCCTTTTATCGTAACCTCGGATTTCTTCTTGAACAGGACAAAAGCATAGTCTCCCGAACCGGATGGACGGATAATCGATATACCGTTTGGATGGACAAAGCGGTAGCCGCAGCTGTCTAATCGAATGATCTCAAACAGCTCCTTTCATCAAAAAAAGCAGGATAGGTCAGTTTTTTCTCATTATAGTGAATTGTGGGCGCATTCTCAATCCCATACAATCTTTAAGTAGGAGCAATGAATAACGTCCTGCCTGTGAACGGAGCTGAAGCAAACATGACAACCACAGAATCTGTCAGTAGGAAAGAACGGGATGGCTGCAAGGGATGCTCAGCTGATGTGAAAGTAACAGGTGAGCAGATCCAGCGCCTGTTATCCAAAATAAAAACGGATGCCTGCGTAGAAGATGAGCTGTATGCGAAGCGGCTTAAGGCATGCGAGTCTTGCACAAGTCTGGCGTACGACTCGACCTGCATGCATTGCGGCTGTCTGGTTCAGGTTCGCGCAAAGCTGAAGGACAAGGGATGTCCTCACCCGCATCATGCTGTTCGTGAGCAATGGGAGCAATCAGCTAAGCTAAGCTAATGCTTACGAAGTAAGAATCATCATGAACAGCCATCCGGCTGTTTGTGTAAATCATTCCTTTTAGGAGGCAATATTGGATGAATAAAGCGGTTGTACACACAGACTGGAGTATTGGCACGATTAACAAGAATATTTATGGCCATTTTGCAGAGCATCTTGGCAGATGTATTTATGAAGGACTGTGGGTAGGGGAGGATTCGGATATCCCGAACACGGACGGCATTCGTAATGATGTCATTGAAGCGCTGCGCAAGCTGAAGGTACCTGTTCTGCGCTGGCCGGGCGGCTGTTTTGCGGACGAGTATCATTGGAAGGACGGCATTGGTCCGCGCGAGACACGTAAAAGAATGGTTAATACGCACTGGGGCGGCGTTGTAGAGAATAATCATTTCGGTACACATGAGTTTTTCCGTCTATGCGAGCTGATTGATGCCGAGCCTTATATTTGCGGCAATGTTGGCAGCGGTACGATTCAGGAAATGTCCGAGTGGATGGAATATATGACATTTGACGGCGATTCCCCAATGGCCAACCTACGCCGCCAGAATGGCCGCGAGAAGCCTTGGAAGCTGAAATATTTTGGCGTGGGCAATGAGAACTGGGGCTGCGGCGGCGAGATGCTTCCGGAGCATTATGCGGATTTGTACCGCAACTTCCAGACCTATGTCCGTCAATACGGCGATAACAAATTGTACAAAATCGCGGGCGGCGCAAGCTCGGATGATTATCGCTGGACGGATGTGCTGATGAACAAGGCGGAGCGCTTTATGAGCGGCCTGAGCCTGCATCATTACACGGTTCCAGGCGTTTGGGCCGATAAAGGCTCGGCAACGGAATTTGATGAGAATGACTGGTTCGTAACGATGAAGAAAGCCGAATATATGGACGAGCTTCTTACGTGTCACAGCACGGTAATGGATCGTTACGACCCGAACAAACGTGTCGGCCTAATTGTTGACGAGTGGGGTACTTGGTTTAACGTGGAGCCAGGCACAAATCCGGGCTTCCTGTACCAGCAAAATACGATGCGTGATGCGCTTGTTGCCGCGATTAACCTGCATATCTTCCATAAACATTGTGATCGCGTTCAGATGACGAATATTGCCCAAATGGTTAACGTTCTGCAGGCTGTGGTATTGACTGAAGGCGACAAAATGCTGCTCACGCCGACATACCATGTGCTTGAAATGTACAATGTTCATCAAGATGCAGAGTCGCTTGCGATTCACGGCCAGTTCGGAAAAGTGAATGCCGACGGCAAGGAGCTGGATCAGGTTGGCGTTACCGCGTCCAAGAAGGATGGCGTGATCCATGTCAGCTTGTATAATCTGCATCCGTCCGAGCAGTCGGAGATCAGCCTTGAGCTTCGCGGTGCCGAAGGCAGCTTCAACTGTACAGGCAAGCTGCTTGCTGCTGATGCCATTCAAGCTCATAATACGTTCGAGGAGCCTTCCAAGGTCAGCGTGAAGCCGTTCTATGAGGCGAAGATTGAAGACGGTAAGTTGAGCCTTAATCTGCCTGCTGCATCGGTGGTTACGCTTCGTCTGGAGCAATAATAGCGTTATATCAAAAGCCGTTAAGTCCCTTTACAGGGGCTTAACGGCTTTGTTCTTTGCGGGATACAAGAGGGCCGAGGCTTAACGCATCTACGTTGGATTTCCTCCAGTAAATTTGGGTCTTTTACTTGTATCATCGCTTCCACGCTGGATTTCATCCAGTGTATTCCCCCATTTAAGGGTTACTGGGCAGATGGGAGCTCATTATGATGCATGAAATCCAACGTAGGCGGGGAAGCAACAGCTGATCAGGCTATTTCGTTGGATGAAATCCAGCGTAGCCTGTACCCCCGTTCGGTACAGACCGTTCCAATCCAGCAGTTACTTTAAATTGCTGCCCGTCGTAATCGTACGGTCCTGGAAATTCTCGACGGAGGCGCTTTTTTCGTAGAAATGCGGGACGTTGTCCTGAATGCCTTGACGTGTATAGAACGGGTCATCGGCAGAAAGCGGGAACTGTACCTTTTCCCCGGTGCTGGCCGATTTGTAGATACCCAGTATCAACTCAAGAGTTGCCCGGCCGCTATGTCCGTCAATTAACAACGAGTCTCCGCGCTCAATAGCGGACAACACATTATCGATCTGACCGGCATGCCCTTCATAGGCTACCTCGGGCAGGCTGTCGTAATAGGCTTGAATCTCTGCGGAGAGAGCCGGATTCGGAGTCGGGAAGCCATTGTCCATTGAGCTGGAGGTAACCAGCTTCCAAGGAGCGGAGATCCGGGCTGCCTTGCCTTGGAAAATCAACTGTTGCTCCTCGCCATGATGGACAACGGAGCTTGTAATTTGCCCAAGTCCGCCGCCAGCGAATTTCAGCATCGCTATCGACAGATCCTCAACCTCCGCATTGTCATGCGAAGTATTGCTCATGAAGGCTTGCAGCTCGGTTGGCCGGCCCATCATCCAGAGCAGTGCATCGATATGATGGACGGCATGATTCAGCGTACAGCCGCCGCCTTCCTTCTCCCATGTTCCGCGCCACCACAAATCATAATAGCAATGACCTCTCCACCAGTAGGAATCTACCTGCGAGTGGACAACCGGACCAATCAGCCCGCTGTCGAGCACGGACTTGAGCTTCATCATAGGCGTACGGAAGCGGTTCTGCGCCACAATCGACAGCAGCTTGCCGCTTTCCTCTGCCGCTTTATTCATCGCGTCGCATTCTTCCAGAGAGGAAGCCATCGGTTTTTCGACCAGCACATGCTTGCCTGCCCGCAGGAATTCCACTGCAAGCTCAGCATGGGTGTAAGGCGGAGTACAGATGGAGACAAGATCGATATCTTGTCCGAGCAGCTCCTTATAATCGCTGTAAGCTTTTGCTTCGGTAAGCTGGCTTTGTGCAATACGGTTCTCTGCTTTGTCCTTATAAATATCCGAGACAGCAACAACCTGGCATCTCTCCGGGAACTTCAGATATGAGTCAATATGGGCTCTGCTGATAGCCCCGGCACCAATAATGGCGATTTTCAACATAATACAATCATCTCCTATTCCATGCGGACCGCAAGATTTTGGGATAATACGCTAAGCTCGGCAACCTTGAAGGCATGCTCCTGTGTCATCGCGTTCTCGGTACGGTGGATGCAGTCGAGAATCAGCTGTCCGAAGAACGGGAAGCCAACCTGACCTCTGACCGAAAAATGATATTCTCCCTCGTGATTAGCCATGTACACCTGATCCCCCTCGGGATTGCGCGCAAGGTCGACGTATTTGCGGATTTCGATATAGCCTTCCGTTCCAAGGATAAGGGTCCGGCCGTCTCCCCAAGTGCTGAGTCCATCCGGCGTAAGCCAGTCCACGCGGAAGTAGGAGGCTGTGCCATTATCGCCGGTCAGCATCACATCGCCGTAATCCTCAAGCTCGGGATATTGTTTGTGATGGTAGTTGGCAATCCGAGACTGCGCGACAGTTGCGTCTTTGGCGCCTGTATAGTATAGAAACTGCTCGATTTGATGGCTGCCGATATCGCATAGAATACCGCCGTATTTCTCCCGTTCGAAGAACCATGCCGGTCTGGACTTCGCATTCGTGCGATGCGGTCCCCAGCCCATCACTTGGACAACTCGTCCAATGGCGTCTTGCTCAATCAATTGACCTGCGAACACAGCGCCTTCATTATGGAGCCTTTCACCATAGTAGACCATGTATTTGCGTCCGGTCTCTGCAGACACTCGTTTGGCATCTTCAAGCTGCTCCAGGGTCGTCAGCGGCGCTTTGTCCGTAAAATAGTCCTTGCCCGCCTTCATTACCCGAAGGCCTAACGCACAGCGTTCGGAAGTGATAGCGGCCGATGCAACCAGCTGTATGCGGGGATCTGCGAATATCTCTTCTTCCGAAGCGGCTGCTTGTACATGGGGATAACGCTCTACAAATCTGGCTACCTTCTCCGGGTCCGGATCGTACACATAAACAAGCTCTCCGCCTGCTTCGATTAACCCGTTGCACATGCCGTAGACATGTCCGTGATCCAATGCAATTGCTGCGAACCGGAACTCCCCCGGCGCAACAACCGGATTTGGTTTTCCTTGCGGTGCATAGTTCATGCCATCTGCTGTATTCAAGCGATTAACATCTCCTTCAGTGGAATTGCTTCTAGAATATATGGAAAATGAGCTGCTTTGTCGCTCGATTTTGCGGTAAAATGTTTATATCTTGCGGTAATCCTAAAGAGGGTGGGAAAAACAGATGCTACAGGCAAAATGGTTTCAGTACGAGTATCGCAGAACGTCAACGGAATACTTCCGCGAGGTCTTTCATGCCCATTCCCAAATGGAGCTTACGTATGTGCATGAGGGCCGGGGGCTGCTTATTATCGACGGCAAATCATATTCGATTGAGCCGAATGTGCTGCTGGTATTCCCGCCGTTCCAGATGCACCGGATTCAGATTCAAGTGACGGAGGAGGAGCCTTTTATCCGGAGCGTGCTGCTGTTCGAGCCGGCTGTGCTGCAAGGATATTTGAATGATTTTCCGAGTCTAAAAGGCTTCTTCCAACGGCTGATGCTGCAGCAGGCGAATATCCATCCGGTGAATGCTATGGCAGAGACAGAGCCTTTTGTTGCTTTGCTCAAACAGTTCAGCATGTCAATGACGAGCATGAGAGAGGCGGATTTCGAGGAGAATATGGGCGTCTTCCTGCTTACCCTTGTGCATCAGCTTAAGCAAAGCCCAGACGGAGAATCTGCTTATCTGAAAAAACATAACCACCGCGTAGAAGATATTATCGGATGGATCGAGAAGCATTATATGGAGCCGTTTCGGCTGGAGGGGCTGGCGAGCGAGCTTCATTTGTCGCCATACCATGTAGCCCATCTGTTCAAGGAATCGACAGGTACGACTATTGTTGCGTATACCCAGGCAACCCGAATCCGGCATGCCTGTTCGCTGCTGCGCAAAACAACCTTGCCGTTATCGGAAGTGGGCTATCGCGTCGGGATTGCGAACCCTTCTTATTTCAGTAAAATTTTTCGCCAGATTATGGGTGTAGCCCCGTTGTCGTATAGGCAGCATTTGATTAAATAGCAGCGGTGGAGTGGAAGTGACAGGGAAGTGTTGTTACCATGATGATAGACTTTAGAAAATAGGCGATGTCCATGCGTATGGCCAAAGAGCGAAAAATTCAATTTGCTGCCAATGAGGAGTCATTAGAGCGGTGGTTTGAGGTGAAGAGATGATCCTTTTCCATGAAAAAGAGATTTGTCTTCGTACTCTTCAACAGGAGGATGCCGGGCTGCTTGTTCACTGGCTAAGCGATCCAGCTGTGCTGGAGTATTATGAGGGCAGGGACAGGCCGCATGATGCGGCACTGGTCCGGAAGCATTTTTACGAGGATAGAGAAGGAATAACCTCTTGTATCGTTCAATTCAAAGGCAACGACATCGGTTATCTTCAATTCTATGAGATTGAGGAAGAGGAAAGGGAGACTTATGGCCTCTCGGATGATCCGGGCATCATCTACGGCATGGATCAGTTTATCGGCGAACCCGGCTTTTGGAACAAAGGAATAGGTTCGGAACTGATTAAGGAAACCGTACGTTATTTGACCGGGGAGCGAGGAGCAAGCAAGATCGTCATGGACCCGCAGGCCTGGAATACGAGGGCGTTAAGAGTATATGAGAAGAGCGGCTTCAAGAAAATGAAGCTGCTGGAGAAGCATGAATGGCATGAAGGAGAATACCGGGACTGCTGGCTGATGGTGTATGCCGGGACATGAGACGTGGGCGGTATGCCGCCCATGATGTACATGGATATACATGTCGACCATCTGGCCTATTTTCTAGTTCAAAATGTGCAAACGGTTGCCTGAATCTTGTGCTATTTCTGTCGAATAGTAAATTTCTTCTATCTTCCCATTGACTGTAAAGCGTTTTCATAATAGGATGAAACTAACCATTACTGCTGATAAACGCCTAATTTAAGGGCAATGTATTTCGGTTTTTGCTAAAAAAGCCGGAACAACCCCGCTATCTCTTTTAATCCAAGGGATAGCTTTTTTTATCGGCAAGAAAGGAGTTTATGCGTCTTTTTGTGCAATCGTTTGCTCAAATCATTGTTCTAGGGAGGATGAAGCGCATATGATAAGATATATAAGAAGCAGGAAACAGACAAAAACATGGTCGCTGCTGCTGGCTATCATGATGGTTATTCAGGTGGTGGGGCTTATGCCTAAGCAGATTCATGCAAGCGCTGTCAGCGGGACGTATGCCGAGGATGGCATCATTCATTTTGTTCTGCCGAAGTCGGCGGTGAGCATTACGGCAAAAGGTGATTTCAACAGCTGGGGTGATCCGGCCGTTGTATTGACCGATGAGGATGGAGACGGTACTTATACCGCGGAAGTAACCGGTGATGCACCGAATACAACGTATGGCTACAAGTTCCTGGTCAATGGCAATTGGCTGGATGATCCGAACTTGAGCGTAACTTCAGACGAGAACAGCGTCATTCATCTTAGCTATACGCCGCATTTCAAGGTGACGGGAAGCTTTGATGCCAATGCTTTTGTTGATCAGCATGAGATGGTGCTTAGTGAGGGCAACTATACGTTTGCGGCTGAATCGCTGGCAGACGGGACTTATACGTATAAATTTATTTCGGCGGCGGAAGGGCTGCCAAGCATATGGTTCCTTGATCCGGTCAATCCGGATATCTCGAATGGGAACAGTAAAATCCTTGTAGGCGAGCCTCCTGCGGATGGACCGCTGCCGGATGTATTTGTTAATCAGCCGGGCGGCAGCAGCAAATGGGTTGTAGCGGGCTCCTTCCAGGACTGGAATAATGCATCGGCGGACACGCAGATGAGTCATCTGGTTGGCGAATTTTATGCTTATTCGACCGTGCTGGACCCGGGCAGTTATGAGTTCAAGCTGGTGCGCCAAGGGACATGGGACGGCTACTCGGATAACGGCAGCAACTATGCTTTTCAACTTGCCGCCCAATCGAAGGTGAACTTCTATGTGAATGATGAGCTTGGACAGGTTCGAATCAGCGTGCCTGGCGCAAGCGGCATTCCGCAGTATACGCCTGCTCTTCCGGCTGCAGAATGGCCTCGTCTTGTTGGGGATATTCAGACCCAATTCGGAGAGTCCGAATGGGCGCCGGATCAGGCGAAGCAAATGTTTATCGACTACAACTTCGACGGTTCGGTCTATAAGCTGCAGCGCACGCTGCCAGCCGGCCGTTATGAGATGAAGGTTATACAGGGTGACAACTGGTCGGCTAATAATTACGGAACGGGCGGCGACAATTTCATTCTGACAACGCTGGACCCGGCTGATATTACATTCAGCACCGTGCTTGCAGACCGGACGATCTTGTCAAACTACAAGCCGGCGGACAGTCAGTTTGACGGAATGATCAAGCGGGATAAGCTGTTGTTTGATTCCCGGTCGGTTACTTACAAGAAGCCGTTTGGAGCGATAAAAGAAGGCAGCCAGGATGTGACGCTTCGTTTTGCAACGGAAGCAGGCGATGCACAGGTTGTGCGTGTTGAGCTGAGCAATCCGGAAGGGCTCGCTTCAGCCTTTGATATGCATAAAGCGACTTCCTTTGATAACAAGGACTATTGGGAAGTGACGATTCCGGCCTCTGTCTTCCAGGGAATTGGCGTATGGGGCTACAAGTTTATCCTGATTGACGGTGCGGCGAAGATCGAATACGGCGATGACGGCTCGCGCGGCGGCACGGGCACTACTGCGGACGAAGGCGTACTGCCTTACGATCTGACCGTCTATGACAAGGATTTTACAACGCCGAATTGGATGAAGAATGCCGTTGTGTATCAGATTTTTCCTGACCGGTTCTATGACGGCAGCAAAACAAATAACCGCGCGAAAACGGAAGACGGCTACCGCGGACCTGTAGAAGGGGATACAACAACGGCAGGCGTAACCGATAAGGGCGGCTATGAGCTGCAATACTTCGACGGCGGAGTGACGAATGATCCATCCCCGGATCAGGTAGAGGGAACATGGTCGACCGCACCGGAAAATCCGGACCGGATCACACCGGAGCAGAAGCCATACTTCCCGGATGCCAAATCCGACGGTGTCTGGACAAATGAGTTTTACGGCGGCGATATTCAAGGAGCTTCCCAAAAGCTCGACTACCTGAAGTCGATTGGGGTAAACGTTATTTACTTCAACCCGATTGCCTGGGCAGCCTCGAACCATAAATATGATGCAACGGATTATGAGCATCTTGACCCGATGTTTGGCGAACCGGTGTATAATACACCCGGCGATCCAACATCCGGACTGGATTACGAAGCAACGAGGGTTGCTTCTGACCGCGTATTTACCGACTTTGCGAAAAAAGCGCATGACATGGGCTTCAAGCTGATCGTTGACGGCGTGTTTAACCATGTCGGCGATGATTCGATTTATTTTGACCGCTATGAGAAATATCCGGAGATTGGCGCTTACGAGTTCTGGGCGAAAGTATACGATAAGGTCAATGACGAAGGTGTAACGCTGGAGACGGCAAAGCAGCAGGTGATCGATTCCTTTACGGCTCAGATTAATCCGGCAACGGGCGAGCATTATGCCTATCCGGAGGATTTTGATTTTACAACCTGGTTTACGGTATCCAATGAAATGGTTGACGGCCATTACAAATATGAAGGCTGGTGGGGATATGATTCCTTGCCTGTCATCGATGCTCCGACACCGGCAGCAGGTGATACCGACGGACTTGAGGGCAACCATGAATGGAATGTGAAGGGCTACCGCGATCTTGTCATCGGCCATGATCTGACTGGCAAATCAGATGAAGAAGCTTCCGCCATGATGCAGGAGGCGAATTCACAGCGTTGGGGCTGGATGGGGGCAAACGGCTGGCGGCTGGACGTAGCGCCGGATGTGTCCGCGGGAACCTGGCAGAAATTCCGCGAAGCGGTGAAGTCGACGGAAGGACGCAAGGACAAGAGCGGCGAGACTATTCCGGACCCGATTATTCTTGGAGAAGAATGGGGCGTAGCAACAAAGTTCCTGCTCGGAGATCAATTCGACTCCGTGATGAACTACCGCTTCCGCGGCGCGCTTCAAAGCTTTATTATTAGCGGCAACGCCCAGCAGTTTAATGATGCTCTGGAGTCGATTCGCGAGGATTATCCGGCAGAAGCCTGGGAAGTGATGCTGAACCTGGTGGATTCCCATGATACAATTCGCTCGATTACGAAATACGATAAGCCGGAATGGGAAGAGGAGCATTTGGCCATTGCACCGGATGCCTCGGACAAAGCGCTGCAAATGCAGGAGTTAACGGCTATTTTCCAAATGGGCTACCCTGGCGCTCCAACCATTTATTATGGCGATGAGGTTGGTCTGACCGGTACGAAAGACCCGGATTCCCGCCGTACCTTCCCTTGGGAACGCGTATCCGGCTCGAATGGTACGTATGCAGGTGTCGGACGATATGCCTCGTTGTTCGATACGTATCAGAAAGCGGGCAGCATCCGCGAGAATAATAAAGTATTCCGTACAGGCGAGTTGAAGACGGCTTACAATACGGGGGATGTCATTGCTTATGCGCGTAAAAATGACAGCCAAGGCGGCCTGGTTGCGATAAATCGCGGATCGTCGGATGTGACCGTTCAGGCCGATGTGGCGGGTTTCCTGCCGGAGGGGCTGACGCTTGAGGATCAACTGGGCAGCGATGCGGAAGCAACGGTTGCCGGCGGCAAGCTGACATTAACGGTAAAAGCGATGAGCGGCCTGATGATGATCTCTACAACAGAACTCGTGCAGGTTCCTCAAATTCAAAATGTACATGCGGCCGGCGGCAATGGGCAAGTGGATTTAACTTGGGATGCGGTGTCCGGTGCTTCCGGCTATAATGTGTACCGCGCGGCGATTGAAGGCGATCAGCTGCAGTTGGTTGGACAGCCGGCCGATGCAAGCTGGACCGATTCGAATGTCGTCAACGGCAAGAAATATTACTACACGGTAACGGCTGTAACGGAAGATGGAGAGAGCCCGCTTAGCGAATACGGTTCCGCAACTCCATCATTCCCGGTTGGCAGCGCAGCGGTAACGAAGCAATCGGAGGAAGTGACGCTGGGAGTTGGTCATAAGACTTCCGAGATCGAGGTAACGATCGATATTCCTGGTCTGACCGATGATGAAGCTTATGCCGGAAAAGAAGCGCCAAGCGTGATTGCAAGGCTTGCGTTCTATAAGGTTGGCGCCAACAAAGCGAATGCGGAGGATACAAAGCTTCGTTACCAAGCGGATACGGAAGACGGGAAGAAGGTATATTGGGCAGCGTTTGAGCCAACGGAAGCGGGAACCTATCATTATTTTGCCAAAGTATCCACGGATAACGGTGAGTCTTATACGGAATCGGCTGAAGCGGCAGTGACCGTTCAGGCGGACAGCTCGGATGTGGAGGCTCCGGAGGCGCCAGTGCTTGCGGATATTGCGGTAGAATCGAATCGCGTTCTGCTGAACTGGACGGAGGATGCCGAGGAGACGACGGTGAATCATTTTGAGATTTACCGGAAGACTGCGGGTTCGGATTTTGTGAAAATCTCGTCGGCTGCGAAGACAGCTGTGTCCTATGTAGATTTCACAGTCAGCAATGATACGGCCTACACGTATAAAGTAGCTGCTGTAGATGACGCCTATAACCGTGCTTTCTCTGGCGAGCAGTCCGTTACACCAAAGCTTGTCATGATTGATGTGAAGCTCCGCGTTCATTTGCCGGGCTACACGCCGGTTCAAGATGATATTTATTTGGCTGGCGATCTGAACGGCTGGAATTCGTCGGGCAATAAATTGAATGTTCCAAGCGGGGCAACCACACGTGATGTAGTGGAATACAGCTTCAAAATGATGGCCGGCAAGACGATTCAATACAAATACACCCGTGGTACATGGGCGACCGAGGCATTCACCTCGCATAGCCGTGCAGCGAATGATACGGTTGATGCCGGCAACTATGCATATTCTTCGACGGATACGAATATGAGGCTGACGATTAAAAATCAGGGCGGCAATACAATGGTCGTTGACGATTATGTGCTGCGTTGGGTGGATATGCCGATGATCGTTACGATGCCGCGTATCTCCTACGGCGAAGATATTTCTTATGGTACAACCGAGGGATCGTTTACATTACGTGCCAATGTGCCGTATGGCGTGAATTTCACCATTAACGGGCAGCTGCTGGCTGCTGATGCGATGGATGCTTACGGAAATGTCTTTGTGGAAAATATTCCGCTTGTGCCAGGTGAGAACCGTTTTACGCTTCATATCGAACCTAGCGCGGAGACATTGGCGCAGGAATGGTACACGGACAAGGGCCGAGCTTCGCAAGCGACCAAAACGATAGAGCTGGTCATTACGAGAGACGGCGGCGAAGATGGCAATGGCAGCGGAAGCGGCACTGGAGCCGGGGATGGGGGAAGCGCTGGAGTAACGCCGGCTGCCTCGTCTGTAACAGTGAGCGAGCAGCAATTGAAGGATGCGATCAAACAATCCGGAGACAGCAAGGTTGCGATTGCGGTTGAAGGGAAAACGGAAGTTCTTCTGCCGGTAAGTACAGCGGAGCTGCTGGGCGGTGGAAGGGCGCTGGAGCTGCAGCAAGGAGAAATCACTCTTCTAGTGCCAAATGCGGTATTGCAAGAGTTGGTTAAGCAAGCAGGAGCAAGCTCTTCCTCGCATATTGTCCTGCAGCTTAAACCTCTGGAAGAGAAAGCACAAGCCGAGTTGCTGGAAAAGGCTGCTGCGGCAGACGGCGTGAAGCTGAAATCAGCTTCGTCTGTATTTGAGTTCCGTCTTGCTCTGATCGATGGCAGCGGAAAAGAAACGTCTGTGCTCAGCAAGTTTGATCAGCCGCTTCGTCTGACATTTAAGTTAGATAGCTCAGCCGATAAGAAGCTGACCGGTATTTATTTTGCAGCGGATGATGGCAAGCTGGAATATGTTGGCGGAACGTTAAATGGGGATGGTACAATGACCGCTGATATTCATCACTTCTCCCGTTATGCTGCGCTGGAATACGTTAAGCCGTTTACGGATGTGCCAGTATCCCATTGGGCTGCTAGTATGATCAAGGTATTGACTGCTCAGCATATTGTAACGGGAGTAACGGCAGACCGGTTTGAACCGGAGCGAAGCGTTACCCGTGCCGAGTTTGCGGCACTGATCGTTCGTGCGATGAATCTGAAGGCGACGAAGTCGGCCGGATTCACAGATGTAGCGGCTGGCAGCTGGTATGCCGATAGCGTTAATGCCGCTGCTGAAGCGGGGATCATCCATGGTCGTTCGGCAGCAATCTTTGCACCAAATGCAGTGATCACGCGTGAAGAGATGGCCGTTATGCTTATGCGCGCGTATGAATGGAAGAGCGGCAAGAAGATGGAAGGCGACGGAGAAGGCAGCGGTTTTAGCGACGTTGCAGCCATCCATGATTGGGCGAAAATGTCTATTGAAGCTGCTGTGAAGCTGGGCTTCGTGAGCGGCAAGGGTCAAGGCGAGTTTGATCCGCAAGGCAATACTACCCGCGCTGAAAGCGCCAAGGTCGTCTATAAGCTGCTAGGCTGGTAGACGGAAAAGCTGTCTAAGCTGTCCCGAAAGGGGCAGCTTTTTTGCGCTTGCCAAATTGGGGGAGAGGTGATGAGTAGGGTGCGGTGAGCCAAATAAGAGGAAAAAACCGTGCTGCAGAGTGGGTGGAGGTAATTGGAAGCACACGGAGAGCCAAATAAGAGGAAAAAACCGTGTTGCAGAGGGGACGGAGGTGATTGGAAGCGCATGGGGAGCCAAATAAGAGGAAAAAACCGTGTTGCAGAGGGGACGGAGGTGATTGGAAGCGCATGGGGAGCCAAATAAGAGGGAAAAACCGTGTTGCAGAGGGGAGTGAGGTGATTGGAAGCGCATGGGGAGCCAAATAAGAGGAAAAAACCGTGTTGCAGAGGGGAGTGAGGTGATTGGAAGCGCATGGGGAGCCAAATAAGAGGGGAAAACCGTGTTGCAGAGGGGAGTAAACTAGCTAGTAGAGTGCGGTGTCATAATTTGCAAAGAACCCGTATATGAGCTAGGCTTGCCTAGCTCATATACGGGTTCTGCTTGATCATTTGCACTAGATTCATTGCCGCGGCAGGGAGCGGTTCGTTCCTGCGGGTGCAGATGGCAATCGTATTCTTGAGATTGATGCCTTCCACATATACTCGGGCAAGCTCTCCCCGTTTGACATAATCACGCACGACAAGAGAGGAGATGAAGTTGGCGCCGTAGCCTGCGGTTACGGCCGTGATTGCTTCATGCAATCCGTTAAATTGCAAGGAGATGGTGGGAATGGCTGAATTGTAAGTGCGGCATAACGATAGCAGCCGCTCCCGCGTGGAGCTCCCTTCTTCACGCATAACGAATGGCTCTTTCATCATCTCATGCAGCGTAACCTGCTGATTGGCATACCGGTGATCCTGGGCAACGACAAACCATAACTCGTCCTGGAACAGCTCCTCTGTCAGAATCGTGTCTGGGTAGTTCTCGGCAATCCCGCCAAATATTGCGATATCGGCTTCAACATTCAACAGCTGTTGCAATGCCCCGCTTGAGTTGGTTGTTGTAATGTTCATCTCCACCTGCTCGAATTGCTGCTTGAACTTGGCAATCCAGGCCGGAATTAAGAAATGTGCAGGCAAATAAGTAGCGGCAAGCCGGATACTGCCGATGGTGCCGCTGCGGTAATTCAAGGCAAATTGCTCGATCTGCTGCTCCACGGCAAATAGTCTTCTGGCCAGCACGGCAAGCCCCTCACCGGCATCGGTTAAGGCGATTCCCCTGCCTTGAGGTTTAAAGAGGGATAACATCAATTCCTTCTCAAATTTCTTGATCTGCCCGGTAATGGCAGGCTGGCTGATGTTTAACAGCTCAGAAGCGCGAGTTACGCTTCCGACTGAGGCAATCGTATGGAACAAACGCAAGGCATGTAAATTCAAAGCGGAGCGCCCCTTTCATGACCTATATATTTTATATATAAGTACAAAATAAACATATATTATTTTTATCAGTATAACTCGCTTAGTATAGAAGAAGAAGTTATCCCACGGCGAGGAGAAGTGATAAAGATGAGTTTATTACACACTTGGGAAAAGGTTGATGCTTATATCACGGAGCATCTGGTTCGGCAGGATGCGGTTCTGGAGCAAGTGCTGGCGAACAATAAGCAGGCTGATTTGCCTGCTATTGATGTGGCACCTAATCAAGGGAAGCTGCTTAACCTGTATGCCCGCTTGATCGGAGCGGCACGGATATTGGAGATTGGAACACTTGGCGGCTACAGTACGATTTGGATGGCAAGGGCGCTGCCTGAGCATGGCCGGCTTATCTCGCTTGAGCTTGACCCGCATCATGCAGAGATTGCTGAGAAAAATATTTGGTTAGCAGGGCTTAGTCAACAGGTAGAGATAAGAGTTGGAGAAGCACTTACGCAATTAGCACAGCTGGAGGAGGAAGGGGCAGCGCCATTTGACCTTATTTTTATTGATGCCGATAAACCCAATAATCCCAGCTATCTGCAATGGGCTCTGCGTTTCTCCCGTCCCGGCACGCTAATTATTGGCGACAACGTCATTCGGGAAGGGGAGGTCACGAACAAACACAGCACAGATCCACGTGTGCAAGGCATACGTAAGTTTATGGATATGCTGGCTGAAGAACCGCGTGTAACGGCAACGGCTATTCAGACAGTGGGGGCCAAAGGCTACGACGGTTTTGTAATGGGCATTGTGCAGAATTAAATAGGGGGATTTGGCTGAACCTGTTCTTTTCCGCTAAAATAAAAGAAATAAAACCGAAGGGGAGAGGCAAGATGGATCACTTTCGCGCATTAGTAGCGGACAATAACGGGACACCAGAGCAGCCAAAGCTCATGATCAGGAGCCTGACGGCGGCGGATCTGCCTGAAGGAGAAGTAACCATTCGGGTAGCCTATTCCAGCGTTAACTATAAAGATGGAATGGTTGGTATACTGGGGAGAATGGTAAAGAGCTACCCCCATATCCCTGGAATTGATCTCTCCGGAACGGTAACTGAGTCAAGCGATTCACGCTATCGGCCGGGCGATCAGGTTATTGTAACGAGCTATGGTCTCGGCGTTACGCATGATGGAGGCTACAGCGAGCTTGCCCGTGTTCCGGCTAGCTGGGTTGTTCCTCTGCCAATCGGACTAACTCTGCGCGAAGCTATGATTCTCGGAACGGCGGGATTTACTGCGGCCTTATCGGTACAACGGCTTGAGGATAATGGACTTGCTCCAGGCAAAGGACCGGTAGTGGTTGCAGGTGCCAGCGGCGGAGTGGGCAGTATTGCGGTTAACATTCTTGCCAAGCGAGGCTACGTGGTAACGGCAAGTACGGGCAGATTAAGTGAAGAAGCGTATTTGAAAGGGCTGGGTGCCGCCCATGTCATCCACCGGGATGAATTGACGGAATCGGAACATAAACCGATTCGGCGCCCCCAATGGGCGGCAGCGGTTGATCCGGTCGGCGGGAAAACTCTTCAATATCTGCTGAGCAGTCTCCAATACGGCGGTTCTGTCGCTACAAGCGGGTTGACCGGCGGGGTCGAAGTCGCGACCTCCGTATACCCTTTTATTCTAAGGGGAGTGAACTGGCTGGGCATCGATTCGGTGGAATGTCCGATGGAGCTTCGCAGCCGGGTATGGGAGCGCCTCGCCACGGACTTGAAGCCAACGATGCTAAGCAACACAATCGTGAACGAAATCCGGCTGGAGCAGCTTCCGGAAGAGCTTGCCCGTATTCTGCAAGGCCAAGTGCGCGGCAGAACAATCGTAAAGCTTGGCTAAATGAGAAAACCCGCCCTGCTAGCTGTATTCATATACGGCAGGCAAGGCGGGTTTATTTTTGACCGGAAGAAGTGCTCTCACTTCCAATTCTGTTCAATAAATTCATCGCGGCCGGACTGTGCTCGGTCTTCTTTGTAATGCTTCGGGTTTTTCTTGTGAAAATCCTGATGATAATCTTCCGCCGGATAGAACGTTTCCGCTTCCCGGATCTCTGTCACAATCGGCTTATCGAAGCGGCCGGACTGTCCCAGCGCCTGCTTGGAGGCAAGTGCGAGTTCCCGCTGTTTATCATTATGGTAAAAGACAGCAGTGCGGTATTGGCTCCCGCGATCCTGAAACTGTCCTTCGCCGTCAGTTGGATCGATCTGAGGCCAGAACAGCTCAAGCAGGCGTTCATAAGGGAATACCGCCGGGTCGAATGTAATCTGGACGACCTCCAGATGGCCGGTTGTCCCTTTTTTAACTTCCTCATAAGTGGGATCAGCCAGATGGCCGCCCATATATCCGGATACAATTCCGTGAATGCCGGGAAGCTCCTCGAATGGCGTGACCATACACCAGAAGCATCCTCCGGCAAAAGTAGCATGTGCTAGTGTCATCTTCCTAACCCTTTCTTGTTGCGTCATACCTTCCTTCTTGCATCGAAAAGCATAAGCTAAAAGTAACTTGTCCCTCTCAAGAAGTCAATTTTACCGTACCGCAAAGCACTAATAAGCCTCATTACGTTCCGCACCCGGCGGGAAAGCAATGAGGCTTAAAGCTTAAGCAATCGCACCGTCCCTAATATAGAGGATACGGTCTGCATATGAGGCCACTGCCTGATCATGGGTGATCAGAATAATGGTGCGGCCTTCAGCATGCAGCTTGGCTAGCAGCGCCATTATTTCTTTTCCCGTATGTGAATCGAGTGCGCCTGTCGGTTCATCCGCGAGCAGTATCGAAGGATTTGTTGCAAGCGCTCTCGCAATTGCGACCCTTTGCTGCTGACCCCCTGATAATTCGGCCGGACGATGATGCAGATATTCGCCCAGTCCAACCGATTCGAGCGTCTCCAGCACTGATCTTTTCCTCTCATTCCCCGTTACGCCCCGATAGATTAATGGCAGCTCCACATTGTCATAGGCCGTTAAGCTTGGTATCAGATTATAGTTTTGAAAAATAAATCCGATCCGCATGTTCCGCACATCCGCCAGTTGATTATCGCTCATTGCTGATACCCGTCTGCCTTCCAGCATGTAAGTACCGCTGTCGGCAGTATCCAGGCAGCCCATGATATTCATGAGCGTTGATTTACCGGAGCCGGACGGCCCTTGAATCGCAACAAACTCGCCTTGCTGCACCTCCAGGGAAATATGCTGCAGCGCGGTATAGCGCTGTCCGCCCATGCGGTAATGCTTCGTAATCTGCTCCATTTGAACGATGGCCATGTTTTGATCCCTCCTAAAAAGAATTGACGCATGCTTTTGGCGGCAATTCTTGCTTCGTAAGCAGTGGCCTAAAGAATTGACGCATGCTTTACGGCAATTCTTGCTTCGTAAGCATTGACCTACTATAGAGGCTATTCAAAGAGCTTGTTCGAAATATCCGAAAGTATAAGTTTTCCCTATACGAAGCTTATATTTCAACCGCGAAGAGTAAGCTTTCCCCTCCCAAGGGCGGCGCAGCCGTTTCATCCAGCTTTTTAGGCTTGCTTACACTTAAAATCTGCGGGCATTCAGCCGGCGCAGCTGGATAATGCGATTGTACATAGTTCTGGTCGGAAGCCTCTTGAAAGGAATAGCCTCAGGTGTTGTATTTACTTCGAGAATCCAGGGATGCATCTGCTGGTCAAGCGCAATGTCGAAGCCGAGCTCGGTTAAGAAGGGGTACTTGGCCTTGAGCAGATGAGCGCTTTCGATACATAGGCTGTTTAGCTGCATTGCGACCCTCTGCACCAGCTCGGCTCCGCCATGGGCTGCAATAACGCTGCTGAAGGTGTACACATCGGCACCTTGCGCCCCATTGGTTACGGCCATGCCATGCTGGGCAACCCGTGCAAGCATGCCGGTTATTTGCCAGCGCTCGTATTCGTTCAGCTGCACCTCGATCCGCAGGTCGTAGATCCGGTTTTTGAATCTCGCTAAATGAATGCCTTTTTGAATGAGATACTTGGTGCCTTGGATTTTATTTCGCAGGGAAGTGACGAGTTGCGGCCAGGTGAGGTTCCTTCTCTTTTTTGCTCCAAGCTGATAGGAATAAGTGCCGTTCTTATGTTCAACACGCATAACGCCGACGCCATGGGAGCCGGTATTTGGTTTGACATAGACCATTTGATAGAGCTGCAGCATCCTTCGCAAAGAGTTTTCGCTGAAAAGGAGAGTATGCGGAACATGACTGCGGGTTGAAGCTTTTCGGTTAAGGACAATGGTTTTAGCCCATTTGTTATAGACGCCTCTTCTTTTTCTCATAGGGAAACGATCTTCCTCCGTCTTCCTGACATGATAGTCTTACAGAGATAACATATGCTTGCCTTTTCTGCTCTGAGTGGGCTTTATACGGGGCGATTCTGTTTTGGGGCGCATAGGATGGAAGGATGATCGACTGAAATGGAGGATGCTTCATGCCTATTTCTATGAATATGCTCTCTCTCCGCGCCAAATGGGAGGAAGTGAGACAGCTTTATCCCTGGTATAAAGAGATGACCGGGAATAGCAACGACTTCAATTGGGAGGAAGTTCCGCTGCTTACTCAGGACAGATTGCTTCCCTATTATGAGAGTGACGGGGTTCCGCAGGACTGGAATGTATACCGGACATCAGGTACAAGCGGCAATAAACGCAAGGCAATCTACTACGATGCGATAGATGAAGAAGCATATATTCAATATAAAAGAGAGATGTTTGCGGAGCTGCTGAGGGACTACAATGTTTCCCGCGCGCTGAGCGATATGGGGACAGGTCATGCGGAGGCGACAGCGGTGCAAATATTTGAGGAGCTGGGTCTTGCTTGTGAGTCGGTTCCTTTTGGCCTGCCTGCTGCAGCTCATTTGATCCGTATTGCCGAGTATAAGCCGGATGTGCTGTATACGATGCCTTCTCTGCTTGATGGCATGCTGCGTGTCGCGCCTCCGGATTTCAACTGGGGCGTGCAATGCGTCATTCTGGTCGGAGAGCCGGCACCACCTGCATGGAGGCAACGGGTAGCAGAGCGGCTGGGCATCAAGGAGCATGATGTGATGGATACCTTGGGCAGCATTGAGATTGGCACTATCGCTTATTATGACCGCTCCACCGGACGTTATGTCGTCATGGACGGCATTGCAGCAGAAGGCGTTGCGCCAGCTGAGGCGGGTCTGCCCGATATAGAGCTGCCTGAGGGTGAACAGCTGCTTGTATTGACTTCGTTTGTCCGGCGGCGGTTTCCGGCTTTGCGCTTCGTTACTTATGATGTAGTCCGGGATTTGAGAGTGGAGGAGCGGGATGGAAAGCTAGTTGCCACCTTTGATGCTATTGTGAAGCGAGTTGGACCGGAACTAAAGCATGGGGAGAAAATCAGCGTTTACGATATCGAAAATGCTATCTTTAAGCATGTCCGGCAGGCTGTTGTGAAGGTGCTTGTTAATGGCAATAAACTGCAGGTTCATATCACGACGGCGGATGATCTGGATGAAGATAGGAAATCTGCGATTCGCGGCGAGCTTCACAGCACGATTCCGGCTATTGGTGCCATGATCCGCGGCGGTCTGCTGGAGCAGATGGATGTTCTGTTTATTACGTTTGAACAAGAATCAGGGGATTCCTTACTGGCGGGGACAGGCAAGAAGCCGATTAAGCAGAAAAAGCTGTTTGTGCAGCAAGGCAGCGAAGGAAGGGAGCGTGAATGAGCCTTTACGATAATGTAGCCTCCATGATCGGCAATACGCCTATGGTGAAGCTTGGGAGGTTATTTGAGCATGCCGGCTTTGACGTATATGCGAAGCTGGAGATGTATAATCCCGGCGGCAGCGTGAAGGATCGTCCCGCCAAAGCCATGCTGCAGGTAGCGCTTGAAGAGGGCCGTATCAGGCCCGGCTCTGTTATTGTGGAGTCCAGTTCGGGCAATCTGGCTGTAGGGCTTGCCCAGTTATGCAACACGATGGGCTTTACGTTTATTTGCGTTGTGGATCCCAAGACGACCGAAGCCAATCTTCGTGTCCTTCGGGCATACGGTGCGAGAATTGATCTGGTTAAGAAGCCGGACCCGGAGACGGGAGAGTTTGTCCCAGCAAGACTTGCCCGTGTGCGCCGCTGGCTGAAGAGGCTGCCGGATGCTTTCTGGCCGAATCAGTACGGCAATAAAAACAATGCCTTGTCCCATCAGCAGACGACGATGGCGGAGATGGCAAACGATCTTCCGATGCTGGATTATTTGTTTTGCGGAGTCAGTACTTGCGGAACAATCCGGGGTTGTGCGGACTACATCCGGTCTCATGGCCTTCGGACGAAGGTGATAGCGGTTGATGCGGAAGGCAGTATTATTTTTGGCGGAGAGAAAGGGAAGGTTACCCGCCTGCTGCCCGGACTTGGGGCTGGCATTAAGCCGGGGCTTTGTCCAGACGAGGGTATTCATGAGGTTGTTCGCGTGAACGACTGCGATTGTATCGCCGGCTGCCGGAAGCTGGTTCGTATGGAATCTATTCTGGCTGGCGGTTCCTCGGGAGGCGTTATATCGGCTGTTGAAAAATATAGCCCGTTCATCGAGCCCGGATCAACCTGCGCGGTGCTGCTGCCGGACCGGGGAGAACGATATTTGAACAGCATTTATGACGATAGTTGGGTATCGCGGATATTTGGTGCCGAATTTACGGCCGGTTTGCACAAGCAAGGGGGAGCAATCAAATGATTTATTTGAACGAGCGGAATTTGGAGCAGATCGGCATTGATTGGCCGGCACTTGCTCTTCTTATTGAAGAAGCTGCTGCTGCGTTTGCGGCGGGGGAATGTGCTCAGCCGATCAAGCCCTACTTAAAATATGGTGATGAGCGCAATCGGATCATCGCGATGCCGGCTTATGTCAGTCGTCCAGTTCGGGCGGCAGGCCTCAAGTGGATAGCCAGCTTCCCGAGCAATATCGAGATGGGACTGCCGAGAGCAAACAGTGTTACGATTCTGAATGATCCGGATACCGGCGTTCCCGTTGCTATGGTGCAAGGCAGCCTTATTAGTGCGATTCGTACGGCTGCGGTGAGCGGGGCATTGCTGCGCAAGCTGGTTGCCGGAGGCGAAAAACCGCTGCATGTGGCGTTAATCGGCATGGGGCCAATCGGGCGTATGCATGTGCATATGCTGAATGGTCTGCTTGGCAACCGGATTAGCCGGATTACCGCTTTTGACCGGCGGGATGTTGATATGGAGGAATGGCTGTTTCCTGCGGTAATTCCGGTTAAGAAGGCAGCGTCCTGGCAGGAGGCTTACCGCGGAGCGGATGTTGTATTCACCTGTACGGCTGCGCCGGAGCGGTATATCGACGAGGCCGCCAAGCCGGATGCGATCCTGATGCATGTCTCGCTCCGCGATTATCACCTGGATGCCTTGGCGAATGTGGGCACCATTATCGTCGACAGCTGGGAGGAGATCTGCCGGGCGGATACGGATACGGAACGTCTTCATCTATATGCCGGCTTGCAGGCTGAGGATACGATGACATTGGCTGATGTGCTGGCACTCCCGCAGGAGCAGGCCATTCGCCGGGCAGGACCAACCTTATTCACTCCGATGGGGCTTGCCGTATTTGATGTTGCGGTAGCGGCGTATTACGCTGAAGCGGCAGAACGGCTTGGGGTAGGGCAGAGACTGGAATAAAAAGAGCTGAGTGGCTGTCCCGGAGACGAAACAGTTTGCATGGAACAGCCACTAGCTTTGAAGTAACCTGGCTCTGGAGCAACCTAGCTTTGGAGTACCCCGGCGTTGGAGTAGCTGTTCTGGAGTGACCTAGCCTTGGTCTAACGAAACGTCATATTCTTATTTCAATAATTTCGGCTGATTTTGAATTATAACGAAACGTCATATCGCTATTAAGCCTTTATAAGCTGATTTAGCGACGGATTTCCCTGAATAGCGTTCTTACGTTTCGTTAGAGTTCTGGGATACCTCAAATTGGCTAAATAAGCATATGACGTTTCGTAAGAGCTGGAGGGTTAACCACTAGCCGTGGATCAAGCATACTTTTGCCTAACGAAACGTTATATTCTTATTTCAATGATTTCGGCTGATTTTGAATTATAACGAAACGTCATATCGCTATTAAGCCTTTATAAGCTGATTTGGCGATGGATTTCCCTGAATAGCGTTCGTATGTTTCGTTAGAGTTCTGGGATACCTCAAATTGGCTAAATAAGCATATGACGTTTCGTTAGAGTTGGGGGTTAAACACGGGATGGGTTTTGACGGTGGAAAAGTTAAGGGTTATGGAAATGTCGGGTATTCTGGGGAAGTTAGGATTATTGGGAGTGTGGGAAGTGTTGTGCGCTTAACCAGTCTTGTGGAGGCGGTCAGGCATGGCGATCAGTCTTTAATGACAAACTGAACAAAATAGAGGCCGACGATATCGTGCCGGTTGACCGTCAAATGCTTGTGAACCACGGTTGGAATTATTCTAGCGTGTGAATAAAACAACAACAGCCCCGGATATGTGCTCCGAGGCTGTTATTTCAATATTTTTATTTAGCTGCTCGCAAATAGAAGCGACTTGAGTTCTCCCAGATGCCGCCTGGCTCCAGGCTGACAAGGCCAATCTCATCTGCAGGCAGGTCAACATTAGGCGCATTAACCAGGTTAAGCTGCGGCTCAGGGCAGAAGAAGCCTTTTGACGCGTTGTTGTTCCATACCATCCACTGCTTGAAGGCAGTACCCGCGTCGTATACGAGCGATACTTGCTCGCGGGCATCCGTCAGCACCATTTGGTTGCGGCCGTTACGCGGTTCAGCGGTATAATGGTTGTCCATCGCTTCCCAATAAGTAGGAACGCCGGATGATTGGATGGCTTGCTCTCCTTCGGAGAGAGGAAGGAATTGGCCGGTAGGCAGCATGCGCTCGCTCATTTCCCAACGCTTGCCGATCGTCATCGTGAAGGAGCAGTCTTCCGGCGTGCTGTTTGGCGCGAATGGCGCATTAACGGCTGTATGGAATGCGACCATACAAGGCATAGCATCTTGTCCTTCATTATGTACGGAAATATGCTGAAGAAGTCCGGTATCGTTCAAAGCATAACGCAGACGAAGAGTAAACACATGCGGCAGGAATTCGAAGATAGGATGCTTCTCGTCTACCGACAGCTTGAGGGATACATAGCTTTCCGTTTTGTTTACGCCATAATCTTCAACGGTCCAGACAGCGGTATGGGCAAAGCCGTGCAGATGGTTGCCGGTTTTTGGCTCATTGATCGGGAAGGTGTACGTTCTGCCGCCCAATTCGAATCGGCCGTCTTCATAGCGGTTCGGCGGGAACAATACAGGGATACCGTGAACACCTGGATTTGCTTTAAACGCTTCCATTTCTTGTTCGGCTGGCTCGCGAAGAATATGATAGCCTTTGCTTGTGTCGCGGAAGGCGATCAGATTCGCGCCAACTGCGGGCAATACAGCAGCTTCGTAAGAGCCCCATTGCAGCCATACCGCTGGCTCGCCTTTATATAATTCTTCGAATGCTTTTCCTTGCGTGCTCATTGATAATGCCTCCTTATAATCAACCTTCCATTAGAATAACAGGATGGACTTGAACAGACAACCGCCGCATTCCCATGATGGAAACGCGGCGGTTGTCTGTTGTTCATGCCGAGCTTATGGCGTTATCCGCAGCTCATTGTTAATGGTGCGCTGTGTGAAGAGCTGCTGCAGCACGTATTGTTTGCGTCGAGGTACCGGTACTTGCTTCGATTCGTGATATTCGGAGCCAAAGTATACGATGCCGCCGGCAATAGACTTGATCTTGCCGATGTTAATGTAGCAATTCGTATGGACCGGGTAGAAACTGCTATTCGCTGTCAGCTGCTGGATCTGCTCGGCAGTCATTCTCTTTTTGATGTTGTAGTTCCTGCCGTGAAAGCTTACTAAACCTAGCGTACCAAGCTTGAAGTAAAGAACATCCGACTCCAGTTCGAAATCCTCATAGACATTTCTGCCGCTCAGCGTAGTATTCATCATTCCGATTCCCCCTTAGAAATGTGAACTACTGATTTGATAGCGCTTACATTATAACATGCCTATTCATGGTTGAAAAGACATTTTTTCTAAAAGCATTGTGAAGACGATTTGCATGTGCTATGTTCACTTTACTGTACTCTAACGAAGAAAGGTTGTTGAGGAATGAGCAAGAACCAGACGTTTGAAGGCATTTTATACATTGGCTCTTACGGAGCGGAGTCGGAAGCTACCATTCGCGTGTGTGCTTTTGACGGTGCAGCAGGCACAATGATTATAAAACAGGAAGTTACGCAGGTTGAGAATGCTTCGTATTTGGCCGTGAGCCCGTCAGGCCGTTATCTGTATGCGGTAAGCGAAACCGGCAGGACTGGGGCCGAGGCGGGAGGGTCCGTTGTATCCTTTGCCGTTGAAGAAGGAAGCGGGGAGCTGACCGAGCTGAACCGCCAGCTGTCGCATGGCGCAGATCCTTGTTACATAACCGTTGATGCCGCTAATCATGCTGTTCTTCTCGCTAACTATACCGGGGGCAATGCAGCGCTTCTTCCTATTAATGAAGACGGCATGCTTGCACCGGCAACCTCCATTATCCGGGAAGAGGCACCACTTGGCTCGAACACCGCGCGTCAGGAAGCTCCTCACGCCCATGCCATTGTTGTACATGGCCATTATGTGTACGTAAATGATCTTGGGACGGATCTGATCCATACCTTCAAGATTGAAGAGGGGACTCGGCTTGTGAAGCAAAGCTCCTGCAAGCTTCATTCGGGCGCCGGCCCGCGCCATATTGTTTTCCACCAGAGCTTATCTCGCGCTTATGTCATGAATGAACTTGATTCTACGATTACCCATCTGAACGTATCGGCGGGCGGTGAACTGACTCCGGTTCAAACGGTATCGGCTTTGCCGGAAGGCTTCTCCGGCTACAATGATGCAGCAGATATCCATCTGTCTCCATGCGGCCGATACTTGTACAGCTCCAACCGCGGACATAACAGCATCGCAGTGTTTGCCGTTGATCAAGCGGACGGCAGCCTGACGCTTATCCAAAATGCTTCCTGCGAAGGGGAGACGCCGCGTAACTTCATGGTTCTGCCGGATGGCAGCCAGCTGCTTGTTGCGAATCAGAAAACAGGCAATATCGTGTTATTTTCGGTTAATCAAGAAACGGGGCTTATTCATTCAGAAGGTACTATTCTCGAAGTGCCAAGCCCGGTATGCATTCGATTAGGTGCTGCCAAGCAGCTTGGATAAAAGAAAGAAGGAATTCGTATGTCCGCTAGCCAATCGGCGAAAATCTCTCCGGCTGTCAAGCTGGGGACCGTTTACTCTATCTTGTTTGCCATCAGTTCTGTCCATTTGCTCAATGATGCGATGCAATCGGTTGTATCGGCATTGTTCCCGATCTTCGAGGATTCGCTTGGCTTAAAATTCGGCCAGATCGGCTGGATTGCTTTTACCTTGAATATGACGTCTTCGGTATTGCAGCCGGCAGTTGGCTTATTGTCGGATAAAAAGCCTGCTCCATGGATGCTTCCGGTTGGGATGGCCTGCAGTCTGGTCGGCATGGTGGGACTGGCTTATGCGCCAAGCTTCTGGATGCTGCTGCTTGCGGTTGTATTTGTTGGTTTTGGCTCGGCGGTGTTCCATCCGGAAGGCTCCCGTGTCGTATTCTTTGCCGCTGGTGAACGCCGAGGTCTGGCGCAATCGATCTATCAGGTTGGGGGCAATTTCGGTCAAGCGCTTGCTCCGCTGATGACGATCTATATATTTGTTCCGCTTGGTCAGAGGGGGGCCGTACTGGGTACCTTCCTTGCTATTGCAGCTATTATTGTGCTTCTTCGGGTTGTTCCGTGGTATGGGGCTCAGCTTGCGGCGAACGGTACGCCTGTTAAGAAAAAAACAGCGGGTGCCGCACCGGCGGTATCGCCGTACAGCAACAAAGTGATTGCCTTCGCGCTGACGCTGCTGCTCATACTTGTCTTTGCGCGCTCGTGGTATGCGGCCGGGATCAGCAGCTTTTATAACTTTTATATGCAGGATAATTACGGGTTGTCCATTAAAGCAGCTCAGGTACCGCTCTTTATCTTTATGGCGGCAGGAGTGCTGGGTACGTTCTTCGGCGGGATCTTGTCTGACCGATTTGGCCGGAAACGGATGATGCTGTTCTCGATTGCCGGTTCAGCGCCATTCGCGCTGCTGCTGCCGCATGTGTCGCTTGGCTGGGTTTATCCGGTTATCTTTGTGCTTGGATTTATTCTGCAGTCGGGCTTCTCGGTCAGCGTCGTTTATGCGCAGGAGCTTCTGCCGGGTAAAGTGGGCATGGCTTCGGGTCTCATTACGGGTCTTGCCTTTGGCATGGGCGGACTTGGTTCGATCGTACTCGGGACAGCGGCCGACCATTACGGCATTCTGGATACGATGGTTGTCTGCAGCTTCCTGCCGCTGATTGGTCTATTGTCTATTTTGCTTCCAAAAGACCGCAGAGAATAAAGGAAGACAACAGATTGGCTTCGACTCAAAAATCCGGGTATTGTTAGACTGTTAACCCATTGATAGAGTTGCCTTAACGGCGCTTGCAACCGTTCCTATACGGCGTGTGCAGGCGCTGTTTTTGTACTTGTACTTGCGCTTGTCTATGGCAGGCAAACAAATCTTACTGGGGGAATAGGGGATGGCGTTTCGAGGACCTGGAGATGTGCACGGATTTGTCAAACGTGCCGGGCAAATAATTGTAAATGGGGCTGGAGAGGAGATTTTGCTGCGGGGAGTTGGTTTTGGAAGCTGGCTGCTCCCTGAAGGATATATGTGGAAATTCCCGGAGGCAGGCGACCGTCCAAGACGGATAGAGAAGATGGTACGCGAATTGATTGGCCAGGAAAAGGCGGCGTCCTTCTGGGAGAACTACTATGATACGTACATTGCCGAGGCAGATATCCGGCGTATCGCGGAGGAGGGCTTTAACTCGGTTCGTTTTCCGATCAACTGGCGTTTCCTGATGGCAGAGGGTACGGAGCAGTACAATGAGAAGCATCTTGCGCTGCTTGACCGGGCAATTGGCTGGTGCCGCGAGCATCGGCTGTATGTCATTCTTGACCTGCATGGCGCACCGGGCGGCCAGACCGGCGCCAACATCGACGACTCCGAGCATGATCTGCCCGAGCTGTTTCTGAATGAGGACAACCGGAGAATGGCGATTGAGATGTGGCGTATGCTGGCGGACCGATATAAGGATGAGTGGATCGTGGCGGGATATGATCTGCTGAATGAGCCGTTGCCGGACTGGAATGCTCAATATAATGACCGGCTGATGCCGTTATACAAGGAAATGGTGCAGGCTATCCGCGAGGTGGATGAGCGGCATATGATCATTATTGAAGGTGCGCATTGGGCGACGGACTGGTCGGTATTTAATGAGGTGATTGATGATAACCTGATGCTGCAATTCCACAAATATTGGAATAGTCCGGATACGGCGAGCATTCAGAAGTTTTTGGATAAGCGCGAGGAGCTGAATTTGCCGATCTATATGGGTGAAGGCGGAGAGAATAATATCGAATGGTATACGGGAGCATTCCGTCTGTATGAAGATCATAATATCTCATGGAACTTCTGGACTTGGAAAAAGCTCAGCACCACCAACTCGCCATGCTCGGTTATCATGCCTGAAGGCTGGGATAGGCTTGTTGCTTACTTGAACGGCGGCGAGAAGCCAAGTGCAGAAGAAGCCGAGCAGATTCTATGGGCATATCTGGACAATCTGGCATTAGAGCGCTGCGTTTATCATCCCCAGGTTGTACGTTCTCTGCTATTTCGTACGCCAATCCGGATTCCGGCTGTTTTTTACGGGTATCATGGAGAAGGTATCAGCTATGGAGTAGGCAAGCGGACCATGCGGCAGCTGGGCTTCCGTGATGAGGATGGCACAGATATCCGCTTCACGAACAGCGAGCGGGAAACGGCACATTTTCATCATGGCGGCGGGCAGTCATGGGAAGCTCAGGATTGGCTGCATGTCCGGCTTGCGAAGGGCGATTGGCTGGTGTATGAGCTTTATATGCCGGATGGGGTTGAGCTTCAGCATACCGTAACGTTACGCGCGAAAGCGGTTGAAGGTGATGCTGACGCGGTTATCCATGTAAATAATCAGCTCGCCGGGACTTGTGCCTTCCATGGCACGGAATGGCAGGAGACAGCCGCAATCGAACGTATTCTGCTGCCCAAGGGCAGCTGCCGTGTGACAATTAAGGCCGAAAGCGGCCCGCTCGCGGTCGAGTGGATGAGGCTGGAGCGATAGGGAGAGGAAGCTTGGCGGGAGCGGCGAAGCTGTGTACGGCGAGTGCTGGCGGGGAGGAAGCAGGGCCATACTTTCAGCATGGTCGGCGTCGGCGGTAGTGAAGCGAGATTTTTCCGTGTAATCATGGGTGGAATAACATCCGTATCCTATTAAACGGTAACATTTGACAAAAAATGATATTATACGATATTATAGAAATAATTTTTGAGCGAAGCACGCCAAAAGCCTTACGGGTTTTTTGTGTGCTTTTTTGCTATCCAATTATGCGTATACGGAGGAAGTTGGCAGAAACAAAAGGATAAAACGGATAAAAAATCATAGAGGAGATGAAAGATTATGAGAAAAACATGGGTATCTATTGTACTGGCAAGTGCGGTTACGGCGGGGAGTATAGCGGGATTGGGGTTAACCAGCAACGGGCGGAGTGTGGAGGCAGCAGCAAAACCGTCATTCTCGGATATTTCCGGGCATTGGGCAGAATCCTCGATTGAAACTGCGGTTAAGGCCGGTATTTTAAACGGATACTCGGATGGGACTTATAAGCCGAATAATACGATTACTCGGGCCGAGCTGCTTAAAGTGATGGCTTTGACCTTCAAGCTTGAAGTTGGTTCAGGCGGATCGACTTGGTATGCACCCTATCAGACAGCATTAAGTAAAGCCGGTGTATATATGGATGGTGACTATCCCGGTAATCTGAACAATCCTGCCACTCGTAATGAGATGGCTAAGCTGGCTGTACGCGGGGAGTATGCGGATTATCGGAATAAGAAGCTAACCGCAGCAGAGCTGATGTTCCGCGCGGTTAATAAAGGCATTTTATCGCGTTCTGGGACGAAAGCAGAGACGATTAATACCGAAGGTACAACAACTCGTGCGGAAGCTGCTGTATTGGTAACAAGATTGCTGAAGTTGGCTAACGGCGGCACGCTGACCGTAGACCAAGGAGCGTCGAGCGCAGCTGAGATTGCTTGGCACCGGCATAATATGATCACGATGTTTAATCAGAATGATTTGGTGAAGCTGCCTTATTCATTCGACGTTAGCAAAAAGTATAACGTGGCGATCGATAAGCTGATTGTACTAGATCCTGCAGATACGAAGGGCTACTATGCGGAGTATTTGAAGGGAGCGACATATTATTCAATTAATAAATCCGAGAAACCAAGCGATAACTACATTTTTGCTTATAAAATTATCGGTAAAAGTTTAGTTGCAGATGGAACGGGAATTTCAATGAGTAGCAGCTTTTATACATATACGGAGGGGAATACAGGTGCAATCGATCTTGCACCACAATACATGTATGAGGATGGTAAATTAGTTGAAAGGGAAGGTCTGTTCTATAACAATAAGTATTTTTTATTCAATAAAATCAATAGTCTAGCGCATAATTACTTGTTCGAACTAATACCAAAAAAATATATACAGAATCAAATTGTAAAGTACGGCGGATTTCCAATCCATTTGAATCGGGTTAATGAAGCACTAGGAAGTGGGGTACAAATCTACTTGACGGATGTGAAGGATAGTTGGGCACATTAAAAAAAATATTGCCACTAATTCTTGTTCTAGCATTATTATGTAGTTTATTTAATTTTCAGTCTGTAGTAAGCGCCGCGGTCGAAACGACTATTAACAAATCACAATCCTTATCATTTAAAGCTAGTGAAAAATATAATGAAAATTCTTCGGTAGCTAACTTTTCTATAGATTTGTCAGTGCCAACTGGTTATAAACCTAAGTCATTTCAGTTATGGATGATGGTTGCAGATAGTAGTGGAGAGTTAAAACTAGCGCAACAATCAGCGGGATCCGTTACAAGTAGCAAGTTGTTACTGAGTAAAATTAACGGCACAAAAATTAAAGTTAGTGCTACTGGCCAACGTTCAGATATGTATGCTGTTATAAACCGACGCTCCAATGGTAAGCAGTGGGTTGTTGAAGGTAATGGCGTGGGACCATATAATGTAACACCTAATTCTGAGGATACTTGTTGGAGTGGAAATCTTTCAATATGTCCAGGTCTTTTGCCGGCAAAGGATGATAATGGGGTAACGATCAGTAGTAACCTTAGATCAAATGATGGTTGGATTAAAGCTATTAGTGATGGAGTGGATGCCCCTGTTTATTTTACATCTCCAATTGATGGGTCAAGTATTTATAAAACAGCATTAGTTCAATCCACTGTCATGGTAACAAAGGCTACGCCTTTAGGTAGAGCTCAACATCGAGTTGAAAGTAAAGGGAAGGGTGTATCGGGAAAAGGTCAACTAACTGTCGCTATTCCCCCTATTAAAGGCTCTACTCTTAATGATTATGTTTGTTCGGGATGTTCGGGAAACGCTGCTGCAAAAAGATATGAGATGCAAACAGCCTTAGACTGGTCTGCCGAAACTTATTACTATGAAGGTGAAGTCCGCGTCACCTACGAACCGATCCCCCCGGCCAATACACCAACTGTATCCTGCGACTGTTCGGCCGAGCCTGAAACGATCAATTTTGCCGAGAAAGATGTACCGGTGACGGCCACACTGAAAGCATCTCTTTCCGGAAAAGGCACGAAGACAGTGAAGAACTGGACGGTCTATGGCCGGGCGAATGACGGCAGTCAGTTAACCACTTTAACGATTGGATATGGTCTGGACAAGATTGAACAGCAGTTTAATTTCACTATATCCAAGACCAAGCTTGAAGGTGTCAGCCGCTACACGGAAACATGGGTCATGCGTGCCCGAGTTAATTTCACAGATGGTACGACAGCTGAGGAGCCCATTGAATGTTCCACCACCGTTTTACAACCGGGGGAGGAAACACCCGATCCGGGAGACGGGGGAACGCCGACCCTTCCGCCAAATTATAATGAGTTGCATGCGAATGCCTTTTTTAATCCAAGTACCATTTTCATTGGACAAAAGTCATCGCTATATAACAATTCAGATGGCTATACCAGTTTCTCTTGGAAATTCTCCAGTAACCTGGCTGAAGTTTTACCCGATACAGACCAGGATGATTACCTGAATTACCAATATGACAAGCCAGGTTATTATACAGCAACAGTATCCGTATCTAATGGTTCCCAAACTTTGCAGGCTACGGCTGCTTTACAGGTTGTAGACCCGAAACCGGTGGCTATTGTTACGGGACCCACTAAAGTGATACAGGGCAGAGAATTTGCTAATTACTTCAATTTGTATAATTCGTATACACCTTTATCGGATCAAGGTGTAACCATAGACTTTTCGAAGAACCAAATGCGATACAAAAAAATAACCGATACGATTTATCAAGACGGATGGCTGGCGAGTGGTTCAACCGACATTGGCTTTTATTCCATCGAGGGAAAAGTCACTGATACGATGGGACAAGTCAGTGAATGGGGAACGCATACCGTGGAGGTTGTGCCTGACCAACCACCGGTTGTAGAGGTTGTCGTACCTTCTGAGACGTATCGTTTCAATGAATCCATGGTTTACATTGATGCACAAAGTGTGGATGGGGATACGATTGACACGATGAAATTAGAAGAACGGTTTGACAGGGACTATGATGGGAACTTTGAGGAAGAGGCCTGGACGACGATCTATTCTGGTCCTTATAAAACGACTGTTCCAATCTCTTTTACCAGTGTAGGCAAGCGTCAATATCGGGCTTCCGTAATCGAAGACTACGGCCTCTCTGGAACCTCCGAGATAGCTGCGACTAATGTATTGAATTATGCTCCATACGTCGATTTTGATGTCTCAGGTCTTACACAGCAGCCGGATCAAGGGGAAGGAAGCGCACCAGAAGATGCCGCTTATACCGGCGATTCGATCATGAGGTCCTGGAAACTGATTAAACCTTATTCTACGGATACGAATAACCCGTTAGGCTGGAAATCCGATAGTGGATCTATCGCGACGAAAAAAGCTAATGTAGCGGATTATTTTATTGATTATCCGAATATGGGGCTAGGGTCAAATGGACGTTCAAAATATAATTTGGCATTTGACTTGATGGCTCTGCCAGCGTACAGATTGCCTGATTATAATCAGATTGCGACTAAGATATATGCCGGACATCGATTCTATACAACTGACAGGTCTATGTCTGTTAGCGACAGTACGGTATATGTCGAGAGAAACGCTGATACGGGAGCGGAAATGAGAAGGTTCACGATCAAGCATGGAAGTGGATATATTCCTTTGTTTGACGGGGATAAGAATGAAAATTTCTATTTTGGAACACAGAATAGCACGAGTTATTCCATTAAGAAATTTAACAACCAAGGGGATTTAGTGGACACCTACGAGGTTCCTTATACGGAAAATACGTTTAGTCACGACATACATTATGCAAAAATCACGCCTGATGGACGATATATTTATTTAGTCCAACGTGTTTTCACGACAGCTGATCATAATTCCGTTCAGTTAAGAATTTTGAAATATGATACGAGCACCAAGGCGTTATTATGGGATGCGGGAAGCGCTGTGGAAGCGTACATGCCAACCTTTTACTCTCGTTATAAGGGGACCATAGACAATAATGGCGATTTTTATTTATTGCACAGCTCATTTTTATCAGGCTGGGACAGATCTCCATCAGGGAGGTTTCAATGGGCAACGTTAATCGCGGTCAATGGTACAACGGGGGTTTTGGGCGAAGTTCATGAGATCGGTTTTTCGGGTACAGATACCTCATACCCTGTAATTAACAGTAGCGGGTATATTGCTTTTACAACAAGTGAGGTAGGTTATTTTGGAGATACTTTAAGTTTCACGATGCACTCTTATTTGTTTAACCGAACAACTGGTAACTTGAGCGGGGATTATATCGGAGGTTATTGTTTATGGTGTAGTTCTCATTATTACACGGCACCAGACGGGTATTTCACTTCATCAAAAGGTTATCGAGCTAGTACACCCGTTCTTGTTAGCGGGACATTTTATGATGATAAAATGCTTTTTCCTGACTCAAAATATGACGGCATGTTTTACTTTGGTAGCGCAGGAGCTGCTGATTATATATTTAGTGGCAGTTCTAATTTCTATGATGGGCTTACTGATCCCAAAAAGGGTACGCCTCGTCAAACGAATGGAAATATCTATATGATGCCAAATGGTTATATGGCTGTTCCGACCATTGGTGCTAGTAATAGCTATGGAACGGGTTCAAGATCCTATTTTTCAGGTGGCATATCAGTAGACGGAAGATCTCCCATTACAAGTACAAACAAATATGGCACTCTTGGATACCAAAATAGCATTTCAACCGATCCGGCGACATATTTAAGTGAGGATATATCAGCTAACGGGGTATCAGCTATTTTACCAGATGGTTCCTATTTTGCGTATTCTTCAACAGGGAGCTTATATACACCGAGCACTGGTGCAACGGTTAGTGTAGGCAATTGGGTCATGCCGTTTGTTTCTGCAAGTGGAGGCAGTACCTTCAAACCAATTGATGATGATACGGTTGAAGTGACCGATTCTAATTGGGCCGGCCTTTGGTATGATCCAATAGGGAAGTATAAAAACGATCGTTTGTCCTTTAATGTGGCCGTCAATGATGCGACAAACGACAAAATCATTGGCGCCGGGATTCATATCCAGGATGGCAAAAATATGTATGCTGCAGAGTGGACAAGCAGCAAGCTTACGCTGTATAAGGTTGTCTCCGGCGTGAAGACAGCGCTGAAGTCCGCAGACATAACACGTACACCTTATACGACGTATCCATTTGAAATGGAAGCCAGCAATGGTATGCTGCGTGTCTATATTAATCATTCGAAAGTGATTGAGATTGCAGACAGTACGTATCAGCAGGGATCTGTCGGAGTGATGTCACTAGGCCAACAGCAAGCGAAATTCAGCGATATGAAGCTAAAAAACTATGGTGATTATTATATTGAAGAAACCTATCAATCGGTTCTGGTCGATGAGGACATCAAGTACGATACGCTGTTTGATGACATCGAGCATGATCCGGAAGCGAAAGAGAGCTGGAGCTACCAGCATGATCTGGACTATTTTGCGAACTCGCTTGGATTAAGTCAGTATGATGGCAAAACATTTGATACAGCACTACCTTCTCTTGAAAAGCCAGGGTTATACAAAATAACGTACATGGCTAAAGATGATCCGGGTAATGAGGATTATGCGAGATGGTCTGAGCCGGTGACAAAACAGCTTTATGTACATCGCAGGCCAATCGCACAGCCAGATGTTCGGTTTACAGGGACGGTTTATCCGGAAGGAGAATCGTTGGATTATTTGACCTATGATGCTTCCTACGATCCGGATATACCGGATTATCTCGCAGATCGGCTGTTCAGGTACAGATGGGCAGACCAAACAACGTGGACGAATGGCAAGCATGAGCTATATGACCGCCCTGGTGTGGAGTTAATTATTCAAGAGCAGGTGCAGGATGGATTTGGGGTGTGGTCTTATTGGGCTGAAACGCGGGTTTACAAGGATGCGATGCCGCCAGCCAATCAACATCGGCCGCAGATGCTTATTACGAATCCAACGGGAACAGCGGCTAGTCCAACTGTCCTTGCCAGCGAACCAACTCTGAAATGGACATACCAGGATGAGGATCACGATCCGCAGGAGCAGTTTTATTTGAAAGTCTCCTATGTGGATAACGGAGCGAAGATAATGGAAGGAACGTATCCGGGTAACGATACGTCCTTCATTCTTGACGAAGGAATCCAGCAGGGGCGGAAAGTAAAAGTGCAGGGCCGCGTGTATTCGAAAGGTTATTGGTCAGATGACAGCAACATCGTGTACTTTATTCTGAATACACCGCCTGTTACGCATTTGCTAAGCTTTAATGGATCTAAAGCCTCGGAGCCGATCTATACAAATAATAACCGACCGTTGTTAAAAGTATCTGTTGCCGATGTGGATGGTCAGCCAGTGTCTAAGATCGATTATGAAGTTTTCTATAACGCTACTTCAGCGCTTGTGGTGGATACCAACAATGCAATAAGCACAACATCTTATACACCTGCTGCGCTGCAGGAAGGGCTGCATAATTGGCATGCAAGGGCGAATGATAGCATGGCCTGGGGCGGCTATTCGGAGAATGGATACTTCTTCGTAGATACGGTTCCGCCCGATGATACAAATGAGCAGCTGGACATTAAACCAACTTCCGTCACGGTATCGTTTAATCCATTTAGCGATGCAACCCCATCATCCGGACACGCTTCTCGGGCGTTCTATATGCAAAAGGTCAATGATGATGGAACAACAACCAACATCGACCTGAATGGAAATGGAACAGCTGAGTACAGCATTGCCATTCCAAATACAAAGACAAGTTATACGGTAACAGGGCTGGTAACGGGCCAACGGTATCGATTGATGGTTGTCGATTGGGATGTGGCCGGAAATATGGGGCAGTACCAATACATTTACTTCACAACGAACCGTCCGCCAACGGCTGACTTTGATTGGTCGCCAAAGCCGGTTTATGAAGGGGATACGGCGGCTTTTACTACTACTGTTAATGATCCGGATGGGAATAACCTGTCCATTACTTACAAACTTACAAGTCCAAGCGGCGTAATAAAAACCTTCGCCTACACATTCAAGTCTCCTTATCCATCAACGGGGCCGACTTATCGTATGACAGAAGCAGGGGAATGGACCATGAAACTTACCGTAAGCGATGGGATGGAAACGGTACAGACTGAGAAAAAGGTGAAGGTGATGCAGCTTGGATTAACAGGCTATGTGAAGCATACGGATCAATGGGATGAGTATCGGAAGGAATTTAACAAGAAGCAAAGCGGAAGCGAGTCTTCTCCTCGAGGTGATAATGTATTCTGGGCCGGGGAAAAATTTCTTCTCTCCGCTGTAACTACAGATACGGGGACAGCAACAAAAGCAGACCGTGTTGAGGTTGCGATGAAAAGCTATTCCGCAGCGCTCGCATCCGTTAACGTTTCCCGTTCCAGCTGGCAAGGAGAGCTGTGGGATACCTCTTTCCCGGAGCTGAAGAAAGGACCGCTTAGCTTTGAATTCACCGCCTACTACAATAATGGCATTGTGAAGCGGGAAACAGTTACAGTACAGATCGAAGGGAATATGTACGATATCGTTGGTGTACACCGATTGAAATAAGATGAAGTAGTAAGGCAATGTCTGAGCTTGCAAATATGGTTGGCAAGAAGGGGCTGTTTCAAAGTTATTTAATAACTTTGAAACAGCCCCTGTATAATTTGAAGAAATTAGCGTTCATAGACGATAGTGGCTCATTCTGGTTCCCTTATACTGGAGTGAATCCAGCGTAGTTTCCGGAAGCTTTCCATTTATTCCGATTTCATTGGAGGAAATCCAGCGTACGATGGGAAGACTATCCGCTCTTAATCTTTGTGAAGAACTTGCTGATTGCATAATACGCGGCACCGCGAACAGCGGATTGATCCTGGAGCTCGGCAAATAAAATTCTGAGCCGCTCACGGTGATAAGGCAAGGTCCGGCGGGTCACTGAAGTTTGAACAGCATCCTCAAGCCATATTTTCGCCCGGCTCATCCGGTTGCCGATAATGACAACATCCGGATTAAAAACGTTGACGATATTCGAAATCCCCGCTCCCATATATTCACCAATCTTATAAAACAAAGCGCGAACCTCGTCATTGCCGGCTTCTGCAGCGCTAATCAAGTCTTCCAGATTGTCGAATCCAAGCGGAGCAGCCTGCTCAAGCAGCGCATTCTCGGAAGCATACAGCTCCCAGCACCCCTCGTTCCCGCAACGGCATGGCTTGCCGCTGTATTCAATGGATAAGTGTCCAAGCTCGCCGGAGAAACCGGTCGCCCCTTTATATAACTCCTTATTCAAAATGATGCCTGTACCAATACCAATCCCAACGCTGACATAAATCTGATGAGCGATACCACGTCCGATACCATACTTCTGCTCACCTTGGGCGCCTGCATTTGCCTCATTATCAATGGTAACAGGAAGTTGAAAACGTTCCTCCAGTATTTGCTGCAGCTCAACCTGACGCCACTCCAGATTTGGAGCGAACAGGATCGATCCCCGGTCATCAACGATCCCCGGCACACCAATGCCGATTCCTACAATGCCATAAGGACTATCCGGCGCTTGGCCAATAAGTTCTTCGATGCATTGAACCAGTTCCTTCAGGGTGAATTCAAGCTGATGCTTCTTGAGACTTTTCTGCAGCTCGGAAATGACATTGCCCTCAAGGTCGGCAAGCACTCCGCGAATATAGTTAACGCCGAGGTCGATGCCTACAGCATAACCGGCTTGCCCATTGAACAGGAGCATAACCGGTTTGCGTCCGCCGCTTGATTCCCCGGGACCAATCTCTATAATCAGATCACTGTCGATCAAATCTTGAACCAAGTTGGAGACAGTGGCTTTATTCAGTCCGGTAAGCTCGGAAATTTGCGCCCGCGAGAGGGGGGCATTTTTTAGCACGGCTTCCAGCACGATGGATGTATTTATTTTTTTAATAAGGGTCAAATCGCCTGTCGTTGTTACTTTCAACTGCAATTGCCTCCGTCCATGTCGTCCATTCAGCCTATTGTATCAGAATTTGCCCGTGTTTGGCTGTTGTAAATATTTTAACATAAAAACTTAGTTTGTTTAATAGACAAACTAAGAAGACGGAAGATAGATTTATGGAAATTCATGATTTCGTCCATATAAACAGGAGTTGGACGAATAGTAGAGGATTGTAAGGGGCTGGTTTTCGTTGCAGGTTATGGGGAGAAACTAGAAAATGTTTATTTAGTTTGACGCTTCGAAAGTATAAAGCGCTTAAATGCATTAATTTCATTTAACTCTTCTTCGGTCCAATCCTCGTCATCATTTGTTTTTGCTTGATTAGAATTAAACGCAAGATCCATCCCGTTCTCTTCTATAAGATTACTTTTCTTGAGTCCAAATCTGTTGGCGATTTTCTCGATTGCACCCATGCGAGGCTCTTTAAGGCCAGTTTCCCAAGCAGAAACGGCTTTATTAGTAACACCTGCAATATCAGCGAGATCCTGCTGCGTTAGATCGTATTTTTCACGTAGCTTTTTTAAATTTGCGCTGATACTCAACATAATCACTCCATACTGGTTTTAAGTTAATTGTACAAAAAAGGTCGTTATAAATCAACTTTAAGGTAGATAATATCATTCTTTCAATGTTGACAATCTACTTTAAGAAGAATATCATGGAAACAATATTAGACAAGGGGGGATGAAATGTTTTCAGTTAGGCAAGCAAGACTTATAAGTGAATTAACTCAAAAAGAGATTGCTGAAAGGCTTGGCGTCCATCGGCAAACCTACATGAGATGGGAGTATAATCCAAGTGAAATGCCGGTTGGGAAAGCTATACAATTTTCGAAAATGGTCAATCGCAGTCTAGATGAAATTTTTTTTGAGTAACATTCCACTTAAAGTAGACAATTCTACTATTAGTGGAATGTTTTCTCTCAAACTGTTAACTCGGAGCTGCCTTGGGGTAGGAGCCAAGACAGTCTTATGGCAAAACTGATTATTGTTAGTATAGCAAATATTGCGAGATATGAAACGACATTATCAAATAATATATTAGACTCAGTAAAGGAGAAATGATTGATGAAAGAAAAAACGACTGAAGAAAAAGAAGTGATTCATCAATTAAATAGATACAAGCAAATGCAGGCCAGAATCCAGGTTCTTGATAATTATTCGATAGGAGCTGGTTTGACGATGAGACGGCTTAATCAGGATGATAAGCTGCAGGCTCTGCATCAGCGTTTGCGCGGAATGCCAAGTTATAAATACTTATCTAAACACGAACAGAAATTGGAAAGAGCGGCAAACGCATATTTATCTAAACAACGAAATGGTCTCAAAAGTCAGCTTGCCGAGCTTCCAAAGGAAGCGGCAAATGAAGAGGACGAGATGCTGCTTGCTGAATTGCGCGGAAAAATCAAGAAAGTTATTGCAGCCCGGGGATATGATGATACGAAAAATGATTTTGACGCGGTTCTTGATCGTATAACCGAGCTGCAGTATCTGCAGGAAGAACTTAGTCAGATCGACACGATCCTGACGGCGCTTGAGTGTTATAAACCGAATTTGTCCAAACTTCTTCGCTTGAGATATGTTGAAGGAGAGTCCGTTGAAGAAACGATCAGCCTTCTGGGGATTGTTGAACGAACGTATAAGCGTTGGAGAAAACAGGCGATTGAACAGTATATTATTCTTTCCGCTTAAAGTTGTCCCTAAGGTTGTCCCCTTGAATGTACTGTTTCGGCAAGTCAACCCATGCTAATATGATATTATCAAACGAAATGTTAAGCAGTAGTCAGCCGCTCCTGAGGAGCGGCTTTTTACTTGGATGCCAGGCTGTGGAACATTGTTCCGCAGCCTTTTATCATCCAGCTGACATTATCGGATGATGAAGGGAGGGAGGATGCCATATGCGCTAACCAGCCGTTTGGGCGAAAAATGAATGGGATGATCGGGCAAAGCTTTGCGAGAGCGCAAGGCTTTTTTTGTTCGGTTAATGCTCAAGAACAAAAGGTAACGCGAAATGAATTGATTCTCAAAGGAATTGAGGTGATGCCGTGCAGATATCGATTAACGATGTAAGACATGCCGTGATTCAAACCTTGCTCAACGCTTTTCCGCTAATACCGGTCTCGGGCGATGACATTAAGCAGCAGCTTGATCCGCCTTGCTTCTACGTGAAATTGTTGGAGTCAACCCATCGGCTTGAGCCCGGCAATCGTTATCATCGGGATTTCCCGTTTCTTATTCTGTACTCCGGTACGGACGGAAACGAGGATCTGTATGATGTAGCGGAGCAGCTAACATCGGCTTTGCAGGTAATTGCGCTAGAAGGTTACCAATTCAATGGTGCGAATATGAAGCACCATATTGTAGACGGGGCGCTTCAATTTAACGTCGATTACAGTTGTACGGTTACAAAGGATATGCCAAATCATCCGCGGATGATGCAATTGCACCAAACAGGAGGTATCAAACCATGAGCAAATCAGCGAAGCAGCGAACGACTTATTCCAAGACGCAAGTCTTGAAGGCAAGTTGTTTTACGCCGCTGCAAAGGGATTTTCTTAAAGCTCTATTAGTAGAAGGCAAGTTTTACACGATCGACGAGGCAGCAAAACAAATCGAGCAGTATTTAAAACAGGAGGCGAAGTAAAAGATGGCAGGTGGAACATTTACCATGCAAAACAAAATTCGGCCAGGTGTTTATGTGAACGTTGGCGGTAAAGGACAAGCGTTGGGTACTTTGGGGATCAGAGGAACTGCAGCGCTGGCGCTCCCGCTGTCGTGGGGAGCATCGCAGAAGATGATGGCATTGGATGCGGGAGATAATTCGCTAGTTAAGCTCGGCTATGACTTGACTGCCGGCTCCATGCTGCCTGTCCGGGAGGCGTTGAAACATGCAAAGACGCTGTTCATTTATCGTTTGAATACCGGTGAAAAAGCATCCGTTACAATCGGGCAACTGACAGCAACGGCGAAATACGGCGGTGTCCGGGGGAATGACCTGACGGTTGTTATCGAGAATAATATCGATGACTCTGAGAAGTATGATGTAAAAACATTTGTAGACCAGGCCCAGGCTGATCTGCAAACGGTAACGACGATTGCCGAATTGAAGGCAAATGATTGGATCGACTGGACGGGAACCGGCGGACTGACGGCAAGCGCTGGCGCGCCACTTGTTGGCGGTACGGATGGAGCGGTTACCAACGCCGATCATTTGAGCTTTTTGTCAACTCTGGAGTTATTTGATTTCAACACGGTTGCTTATGTTGGAACAGACAATACGATCAAGAATGTCTATACCTCCTTTGTGAAGAGGCTTCGTGATGACGAGGGCAAGAAGGTACAGGCGGTAGTCGAGAATTATCCGGCAGCTGATTACGAAGGTGTCATTAGCGTCAAGAACGGAGTAGTACTCAGCGACGGCACGACGCTCACGGCGGCGCAGGCGACTGCATGGGTAGCCGGCGCAACAGCGGCAGCTGATGTGAACGAGTCGCTTACTTATAGCGTTTATGACGATGCAGTAGATGCCTCTCCGCGTTATACCAATAGCCAGATTAATACGGCGCTGCAAGCCGGCGAGTTTGTGTTTACAGCAAGTAATGGCAGAGCGGTTGTCGAGCAGGACATTAACAGCTTAACAAGCTTTACGGCAGAAAAAACGAAAGCCTTTAGCAAAAACCGTGTAATCCGGGTTCTGGATGGCATTAATAATGATTTTGTCCGCATTTTCTCGGATTATTATCTGGGTAAAGTATCGAATAATGCCGCAGGACGTAACTTGCTGAAGGCGGAGTGCATCAGCAACATTAGTACGCTTCAGGGAATTGGCGCTGTACAAAATTTTGATGCTCAAACTGATATCTCGGTATACGCAGGGCAAGAAACCGATGCTGTTGGCATTGACTTGAATGTTCAGCCCGTGGACAGTGTTGAAAAAATTTATATTACGGTAACCGTAAACTAAGGAGATGACGTAAATGCCTTTTATGTTGGAATCTGATGCCATTAGCGGCAAACAAGCAACGGCGACTGCGACAATTAATGGCCGTGTGGAAGAATTGTTTTATGCAAAATCGATTGAAGCAACGATTGAGAAAAATAAAGTGGATGTGCCGGTTCTTGGCCGGACCAATACGCCGCAACGTTCCGCAGGCTGGAAAGGCAGCGGTACTCTGACTGTGTATTATGTCACTTCTGTATTCAGACAGCTGATGTGGTCTTATATTCAGACCGGCCAGGATTTCTGGTTCGATCTTCATATTACAAACGAGCAGCCGGGTTCTGCTTCCGGCAAACAATCGGTTGTGCTTAAAGGCTGTAACCTGGACAGCATCATTGCTACAAAGTTTGACGCGACCAGCGATGATATGCTCGACGAAGAAATGCCGTTTACCTTTAACGGTTATGATCTGCTTGATCAATTCAATACGATTACGGGCGCCTAACAGGCGCCTTATTTCATAATACGGAGGTAGATCTCGATGAATCTGCAAGAATTTCTTAATAACCATCCTGTTGATAATCTGACGGAGGAAATTATCGTTTCGCCGCGTTTTAAAGATGCCGAAGGAATGCCGCTTAAATTTACGATTAAGGCGATGACCAGCCAGGAGTTCGAGGAAATCCGCAAGAGCGCGACCGAAATTCGAAAAGGCCGCAAGGTAGAGTTCGATGCGCAGAAATTCAATTTGCGTGCGGTTATTAACCATACGATTGTGCCGGATTTCAAAGACGCGGCAAGTATTCAGAAGCTTGGCTGCCGCACGGCGGATGAATATGTGCAAAAAGTGCTGCTGGCCGGCGAAATGTCTACCATCGTCAGCAAGATTCAGGAGCTTAGCGGCTTTGACGTCGGAATGAACGAATTGATTGACGAAGCAAAAAACTAATCATGGAGGGGGACGGCGAAGCCAATTACGCCCACTACGCCCTCCATCAGCTGTATATCCTTCCGGGACAATTTGTTCAATTACCCCGGGAGGAGAAGGCTTTTATAATGGCATCCATCGATATTCGAATCAAGAAAGAGAAGGAAGCCGCGAGGAAAAGATGATCGATACGTTATTTTGAGAAGGGAGGTGAAAACTTTGGCTACATTTGCTCTCGCAATTAACCTGACAAATTCAATGTCCAAGCCTCTTGCTGGATTTATGAAACAGGTGCAAAAGATGGAGGCGGCCGTTGATAGATTAAATCAGACGATGTCGGGATTAGGCGGCATGCAAAGTCTGGTGCAAAATAATTTGAAAGTCGTTCAAGTCACGCAAACCGTTAATAACAGCTATCAGGAAATCAATAATACCCTTACTCAAACCGCTAACAGTTATCAGCAGATCAACAATACATTGAATCAAACGAACAACACGCTGAGTGAAACGGCGGCCCAGCAAGAGAACGTAACGGAAGCGGTAGAGCAAGGACAAGGCGTCGTAGGTTTGCTGGATAAAGGAATTAAGGGTTTGATTAGCAAGTATGTGTCTTTGCAAAGCTTGCAGGATGGCATGAAGCTGAGCGACGATTATATGAATTCTCTAACACGGATTGAAGCAATTAATGATAAGCTGCAGACGAGCGAGCAATTGCAATCGAAGATTTTTTCTGCAGCCAATCGATCAAGAGGAAGCTATTCAGACATGCTTGCCATGGTGGGTCAGTTGAGGGCTGCAGGGGCGTTTAAAAGTAATGATGAGGGGATAGCGTTCGCGGATACGATGCAAAAATCGTTCCGGTTAGGCGGAACCAGCATGGAGGATCAGAAGTCGGGAATGGATGAGCTTGCCGGTGTGATGTCGGAAGGAAAGTTGAATGGCGATGGATTCCAATCTATTTTGGATAAGGCGCCTATGATTGCGGCCGCTATCTCCCAGTTTACGGGGAAATCAGAAAGTCAGCTGCAAGAAATGGCGGAGAAAGGAAACATAACTGCAGACATTCTTAAGAACTCCATGTTTGCTGCTTCGGGTGAAATTAATGCCAAATTCGGCGAACTACCGATGTCCTTCGGTGATTATGCTACACAAATGCGGAACACGGCTTTACAGTCCTTTGGTCCGGTAATCGAGCAAATCAGCCAGTTGATCAGCAGTCCTGCCGGGGAGCAATTCATTCAAGGTTTTGGAACAGCTATTTCATTTGCAGCGCAGCTGGCTGGTCAGTTATTCACGGCAGTATCCGCTGTAGTTGGTTTTATGAGCGATAATATGCCGATTATAGAACCAATTATATGGGGACTGGTAACAGCAATGACAAGCCTATGGTTAATAACCAAATGGCAAGCCATAGCACAGACATTCCAGGCGGTAGCCTCGGGATTGTCGACTGCCGCCTTATTCATCCAGATGGTGGCTGTTTTGGGCCTTCGGGAGGCTTGGTCTACCTTAAATACTACGATGAAGACCAATATATTTATCGCTATTATTTCAGTTGTTGTCGGGCTCATCGTATGGCTTATTCATCTTTGGCAGACGAATGATCAGTTCGCTGCGGCATTAATGCGTGCCTGGAACGTCATCCTTAATTTCTTCGACCAGATTCCAGGTTACTTTTGGGGCATGGTTGAAGCTATGCTAGCTCCCTATGTATGGCTTGCTGAAAAAATTGGTTTTATTTATGACACAGTAATAAATGGAATAATCGATGGTATTAATCATGTTTTACAGATTGTAAATAAAGTCACGGGCTCTTCTTTTGAAATTCAAGGCCATTTCAGTATGGAGAATCTGACCAAAGACATTCAGTCATTTGTAACAAGTCAGCAAGATGATGCCTTCGCAAAAGCTGCCGATCAAGCTGCAAAACGGGAGCAGCAAGTGAAAGACGCGATGGCAGATCGCGAAAAGGAACGCTCGCAGAAAGAAGCCGAAAAGAATGCAAAGTCTGATTACAGCAAGTTTGTAACCGGATCTTATTCGGAATCCGTATCTGGAAATTTACCTGGAACCGTACCCGGATCACTACCCGGAACCGCTACTGGTGCCGGAACTATTGCCAAGGTCGGAGAAGTGGGTGAAGTCGGCAAAATCAATAATACGGTCGACATCTCCAGCGAGGATATTGAAATGATGCGGAACATTGCCGAGATGAATGCGATTCAGAACTTTGTGACGCTGACGCCAACGGTGCAAGTAACGACCGGGCCGATATCGAAGGACGTTGATGTAGACGAGGTTATCCGAAGGATCGGCAGCACAATGGAGCAGGAGATTCAGTCTTCTGCACAGGGGGCTTACGGTTAATATGTTATACACGGGCGCTCTGAATAAAGAGCGCCTTTGTATGTTGAAAAAGGTGGTGTGAAGATGGCGGAGACAAGTCCGTTCACAATGAAAATGGGCTGGAACAACGGTAAGGAGGGATGGGAGTTTCCGGTCCTGCCTGACGAAATCAACATTAAACGTGATGGATCCGGCAAGGATTACAATATTATCGGTACCGGTCCGATCAGCACGATTGAGAAGCCGAAGCTTGCGGAAATAAGCTTCAAAAGCTTTTTCCCCGGGCATAACTATCCCTTTAATCAAAGTATTTATCATTGGAACACGAATGTTCCGGACCCTAACGCTTATGTGAACGACATTAACAGATGGATGCATAGCGGTTACCCTGTCCGGTTCGTTTATGTGGGCAGCAATTCCGAGGATGATACAGCTAAAATCAGTCTGCCGATGTCAATTGAATCCTTCGAGCGTTGGGAAGAGGCGGGTTCGCCGGGCGATATTTTCTATTCGCTTAAGCTTAAGGAGTATGTCTTCCATTACCCGCAAAAGGTTAAAGCCGTAACAACAACCGATGGTACAACAAAGCTCCTCAAGGGTCCGCCGAAAAGATCGGATGAGCGGGTGCCGGCAAAGACGTATACCTTAAAGCCTGGCGATACGCTCATGAAGGTAGCCCGTAAGTTGCTGGATGACGATGCGCGGTGGAAAGAGATTCAGAAGCTTAACGGAATTACGGATGCGGACTTGAAGCGGCTGCCGGTCGGCAAGCTGCTGCAATTGCCGGAGAGGCGCTGATGCCAATGTTTGAGCTTATCGTCGACAACCGCAATGGAACGCTTTGGGATCTTTCCAAACTGGTGCCCGAATTGAGCTGGAGTACAAAACGGACCGGTAAAGCCGGCACGCTGCAATTTACGATTATACGCAACCCGTCCTACCAGGAGTCGCATTATGAGATTAATTGCGGTGACGTCGTCAGGCTGCGCATGAACGATACGGTTCTTTTTTACGGATATGTGTTTGTACTGGAGGATTCGGAGGATCGGGAATTAAAAGTAACGGCGTATGACCAGCTCCGGTATTTGCTCGAAACGGATACGTACGTGAAGACGAACGTTACGGCTTCCCAGGTTCTGAAGGATAACGCGCTTGCTGTTGGACTTGCGATCGGGGATATCGCGGATACGAATCATACGATAAAAACATTTTCGCAGGACGGGCAAAAAAGGCTGGATATGATTTATAAAGCGCTTGACGAGACGTTGATCGCTAAAGGGCGTATCTACGTTTTATACGATGAAGCCGGCCGCTTGATGCTCAAGGATATTGAGAACATGGCTCTCGATCTGATCCTCGGTGACGGAAGTCTCGTGTACGGGTATTCGTTGAAACGAGACATCGATTCCGATACCTTTAACCGGGTGAAAATGGTGAGGGATAATCAAGAAACGGGCAGGCGTGAGGCTTATATTCTCGAAGACAGCTCCAAGATCGGCAAGTGGGGACGGCTGCAGTATTATCAGAAAGTCGATGACGGTCTCAATAAAGCCCAAATCACTGCGATGATGGAACGCGTAATGGAGCTGAAAAACCGCGAGCAGAAATCATTCAAACTGGATGCCCTTGGTTATATCGGTATGCGTGCGGGCGTGAAGCTGCAGATTACGATCAAGGAACAGAATATCAATCAATATTTTCTCGTTGAAGAATGCACTCATCAAATGAAGGGGGACGAGCATACGATGAGCCTGGAATTAAAGGTGTATGGCACATGAGTATTAACGATCAAGTGAAAAAAATCGTGAAAGAGTATTTAAGCTCTATACAGCCGGTAGCTGTCATGTATGGAACGGTTACGAATGTAAATCCGCTGGAAGTGAACGTTGATCAACGGCTCACCTTTTCGGCGGATTTTTTAATAGTACCGGAACATATGGGCATGAGTCTGGAGCCGGGAGCCAAGCTGATTCTGCTTCGGGCAGCCGGCGGTGAGCAATATGTTGTGATAGGGAGGTTGCCGGATTGATTTTGCCAGAGGGAGCGGTATTAAATACGGCGGCAGAAGAAACAACACAGCCCAGCCGCACTTACCGGTTGGATCTTGAGCGCGGTAAGATTACAGGTTTTGTTGATGGACAGGACGCTGTAAAGCAGGCGATTTATAAAATACTGGATACGGAGCGGTTCGCTCATTTTATCTACTCCGGAAGTTATGGAAGCGAGAGAAGCGAATTATTCCGTTCGGATTACGAGCGCTGGATTCGTGATGCGCTATTGCAGGATGAGCGTATAAACGCTGTTCAGGATTTTGAAATAACAACAACCGGGGACGAGGCAGCCGTTCGTTTTACGGCTCTTACGATTTATGGCTCCGTATCCATTGAGAAAGGAGGATTCTAATTTGTACGAAACTCAGACCTTCGAAGTCATTCTGCAGCGTATGCTTGACCGTGTGCCTGGCGGCATAGACAAGCGGGAGGGAAGCGTGATTTATGATGCTATCGCACCGGCGGCCGCCGAGTTGGCGCAACTCTATGCCGATCTGGATATCCACTTGAATCTGGTATTTGGCAATACCTCGACCGGGGAGTTTTTGAGCCGGAGAACGTCTGATTTCGGGATTGAGCGCCAGCAGGCTTCTAATGCCCAGCGGCTTGGTCTTTTTTACAACAATGCTAATGTACTGATGGATGTCCCGATCGGCAGCCGCTATTCATTGGAAGGCTTGAACTACAAAGTGATCGGGAAAATCTCGACCGGCAGCTATAAGCTGCAATGCGAGACCACGGGAAGAGCGGGGAATGCCAATTACGGACAGATGCTCCCCATTGATTATATTAACGATCTGGCCAAAGCGATGTTGTCAGAGGTTTTGATCCCGGGCGAAGACGAAGAGGCTGATGATTCCCTAAGGCAACGATTTTTAGCAAAGGTACAGAAACCGGGAACCAGCGGGAATGTGTCCGATTATAAAAACTGGGCATTATCCGTGTCCGGTGTTGGAGCGGCGTATGTGAAGCCTTTATGGAACGGGCCAGGGACGGTTAAAGTGACCATTCTTGACAGTGAGATGCACCCGGCATCTGCAGCTTTGACCGAGGAAGTGCAAAACTACATTAGTCCGTTGCCGGGTATGGGACAAGAGGTGGCTCCGATTGGGGCTATCGTAACCGTATCCCCTGCCGAAGGGGTGGCTGTCAATATTTCGGCGAAGCTGCTATTAGACGGTTCGGTATCCTTGGCAGATGTCCAGAAGAATGTAGAGTCGGCAATCGCAGCTTATCTCAAGGGATTGGCATTTGCTGATGATCCTTCGCCTAAATACGTTCGAATGGGGGCATTGCTTTTGGATATAGCGGGGGTTAATGATTACTCCTTCCTGCAAATTAACGGGGGCATATCCAACATTCCGATATCCCCCGATCAAGTAGCCATACTGGGAGCGGTGGATTTGGAGGTGTAAATATGGCCTATAACTTTGTGCCCAAGCTAAATGCAAAATCGGACGGAAGCAACTATGTTGTGGAAGAAGCAGTGAAGATGACAGACGGTTCGTATATCGGCTTCCTGGAGCATGATAACATCCTGACAAATACGATAAGTGTCTATACGGGCTCTAAATATACTGGCTCGTTGGTTAAAGACGTCATCATCTCTATTCCCGAGGACATGCCTTGGAAGCGTCAGGTGAAAATCTTTGCGGCTGCGGATGAGGTTTATATAACCTACGAGACACCGGGCGATGTCGTTGAAGCAGATGATATTAATGGCCTGCAAATAAGTCTTACCGCTACGCAGAAAGAAATCGAGGATTACAAGACCAACGGGATTGTTGACGGGGGATCTTTTACAGGAGAGTGATGGAATGGCACAAACGATTCAATTAAAAAGAGGAACGAAAGCCCAACTGGATGCTCATGGACCGCTTTTATCCGGTGAAATGGGTTTTTGTACGGATACGAAAGAGATATTTATTGGAGACGGCAGCGCGAATACCCTTATCGGACGGGCCATGTCGGGGACAGAGTCTGCCAGGCCAACGGCTTCCGTCATAGGCCGTCTCTACTATGTGACAAGCGGAACAAACGCCGGTTATATGTACTTTGACAGCGGCACAGCCTGGCAGGCGGTCAACGCACGGAAATTAACGGATTTATCCGGTTCCCTGGACGATATTGATGACGGATCAAGCTACGGCAAGGTATTAAAGGCCGATCTTTCAAGCGGTCACGTTAATAAAGTTTCGGATGGATCAAACACTTTAACGGCAGCTGAATTAAAAGGGCATCTCAATAACGCCGGTCTGCACAGGCAAATTAACGATTCCGGATCAGCGGTAACGGATTTGTGGTCAGCGCAAAAGATTAGAAATGAAATTGAACTGGCAAAACGGAATATTGAGCCGCAAGCCTCCGTTAAAAATCGGACAACAACAGCACCTCCATCAACCCCGGCTGAAGGCGACCGTTATATTATCCCTGGCAGTGCAACGGGAGTCTGGTCCGGGAAGGCCAATCAGATTGCGGAATGGCAATCGTCAACCTGGACGTATTATCCGCCTGCCGTTGGTTGGACCTGTTATGTCGATGATGAGCAGAAGATTTACTCCTGGAACGGATCGGCGTGGGTCCGCACTGGCGGCGCGCTCCAAACGGTTGGAGCCGGCAATGGCTTGACGGGCGGAGGACAAGCGGACAGCGTGACTTTAAATGTTGGAGCGGGCAACGGAATTGCAGTTGCGGCTGATGCTGTTTCTGTCGTGGCTGGCAGCGGCATTACGGTTGGTTCAAGCGGCGTAGCCGTTAATATCGATTCCTCTGCTATTATCTATGACACTGCCAATGGCAACAGGCTTACTATCGGAACAGTAGACGGCGGGACGTTCTGATGGCCAGGAAAGCCTTAATTCAGATCCGCCGGGGACTCGAGATCAATATCGGTCTGCTGGCCGAAGGAGAGCTTGGTTATTGTACGGATAGCCAAAAGCTGTATATCGGAACCAGCGGTGGGAATGTCGTGCTTGTTGCTGCCCAAACAGCCGGGGATATGCTGAAATCCATCTATGATACCAATAATGACGGCAAAGTAGACGCTGCTGTTGCTGCAGATAACGTGCCATGGTCAGGAATTAGCGGTAAACCTGATGCCACTATTACTACCGCAGGTATCGTACAGCTTAACAGCACGGTAACGAGCACCAGCACGCTGCAGGCAGCTACCGCAAGTGCGGTTAAATCGGCTTACGATTTGGCCAATGGAAAATTAAGCCCAAGAGTAACCTGGAATCAACTGAAGGGGGTGTGAACTTTTGGCGTACGGTACTGAAGCCTACGGGGCACTCGCATACGGAACAGAAGCGGGAGAGGATGACAATAGCCCAAATACCGGCCTTGATTTATTAGCCTATCTCCCTCCCTATTACAGAGAGATAACGGAAATGAAAGAGCTTCAAAAAGCCGCCGGAATTGAAATTGGAACATTTTATGAGGAAAGCGGCAGCTTGTTAGATCAGTGTTTCATAGATACGGCAACCTGGGGATTAACACGCTGGGAGAGCGAGCTTGGCATTGCGGCCAATCGCTCGCAGTCCTATGAACGGCGAAGAGAACAACTGAAAGCCAAGCTATACGGTTCCGGAACAACAACGAAACAGATGATTATTGACACGGCGGCAGCTTTTTCAGGCGGTGAAGTTGCCGTGAATGTGTATCCGGAGCAATATCTGTTTGAAATTGTGTTTGTCGGATCAAAGGGAATCCCGCCGAACATGCCCGGGTTTATTCAAATGCTTGAGGATATCAAGCCAGCGCATTTGGCTTATAGCTTTAAGTACATTTATACCGTTTGGGACAATCTGGCTGCCCTATCATGGGGAGATGCCCATGCCAAAACATGGTCGGAACTAAAAGTATATGAAGGAGGAACGCAATGAAAACGACAAGTAATCTCGGGCTGATGAAGCCCGAAGGAACAGATGTTGTAGATATTGAGAATTTTAATACGAATGCGGACACGCTTGATACAACGATTGGCGCAATGTCTACCGTGCCAACAACGGCCAAAAATATTGCCGGGGCAATTAAAGAAATCCACACGGCAATGTCCAACCTGGATACGACCATTTCGGATGGAGAAATCACAGCTGCCAAGTTAGCAGATTCGGCGGTTACAAACGTTAAGCTTGCGGCCAATGCCGTGACCGGGGCCAAGATGGCGAACGGAACAGTGACGGCAACGCAGCTTGCCGACGGAGCTGTAACTTCGGCAAAACTTGCCGATAGTGGAGTAAGCGCAGGGTCCTACAGAAGTGTGACAGTTGATGGAAAAGGCCGGGTGACAGGAGGGACGAATCCAACAACTCTATCAGGGTATGGGATTACGGATGCTGCCCCGTTGGCTAGCCCGGCTTTAACGGGCACTCCTACGGCGCCAACAGCAGCGGCGGATAAGAACACGACACAGCTTGCGACAACTGCCTTTGTTATTGGTCAGGCAGGATCAACGGCGCCTACTATGAATGGAACGGTAGCGGCGGGTTCGTCATTGAAATATGCCCGTGCAGACCATGTGCATCCTACGGATACAACAAGGGCGCCGCTTGCATCACCGGCATTAACGGGAACACCAACAGCTCCAACAGCGGCTGTGGGTACGAATACGACGCAGCTTTCTACTACTGCTTTTGTAATCGGTCAGGCAGGAACAGCAACCCCTAATGCAGATGGAGTTGCCACTGCAGGTACATCCACTAAGTTTGCGCGCGAGGATCATGTCCACCCGGTAGATCCAGATGTTAATAAAGAAATTTCCTCCCTACGTCGAGAACTTATTTTGATGAAACAGCGTGAAGATCTTCGGGAAATTCAGGACCGTGTAGACGGGGCTACTGATTTGTTTTATGACATGATCGGTGGTAATTCTGCATCAATTCTGAAGCGTGATGACACCATGGCTACTGTGGCATCTACTATGTCTTCAGGAGCTACTTCGGCTACGGTAGCTTATTTGAAAGGCACATCTTTTATGGTCGGCCAAGAAGTTACCATTAATGATGTTGTATCCTCTGTGAAGTTCGAACGGGTACGGATTACAGGGGTAAACGGTACCACTGTCAGCTTCACAGCTATATCCAATTCCTTTGCTGCCGGGGCAGTTATTTATAGATCTGTCGGGGTATTTAATGGTAATGGCGGTGTATCCTTCGGTGGTTTTCCGAAGCCGACAGGTGTAACAGTTTCAGGTTCGACACTTATTACGGCAGCAAATGCAATGGTAGGGAACCGGGCGGGGGATAAGTTGGTTATCCTTAATAATGGATGGTTAGTGGCCATTTCTATGCTGGGAGCAAGTCCTTACACGGCAACTATGCACGTATCAAAAGACGGCGGGGCTACATGGGCTGTCGTTTGTACGTTATCGGGCCTTAATTTAGTCCAGGGGCCTCAAAGCGGTAATGGCGGGATTGTTGCCGTAGGAAATGCCGTTTTTTGGCTTACGCCGCCACAGGATAATAGAAAAATGCTCCTGTACAGGATTGATGTGGCTACGCAGGCTAATGTAGACCTAGCAAATACTATCCCTGTGTTCCGGTTTACTTCCAATTCGGGCATGACTGTAGCTGGCATTTCAGCCACGGATACTAAACTCATCGTGGCCTATGCCCAGTCCCAACCTGTAGCAGGGTATAGAATGTATTATAGGCAGTCTAGAGACTTATCTGGTGTGTATTGGGAAGATGAGCAAGCGTGGGGTAGCGGTTACGTGGTCTATTTCAATGGTTCTAACCAGCAGCTACTTCCGTGGATTACGATGCGTGCAGTGGGTAGTGAAGTTCTTCTAGCCTACGCTTCATATGACGGATCTTCCTACAATTATAGCTATCTCTTTACACTTAACACCGAAACGGGCGAAAGTACCTACACTTCTCAGCAGGGGGGGACCGGTAGTAGTCAGTATCGGGGATTTTCTATCTGTCATATACAGAAAAATGGACCGACTGCGGGTCGCTACTGGGCGGCCTATTGTGTAGGTAACTACAGCACTTGGAACATCTATTCTCAGTATTCGGACGATAAAGGTGCTACGTGGTCAGTTGCTAGCGCGGTTACCAATGGTTCCTTTGGGGCGGAGCAAAGTGGCGGCTTCTGTGAGGATGCAAGCGGTAATATATATATCCCGTATAACGATAGTTCCTCCGGGTTGTCCTTTGTTAAATGTCCTGTAGGTACTACTACCTTTGGAACAGCTATAGTAATAGATTCCGCTTTTACGGATCTAACAGGGGTATGTTTTACGCTTCCTTATATTCCTGGAACTGTTACTATTCCACCTGTTTTGTACGGCGCGGCAGCATCGGCGTATGTCAAATTCAAGGGCACGTATACGTGGGCGAATAGTATACAACCGCTGACAATGGATCTCCGTTATGCCGGTGATCCGTCTGACAATATAGATAGCATCGCATTATGGATACAACGTGACATCGACGCGAATTTCACGGTAACTCCGACAGCTTCAGTTCATGCGACTAATGAAGCTTATTCGGCTATGAGTGCATCCTCAACGATCAATATCGACGGCAGCACATCTGAAACAGGTTACACGTATACAACAGTGACAGCCCAGGAAAAAGCGGCTATCCGACTGGCAGTAACTCGCTCAACGACGAGCAATCAGTCGGGCATTAAAGCAGTATTCGGAGGAGTTGGACGATGAAGATTAAATTATTGCGAGAAGATGGATCTTTTGAAACGAAAGTTATCGGAAGGGACCCGGACAAGGCTGTTGTGGAGTTAGAAGCACAGAACGAAGAATACAAGGCTCGTCTTACTGACATTGAACTCGCGCTCGCGGAACTATTCTCTGAAGGAGGTGCTTAATCATGGCAATGGCAGATTACAAAATCCGAATTATCGCAAGTGCTTGCCTGACTCGATATGCTGCAGGCGAAGGTAATATTGAAAGCATCATCGACAGCTATGCTCTGGCCGAAGAAAATCGTGGACTGGTGATCGATCAGATCAAAACAAAACGACCAGAGTTAGAATTGAGCCCCGCCATATAAGCGGGGCTTTTATTTTGTAGAGAAAGCAGGTGGTGGGATGGACTGGAGCTCATTAACGGTTGTAATTGGGGTTTGCACTGGTTTGAGCGGTATTATTTTAGGTTGGCTGGGGCGGTCGCGGTCCATACGAAATGACACGGCTGCTGAAGCTGGCAGGGATGCGACCTTGCGTACGGATGTCGAGTACATCAAGCGTGGTGTTGATGATATGCGAGTCGAACAGCGAATACAGGGGCAGAGGTTCGATATTTTGGCAGAACGGGTTACCAGAGTAGAGGAATCGTCCAAACAGGCTCATAAACGGCTTGACCGATTGGAGGCGGAGCACTAATGGAACAACAGGATATTCTTACGCTAGCCGCCCTTGTGGCGGCTTTTGTTGGTGTGGTCAAGGCTTACGGTGTCCCGGCTAAACACAGCTCAGTGATTGCTATTGGCGTGGCAGCCATATTCGTACTCGTACCTTCAACGGTACGAGATACGATTATTAACATTGCTACGGTTGGGCTCACCGCGTCTGGTGCATACAGCTATGTGAAAACGAAGGATAGTGGCAAGGATGCAAGCTAAATCAGCCAGTAATGTTAGAATCATTGACGTTTCTCATCATCAGGGCTTAATCAACTGGACAGCAGTAAAATCGGATGGTGTACAGGGGGCATTCATCAAAGCGACTGAGGGGAAGACGGTCCTTGACAATAAGCTCGAAGTGAACGCTAAGGGAGCGGCGGCAGCCGGTCTTGTAATTGGTTTTTATCACTACGCTCATTCGGAAAATAATGATCCCTTGGCGGAAGCAGCCCATTTTGCCAATGCGGTAAAAGGTTTTACAGCCCAGTTTCCATATGTCTTGGATGTGGAAGGGAAGGCGTCTGTAATTGGCAGAGATCCATTATCCGAATGGTGTTTGACTTGGCTTAAGGAGGTAGAGCGTCTTACCGGACATCCAACGATGATTTATACAGGGGCGAGCTTTGCAAAAACTTTCTTAAATAAGCAGGTCGCATCGTTTCCGCTATGGGTCGCTCATTACGGCGTAGAAACGCCAATGGCGAACAGCATATGGAGCACATGGTCCGTATTTCAATATACCTCCAGCGGAAAAGTAAATGGGATAACAAGCGATGTAGATTTGAATGCCATGGAGAGAGAGTTCTTCGATAAGTATGCTCAGCTTGCTGTTGCTGTAACGAAGAGGGAGGAGGAATATATTCTCAAACCTGATGATGCTAATAAGATTATTCCATTCTTGTCAGCTGCTTATAAGGCCACGCGAGATCCGGAGGCGCGGGAAGAGCTGCACCGGCTTGCTAATGAGTTGCGTAAAGCATCTGGGCAAAAGGAACAGTAGGCAATAAAAGAGCTCAAACACAAAAATTGTGTTTGAGCTCTTTTTTACTCGTTACCAGGAAAAGGAACCAGCCACAAAAATTTATAATAGCTGTCCAAATTATTTTCAACTTGCAATAAGAACATATGTTTGGTATATAATAGGAACACATGTTCTTATTATATAGTCAGCCTATATAGAGTGAAGCGTATCGTTTGTTTTTTTGGAATTGGCATCTTCAAATATGAGGATCAGCTATTATCAGGAGGGTAGTGTGATTCGAGTGGTTTTCACATTTAAAGAAATTCGCCTGGCGAATCAACTGGAGGTTACGGAAGTTGCTGCACGAATTGGTGTATCGGATGATTTGTTATTAGAATACGAGAAAGACAGCCGCTTGATTCCATGCAGCCTTGCCATGGCATTATGTGCTGTTTATCGTGTACCTACAATCGATCTGATTTATATCGGTAAGCTGCCGGATTAGGATTGGCAGTTTTTTATTACCCCTTTACTTCAGTGTAATGAAGCGAAGGAAGGGGAATATTACTCCTGAAAAATTGCAAAAAATATTTTGATCAATCTTAGTTTGTTTAATAGACAAACTAAGTTGCCCGTGCTATATTATTGGTGAGCGTTTTCAAAACACATTTAGCTAACGAGAAGATTGAACTTATACTCGTACATTTTAAAGGAGGATATTCATCTCATGACGTATTTCGCTAACATCGGCAAGATCCAATTCGAAGGCAAAGGCTCCGACAATCCGCTTGCATTCAAACACTACGATCCCAAACAAGTGGTTCTGGGCAAAACAATGGAAGAGCATCTTCGCTTTGCGGTTGCTTACTGGCATACATTTAACGCTAACGGTACGGATCCGTTCGGTAACGCTACGATGTTCCGCGGCTGGGACAAATTCGACGGACTTGACCGTTCGAAAGCACGCGTAGAAGCTAACTTCGAATTCCTTGATAAAATTGGCGCGCCGTTCTACGCATTCCATGATGTGGATATCGCTCCTGAAGGTGCTACGCTGCAAGAATCGAATAAAAACCTCGACGTTATCGTCGCTATGCTGAAAGACCAACAACAACAATCCGGCAAGAAATTGCTGTGGAATACAGTAAACATGTTCTCGAACCCGCGTTATGTACACGGCGCTGGCACAACTTGCAACGCTGACGTATACGCATACGCTGGCGCACAATTGAAAAAAGGCCTTGAAGTTGGTAAAGAGCTGGGCGCAGAAAACTATGTATTCTGGGGCGGCCGCGAAGGTTATGAGAACCTTCTGAACACGGACATGGGCTTCGAGCTCGACAACCTTGCTCGTCTGTACCACATGGCTATCGCTTATGCAAAAGAAATCGGCTTCGACGCACAATTCCTGATCGAGCCTAAGCCAAAAGAGCCTACTAAACACCAATACGATTTCGACGCTGCAACAACAATTGCATTCTTGCAAAAATATGGCCTGAAAGACCACTTCAAGCTGAACCTGGAAGCTAACCATGCAACGCTTGCCGGTCATACTTTCGAGCATGAAATCCGTACAGCTGCAATCAACGGCATGCTGGGCTCCCTTGATGCGAACCAAGGCGACCTGCTGCTCGGCTGGGATACGGACGAATTCCCAACTGACCTGTACTCCACTACACTGACAATGTTCGAAGTACTGAAAGCTGGCGGTCTGACTCGCGGCGGCGTTAACTTCGACGCGAAAGTACGCCGTGGCTCGTTCGAGGCTGAGGATCTCTTCCTGGCTCATATCGCCGGTATGGATTCCTTCGCTTGGGGTCTGAAAGCAGCTGCGAAGCTGATCGATGAAAAAATCTTCGACAACATCGTTGAAGACCGTTACAGCAGCTTCAAATCCGGCATCGGCGCTGAAGTTGTTGCAGGTAAAGCATCCTTGGCTTCCCTTGAAGCTTACGCTTTGCAAAACAACCCGATCGTTAACAAATCCGGCAAGCAAGAGCGCATGAGACTGATGCTCAGCGAAGTTATTTTCAGCGTTTAATTGCTGAGAAAATAACTTAGGTAACGGGAGGATTATGTCAATGAGTTATGTAGTTGGTATAGATTTAGGCACAAGTGCCGTAAAGGCATTGCTCGTTGACAAGAACGGAACGGTAGCTGCGGAAGCATCCCGCAGCTATCCGCTGTTCCACGAGCATTCCGGCTGGAGCGAGCAGAAGCCGCAGGACTGGGTTCAAGCAACAATCGAAGCTTTAAATGAAGTTGCTTCATCCAATGGTATCGCTGCCGAGCAGATCGAAGGCATCAGCTTCTCCGGTCAGATGCATGGCCTTGTGCTGCTTGATGCAGACCATAAGCCTGTGCGTAACGCCATTCTGTGGAATGATACGCGTACAACGGAGCAATGCCGCGAGATCGAGCGTACGCTTGGCGACAAGCTGCTTGGTATTACGCGTAATCCGGCGCTTGAAGGCTTCACGCTGCCGAAGATTCTATGGGTTCGTCAATATGAGCCGCAAGCCTTCGAGCAAGCGAAGCTGTTTGTGTTGCCGAAGGACTATGTTCGTTATGCCCTGACAGGCGAGCTGCACATGGATTATTCCGATGCTGCAGGCACTTTGCTTCTTGATGTAGCGGCAAAAGAATGGAGCAGCGACGTGCTGTCTGCATTTGAATTGCCGGCAAGCTTCTGCCCTGCGCTCGTAGAATCGCATGGTCTTGTAGGCACGCTGCTTCCCGAGATTGCAGAGCGTACCGGCCTTCAATCCTCGACAAAAGTATTTGCCGGCGGCGCCGACAATGCTTGCGGCGCAATTGGCGCAGGTATCCTGTCAGAAGGTCTCACGCTGTCGAGTATCGGTACTTCGGGTGTTATTCTCGCTTACGAGAATGACAAGAACAAAGACTTTGGGGGCAAGGTCCATTTCTTCAACCACGGCAAAGAGAACTCCTTCTATGCCATGGGTGTAACCCTTGCTGCAGGCTACAGCCTGAGCTGGTTTAAGAAAACTTTTGCTCCAAACGAATCGTTTGATGAAATGCTGCAGGGTGTAGGGGAAGTTAAACCGGGCGCAGGCGGACTGATCTTTACGCCGTACCTCGTTGGCGAACGTACGCCACATGCCGATCCGGCGATCCGTGCCAGCTTTATTGGCGTAGACGGCTCGCATGAGCGCATTCATTTTGCCCGTGCGGTGATGGAAGGTATCACGTTCTCGCTTAATGAGTCCGTTGATCTATTCCGCAGCGTTGGCAAGACGGTTGATAAAGTCGTTTCTATTGGCGGCGGCGCGCAAAATCCGGTATGGCTGCAAATGCAGGCCGATATCTTTAACGCGACGGTTGTTGCGCTTGAGAATGAACAAGGCCCTGGTCTTGGCGCGGCAATGCTTGCAGCTTACGGCTGCGGCTGGTTTGACAGCCTGGAAGCTTGCGCGGACAAATTCGTGAAGCATGCCGCTTCGTACGAACCGCAGCCTGAAGCGGTTAAAACGTACAAGGGATTGTTCCGTATCTACCAGCAAGTCTACGCGCAAACGCGCGGCATGAACGAAGCGCTTGTTGCATACCGCGGTTAATTACCGCATCGCATCATATAACGCGAGTTGATACCGTTTCTTCCGGTTAGCCGGGAGGAGCGGTTCTTTTTTTTTGATTGAGACAAAAGAGGCCGTACCCGATAGGAAGGGTACGGCCTTTTTAAATGCTAGGACTTGCTCTCGGATACGACTTCTTCCTTCGTGTCGGAGACAAGTTCCTTTGCCGACGACTTGAACTCATGAAGCGTACGGCCTACGGCCCGGCCTAGCTCCGGCAGCTTGGATGGTCCGAAAATGATCAACACGACAACCAGAATCATCATAAGTCCGGGGAAGCCAACGTTTTGCAACATACGATCATCTCCATTCTATTGTTATTGTGCATTTTAATTCTAATGAAAATTAGTCTTGGTTATGATTGCTGGGATAAGCGGCAACAGCTTCAATCTCGATCAGCCAATCGGAGTTGACGAGTCCGCCTACCCCAACGGTAGAACGGGCTGTCTTGGTCGGATTTTCTTTGGTATTAAAATATTTGGCATATGCTTTGTTCCATCCATCGAAATCAAACTTTCCGTCTTTGGCCGCATCAGGCGCTATGTATACGCGCAGATAAGTGACATCCTTCATTGTAAGGCCTTGCTCTTTCAGCAATGTCTCTATATTTTTCAGAACGCTGAGGCCTTGCTTTTCGGTATCGCCATAACGCTCGTAGATCGTTTTGCCTTCCTTATTAATTACTGAGGGTGTTGTGCCGCTTGTCTCGAAGGTTGCAACGCTTGCAGGCATAGCAACGGCACTTGAGATTGAGGATGACGGGCTTCCATAAAATTCGGGCTCATAAATCGGGGCAAGCGGATATTTGTTTGGCGTAACCGCTGCATATACGCTGGCCGTTGCAGCGAGGCAGGAGATTACAATAACGCTGGTAATTACTTTCATTTTTCCAGTCATCTTCATGATAGATCCCTCCTTGGCTATTCTTTCATGACGCGTTCATGGATGTCCGTGACAACCTCGCGTGCAGATTCAATTCCGCCTGCCATCCAGGCCGTAATATAGCTGATATGTTCGCCGGCAAGATAGACACGGCGGTCAGGCTTGCAGAGCACCGGATAATTGGTTTTACGGTCGTCCGCCGAGTAAGAGACCCAACTGCCCTCGTTGTATTTGATCGTCTTCCAGTTGACGGAGAACGAGGATTCGAACTCTTTGTAGTATTGCGGATGAATCTTGGCACCTTGGGCAAGAGCGTGTGCTTCCCGCTCCTTGAAGGATAAGGCGCCAATCTTGTCCGCACTGGAGCCTTGGGCGTAATAGCCGAGCAAGAGACCCTTCTTGGCAAAATAGTTCGTTGGCGGATAATAGATCGACGAGATATCCATATTCGTCAGCGTATTGCCGCCGTAGATTTGATCATCTTCCTCCCAGAACCGGCGTTTGAACTGCAGACCGATTTTGCCGGCATTGGCGTATTTGGTATTATTGATCGCCTTTGTCATCTCCGGGGACAGGTCGTGCTTAATGTTCTTGAGCACGGACAACGGAATCGTACAGATAAGGTAGTCGCCTTCGATTTGCTTCGTTTCGCCATTCAAGAGATCCTTGTAGGTGACCTGCACCTTATTGCCGACATGTTTGAATTCACTGACTTCGGAATGGAATTTGATCCGGTTGCCAAGCCGCTTCTCGAAGGCTTTCGGAATCGCATCGATACCGCCCACTGGATGGAACATCATCATTTGTTGGTCATAGCTGTATTCACTGGAGAAGAAGCTGCCGAAGCCGGAATTGATAATAGCCTTCATATCGAATGGATCGCGGATAACACCGGCGTCAAGCCTGGAGCCCGGTTCATCCTTATAGCCGCCGCGGGATGAGCCCTTATAGAACAGATCAGCGTCGAGGTTGCCTTCGGAGCGGAGATAGGCGACAATTTTCTCCTTTTCCTCTGCTGTAACAGGCAGATCCAGTCCAGGCTGATTGATGGACTTGGCCAGCAGCTCATTCACATAACCTCTCACGTCGGCTTTGGCGGCCCGTTTGCGGACGCGGGTGCCGGACAAGGCGCCAACATTCTCATTGTAATAATAGGCGCTGTCATTCACGTTATTGAACGGCTCCATGGCGATGCCAAACTCGCGGCAGTAATCCATCGTGACGTGGAACTGCGGGATACGCATGCAGCCTGCGTTCAGGTACATGCCGTCATCAAAGCGCGCAACCTGCTTTTGTCCGCCGATCTCCGACACCGTTGTACCGCGGCGTACTGACCAGTTCCGGCCGCCGGAGCGGGCACGGGCTTCAAGGATCGTACAATCATAGCCGGCTTTGCCAAGCTCATAAGCAGCTGTCAAGCCGGCGACACCTGCGCCCAGGATAACGATTTTTTTGCCTGAACGGTTCGTACCTTTGAGATCCCAGCTGGATGGAGGTTCGTACTCGGCTGCTTTAAGCGTCTCCGGCGTAAATAACCCCATCGTCCCCATTACACTGAATACAGCGGCGGCACCGCCGATCTTGCCGACTGTCGTCAGAAATTGTCTGCGCGACAGTTCATTGGGTGTCTCCTTCGTTTCCATGCCATTCAGCTCCTTCGCTTGATCGTTTGCCCGTCTCGGAAAGAAATGTAGCATGACTTTTCAACATGTTTCCAACATTTTGTTAGGAATTCTAACATAAATAAATTCTATTGATTTAATAAAAATAATTAATCGAATAAAGTGTTAGGTAATTATAACCATCTTTAGTGGTCAGTTGTGATCGCTAGTTTCTTACAAACACAAGTGTTTCAAGTATTTGAACGCTCTTTCTGTTTGTTTGGTTCCTTTGTTGTATGACTAGATGAACAAGCAGACCAGGGCAATCAGTCCCATTGACGAAGAATGAGTACGCTGATAAATTCGTAACGAGAGGTTTAATGTTAGATTATATTACATATCCGTTTGCGGGAGGCGTTAGACGATGAAGGACAAAGTGATAAGTATTGGAATCGTTAGCGACTTAACTGGTTTGACGGAAAGGCAAATTCGATATTATGAGGAGAAGCAGCTGGTTTTCCCGGTGAGGACCAAGGGAGGTGCACGCAAGTATTCTTTTGAGGATGTAGACCGGCTGAAGGAGATTAATGACAAGCTGAGGGACGGCTTTCATACCTTTGAGCTGAGAAAAACCGGAAGGTTGTGCGGCGAATGAAGAGAATGGAAGAGACAATGACGCTGCTCGCACATCTGACCGAGCTGCGAAGCCGGATTTGGCGGAGTCTCGCTGTTGTATTGGTATCTCTTGGCGGCGGGTTATATGTATCTCCAAAGGTGCTCCGTTATTTAAAAACGGTACCTCCTGGTTCTGAAATGACCTGGAATGTATTCTCGCCTTGGGACGGCATCCGGATGTATATGTCCGTTGCGCTTGTCATCGCGCTGGCCGTATCGCTGCCATACATTTTGTACCAGCTGTGGGGTTTTGTAAAGCAGGGGCTTCATCCAGAGGAACGGACAGCGGCTTTGCGTTATGTTCCGTATAGTGTGGTCTGTTTCTTCACAGGTCTTGCATTTGGCTACTTTGTTGTCTTCCCGATGAGCTTCTCATTCACTTCCAGGATAACGAAAAGTATGGAGCTTGTTGAGACATATGGTGTAGCGCAGTACTTTGGATTTATGTTTAATATTATTTTGCCGCTGGCCATCGCCTTTGAACTGCCGGTTGTCGTCATGTTTCTGACGAAGATCGGAATTCTGACACCCAAGGCGCTTCATAAAATGCGGAGGTACGCTTATCTGGTGCTTGTTATTGTAGCCAGCTTGATTTCGCCGCCGGAGCTAATCTCTCATCTGTTAGTATTTATTCCGCTTGTGGTGCTGTACGAAGTTAGCGTATTGCTGTCCCGTATCGTCTATGGACGAAGGAAAGCATCGGCCATGGCCGAGGTTTCTGGAGTATAGATATTTCATTCATAAGCAGCCTTGGCTCTGTGCCAAGGCTGTTTGTGCAGCAAACATTCAAGAATAACCGGACATGGAAAATAGCGCGGACAAACAAACCGCCTCTGCCGAAGAAATTACTTCAGCTGCAGGCGGTTTGGCGGAGATCGCTCAAGACTTGAATGATCTGGTTATGAAGTTTCATTTCGTGTGCTAACGGCTAATGGCGTTTAAAGCCGCTCCATATGGTTTCCGGCTTAACCCCCAGCTCTCCGGCTATTAATTCGGCTGTGAGGCGCTGGGGCTTTTTGATCTTGCCATTGCGGATCTTGGAGATGGTCGTTAAAGAAATAAGGGTGGATTGAGCCAGGGAGGTGGCGGTAATGTTCTTGCTCAGCATTAACATGCGGAGCTTGTAAGCAGCGTCTTCTTCACGGGCGGGCTGCAATATGCCGGTCAGCAGGATGACATAGCTTTTGAATTCTTTGTTGCCGAAGTAGAAGGGTTTGATGACAGCTGTTGTCATCCGCAATTGATCGCCAACAAATAGACGGATATCCGCATGCTCGGTTGTCCCGTGGATACGGGCGTACTCCATGATGCGGCGAAGCGGCTTGCGGCTGTCTTCCGCTACCTGATCAAATACAATCTGATTAATGAGATTGGCACCGCGTTGTTTGAACGGCGAGTAATACCTGGTTGCGCTTGTAATCCGGAGTTGATCGGACACTCCAATGCTCATCAGAATCTGCTTATCCATGGCAAACTCTTCGATATACTTCTCTTCCGATACGTCTTTGCAAATAATAATGAAGCAGGTTTGCTGGCTGGACGGCAGCCGGCGGCTGGTGAAGCGTACCGGAATAGAGGCTGTTGTCTTGCAGATCAGCTCTTGCTCGACGGTCTGTTCATGATCATCGCCAAGCTGGGTCATAAGTCCGCCGAACAGATATCCTCTTCTTAATAGGCCGTCGGGATCGGCATCCGTCAGTTCGGCTTTCTTATATCCGGTTAACTTTGTGAAGGCATAATTGATGTCACGTATATACCAACGGTTATGCTCGAGCTCGACGATAAACATCGGGTCAGCTAATAAATAAAACACATTATCCATCGCTCTGTCACCTTCCTGGACGTTATTGATTGGCATTTGAGATTACATTACATGAAGTGTAAATAAACCTAACGCAATATAGTATAACTTAAATTATATAAAGTTTTGTCGAAATGACAACACCTTTCATTCATAAAAAAGGGGAATGTTAGGGAATCCTAATGTTCTGGAAGTCTATAGAAGGAGATGAGACGATGAGCTCAGCCATTTTATTTGATTTTGCAGATCCCTTTAGCGCTGCGCTGGCGAGGGATACGCTGCAGGAGCTTGGCTATGAACCTCTTATGCATGAGGGGAACCGCCTGCATATTCATGTGGACGGGAGTGATTTGACTTCGGCGCTGGAAATTGCCATGTCTCATGGCGGCCAGCTGGTGGAGCAGGCTGCGATTCAGAATGGGTCAGTCACTGATTCTGCTTATTCCTTGAACGCGATTACGATTCCGGCGCATATCGTCAATGAGGATTGGGTTGAGGCTGAGGAAGCCGCCGGGCTGCATAACCGGGATGATGATGCGGATACAAGCAATGAATTTTTGCCTGATCCGGGTGATTATGGACATTTCTCCGGAGATGTACACATTTAACCCGAACAAAGGAAAAGCGCGGCGTCAGCTGCTTAAAGCAGCCGATGCCGCGCTTGTTCCTGCGCTGTGGCCCGTTGTGAATGCGGCCGTAATATTGTACCCCCCCGTATAACCGTGGATATCGAGCACTTCACCGCAGAAGTAAAGCCCTTGTACCAGCTTTGACTGCATCGTTTTTGGATCAATCTCCTTCAGATGCACCCCGCCCCCGGTTACAAAAGCTTCTTCAATTGATAAGGTCCCGTTCACCGCCACTGGGAACTGCTTCATTCGTCTTGCCAGCTCGCGCCAAGGCTCTCGCGGAATATTATCGTAGGTAATATCACCGTTAATCTCGCATTGGCGGAGCAGAAGCTCCAGCAATCTTTCCTGCACATAGCCGCGCAATACGTTTTTGATTGCCTTCTTAGGCTCCAGCTTGGCAAGCTTTAGAGTCTCTTCATAAATCTCCGTCTCCGATTGACCGGGCAGCAGATCAATCGTGACCAGTACAGTTTTCTTGCCGCCTTCGATTTCAGAAGTCTTCTTGAGCTCCTTGACGACAAATTGGCTGCAGCGCAGCGCCGCAGGGCCGGATAAGCCAAAGTGGGTGAAGATCATATCTCCTTCATGGGAGACCAGCTTCTTATTCTTGGCATTCCAGACAGTCAGGGTAACATCGCGCAGCGATAATCCCTGGAGCTCCTTGCTCCGAATCCACGGCTCAGCCGAGGTGAGGGGCACCTCTGTCGGGTATAGATCCGTAATCGTATGCCCGGCTTTTTTCGCCCAGGGATAGCCGTCACCGGTAGATCCAGTATGCGGAACGGACTTGCCGCCCGTTGCAATAATAACGGACTTGGTATGGATGATCTCGTTAGAGGCAAGCCGGATGCCTGTAACAACACCGTCTTCGTAAAGGACTTCCTTCACCGGCATATTCGTGCGGATCTCGACGCCTTGCTCTTTTACCTTCCGAATCAATGCGTCTACAACCGTCTTCGCTTTATCCGATACCGGGAACATCCGCCCGCGGTCCTCTTCCTTCAAGGCAATGCCCATGCCTTCAAAAAAGGCGATGATCTCACGATTGCCGAATTGGTTCAAGGCGCTGAACAGAAAACGCCCGTTTCCGGGAATATTACGGATTAATTCATCCATTTCATTCGCATTGGTTACATTGCAGCGTCCTCCGCCGGAAATACCGAGCTTGCGGCCGAGCTTGTCTCCTTTATCCATGAGGAGGGTAGACGCGCCTGCTCCGCTGGCTGCGACAGCAGCCATAAGTCCTGACGGTCCGCCGCCGATAATAATAACATCAAACATTTTTGCACTGCCTTTCTAAACATCATTCTTGATGGTATTGTAACATTCTTTTTCATTAATATTGCAATATAATGATGACAAGTTAAACATAAAGGAGCGGAGCGCGCATGAAACGGACGGACTGGAGGTTTAGCGGGGCAAACGGGACGGACATTTACGCAAGAGAGTGGCTGTCTGACGATAAAGAGCCCAGGGGCGTTGTATGTATCGTACACGGAATGGGCGAACACGGGGAGCGTTATTCAGCGGTAGCGGAGAGACTGACGAGCGAAGGCTATGCGGTGCTTGCCCATGATCAGGAGGGGCATGGGCGTTCAGCGGGACAGAGGGGACATCTTTCTTCTATAGAAACAGCGGTTCATAATACGGGGCTGCTGCTTGAGCAGGCCAGAGACCGTCATCCGCAGCTGCCGTGCTTTTTGTACGGTCACAGCATGGGAGGGAATGTTGCTCTCAATTGTGCGCTGCGCCTTCAGCCGAACATCAACGGTCTGATTCTGAGCAGTCCTTGGCTGCGGCTTGCCAAAGGCCCCAATGCTGTGATGAAAGCAATGGCTCGGCTGTTGGTGGGAATTGTCCCGAAGCTGTCGCTGTCAACCGGGATCAGTCCGGATGATTTGTATCGTCCCGGTTATGAGCAGGCCATTTCGTTCTTGGGCGATCCGTTATGCCATAGCTCTATCACCATACGAACCTTTCATATCATGACCGATTCCGGCGAGTGGGCGATTGCTCATAGTGAAGAGCTGCCTGTTCCTGTATTGCTGGTGCATGGAACCGGGGATAAGGTTACTTCGTTTGAAGCAAGCCAAGAGGTGGCGGATCGTCTGGGGGACAGATGCAAATTTGTTACGTATGAAGGCGGTTATCATGAGCTGCATAATGATCTGTTTGCCGTACATTTATTAAATATTGTTACGAACTGGCTGGCAAGGCGATTGTAAAATAATGAGAGTTGTGATTTAATCGGACTATCAGGTGAATAGGTGAAGACAGGTTAATATTCTATAACATGACGTGTTTCGTTGGGGAGACTGATCGTCCGTGTTGAAAGAATTGCTATTACAATTCTTTATTACGCTAGTGCCTGCCTTTGCCTTTCAGTTATGGCATAATTCGAGCCGTTATTGGCGGAGAATTCCCGTTATTATCGGGTTATCCAGCTGTATTTCGATGGCATTGTGCATAATTTTTACGAAGGATTATTACGGCTGTGAACTGAATTTTCGGCTTATACCGCTGATTATTGGTTCCTTATATGGCAGATCCAGCTTTGTTCTAATATTAAGCGGATTGTACACAGCGCTTCGAATAGAATATCTCGACAGTATAGGGGAAACCGTTGTATTTGCTGCCTTTATACTTATATATGTTCCTGTCATGCTGCTTGTTGTTGGACCGTTCCAACGGGCGGACAGGCGCCGCAAAATCAGAATCGTCATGCAGCTCATCTCAGGCATGTGTATATTTGTAATTCTGTCCTTTACGGTTGCTTTCCTTACGACGGACATGCCGCTGACGGCAAGGTTTGTATTGCTCTCGCTCCTCACGCTGGCGATGTCGGTTTTGTCTGCATGGATTTCGGTTTACGCCATTGAGAGCTTTAAAGAAAATGCCCAGCTCCATTATGAAGTCAAGCGGGTATCTCTGAGCTATCAGCAGGAGGTAGAGAAGCTCCAGCAGTTTATCGATCAGACGAAGATTGCGGTTATTCTGGTGAATCAGTATGGCAAAATCACGCATCTGAACGATATGGGCTACCGTCTGCTCGCAGGCGGCCAATATGAGCCGGGTAATATTATCGGCCAATTCTTCTATGAATACTTTGGTGACGGCAAGCAAGAGATTAATGTAAGGCTGCTGCGAGAAGCACTCAGAGGCCAAAGTCCGGTACATGAGTTTCCACAGGTGGAGAACGGCCGAACCTTGCTCAAGACGGCCTTCTGCATTCGTAACCTGCAGACCGATACCGTAACTGGAGCTGTGCTGATCGCCCAGGATATAACGGAGCTGTCGTTGCTGCGCAGTGAGGTCGGCCGAATGGAACGTCTCAGCCTGATTGGCCAAATGGCGGCCAGCATTACTCATGAGATACGTAATCCAATGGCGGTAATCCGGGGCTTCGTACAGCTTATGCGGGAGCGGAGTCCGGATAATCAGCAGACTTACTTCGGAATTGTAATGGACGAGCTGGATCGGGCGAATACCATTATTAGCGATTTCCTGTCACTAGCCCAGAACCGGGCACTAACGATGGAGGAAGGCTCGCTGCATGATATTATCCGGGAAATGATTCCGCTGCTGCATGCCGATGCCAATCTGCGGGGCCAGACAATCGAGCTTGAGCTATGCGACTTTATTCCGTCCATTCAGCTTAACGAGAAAGAAATAAAGCAATTGCTCCTGAACCTGGCGCGTAACGGCATGGAAGCGATGAGCGGAAAAGGCTGCCTCTCGATCCATACCTCTTACCTGGCTGACAAGGAAGAAATTGTGCTTCGCATACAGGATCAAGGCGTCGGAATCTCAGAAGAACAGAAGCAGCGCATCTTTGACCCGTTCTTCTCGACCAAGACGCAAGGAACAGGGCTTGGTCTTCCGTTATGCGTCAGCATTGCGGAGCGCCATAACGGACGTATTGATGTCGAATCGGAGCAGGGGGTCGGAACGACCTTTATTGTCTCGTTTATGCGGCAGTCGGCGTGAGAAGGAACATAAAGCTTTTGCCTAACGTGCATACTATCGTTTGAAGATCAGTCATATACAGGAGGACTTCTACGATGGCAAAAAACAACAAAGGCAGCTCGAGGGAGCAAGCCGGGCAAGCAAGCAAAAATAAAGCCGGGGCAGCTGCTCCGGGCGAAGCAGGCTTCGATAAGAAGCTGGACGGGCCAAACCGCCCTTCAATTTAAAGGGCGGAAGCTATGAGCAAGGGCAAAGAGGACGATCCGTCACTTGATCCGTTCGAAATCTCTTTCCTCCCGGAATTCCGGGAGGGAAGAGGCCCGCATGGACCGTTTGTGAATGAGCATGGCGTTGTGATCGGGGATCATCATTATGACTCGCCTGATTCTCCGCTTAATCAGTGGAGCGCCGATACGGATCCGGCTGTCATGGCCGGTGACCAGTGGGTTCATCCTTATAAGGATATCGGGTTTCAAACCGCCGAGAATCGGGATTACTTCGAGCGGGGAATTCCGCCCCAGGCGGGGATTTTTATGCATATGGATAAAAATAGCGCTTACCGGGCTGGAGATCCTGTTCCAGACTCGGAGGAAGCGTCGCAAAAGCAACCGGAGTGAGCAGGCTCCGGTTGCTTTATTTTCATAACGGGCGGTATAATAGTAACTAAATTTAGGTTATTACAAAGGAGTGTGTTTCAAATGTCGATGTCATTTGAGAGATATATGCTGGATATGGTTCAACCTATGCGTGACGACTTGACCCGAATCGGGATCAAAGAGCTTCGTACTGCTGAAGAAGTGGCGGATACGCTGCCGGATGCCAAAGGAACAACTCTTGTTGTTGTTAACTCGGTTTGCGGCTGTGCGGCTGGTCAATGCCGTCCAGGCGTTGCAGAAGCGCTGCAGCATGATATTACACCGGATCACCTGTATACGGTATTTGCCGGTCAAGATAAAGAAGCAACGGCGCAAGCGCGCGAGTATTTCGCACCGTACCCGCCTTCTTCCCCGTCGATTGCACTGATGAAGGACGGCGAGCTTGTTCATTTCATCGAACGTCATCAAATCGAGAATCGTTCTGCAGCAGAAATTGCGGCTGATCTGACTGACGCATTTGACCGTTACTGCCGTTAATCGGCAGGTGGAGCAGGGGGAGACAAGTGCTATGAGTTTACAACAGGAAATAATCGAGCGCTTCGGCGTCCAGCCGGAGATTGATCCTGCCGCGGAAATCCGGAAGCGCGTTGACTTCTTGAAGGAATATGTACAGAAGTCGGGCACAACGGGTCTCTTGATCGCAATTAGCGGCGGTATCGACAGCGCGGTTACAACTGGTTTATGCAAGATGGCAACGGATGAATTGTCTGCTGAGACCGGCCGGGAATATATGACGCTTGGCGTGTTTCAGCCTTATGGGGAGCAAGCTGATATTCAGGACAGTTATGCTACAGCGGAAGCATTCCAGCTGAAGCATAAGGTGGAGACGAATATCGGCGAAGCGGTGGATGAGATAGCGCTGGAGACCGAGCATGCTCTCAAGGCAATCGGAATTTCGCGTCACTTGAGCCGCGGCGGCAAAGGAAATGTGAAGGCAAGAACGCGGATGGTTGTCCAATACGCGCTTGCTTTTGATCTAAATTTGCTTGTTGTTGGTACGGACCATGCGTCCGAGGCGATCACCGGCTTCTTCACGAAATGGGGAGACGGCGCGGTAGATATTACCCCGCTCAGCTCGTTGAACAAGCGTCAGGTACGCCAGCTTGCAAGCGTGCTTGGCGTTCCGCAGAGTATCCTCGACAAAGCGCCAACTGCCGGCCTTTGGGAAGGACAGACCGACGAGTCGGAGCTTGGTATCCTCTATGATGAGAACAGCGCATATCTCGAAGGCAAAGAGATCGGTGCGGAAGCGAAAGCAAAGCTCGAAAAGCAATATTTGCGTACTGAGCATAAGCGTTCCCCGATTCCGGGCATCTGAGCCAGGCCATGATTGCAGGGATCGGGCATGACGTGACCGACATGGACCGGGTTGCCGCATTGCTTGCAGGCAAAGCGGGAGAACGGTTTCTGGAGCGGATATTGACGAGTCGGGAGCGGGAGCTTGCCGGGGGTTATGAGGGCAAGCGTCTGACGCAATTTACGGCAGGGAGATTTGCGGCGAAGGAAGCTGTGGTGAAGGCTTTAGGCTGCGGGATTGGAGCCAAGGTCGGTTTCGCCGATATTGATATTTTGCGGGGACCTGAGGGCAAGCCGGAATGTTATTTGTCCGCGGCGGCCTGGGAGCAGCTTGAGCTTATTCCGGAGAGTTACCGCATTCATATTACGATTACACATGATCGCGCAATTGCATCAGCTGTAGCGATTGTGGAACAGGTACAATAGAGAAAAGGCTGATCGTTAAGCGGCTGCTGGAGCTGCTTATCGAATCAGCCTTTTTTTTGTCCTCATAATGTTTTGGAACGGGCTACTGCTTGCCTGCAAGCCAAGCGGCAAGGCTGGCAATCTGCTCATCCGTCAGACGTTTCTGCGGAGGCATGGATTTCCCGCCATGCTTGATTTGCTCAACAATTTCAGGTTCAGTCATACGTGCGCCTACATGCTGAAGATTGGTTTGCGCTCCCATGCGGCCCTGCAGATCGGAGCCATGGCAGCTGACACAGTTGGCCTTGTAGACAGCGCCTGTCTTCTCCGGTGCATCCATGTGACTGGTTGAGACAGAGGTTCCGGTGCTGCCGTTATTCCCGCAGGCTGTAAGCAGAACAGTAACAAGGGCTGCGATTGTCGAAAATTTAACAAACATTTACAGATCCTTCTTTCTTTTCTTCTAGATTAAAATAAATATAAAGAGATGATAGAACTTCCATATGATTTTATCGCTATAGAATATATAATAAAGTAAATAATTTGCGAAAACCAGATAACAGAGGTAGTCATGGACACGAATGAACGAATTTTACAACGGCAAATTGACCAGTTGGAGCTAGAGGTCATTATGGCTGCCTATTCAGAAAAAGATGCCGGATGGACCGATAGCAGGGATGGTATCGATTTCTACCGGTTTGTATATGTAACAGAGGGAACCGCTACTGTTGTTATGAGCGGCAAATCGTATATCATAGAGCCAAAGAGGCTTTATTTCCTTCGTCCCAAGACGACAGGAGCTTATGAGATTATTATACATCAGAAGTCTAAAGTGTATTGGTGTCATTTCCGTGCGGACACAACCGACTTCAAGTTTATCCGTATTCTGAAGCTGCCGGTTTCTGCTTCTATTCCGATTCAAGATGAGCAATATGTGATTCATATTATTAAGCGGATGATTGATGCGCGGGTAAAGGAATCGATTACAAGCAATCTGAGATTGAAAGCGGCCTTGTTGGAACTTTTCTCTTTTTATATCGATAATAGTGAGTTAAGGTTATCGAAGGACCCCTATTACGAGGCGCTGGAAGGCGGCGAGAAATGGAAGGATGTTATCGAATATATCGAGCGCAACTTGCATCAGAATATTTTGATCGAAGATTTGGCTAAGGTCGCTTATCTCCATCCGAATTATCTGATTACATCCTTCAAGACCATTATGGGCTGCTCGCCTATTCAATATGTAACGGAGAGGCGTCTCGAGATGGCCAAGAAGCTGCTGCATGAGACGGATCTGCCCATCTCGGAGATTGCCGGCAAGGTCGGAATGTTGAATCATTACCTGCCAAGGCAGCTTAAGCGTCAGACGGGAATTACACCTAAGCAGTATCGCAAATTCATGCAGGTGGATCTTCCCAAGCTTGAAAAAGCAGGTATTTCAGATAAAGAGGTGAACAATTAATGGAAGCCATTAACAATGAGGCGGCCAAAGCCTATTTCAGCCGCGAGCTGCTCACCTGGTACAGAAGAATAAAGCGGGATCTGCCCTGGCGGATGAATCAGGACCCGTACCGTGTGTGGGTGTCGGAAATTATGCTGCAGCAGACACGGGTAGACACGGTTATTCCTTACTATGAGCGGTTCATGAGCAAGTTCCCTACCGTGCGTGCGCTTGCCGAAGCACCGGAGCCGGAGGTGCTGAAATGCTGGGAAGGACTTGGCTATTATTCGCGTGCCCGGAATTTGCAGGCAGGAGCGCGTGAGGTAGTTGAGCGGTATGGCGGCGTGGTGCCGGATGACAAAACAGCAGTCGCGGGGTTGAAAGGTGTAGGTCCTTATACGACCGGGGCGATTATGAGCATCGCCTTTAACCGTCCGGAGCCTGCGGTTGACGGCAACGTAATGCGGGTGCTGTCCAGATACTTCTGTCTGGAGGAAGATATTGCGAAGCCGGCTACACGTATTGGGATAGAAAAGCTTGCAACCTCGCTGATTCCGGAGGGAGCTGCGGGAGATTTCAACCAGGCGCTAATGGAGCTTGGGGCGCTGGTCTGTACGCCAAAGGCGCCTAGCTGTCTGCCTTGCCCGGTAATGGAGCATTGCGCTGCAAGATTGGCCGGCCGTGAGACCGAGCTGCCGATCAAGACCAAGGCGAAGCCGCCGCGTCCAGAGAAGCGGGCAGCGGTCATTATTGCCGGTACCGGCATATATGAGGGAAAAATTCTGGTCCGGCAGCGCCCGGAGACCGGATTGCTCGCCCAGATGTGGGAGCTGCCTCATCTGCTCGTGCCAAAGGAGCAAGAGTCCATTATGGAAGCGGCTGGTGAAGAGGATGGCGTTGGCGCGGCGGCAGCCGGAGAATGGTTAACGCGGTCGATGGAATCAGAGACAGGTCTGTTGATTCGTCCTCGCCGCTGGTTGATGGATGCGGATCATATTTTTAGCCATATTCATTGGAAAATGCGGATTTACCTGGCTGATCTGGGCGCTCATGCAGAGCTGGCAGATACGGCTGGCGCAAGCCTGGCTGCGGAGACTGCCGCTGCTTATGAAGCGGGGGACAAGCAGGGCGAATACCGCTGGATTGGTCCGGTGGATATGGAGACTTTAGCTTTTCCGAATCTATTCTTGCGCATATTGCGGGATTATTGGACCTAAAGGGGGGCTTATGAGATGAGTAAAATGCTGGATTTGCTGCTTGAGCATAAGATTGTCGCGATTCTGAGGGGCATTGAGGACAACCAAGCGGATGCGGCTGGACAAGCTCTGATTGACGGCGGAATTCGCCTGATGGAGATTACGATGAATACGCCTGGCGCAGCTGTGATGATCGAGCGCTGGCGCAGCCGGTTCGACGGTCAGGCCGCAGTTGGCGCAGGCACCGTGCTTGATGTGGAGATGGCAAAGACCGCTGTTGCTGCAGGAGCACAATTCCTTATCTCGCCGAATTTGGATGAAGAGGTTATCCGTTACGGACTTGAGAAGGGCGTATCGGTATGGCCGGGCGTTATGACGCCGACGGAAATCGTGAAAGCCTGGAAGGCCGGTGCCGAAGCGGTAAAGCTGTTCCCGATGGGGACACTTGGCACCAAATACTTAACGGAAATCCGCGGACCGTTGGATTCCATTCCGATTATGGCAACCGGCGGCGTAGATCTGCATAATATAGCCGATTATTTTGCCGCAGGCGCCAATGCGGTCGGAATGGGCGGCAAGCTGTTGAACCTGGAATGGGTTCGTGAAGGCAAGTATGATCTGATTACAGAGCGTGCCCGTCAATTCGTGGATGCGGTCCGGGCTTTGTAGAGCTATTGTTGTGCGATATGCCGGTCCAGCCACAGCTTGGACTGCTCCAGCATCTTAAGCGTAATCTGATGATTCACTCCGCTGTATTCGATCATGTGGAGCTGCTCGGATGACACATGAGATCTGCTCGTCATGAAGTACCGCTGGCTGTCGATCGGAACGGTTGTATCTTCTTTGCCGTGCAGCAGCAAGAGTGCCCTCTGATCCTCAAACGTTAGTTGTGCAAAAGGATCATGGGCTTCAAGCGCCGTTCTCTCCTCTGGGGAAAGCGGCGTTTTGCCCATGTATTCCAGGTATTTCTCCTCGAACCGAAGCCATGCACAAGAGCCGTTAATGACAACCGCCGCTTGCAGCGACGCATGTTTGGCTAAGGAGCCTGCCGCAATAAAGCCGCCGGCCGAATGCCCGATAATGCCGATGCGTCCACCCGATGCTGAAGCAGAGAGCTCGTCTACGATTACTCGTGCTTCTTTGACCCCTTGCAGCACAATCTCCAGGAATTGTGTCTCCAGTACTTCCGGATTCGCATAATCCAGCTTCCCGCGCTGTCCGTGCTGCGGAAGCTCGGGAACAACAACCTTATATCCCCAGCCTACGATTAAGGAAGCGAAGAACTGGTAGCTTTCCATCGAAGAACCCCAGCCATGATATAACAGAACAGTGCCAATCGGCTGCCCGGCAGGCTCGAGTTGCAGGCAAGGCACATCAGCGATACTTGTTTGATATGGATTCATAATTCCCCTCCGATAAATAACATCACCTATTTAGACTATCATCATTTCCTGCGAAAAGCTTCCTAAACTTCGACAGCCCTAATAAAACAAAGAGCCTGCGGCACGGGGGCCGCAGGCTGCAAGAGAGAAATATAATAAAGGGGGGTCATGTCCTTTATTATAGAGCGTGTAAATGAAAGGAATCTGAGTGCAATGTTACAGGCAGATTACAATGTAGTGACTCTATGAGCATCTTCTCAGATATGGGGTGTGGGAAAATAGAGTTCTTTAATACTTTTTTATTTACGGGAAGTTCCTTCTAGGTGAAGAATGAGAAGAAGCTGTAGAAAAAAACAAGAATATCTATATATAATGGGAGTCGCTTTAACCGCGACTTTTTATTTTTGTGTAGATGTTCTTGTTTTTCGTCTTTCTATACAGTCTCGTGATCCCCGGATTGCACGATTTATTAAGCTAAAGGGAGGTTAGTTACAATAATGATAATGATGAATTGTGGCGCTTAGGCGATTTAGAATGGAACATTCGATACGTAAAGTTAACCAAACTCATTATTGAATTGAAAGGACATATGTCCGCTTATCAGTTATTTGTTACAATACATACATGAGGTGGAATACAGTCCTCGGCAAGCTAAGTTAGCTTTGAAAGCCGCCAATGTGTCAAAATTTTTCACGTAATAGGAGGAAGAAGCGCAGATGAGCCATCCTTACCGACCCTTGCATGCTCCCCAATTGCAGCCGCAGTTGCATATCCTCTCGCACAACTTCCGGGAGTTTGCGCCGAGCCGTCGCCTGGCGTCGCATGTAGCTGCCTATTGGACGGTGGATTTCCTGCCGATACCGGGAAATCCGGGACATCGAGTCATCCCTGATGGCTGCGTCGATAT
>Ga0065721_10048683_pt1 | contig 158979 bp, 156 predicted proteins | sample Mesricmetagenome_FD_59108 | JGI IMG/M metagenome (GOLD analysis project Ga0065721, IMG submission 59108) | Mesophilic microbial community from rice straw/compost enrichment Sample: eDNA_1 v2 (version 2) | ecosystem: Engineered > Solid waste > Grass > Composting > Bioreactor | place: USA...
TCCGTCATTCCTAGGTTCAAATCCTAGTACCCCAGCCATTTGCGAGCCATTAGCTCAGTTGGTAGAGCATCTGACTTTTAATCAGAGGGTCGAAGGTTCGAGTCCTTCATGGCTCACCAGTTTTTACAATCAAGAGTCGAGTAGCACGATAGAAATATCGATGCGCTTTTCTGTTTTATCTTGCGGGTGTGGCGGAATGGCAGACGCACCAGATTTAGGTTCTGGCGGGAGACCGTGGGGGTTCAAGTCCCTTCACCCGCACCTTATAAGAAAAAGGATTTGCAGCCAGAGCAAACCTTTGTTCATGTACATGCGGACGTAGCTCAATTGGTAGAGCGTCGCCTTGCCAAGGCGAAGGTCGCGGGTTCGAGACCCGTCGTCCGCTCCATAGATGTTCTCGGGTCTCTCACCCGTTCCGGGTTTACCCTTGAAGAGCATCAAAGAAGAGTGTCACGGGTACTTCAGATCTGGCTTGTCGGGTAGCAAATCGGCGAAGTGGTGCCAGTAGAAGCGAGACCCGTCGTCCGCTCCATCATTATTCAACCGTTTCAGGTTGACTCTTACAATTAAGTGCCCTTAGCTCAGCTGGATAGAGCGTTTGACTACGAATCAAAAGGTCGGGAGTTCGAATCTCTCAGGGCACGCCATTACTTCATATGAAACCGTAGAGTAGGAACAATTCCTACTCTTTTTTGCATAATCTCGGCTGCATTCTTACAAATTTTAAGTAAGTTTTCCTTGTATCTCCCAATTCCATCTATTACTTTAGAATTACACTGTATTTTCAACATCAACAATACAGGTGATACAAGGGAAAACAGGTGACAACGAGAGTTTGTTACATGCGTGATGGAAGAATAAGATGGAACAGGAGATGTATCAACGTGAACCCAATTAAATTGGACCAAATGCATCCTGCAATTGCTAAACTGATCGATAATATAGAAAAAGTTTTGATTGGAAAACGTTCGGTAATCGAGATGATGGTCGCAGCGATTTTGGCGAATGGGCATGTTCTTTTGGAGGACGTGCCAGGTGTCGGAAAGACGATGCTCGTACGCGCTCTGGCCAAATCGATCGGGGGCGAGTTCAAGCGTATCCAATTCACGCCCGATTTGCTGCCGACCGACGTGACTGGGGTAGCTATCTTCAACCAGCAAACGATGGAGTTTGAATTTCGGCAAGGACCGTTGTTTGCAAACGTGATTTTGGCGGATGAAATCAACCGGACATCGCCAAAGACACAGTCCGCTCTTTTGGAAGCGATGGAAGAGCGCTCAGTCACCGTAGACGGCACAACGTACCGGTTGGCCAACCCGTTTTTTGTGATGGCGACGCAAAACCCGCTGGAATACGAAGGAACGTTTCCACTGCCGGAAGCACAGTTGGACCGTTTTCTGATGCAATTACGCTTGGGATATCCGACTGTAGATGAAGAAATGCGGATGTTGTCGAGATTCTCAGATGTGAATCCGCTCACAGAGCTTGAGCCTGTCTTGTCGGCAGCAGACTTGACGCAGCTCCAGAAAGAAGTTGCTGCGATCAAGGTGTCGGAAGGGGTAAAAGAATACATTGTGCGGCTTTGCCACCGTACACGTGAACACCACCATATTTACCTTGGTGTAAGTCCACGCGGGTCACTTGCCTTGTATAAAGCGGTGCAGGCACTTGCATTTGTACGCGGCAGAGATTACGTTATCCCGGATGATGTCAAAGAACTGGTGCCGTTAGTATTCGCCCATCGGATGATCGTGAAGCCGGAAGCACGTCTGGAAGGAGCAACCGTTGATCGGGTACTGACCGTGATCTTGACCGAAACCCGAGTGCCGGTGAGCTGAGGCGGTGACTGCGAATGAGACAGCAAAGATGGGGTAAGCTCAAAGCGGTCCTGCTTGTGGTGATCACCTATGTTTTCGCCAAATTTCAGGGCGGTTTTTCCAGCTGGTTTCTTTTTTACAGCAGTCTGGTGTTTCTGGTATATGAGGCTCTGGCGTATTTTCTCATGTTCTCTACGCTGGAGGTAGAACGCCACATCGATCGCAACCGTTTGCAGGACGGCGAGGACGTCGTTGTGACGGTTCGTCTGCGCCGGAGAATCCGGTTTCCGCTCGGGTGGCATATGGTTGTGGAGCCGTTGCCGGAGCGTCTCGCAGGCGTGTATGAGCCGCACAGACAGCTGATTTTTCCTTGGTTTAAAAAAGAGATGGAGTTTCGCTACGTCATTCCCAGTCTGCCACGCGGTTTTTACACGCTGGATCAGTGTGTTGTCAGCGGAGGAGATTTTTTCGGATTTTGCGAAAGGCGGAAAGTGTTTTCATTCCCCCAGGAGTTTCTCGTCTATCCACGCTATAAGGAATTGACGCATTGGGCTTTGGGCGATGGCAGCTTCAGCGGGAATGTCCACGTGTCACACAAGCGCTCCGACGACGTCGCTGCGGTAAGGGGCGTACGCGATTATCAGCGCGGTGACCGTCTGAGCCAGATTCATTGGCGTGCATCTGCCAGAGGGACTGGCTTAAAAACAAAGGAATTTGAGCATCAGGCGATGAATCAGGCTGTCTTTTTCCTTGATGTAGAAAAGGAAAGCTACGAGGGCCAGCCAGCCCAGCTTTTCGAAACGGCGGTAAAGCTAAGTGCAAGCCTGATCGCGTATGCCAACCGGAACCAGTATCACTACGGGCTGGTGTACAGGCAAAAGGAACGCATCTCGATTGCTCCGGCGCTGTCCCATGCCCACTTCCTGCGTGTGTTTGATCAGTTGGCGCGAGTCATGCCGCAAGGAAGCGAGTCGTTCGCACGGGTTGTAGGGCGAGAAGCGCTGGAACAGCAACAAGGTGTAACGCTGATTATCGTCACACCGCGAGTAGACAAAGACCTGGTCAATCGACTGATTGCGTTGTCGCAAAAAGGAAGAAGAGTGCAATTGTTCTACGTACATGCCGAAGCCACCATTTCCCAGGAGCGCAGACGAATGCTGCAACTGCTCGGCGGAAGCAAAGTATCGTGTACGTCTATCCACGTCGATGAACAAGAGTGGAAGCGGATAGGAGGTGCTTAGACTCATGAGCGTGTGGAAACGTCCAACGGTATGGCAATGGGTCTCGGCCCTTTTTCTGTTCCTGATGCTAAGAGAGTGGCTATTGCCTTTGCAGGAGCTGACAGATACAGGCATCCTTTGGCCTTTTTATGCGATCGTGGCCGGAGTGCTGATTATCGACGTAGCCATACCGTATCGCTGGATTACAATACCGATCAAAATGCTGGGCCTGCTGTGGCTTTTGCATGCTTCTTTGTTCGACACACCGCTGTTTGCGACGGATTGGCTGGCGGAGTTGTACGGGCAGATAGTTCATGACCTCCCGTTGGCTTTCCAGCAGGATTGGGCAGCGATGTCCATCCTGTCGCGAAATGCCTTGTTTGACCTGATGCTGATCGTTTTGATCACGATGCTGACGTACTTGGTACTGGAGCAGCGGCAAGGCTTATGGTTCGTCTTTTTGACAGAGCTGTATTTGGCTGTCCTTGATACGTTCTTGCCGTATGATGCGAGCGAGGGGATTGTGCGGACGCTCATTTTCGGGTTCTTGCTCCTGGCTGTCAGTCATTTGATGAAGATGACCAACATGGCTACCGTGGCAGAAAAAAGGAGCCGGCTTCTCTTCGGTTCTCTGATGGCTTCTCTCCTGATCATTCTCGTGAGCGTAGGCATCGGCTATGCCGCTCCGAAGAAAGCAGCGAGCTGGCCTGATCCGATTGCTTTTCTGATGGGCAACGGGAACGAGACGCCGACAGCGGTCATGAAAAAAGTTGGTTACGACAACAACGACGAGCGGTTGGGCGGACCTTTTCTGCAAGACAATACGCTGGTGTTCATTGCGACAACGAACGAGCGCAGCTATTGGCGCGGCGACTCCAAAGACCTGTATACAGGTGTAGGCTGGGAGAAAGGGGAACGCGATTACACGGCGATTCTCGACCCGCAAAACTACGAGTGGAAAAATGAACTGTTCCACGGGTTCGAAATGAAAAAGGTAGAAGCAACGCTGGAATTTAAAGGACCGCAGCAGTTTGCCACTGTCTTTTATCCGGGGCAATTGAACAAGGTGAGCAATTACGCTCCGCCGAATGCTACTGCCGTGTATGATCAGTTGAACCAACAGCTAGAGGTGCGGGCAGGCAAAATCAACCTGATCCAGCCCAGATCGCAAAATGGCAAAACGGAATACGCTCCTAACACATTGCTGCTCAAGCTCAACCAGTACAAGGTGAATGCAGAGGTTCCGGTTGTCAGCGAAAAGGCAGTGACCGAAGCGGGAACCGACTATCCGGAAGAGATCAAAGAGCGGTATTTGCAGCTTCCGGCAACTTTGCCGCCGCGTGTAAAAGAGCTGGCGAAGTCGATTACGCAAAATGCCAAGACCCCGTACGAAAAAGTCCGGGCGATCGAGAATTACTTGCGTTCGAGTGGAAAATATAAGTATGAAACGAAAGATGTGCCTGTAGCTGCGGAGGGTCAAGATTTTGTCGACCATTTTCTCTTTGACAGCATGAGAGGGTACTGCGATCATTTCTCCACCTCCATGGCGGTTATGTTGCGCTCTCTGGACATCCCGACGCGCTGGGTAAAAGGCTTCGCTCCGGGGGAGAGAGTAGGCAGCGACGATCAAAACCGCGACATCATGGAAATTCGCAACAAAGATGCCCACTCGTGGGTAGAGGTGTACTTCCCGGGTCACGGGTGGATTCCTTTTGAAGCGACCAGCACCTTTATCTCGCCAGTGCGATTCAACTACGATTTGCAAACCTCCCAACCGCAATTGCCGATCCCTGTGCCGGATCTGGGCAACCAGACTTCGCCAGACAGAGGAGACGGGCGCTTCAATGAGCTGGAAGAGGGAGATGCCGTCCCTGGGAAAAGCTTTTCGATTCCGTGGCAAGTCAATGCGGGGCTGGTGGTTGTGGCAGCCGTTGCGGGTTTCATGGCTTGGAAGAGGAGAAAAGACATTCAACTATGGTGGCTCCGAAGACAGATTGATCAACATAAAGGAAACAAGTACCAGGATCGTTTCAACTGGTTGCTTCGCGTGATGGAAAGTGTCTACTCACGCCGGCAATCGGGTGAGACTCTCCGGGAGTATGTAGGCAGAATCACGATTCCAGCCGACAAGCGGCAAGACTTGCGTTACTTGACGGAAATGTACGAGCGAACCGTTTACGGCTACAAGGAATTGGAACAAAAGGCACGTTCCGTGGCAGAGCAGCTGATCGAGAGATTGATCCGTCAACTGAAGCCTTGAACAAAGCCGTCCCATCTGCTAGAATGACGATCAATGAGTCTCGTATAATGATCAGGAATACGGCCTGAAAGTTTCTACCGCTGAACCGTAAATTCGGCGACTACGAGGAGAGCACTTCGGATTTCTGTACATGCAACCACACATGTGTACACAAGCTGGGACGCTGCCTCCGTATGAAAGATCGGAGTCACCGTCCCGGTTTTTTTGCAAATATGCGACAATTCGGCTTGTAGACGAGTGGGCATGATGCAGAACCGGGGGAAGCGGAAACTGTTTGACCATGCATCAAGCGAGGAGGTCGGCAAAATTGCAGCCGACACTCACGTCCTGTGCGTAACAGGAGAAGGGGGATATGATGGACAAGTCATTGGAAATGGTCGTCGTACTCGATTTCGGAGGCCAGTACAATCAATTGATCGCGCGACGCGTTCGCGATCTCGGTGTCTACAGCGAGCTGATGCCGTTCAATACGCCTGTAGAAAAAATCAAGGCAATGCAACCAAAAGGGATTATTTTCTCCGGCGGACCTGCGAGCGTGTACGAAGAGGGAGCGCCTAAAGTAGATCCGGCGATTTTTGATCTGGGCTTGCCAATCCTGGGTATTTGCTACGGCATGCAGCTGATGAGCCACATGCTGGAAGGAAAAGTAGAGCGAGCTGGCAAACGCGAGTACGGAAAAGCGGAGCTGCGTTTGCAAAATGCCCACAGCCTGTACGAAAAATGGGATGCGAATGAAATCGTCTGGATGAGCCACACCGATAAAGTAGTAGAGCTTCCGACTGGTTTTAGCGTAGATGCTGTGAGCGACAGCTGCCCGGTAGCGGCGATCAGCAACCCTGAGCGCAAGCTGTACGGCGTGCAATTCCACCCAGAAGTTCGTCACACCGTAAAAGGAAGCGAGTTCATCGGCAACTTCCTGTTTAACGTGTGCGGTTGCGAGCCTACCTGGAGCATGACGACTTTCATCGAGGACGAGCTGGTTCGCATTCGTGAAACCGTAGGCAACAAGCAAGTTCTGTGTGCCTTGAGCGGCGGCGTTGACTCTTCCGTCGTAGCAGCGTTGATCCACAGAGCGATTGGCGATCAATTGACTTGCATGTTCGTAGACCACGGCCTTCTGCGCAAAGGGGAAGCCGAAAGCGTCATGGAGACATTCGGTGAGAAATTCTCCATGAAAGTGATCAAGATTGACGCTCGCGAGCGTTTCCTGAGCAAGCTGAAAGGCGTTTCCGACCCTGAGCAAAAGCGCAAAATCATCGGCAACGAGTTCATTTACGTATTCGATGAAGAAGCAGGCAAACTGACAGACATGGACTTCCTGGCGCAAGGTACACTGTACACGGACATCGTGGAAAGCGGAACGGCGACAGCGCAAACGATCAAGTCCCACCACAACGTGGGCGGCTTGCCGGAAGACATGAAGTTCGAACTGATCGAGCCTTTGAAAACATTGTTCAAGGACGAGGTTCGCAAATTGGGTACAGAGCTTGGCTTGCCGGATGAAATCGTTTGGCGTCAACCGTTCCCAGGTCCGGGACTCGGCATTCGCGTTTTGGGCGAAGTGACAGAGGAAAAACTGGAGATCGTTCGTGAATCCGACGCGATTCTTCGCGAAGAGATTGCCAAAGCAGGTTTGGATCGGGACATTTGGCAATACTTCACAGCTCTGCCGAACATGACGACAGTGGGCGTAATGGGCGATGTACGCACCTATTCCTACACAGTAGGCATTCGTGCCGTTACTTCCATCGACGGCATGACAGCTGACTGGGCACGCATTCCGTGGGATGTTCTGGAGAAAATCTCCACGCGGATCGTCAATGAAGTCGACAACGTAAACCGCATCGTGTACGATGTCACTTCCAAACCACCAGCAACGATTGAGTGGGAATAAAATAAATCCGGATGTTCACCTTATTTCAAAAATGAACGTTCGTATTTTCGTTGACATTCGATATGTCACCTGATACACTTCTCAATGTGAACAGGTAATATAGGAAGGTTCGTATATTCTTGAGAATATGGCTCAAGAGTTTCTACGGGGTCGCCATTAACGACCTGGCTACGAACAAAATGTCGACGGGATGCGAGTTTGTTATTATTTTTGAAATTGTTCCCGGAGTGTTTTGTGAAGAGGCCAGGCGCATACTAATAGCGTCCGGGCCTTTTTTCATTGCCACTACCATAAGCATGGGGGGACTTACGGTGCGGAAGTACTTTGAGTTTGACAAACTGGGCACCAATTACCGCCGCGAAACAATCGCGGGCATCACTACTTTTTTGGCCATGGCGTATATTCTGGCTGTCAATCCGTTCATTCTCAGCGGTGCAGACTTGCCGCCGGATCTGAAAGCAAACTACCCTGAGTTCGGCGCTGTATTCACGGCGACAGCTCTGGCAGCAGCGATCGGAACGCTGCTCATGGGGATTCTTGGACGTTTGCCGATCGGGCAAGCACCAGGGATGGGACTGAATGCGTTCTTTACTTACACCGTCGTGTTGACGATGCACATTCCTTGGCAGCAAGCATTGGCTGGGGTATTTGTCTCTTGTACGATCTTTTTGATTCTGTCCTTGACTGGCGTTCGGGAAGCGATCATCAAAGCGATTCCAAAAGGGTTGAAATATGCGGTTTCTGCGGGGATTGGGCTGTTTATCGCATTTATCGGTTTGAAAAACGCAGGCATTGTGGTTGCAAATGACGCGACGTTTGTCGCTTTGGGTCATCTGACCTTTTACCATGAAGGAATGAAGCCAGAAGACGTATTGGCTGCAAAAAATGCCTTGCTGGCAATCTTCGGTCTGATTGTTACGGTCGTTCTGCTTTCGCGAAAAGTGAACTCCGGTATTTTCATCGGGATGGTGGTCACAGCTGTAGTCGGGATGATCTTCGGTCTGGTCAGCCTGCCAGAGCAGGTTGTATCTGCACCGCCGAGCCTGGCGCCGACATTCGGTGCGGCGTTCCAATACCTCGGTGATCCATCTGCTTTGTTTACAGTGAACATGCTGATCGTTGTACTTACGTTCTTGTTCGTTGACTTCTTCGATGCAACAGGTACTTTGCTCGGCGTAGCCAGCCAAGCTGGATTGTTGAAAGAAGACGGAAACTTGCCGCGTCCTGGCAAAGCGCTCGCTTCTGATGCGATTGCCGGTATGGCGGGTGCGGTACTCGGTACTTCGACGACTACTGCTTATGTCGAGTCCACGGCAGGGGTAGCAGCAGGCGGCCGTTCCGGTTTTACTGCTATCGTTACAGGCGTGCTGTTCTTGCTGGCTCTGTTCTTCTCGCCGCTGCTCGCGATTGTGACCCCGGCTGTTACCGCCCCGGCGCTGATTATCGTCGGTGTGCTGATGGCTTCGCATATCGCCCATGTGGCTTGGAACGATCTGGACGAAGCGTTCCCGGCGTTCCTGACGATCTTGTTGATGCCGCTCACTTACAGTATCGCAACAGGGATTGCGACTGGCTTCATCGTTTATCCAGTGATGAAGTTGCTGAAAGGCAAAGGGCGTGAAGTGCATCCGGCGATGTATGTTCTGTTCTTCGTGTTCCTGGCCTACTTCATCTGGTTGCGCGAATAGGATATTTTGGAAAATGGCTTCTCGTCTACTGGACGGGGAGCTTTTTTTGCGCTATGATAGGAAAAATCTTTTGATGTGGAGGGACCTCTGTCATGTTTAGCCAAATATCGTTCCTTCAACAGCATCACCACGGCTAGAGCGTTTGTATCTTCGGAAATGTTTCCGCAGGTGCAAGCGCTTCTTGTGCTTTGTGCCTGCGGTGGTGATTTTTTTGTAGCCATGCGGGCATGAAGTTGCCTCGCATGGCTATTTTTGTTGGTTCGAAAACAGAAAGGATGAGGGACATGGAAAACAGCGTTTTGAAAAGCGTGAAAGGAACAAAAGACTTTTTGCCAAAAGAGCAGGCGCAGCGCAACTGGATACGGCGCACGCTGGAGGCGGTGTTCGAGGCGTACGGCTGCAAGCCGCTGGAGACTCCGACATTGCAATACTATGAGCTGCTCGCATCCAAATACGGCGGCGGGGACGAGATTTTGAAAGAAGTTTATCGGCTGAGTGACCAAGGGGAGCGGGAACTCGCCTTGCGCTACGATTTGACGGTTCCTTTGGCAAAAGTCGTCGGGATGAACCCGGAGATGAGATTGCCCTTCAAGCGCTATGAGATCGGCAAAGTGTTTCGCGACGGTCCGGTGAAGACTGGACGGCTGCGGGAGTTTATCCAGTGCGACGTCGATATCGTCGGTACGTCCTCGATGCTTGCCGAGGCAGAGTTGATCAGCATGGCGTTTGCGGCATTCGCCAAGCTTGGGTTGGACGTGTACATCGAGGTAAACAATCGCAAGCTGTTGTCGGGCGTGTTGCAGGAGCTGGGGGTACCGGCAGAAAGGGCGGGAGATGTGATGCTGTCGCTCGACAAGCTGGAGAAAATCGGCGTGGAAGGGGTACGCGACGATTTGCGGGAGCGCCAGGTGGAGGAGCCGCTTGTTGCAGCGATCACAGCTTTTTTGCAAAAGGGGGCGCTGACTTTGGACGCTTTGGCGAAGCAGTTTTCCTCTGATACTTTCCGGCAGGGCGTACAGGAGCTGCAAGAGCTGTTTGACTACTTGCAAGGAGCAGGCGTCTCTGGCGAGGTGCGCTTTTCGCCGTTTTTGGCCCGCGGCTTGGGGATTTACACGGGCACAGTTTACGAGATTTTTTTGCAGGATCGAAGCATTGCCTCAAGCATCGGCAGTGGCGGCAGGTTCGATGAGATTATTGGGCGGTTTTTAGGCGATGGGCGAACATATCCGGCAGTGGGCATCTCGTTTGGGCTTGATGTGATTCTGGCGGCGCTCTCCATGCGGGAGGCAAGCGAGCGGGCAGCCGCTGACGTTTTGGTCATCCCGCTCGGCACCGAGACGCTTGGCCTTGGGCTGGCGAATCGCCTGCGTGCGAGCGGTCTCCGGGTCGAGCTGGAGCTTGCGGGCAGGAAGCTGAAGAAAGCGCTGGACTACGCAAACAAGGAAGGGATAGCCTACGCGCTGATTTACGGCGAAAATGAAGTGAACAGCGGACAGGTGATCGTGCGGGACATGCGGCAGGGCAGTGAAGAGGCAGTAGCACTCGATTCTGTTTCAAGCTGGTTGTCCAGCAGACTGTAAAGGAGATAGCCTTTTTTTGCCACTTTCGTTACGATAAAGAAAAAAGGGGGCGAAGGCATGCGGAAATGGGCCTTTTGGCTAGGATGCAGTTGCTTGGTGATGAACTTGGGATGGCCAGCTAAGGCAAGCGAGGAGCCGCTTTTGCAAAAGCCGTTGTATCAGGCGAATGTCCACATTGATCCAGTGAAAAAAGAAGTGAGCGGAAGCATAGCCATCACCTTTTGGCCGAAAGACCCGAAACATGCCTACCTTCATCTTTATCCGGACGTATTTACGAAACGACAAGATGGAATGCTATGGGAGGAACTTTTAGGCAAGGAACCTGGACTTGGCACGTATGATAGTAACAAGCTCACAGTCGACGGAAAAGCGGTTGCGGGCAAAAAGACTGGGCATATTTTGGAGATACCGCTTGCAGCAGAAGGAAAACCGATAAGCGAGACAGGCCCGCACAAAATCGAGCTGAATTTTGCGATGAAGCTTCCTCACAACGACGGGAGGATGTCATACGATGAGCACGCGATCTGGCTGGGCAACTGGCTGCCGATTCTCGCCGTGTACGATCAGGGCGGGTGGCGTCTCGATGCGTACGAGCCTGTAGGCGATCCCTTTTACAGCGAGGTCGCAGATTACGAGGTCAACGTCACTTTTCCAGCGGGCTATCAGTGGGCGAGCACGGCACCCGATAAAGCAGCAGAGGTGATTGCGCCGTCAAAAGGAGAAAAAACGGCACGGCTGCGCGTAAAAGATGTGCGCGATTTTGCCCTTGTTGTCATGGATGCGAGCTACCAGAGCACAGAGAGCAAAGCAGGAGATACAGTAGTTCGCACTTGGTGGCGCCAAGGGGATGACGTGCAGCAAGCCAAGCAAAACCATCAGGCGGCTGTTTCGTCACTGGCGTATTTTCATCAAAACTTGGGGGCATATCCGTACACGGAGTACGATGTGATTCGGACAGGCGGGGCGATCAACGGGATGGAGTACCCGGCTTTGGTGTTTCTGGACGGGCGGCATTTTCTGGCGAATGCAGAGTACGCGATTGATACGGTGGTGCATGAGACGGCCCACCAATGGTTTTACGGATTGGTCGGCAACGATCAGCTTCGCGAGGCGTGGCTGGACGAAGGCTTTACTGAATATGCAACGATCGCCTTCCTGACGGAACAGTATCCGCTACACGGTGCTGAGCGCGTGCGCAGGCGGCTTGCCAACGGGACGTTTGTGCCACTTTACGTAAAAGAGCATCAGCGGCCGTGGCAGGCTCTCACCGAGTTTCCTGCCAATCAATACTATAGCGATCTCGTTTACTCCAGGACAACCTCCATGCTGTGGCTGTTGCGGGGAGCTTGGGGAGAAGAGCGGCTGTATGATGTTTTGAGACAGTATGTGGCGACTTACCGTTACCAGCTTGTCAGCGGCGAGCAATGGAAGGCGTTTTTGACAAAAGCGGCTGGCGAGGACGCGAGCGCATTTTTGGACTATTGGATGAATCTGGACATGTCCCAGCAGGAACAGGCAGCGGCCTGGCTGGAACGACAACGCGAAAAGCAGCAAAAGTAAGCGAAGGCAGGGGAGTGCCATGTGGCGCAAGCATTGGGTGGTCGGCATGGTAGTAGGGATTGCTCTGGCAGTGTGCTTGTGGAGCAGCCCGTGGGCGGGACAAGCCGGGGCAGATGTGGCGGTGATCGCCAACCCGGAGCAGAAGCCGGCAGCTGTCACGTACAGCGCAGAGGTGTGGCTGGATATGAACGAGCGAGTCGTAAAAGGAACGTTGACGACCCGCTTTGTACCACAGGATGACAAAGCCTTTTTCCATCTGTATCCGAATGCTTTCGCTACAGAGGCGGATCTTCGCTCAGAAAACTGGGAGCAAGTGCTGGGCAAACAAAGAGAGCCGGGCGGCATTGCGATCTCGGCTGTCAAAGTAAACGGACGCCAAGCTGATGTTCGCTATGAAGGAAAAACGAACACGCTTTTGCGCGTGCCGCTCCCACAGCTTCCGCCGAACAAGGCAAAAGCCGAAACGGTTGTGGAGATGAGCTTCCGCCTGCAAGTGCCGTATAACAACGGGCGGCTGTCTTACCACGATCATGCCATGTGGCTCGGCAATTGGCTGCCGATTCTCGCCGTCAAGGACAGCGGCGGCTGGCGACTCGATCCGTACACAGCGATCGGCGACCCGTTTTACAGCGAGGTGGCGAACTATCATCTGCGCGTTCATTTGCCGGAAGGGTATCAGCTTGCTACGACGGGGCTGGAAAGTGTCGCTGTCGTCACGCAAACAAGGCCGCAGCGCCAAAGTATATACGAGCTGGATGCCTGGAACGTTCGTGATTTTGCCATGGTCGTGATGGATGACACGTATCAGGCGATGTCCGGCAAGGTGGGGGAAACTGTCGTTCGGACCTGGTCGCAGCAAGGCGATGATGCGGCAGTCGTGAACAGCTTGCACCAGACGGCGATGGAATCGCTCGACTACTATGGAAAACAGTTTGGCACGTACCCCTACAAGGAATACGATGTCGTCAAGACGGGCGGCTTTTTCGGGGGAATGGAGTATCCGAGTCTCGTCTTTATTGAAGAGGAATTTTTCAACACAGCGAATAGCATGGGAGCGGCTGTGGTTGCGCACGAAACCGCCCATCAATGGTTTTACGGCATCGTCGGCAACGATGAAGTGCGGGAGGCGTGGCTCGATGAAAGCTTGACCGACTACGCCACGATGGCGTTTTTGCAGGAAAAGGATGCCAAGCGCGCGCAGGCGTACATGCGGATGAGGCAAGGCCAGTCGCGAGCGGCGGAAGCGTATGCGAAGCAAGGAATTGACGCCGAGACGAGTGTGACGGCCTTCCCGGACTGGAAAAGCTACAATGAGCTGGTCTACGGACGCTCAGGCGTCATGTGGTGGACTTTGCGGGATGCTTGGGGAGCCGAACGGCTGAATCAGTTATTGCGCCAGTACGTGAGTGAGCACCAGTACGGGCTTGCGAATGGAGCAGCGATCAAGGAACTGGTATCGGCGGCAAGCGGAGCGGATGCCACACCGTTTTTTGATTACTGGCTTCATCTCAAGCTGGAGCTTGCGGAAGCAGCGAACGGCTGGTTGGAAAAGGTTAAACACGAATGATGGAATCAAACCCAATTTAAAATGTTCGGAAGCGTGGTTGACAGGCAAACTTTCTCCCTGCTACACTGTGTATGTTGATAGCAAACGAGTACGAATAGCCCAGGCGATGAGTACGGCGCAAAAAGCCGTTAGTCGGTTGGGTTTTCTTCTGATGATACAAAACGTAGGGGGCGAATGGTTCATGCTACAGCCGTTGGTAGGCGTCATTATGGGCAGTACGTCAGACTGGGAAACGATGAAGGAAGCATGCGCAATTCTCGATGAATTGCAGGTTCCGTACGAAAAGAAGGTCGTCTCTGCACACAGAACGCCTGACTTGATGTTTTCGTATGCCGAGAGTGCAAAAAGCCGCGGGCTGGAAGTTATCATCGCAGGAGCGGGTGGCGCAGCCCATTTGCCAGGCATGGTGGCTGCCAAGACTGAACTGCCAGTAATCGGAGTACCTGTGAAGTCTTCCAATCTGAACGGACTGGATTCGCTTTTGTCCATCGTGCAAATGCCAGGCGGCGTGCCAGTCGCCACAGTCGCAATCGGCAAAGCGGGCGCGATCAATGCAGGGCTGCTCGCTGCGCAGATTTTGGGGATCAAATACCCTGAGGTGCAAGAGCGCTTTGTGGCAAGACGTGATGAAGTGCGCAATAAAGTGTTGGAGGCTGGCGAACTGGAATGACGACCAAACAGAGCAAGCAAATCAAACCAGGATCGACTCTCGGAATACTCGGCGGCGGACAGCTCGGCCGAATGATCGCTCTCGCTGGACGAGCTATGGGTTATCGCTTTGTGACGATGGACCCGACCGTCGACGCTCCGTGCGGACAAACGGCGGATCGGCAAATTGTCGCCAGCTACGATGACGTGGAAGCGGCGATGCAGCTTGCTTCTGTCAGCGACGTGATTTCCTACGAATTTGAAAATGTGGATGCACAAGTAGCAGAGGTGTTGGAAAGCCATGCGTACGTGCCGCAGGGCAGCCGCCTTTTGCGCATCACACAAAACCGAATTTCCGAAAAGACGGCGATTCGCGAAATCGGCATTCCGGTCGCACCTTTTCGCGTAGTCGGCAGTTTGCAAGATTTGCAGGGAGCCGTAGCCGAACTGGGGTTGCCTGCGGTCATGAAGACAGCGACCGGGGGCTATGACGGCAAAGGCCAGTGGGTCTTGCGCAGCGAGGACGAGCTTGCGGAGGCGTACGAGACACTCTCCAAGGCAGGAACAGAGCTGATCGTGGAACAGTTCGTGCCTTTTCAGATGGAGTTGTCGGTCATTGCAGCGCGAAATCCAGACGGAGAGTTGGCCGTATTCCCGACGTCGGAAAATATTCATCAGGAAAACATCTTGCACCTGAGCATCGTGCCGGCGCGTGTCGCACCGGAAGTAAAAGCACGCGCAGAAGAAATCGCCCGCACGATTGTCGAGAAGCTTGATGTAGTCGGGCTGATCGCTGTGGAAATGTTTTTGACCACAGACGGGCAACTGTACGTCAATGAACTGGCGCCACGTCCGCACAATTCCGGCCATTACACGATGGATGCTTGTGTGACTTCGCAATTTGAACAACACGTCCGGGCTGTTTGCAACTTGCCGTTAGGCTCGACAGAGTTGCTCTCTCCCGTCGTGATGGTTAATATTTTGGGAGAGCATCTTCAGCCTGTCATCGATCAAATCGACAAGCTGCCGCGCACGGCCAAGCTGCATCTGTACGGAAAAGCCGAGAGCAAGGCGAAGCGGAAAATGGGGCATATCAACGTGCTCGCCCCCACTGTGGAAGAAGCGCTCACCCACATTGATGAGTTGAAAATCTGGACGAATCCATCGGAGGTATAATCATGATCGAACGTTATTCTCGCCCGGAAATGCGTGCCATTTGGACGGAAGAAAACAAGTTCAAGGCTTGGCTGGAAGTAGAAATTCTCGCATGTGAAGCTTGGTCCAAGCTGGGAATCATCCCGGAAGAGGACGTGAAAAAGCTGTGGGACAAGGCCAGCTTTGACATTAACCGCATCTATGAGATCGAGGAAGAGACACGCCATGACGTAGTGGCGTTTACCCGTGCGGTTTCGGAAACATTGGGCGAAGAGAAGAAATGGGTACACTACGGCTTGACCTCTACGGACGTGGTGGACACGGCGCTGTCCTACTTGCTGCGTCAGGCGAACGAAATTTTGGAAAAAGATATCGAAGACTTCATTGCGATTTTGGCTGACAAAGCTCGCGAGCACAAAGACACGGTTTGCATGGGCAGAACGCATGGCGTGCACGCCGAGCCTACCACTTTCGGCTTGAAGCTGGCGCTGTGGCATGAAGAAATGAAGCGCAACCTGGCGCGTTTCCAGGCGGCGAGAAAAGAAGTGGCGTACGGCAAAATTTCCGGTGCAGTAGGCACGTATGCGAACATCGACCCGTTCGTGGAAGCATACGTATGCGAAAAGCTTGGTCTGTCTCCGGCTCCGATTTCTACCCAAACATTGCAGCGCGACCGTCACGCCGAGTACATGGCGACATTGGCTCTGATCGCAACTTCGCTGGAGAAGTTCGCAACAGAGATCCGCGGTCTGCAAAAGAGCGAAATGCGCGAAGTGGAAGAAGCGTTTGCCAAAGGTCAAAAAGGCTCTTCCGCCATGCCGCACAAGCGCAACCCGATCGGCAGCGAAAACATTTGCGGTCTTGCGCGCGTCATCCGCGGTCACATGCTCACTTCTTACGAAAACGTGTCGCTCTGGCATGAGCGGGATATTTCCCACTCTTCCGCAGAGCGCGTGATTTTGCCAGACGCGACCCAAGCGCTGAACTACATGCTGCGCCGTTTCATGAACATCGTGAAAAACTTGACGGTATTCCCGGAGAACATGAAGCGCAACATGGATCGTACATTCGGATTGATCTACTCCCAGCAAGTCATGCTCAAGCTGATCGAAAAAGGCATGAGCCGCGAGCAAGCGTACGATACGGTGCAGCCGCGCGCGATGCAAGCCTGGGAAGAACAGCGCTCTTTCCGAGCCATCGTGGAAGAAGACGCAACGGTCAGCTCCACGCTGACCAAAGAAGAGCTGGATGAATGCTTCGACTATCGCTACCATTTGAAGCATGTGGATACGATTTTCCAGCGTCTTGGCTTGCTGTAAGGTTTGAATATGCTTGTAAGGAACGCTCCCAAGTGATTTGGGGGCGTTTTTTTTGCGGAAGAACATCCTTTTTTCGTGGAAATCATGTATGAGGAGGATTTTTCAATATATTGGAAAATATATATTTTGATGTAAAACGCTGAGCGGAAAAAAGCGAGTGTGGGACAGAGTGGAGTTCGTCCGTTTCGCCAAAGCTTACTTCCCTGTTACCGAAAATTATTTTGCAAGTTGGCTCAGGCTGTAACCAAACGAGTGGGGCTCTCGTACCTATAAGTGCGAGAGCTTACAAGCAAGCTATAAGTACCTTACAAAAGTGTAAGCTTCTTGAAATATAACTCGATGGTTCCTGCCTCTGATCCGTTTTACAATGAGATCAACTCATACGGATCACGAAATGGGAGATCGATTATGACTACTGCACTCATTTATGCGAAACCAAACCAAAGACAAATTTACGAAGATTATTCCGCCAAAATATACCGCTATTTCCGCTACCGCGTAAAGAACATCTGGGACGTGGAAGACCTGACAACGACTGTGTTCATCAAAGTATACTCGAAGCTGGATCAATACGATGGCCGCCATCCTTTTGGGGCATGGATTTTCCGCATCGCGCATAATGCCCTGATTGACCACATGCGCAAAAAACGGGAATGCCCGGTTGATCAGGACACGTTCAGCACAATGGCCGCGACTGACAAACTGCCGGAGGAGTGCCTGCTGACGCAAGAAACGACGGAGGGGCTGTGGCAAAAGGTACACACCTTGACGACAGATCAACGCAACGTGATTTCTTTGCGCTATCTCGCTGATTTGCGCATGAACGAGATTGCCGAGATTTTGGGCAAGACAGAGGCTTCAGTCAAAATCCTGCATTTTCGCGGGATCAAAAAACTTCAGCAAATGATGGATGCAAAAGCTTGAAGGCGGATGACAATACCGCCTTTTTTTGTTGGGCGAAAACGGGCGTGGCGTGATTCGGACAGCTTGGCGCAGTTGGCGTTGCCGAGTTTTCTAGTGGTATAGTAGAGAGAGGAAGAATTAGGAGATTCGCGATGAGAGGAGTATAAGCTGATGTCGACAATCATGATTGTGGAAGACGACCCGAAGATCAACCAGCTTTTGCAAGAACAGCTGGAAAAATACGGATTTCAAACGGTCAACGTCGAGCATTTTGACCGCGTCATGGATGTGTTCATAGACAGGCGGCCCGATCTGGTACTGCTGGATGTGAACTTGCCCAAGTTTGACGGCTTTTACTGGTGCAGACAGATGCGGCAGGAGTCCAACTGCCCGATTTTGTTTATTTCCGCGCGGGAGAGCAAGATGGATCAGGTCATGGCGCTGGAAAATGGCGCAGACGACTACATTACCAAGCCGTTCGACTACGATGTGGTGCTGGCGAAAATTCGCAGCCAGCTGCGCCGCGCATACGGACAATACGCGCCGCAGGAAGGGGAACGCACGGTAGAGGTTGCGGGACTGAAGCTGTTTTTGGAGCGGATGGAGCTTTCGATGAACGATACGAAGATCGAGCTGAGCAAAAAAGAGGCGCTGCTGCTGGAAGCGTTGATGAATCAATACCCGCGCGTCGTGAGCAGGGAGCGCTTGTTGGAAAAGCTGTGGGACGAGCAATTCGTCGATGAAAACACGTTGAACGTGTACATCACGCGTGTGCGCGGAAAGCTGAAAGACATCGGGCTGGAAGGAGCCGTCGAGACTGTGCGCGGTTCGGGCTATCGTCTGCGAGCGACCTGGGAGGATGGGCAATGAAGCTGTTCCTCAGGGATCAATGGGCCTTTGCCGCCTTTTTTCTCGTTCAGCTGTTTTTGCTGATTTTGATTTTCGCCATGGACGGCTACTGGAACGAATCCTTGGTTATTTACGTGATGTTTTTGTCCGTGTTTTTTGCCGGAGCTTTTCTGGTCGTGCGTTATTTGACCCATCGGTTGATTTACCAGCGCTTGAGCAAGCCGGTAGAAACGTTGGAGGAGCTGACGCAGACGTACGGAAACGCAGCGCTTTGCCGCGCCTTGGACGAGAAAAGCCTGGAGCAGTATCGGCTGTACAAGGAGCAGCTGCATGCGTACGAGAACAAGCAGCGCGATTACACGACGTTTATCCAGCAATGGGTGCACCAGATGAAAACGCCGATCTCCGTCATCCATTTGCTGCTGCAAAATGAAGATGATCCGAAATCGGAGAGCGTGCGTGAAGAAATCGACCGGATCAAGCGCGGCTTGGAAACAGTGCTGTACATAGCGCGGCTGGACCGCTTTGAACAGGACTTTTTGATCGAGCCTGTGGCGATTCGCACATTGACGCAAAACGTGCTGGCGGAAAACAAGCGTTTGTTTATCCGCAATCAAGTGTATCCGGAGCTGAAAATAGAAGAGAACTGGCGAGTGGAATCCGACGACAAATGGCTTTCGTTTGTGTTGAACCAGCTTTTGACCAACGCGGTTCGCTATTCGGCGGGGAAAAGCAACAAGGTGACGATCCGAGCCTACGAACGCGGGCAGCATGTCATCCTGGAAGTGCAAGACTACGGGATCGGCATACCAGCCGAGGATATCAGACGGGTGTTCAAGCCGTATTTTACCGGGGAAAATGGCCGCAAGTATCCTGAATCGACCGGGATGGGCCTGTACTTAGTCAAGGAAATTTGCGGACGGCTGCACCATGGCGTGGAAATGGACTCCGAAGTGGGCGAGGGCACGACAGTCCGCCTTGTCCTGTCTGCGGTGGTGCCAACCTTACAAGAACGTAAGGATGATGAAAGTTAAATCGATAGTTGAAAAACGTGCGCCCTCGTATAGTGAAAAGTGGGATGTCAGAGGAAAGGGGAAAGACGCATGGAAATGCTTGCGGTGAACAGTCTGAGTAAAATATACGGAGGCAAAGTGACATACCGCGCGTTGACCGATATCGATTTTTCGATTCGCAAAGGAGAATTTGTCGGTATCATGGGTCCATCCGGCAGCGGGAAAACGACGCTTTTAAATATGATCTCCACGATTGACTCTCCTACATCGGGGGCTGTTCTCTTGAATGGAACGAATCCGCACTTGTTGAAAAAAGACAAGCTGGCGCTCTTCCGTCGCCGCGAGTTGGGCTTTGTGTTCCAGGATTTCAATTTGCTCGATACCCTGACGATTGGTGAAAATATCGTTTTGCCGCTTACGCTGGAAAACGTCAAAGTTCAGACGATGGAAGAAAAGCTGCAAAATGTGGCTACGAAGCTGGGAATTTTGGACATTTTGGATAAGCGTACATACGAGGTATCCGGCGGGCAGCGTCAAAAGACCGCCATCGCTCGCGCTATCATCCACTCCCCTTCGCTGCTTTTGGCCGACGAGCCTACGGGAAACCTCGATTCCAAGTCTTCGCGAAATGTCATGGAGACTTTGGAAGCGATCAATAAAGCGGACAATACGACGATGATGATGGTGACGCACGATGCCTTGGCAGCCAGCTACTGTCATCGGGTCATTTTTATCAAAGACGGGCAGTTGCATAACGAAATGTACCGGGGAGAGAACCGTCAGGCGTTTTTCCAAAAGATTATTGACGCGCTATCGTTTTTGGGAGGGAACACCTATGACCTTTCGACAATTCGCGTGTAATAATGTTTTGCGCAATAAACGTACTTATGCTGCCTTTTTCATGAGCAGCGTGTTCTCTGTCATGATCTTTTTCGTCTACGCCATGTTCATTTTCCATCCGGGAATTGTCGGCGAGGAGATTCATGAATCAGTAGCGACCGGGATGATCGTAGCGGAATACGTCATCTTTCTGTTTTCGTTCTTTTTCCTCTTCTACTGCGTGGGAGCGTTTTTGAAAAAGCGGGAAAAGGAATTTGGGATTTTGTTCATGCACGGCATGACTCCGATGCAGCGCAATGTGCTCATCTGCATGGAAAACATGCTGATCGGGGTCGTCTCCATCGCGTTTGGGATCGGTCTTGGGATGGTGCTGGCCAAGCTGTTTTTCCAGTTTGCGGGCTTTCTGCTCGATGTGAAGGCATTGGGCTTTTATCTGCCCTGGAAAGCGATTGGGCTGACAGTGGTGGCGTTTCTTATTTTGTTCGCGGCGATCTCGCTGTTTACTGTGCTGTTGCTCAGAAGCCGCAGCCTGCTTGAACTGTTGCAGGGGAGCCGCCGTCCCAAGCGGGAGCCTAGCGCGTCGATCGTGCTGTCGCTCGTAGCGGTTGCCTTGCTCGGAATGAGCTATTGGCTTGCCCTGACAGCAGACGGCATCTACGTGGTGGCGCTTGTTTTGCCGGTGACCGCTTTGACAGTGGTAGGAACGTACTTGCTGTTTACACAGCTGAGCGTGATCCTGATTGAATATTTGAAGAAGCGTCGAGCGATTTACTGGCGGCGCACGAATCTCCTGACGCTATCTGATCTGGCGTACCGGATGAAAGACAACGCGAGAATGTTTTTCCTGGTCTGCATCGTTTCGACGGTCGCCTTTTGTGCGATTGGGACGTTGGCTGCCTTGGCAGGTTCGATCCAGGAGACAGTCGTGAAGACGAATCCGTTTGCGTTTGAATACCAGAGCAAAGCAGGCAATCCTGACAAGGACGCGCATTTGCAGTTGATTGAAAACAGCTTGCAGCAAGGCGGCTTTTCTTTTGAAAAATATCAGGTGTCCATGCGCGTGCTGCCCGAGGCTCCGAATATGGAGAGAATCGGGGTCGTAAAACTGTCCGATTACAACCGCATCGCCGTGGCCGCCAATTCGCGCGAGCTGAAAATGGCCGACAACGAAGTGTTTTTGCTGCTCTTGTGGTTTGATGACGCTGTGAAGCAAAAGACGTTGCGCGTGGGCAACCAGGAGCTGATCGTCAAAACGGATACGAAAATGAACCCGCTGATCAGCGGCATCGATTTTGAGCGTCTGGCCGTCGTACCGAACAAAGTGTACGATCAACTGACCAATTTGCGGGAAGAACAGCGCTTTGCCTATGATGTGCCGCGGTGGAAGGACACGCAGGATATCAGTCTCAAGCTGACTGATGAAATCGAGCATCGGAACGATATACATTCCTTTGCCGCCCGTGCTCCCCTCTATCACCAGATGAAACAGATGGCAAACACCGGGCTGTTCATTGGGCTGTTTGTAGGGGTTCTGTTTTTCGTAGCAGCAGCGAGCTTTTTGTATTTCCGGCTGTACACGGACTTAGAAAATGACAAGCGGCATTATGGAGCGATTGCCAAGATCGGGCTGACGGATGCGGAGTTGACGAGAATTGTCACGACGCAGATCGCGCTGTTGTTTTTCGTACCGATACTGGTTGCGATCATCCATAGCATCGTGGCGTTTGTTTCGTTGCAGAGCCTGCTCAAAATCATGCTCATCGCCTCCGTCGTCAAGCCGACTGCCATCGTGTTGTGTAGCTTCGTCATCGTTCAGGCGATTTACTTTTGGGTCATCCGCAATCGGTACTTGTTCCATTTGAAGCGGTCGATGAACCGAATCTAGTGCTAGTGTGCAAAAGGTGTCCGGGAGCGGGCGCCTTTTTTGCGCGTCTGAATAAGTCGGCAAAGCGATGAGCGAGTTTGGCTAATGCAAGTACACAAACTGGCATAGGATATAGAAGGAGCGCAAAGCGAGGAGGGAAAGGCATGGAACAGGAAACATGGATGGAGCATGCCGTCAATCTGGCGTTGGACAATGTAACAGCCAGTCGTGGCGGGCCTTTTGGCGCGATAGTCGTGAAGGACGGGCAAATTGTCGGGCGAGGCCGCAATGAAGTGACGGCGACGAACGATCCTACCGCGCATGCGGAGGTCCAGGCGATTCGCGAGGCGTGTCAGAAACTGGGGACTTTCCAGTTGGACGACTGCGAGCTGTACACGAGCTGCGAGCCGTGTCCGATGTGCTTGGGGGCGATTTACTGGGCGCGTCCGCGGGCCGTGTACTACGCTTGCACAAAAGAAGACGCAGCGCGTGTCGGATTCGATGATCAGTTCATTTATGAGCAAATCATGTTGCCGCATGAGCGCAGAAGCATTCCTTTTCGCCAGATGGAGCTGGAGAATCGGCAAGGTCCGTTTCTGGCTTGGGAGCAATCGGAAAAGCGGATCGAATATTGAACGGGTGGTGCTTGGTCGTTCAGCCATTTCCTACGGGGAGTGGCTGTTTTTTTGTTTATGAATACGCGAAATATGATAAAGGAAAATAAAAAAATGAAAATGCTTTCAAAAAGAAATTTTCTGAATAAAGGGTTGCATCGTGCCGTAATTCGTATTATAGTAACAACAATCGTTACGTAATTCGACTGTAATTTTTAATTTACAACCGCTATAAGGTTAAAAAATGGATAAGTAAGACGAATAAAGGAGTGGTTATATGGAGGAGAAATTCCGGCGTTCCCTGTACCCGGAGCTTGACGATACAGATTATGGGATCATCCGCGCTCTGCAAGAAAATGCTCGCCTGCCTTTTACCCAAATCGCCAAAGATCTCGGGGTAACCGAAAAAACGATTCGCATGCGCGTGCAGCAGCTGCAAGACGAAGGAACGTTGAGTCTGGTTGGCATCGTCAATCCAGTCAAGGCAGGCCTGCATGTTCAGGCGATCATTCAAGTAGCGGTCGAAGCGGAAAAGCTCGACGAAGTCGTCGCCGCGCTGAACGAGATGGTGGAAATTCGTCTGATCGTATTGACCTCCGGTGACTATCAGTTATTCACGCAGGTCTTGGTAAGAAGCTACGAAGAATTGTCGGAATTTTTGATGAAAAAGCTGTACAAAGTCCCGGGAATTTTGCGGACAAACGTCATCAATGAGCTGAAAATTTTGAAATCCAAGTACAACTTCGTCCGCTAAAACAAAGCGGGAACCTTGGAAGGGGGAATGCCATCGGACGAATGAGCCGCTGGGATTGTCTTGAAAAAGTCGTCATGTTTATCACAGAAAAAAAGAGAGAAGGGGTCATCTTATGTTTTCGACCAAAATGAGCAAAGCGATGCTCGGTGCCGTGCTGGGGACGGTTTTATTGGTAACAGGCTGTGGAGGAGGAAGCGGAGCAGGAACGGCTGATAGCGGAAAAACAGCAACAGCACCTGCTGCTGGCAAAAAAGTAATCAATATCGGGCTGAAGGCAGATCCGCCATCGATGGACCCGAGCATCTCCACATCGCTTTATGATCGCCAAGTATACGCGAGTCTTTACGACAAGCTGTTCGATATCGATGCGCAAGGCAAGATTGTGCCGATGCTGGCTGAATCGTACGAAGTCACGCCGGATGGCAAGACTTATACACTCAAGCTCAAGCAAGGCGTGAAGTTCCACGACGGTACGGATTTTGATGCGGATGCCGTCAAATTCAACTTCGATCGCAACATCAGCGGAGAAAAATCCCGCCGCAAAGGGGAGCTGAAATTCGTTGAATCCGTGTCGGTTGTCGATAAAAGCACGGTGAAAATTCAATTGAAAGAGCCGTTTGCTCCGTTCCTCTCCGTGTTGACTGACCGTTCCGGCATCATCGTCTCGCCGAAAGCAGTCAAGGAGCATGGCGAACAATATCTCAACCATCCAGTCGGAACCGGGCCGTTCACTTTTGTTGAACAGGTAAAAGGCGACCACGTGACGCTGAAGAAAAACGAGAACTACTGGAACGGCGCGGTAAAAGTCGACGAAGTGAACTACAAAGTGTTCACGAACGGCACAGCCAAGGTGCAAAACTTGCGCTCCGGCACGCTGGACATCATCGACGATACGCCTGTGAAAGAAATCCCTGTCGTGAAAGGCGATACGAATCTGCAACTGATCGCCGAGTCGGGAATGGGCTTCCAAGGAATTTACTTGAACAACTCCCGCCCGCCGTTTGACAACAAGTTTTTGCGTCAGGCTGTAGACCGCGCCATTGAGCGGGAAGCGGTCGTGAAGGTACTGTACAACGGCTATGCGGCGCCTGCGCGTACAGCGTTTACCAAAGGAAATCTGGCTTACAACGAACAGTTGAACACACCAACAGCGCCAAATGCGGATGAAATCAAGGACTTGCTGGCAAAAGGCGGCAAGCCAGGCGGATTTGACTTCAAACTGTACATCGCGACCTCTCCGGAAAACGAGCAGCTAGGAGCTGTGCTGCAAAGCATGCTCAAGCAGTACAACATCAACATGACACTGGAGAAGCTGGAGTACGGACAGCTGATTGAAACAGGCGACAAAGGCGAATTTGACGCTTTGCAACTGGGCTGGTCCGGTCGTCAGGACCCTGACCAAAACTTGCATGACTTCGTCGTAACCGGCACTTCCAACAACAACGGCCGCATTTCCATTCCGAAGCTGGACGAGCTGGTTGTAGCGGCACGCGGGGAAATGGACGAAGCGAAGCGCAAAGCCTTGTACGATGAAGCAGCGAAACTGTTGCAGGATGAAGCGGGGTACGTGTACTTGTACCACCAATACGTATTGATTGGCATGAACAAAAAAGTAACGGGCTTCAACTATGTACCGGATGGCTTGATCCGTACCGCGACTTTGGACAAGCAATAAGGCAAGCGAAACACTATAAAGGCAAGAGCAAGGAGGAATTGCCATGATGTTCGTGGTCAGGCGTCTGCTGCTGACAATCCCGATTCTCCTGCTGGTGTCCATTATGACTTTTTCTTTGATCCACATGATCCCGGGCGATCCCGCCCGGGTCATTTTAGGACAGGAAGCGACACCGGAAGCCTATCAGGCACTGCGAACAGAGCTGGGTTTGGACCAGCCGATCGTAGTGCAATATTTTTCCTGGCTGGGAAAAGTGTTGCAGGGCGATTTGGGAATCTCGATTACGGACCGGGTGCCGGTCTCTGAACTAATAATGCAAAGGCTACCCGCAACAGTGGAGCTGACGATCGGAACGTTTCTCGTCGCCATCCTGATTGCGTTTCCGGCCGGGATTCTGGCGGCTGTGCGCCGCGGTACGTGGGTTGATTACACGAGCACCTTTACCGCGCTGGGCGGAATGAGCATCCCGAGCTTTTGGCTGGCAATGATGATGATTATCTTTTTTGCGGTCAACAACCAGTGGCTGCCTGCCTCCGGCTATGTTCCGTTTCTGGAAAATCCGACGCAAAATTTGCTGGCGATGATTCTTCCCTGTTTGGCGACAGGGCTGAGGGAGTCTGCGGTCCTGATGCGGATGCTGCGCTCTTCCTTGCTCGATGTGGTCAGCATGGACTTCATTCGGACGGCAAAAGCAAAAGGCTTGAATGAAGCACGGACGATTTTGGGCCATGCGCTGCGCAACGCCATGGTGCCAGTGGTCACGACTTCCGGATTGATGATCGCGGGTCTTTTGGGCGGATTGGTCATTACCGAGTCGATCTTTTCCATTCCCGGCTTCGGCCGTCTGATCGTCGAATCCGTGTTCAAGCGGGACTATGTAACGGTACAAGGAGCGATTCTCGTCTCTGCGGTGCTGGTAGTCATGGTCAACCTGGCTGTCGATATGTTGTACGCGGTGATCGATCCGCGCATCAAAGCTGGGAAAGGAGCGGGTGAGTGATGAAAACCGCACGCAAATTCCTCCGAAATGGTCTTGGCGTCATCGGAGCAGTCATTATTCTTGTGCTCATTCTGGTAGCCATCTTCGCACCACAGATCGCTCCGTTTGACCCGAATGCACAAGATTACAACAAAGTGATGATGCAGCCGGACGGTGAGCATTTGTTTGGGACAGACGACCTCGGTCGGGATATTTTCTCCCGCGTCGTCTACGGTGCGCGAATTTCCATCCAGGCTGCGCTGATATCTGTTGGAATTGCCATGCTGATCGGCGTGCCGATCGGTTTGCTGTCAGGATATTACCGAGGCTTTTGGGATGAGTGGGTAGTCATGCGGAGCGTCGATGCGATGCAGGCTTTTCCGTTTTTGATTTTGGCGCTCGCGATCTCGGCGGTGCTTGGTTCCGGTTTTGGCAACGCCATGCTTGCGATCGGCATCGGCTTTGCGCCTGCCTTCATCCGGATTACCCGAGGTCAGGTTCTGTCTTTGCGCAACATGGAATATATTCAAGCGGCGCGTTCGGTCGGGGTAAAAGATGCGCGCATCATTTTCCGCCATATCCTGCCCAATGCGCTCAACCCGATTGTGATTCAGGCGACGCTCGCCATGGCATCAGGCATTATCGCCGAGGCTTCGCTTTCCTATCTGGGATTGGGTGTGCAGCCGCCGACGCCGTCGTGGGGCAGCATGCTGAACCAGGCGCAAACGTTGATGTCTGTCGCACCGTACGCGACGTTTTATCCGGGCATCGCGATCTTTTTAGTCGTGCTGGGCTTCAACTTGCTGGGAGATGGATTGCAGCAGGTGCTGGACCCGCGCTCACGTAAATAATCAAAAGCCCTACGCAGGGAAAAGGAGTGGAGCAGATGACGACCATCTTGGAAGTCGAACAACTGAGAACCCGGTTTCGCACGGACAGCGGTGTCGTCAGTGTAGTTGACGGCGTCGACTTCTCCATCCGTGCTGGTGAAACACTCGGTGTCGTAGGCGAATCAGGCTGTGGCAAGAGCGTAACCAGCCTGTCGATCATGCGGCTTTTGCCACCCAACGGAAATACGAGCGGAACGATTCGCTTTCACGGAAAAGACGTGCTGGGGCTGTCGGAAAAAGAAATGCAGGCTGTGCGCGGCAACGAGATTGCGATGATTTTTCAGGAGCCGATGACTTCGCTCAATCCGCTGCATACGGTAGGCAGACAAATTGAGGAAGCCGTCATGCTGCATCGACAAGTGACAAAAGCCCAGGCAAAAGAGCGGGCAATCGCCATGCTCAAGGCAGTCGGCATGCCTCGCGCAGAAGAGATATACGGAGAATTTCCGCATCAGCTCTCGGGCGGAATGCGGCAGCGGGTCATGATCGCGATGGCGATGTCCTGCGATCCGAAGCTGATCATTGCCGACGAACCGACGACGGCGCTAGATGTGACGATTCAGGCGCAAATTCTCGACTTGATGCGTGACCTGAAAGAAAAAACGGGAACCTCGATCATGCTGATCACGCACGATCTGGGCGTAGTAGCCGAGATGTGCGACCGTGTCATCGTCATGTACGCTGGGCAGGTCGTCGAGGAAACAGATGTGGATACTTTGTTTGAAAGTCCGAAGCATCCGTATACGATTGGCCTGATGAACTCCATACCGGAGCTGGACGAGGAACGCGAATATTTGGAAACCATCCCAGGGGCAGTTCCTTTGCCGCATCAGATGCCGACTGGCTGCCGTTTTGCGCCGCGCTGCTCCAGGACAATGCCGATCTGCAACGAAAAGCCGCCGGAACTGTTGCAACTGAACGGGACAAAATGCCGTTGCTGGCTGTATGCAGAGGAGGGAGAGCAACAATGACGACACCTCTATTGGAAGTAAAAGGACTTCAGCAGCATTTTCCGATCAAGGGCGGCTTTTTGAAACGAACGGTCGGACACGTCAAGGCAGTGGATGGCATCGACTTGACTGTCTACCCCGGAGAGACGCTCGGGATTGTAGGCGAGTCGGGCTGCGGAAAATCGACGACGGGTCGAACGATCTTGCGCCTTTTGGAGCCGACGGCAGGGGAAGTCTGGTTTGACGGGAAAGATTTAGCGAAGCTGCCCAAAGAAGAAATGCGCCTGATGCGCAAAGATTTGCAAATGATCTTCCAGGACCCGTACGCTTCGCTGAACCCGCGCATGACGATCAAGCAGATTTTGCTGGAATCGCTGATGGTGCACAACATCGGGACGAAGCCGGAACGGGAAAAGATCATTGAAGACATCATTCAAATCGTCGGCTTGCGAAAAGAGCATCTGAACCGTCACCCGCACGACTTTTCCGGGGGACAACGGCAACGGATCGGGATTGCCCGCGCGCTCGTGGTCAAGCCAAAGCTGATTATCGCGGATGAGCCTGTTTCTGCCCTGGACGTATCGATTCAGTCGCAGGTGCTGAACTTGCTGAAGGATTTAAAAAAGGAATTTAATTTGACGTTGATGTTCATCTCGCATGACTTGTCGGTAGTCAAACATTTGTGCGACCGGATTGCGGTGATGTATTTGGGGCGTGTGGTGGAAATCGCCGACAAGCGGACGCTGTTCGAGAATCCGAGCCACCCGTACACACGGGCGCTGCTCTCGGCTGTTCCGGTGGCGAAGCCGCGGCAAAAGCGCGAACGGATTTTGTTGACGGGGGATTTGCCAAGCCCGGCGAATCCGCCAAGCGGCTGCACGTTTCACCCGCGCTGCCCGTATGCAACAGACATTTGCCGCTCGCAAACGCCCAGTCTGTCAGACATCGGCGGGGGCCAACTGGTATCCTGTCATCTGGTGCAATCGGGAGAGGTGCTCCGCTAAGGCAAGGGATGGAGGTACGAACATGGTTTACTGGCATTTGTTTCTCGCCTTTTTCCGCATCGGGATATTTGGTTTCGGCGGAGGACCGACGATGGTTCCCCTGTTTTATACCGAGTGCGTGAAAAAGTATAAATGGGTATCGGATGAAGATTTCTCGGACAATTTGGCGCTCGCCAACGCGCTGCCCGGGCCGATTGCCACCAAGCTGGCGGCTTTCATCGGCTATCGGGTAAAAGGCTGGATGGGCGCACTGGTGGCAAATATCGCCGTGGTCATGCCGATCGTGCTCGTCATGATTGGACTTTTGCAGGTGATCTATCAATGGAAGGACGCGCCTGGCGTCTACGGCATGATTCAGGCGATCGGCCCGGTGATTGCCGTCATGACAGGCGTGCTGACGTGGGAGTTTCTCGCAAAAGGCTGGAAGGGAGCAGCGAGCAAAACAGGCGTGAGCATCTCGCTCGGTCTGTCGCTCGTAGCGTTGCTTTTCCTTGACTGGCATCCAGGCATTGTCGTGGGCATTGCGCTGCTTGTCTCGTTCGCTTACTCGACCTGGTCTGTCCGCAAGCGCAAGAAGCAGGACGGCAAGGAGGGAGCGGCATGATTTATCTGCAACTGTTTTGGGCTTTTTTTATCTCTAACATATTGGGGTACGGCGGAGGGCCGCCGAGCATCCCGCTCATTCAAAACGAGGTCGTCGATCATTACCACTGGATGTCCATAAAGGAGTTCGGGGAAGTGCTGGCGGTAGGCAATGCGCTGCCAAGTCCAATCGCGACCAAGCTGGCAGGCTACATCGGCTATCAGGTGGCAGGTGTGCCGGGAGCGACTGTCGCTCTGCTCGCTACGGTTGCGCCTACTGCCATCGCGATGATTTTGCTGCTTCAATTCATTAACTTGTTCCGCAACGCACCGCAGGTGAAAGCGATGACGCAATCGGTTCGCCCTGTCGTGACTGTTTTGCTGGGAACGATGACGTATCAGTTTTTGCTGGGGGCAGTCGAAGGGATCGGCTGGATACAGACGGGCATTTTGACCGTTGCGTCTTATCTGCTGCTGGAAACGTGGAAGGTGCATCCTGCTTTTGTCATGGTAGCAGCGATGGTGTATGGGTACATCTTTATCGGCTAACGAGCAAGCAACGATAACTACATCAAGGAGGCATAAACCATGGTTAACTACGATGCAATGGAATACCCGTACGCTTCAAAACGTGTGACCACCTTTGCGAGAAACGGTATGGTCGCAACCTCGCAACCGCTGGCGGCACAGGCAGGTCTTGATATTTTGAAAAAGGGCGGCAATGCGGTAGATGCAGCGATTGCGACGGCGGCATGCCTGACTGTCGTGGAGCCGACGTCCAACGGGATCGGCGGCGATGCGTTCGCGCTGGTCTGGATCAAGGATGAGCTGCACGGTCTGAATGCGAGCGGACCAGCTCCGCAAGCGATTTCGATCGAGGCGCTGAAGGCAAAAGGTCTGGAAGAAATGCCGACATACGGCTGGACGCCAGTGACTGTGCCAGGTGCTCCGGCAGCCTGGGCAGCCCTGTCCAAGCGCTTCGGCAAGCTGCCGTTGACGGAAGTGTTGCAGCCTGCCATCGATTACGCGGAGAATGGCTACCCGCTTTCGCCAACGCTCGCTCATTACTGGAACGCAGCGTACAAAAAGTTTTCGCAGCTGTGCAAAGGCGAAGAATTTGCGCACTGGTTCTCCACTTTTGTGCCAGAGGGCAAGGCGCCAAAAGCGGGCGACATCTGGAAATCGCCAGGGCATGCCGCTACTTTGCGCGAGATCGCGGAGACAAACGGGGAGAGCTTCTATCGCGGCGCGCTTGCCGACAAAATCGACGCCTTTTCCCGCGAGTGCGGCGGCTATTTGCGCAAAGAAGACCTGGCGGCATTCGAGCCGGAATGGGTACAGCCAGTAGGCGTCAACTACCGCGGTTACGACGTGTGGGAAATTCCGCCGAACGGTCAGGGAATGATCGGGCTGATGGCGCTGAACATTTTGAAAGGCTATGATTTTGCCGCAAAAGACACGACAGAGACGTATCACAAGCAGATCGAAGCGATGAAGCTGGCGTTTGCGGATGGGTTGAAATACATCACGGAAGAAAGCAAGATGAAGGTTGCGGTCAAAGACTTGCTGTCCGAGGAGTACGCAGAGGAGCGCCGCGCGCTGATCGGCGACGAGGCGTTGACGCCGGAGCCGGGGCAGCCGAAGTCGAGCGGAACGGTTTATTTGGCAACAGCCGATGGCGAAGGCAACATGGTGTCGTTCATCCAGAGCAACTACATGGGCTTCGGCTCGGGAGTCGTCGTGCCAGGAACCGGGATCGCCATGCAAAATCGCGGGCACAACTTTTCGCTCGATCCAGGCCACGACAATTGCCTGGAGCCGGGCAAGCGGACGTTCCACACGATTATTCCGGGCTTTTTGACCAAAGACGGAAAAGCAGTCGGTCCGTTCGGTGTAATGGGTGGCTTCATGCAGCCTCAAGGTCATGTGCAGGTAGTCATGAACACGATCGATTTCCACCTCAATCCGCAAGCGGCGCTGGATGCCCCGCGCTGGCAGTGGATGGAGGGCAAAACGGTGGAGCTGGAGCGGCATTTCCCGGAGCACCTGGCGCAAGCATTGGAGCGCAAAGGGCACACAATCAAGTGGGCGCAGCTCGGCAACTACTTTGGACGCGGTCAAATTATTTGGCGGGATGAAAACGGCGTGCTGAGCGGCGGGACGGACATGCGCGCAGACAGCAGCATTGCCGCGTGGTAGGGGAGTACAAAAATTTGCGAATGAATAATGCCGGAGCTTAGCTTCGGCATTTTGTTTTTATTTCGTCATAATAAGAAAATCTTGTGCTTTACTTGTTTCAACCGGTAGATAAAATATTTGTTCGACTTTCAAGTTGTCTAAGCTAACGATTGCGAATTTTGCTCCGATCTCTGTATGACCTTTGACTTGAGATAATATATACAGTTTATCTTTTTCAAACTTGGATCTCATGTACTCAAAATTTAGACTAACGATTCTTGAAATAGAGTCATCGTTCGGGTTTAGCGAAAGTAATCCTGCACTGCCAGAATAGTTCACAAAGCAAACATACAAGTTGTTGTTATGACCAAGGTACAAAGTATCTGCAAAAGCTACATTAGGAGGATACTTGATCTGCTTGATTTTTCCGGTACTTATTTCTAGTTTTGTCAGGTAATTTTCTGTGGAAAGAAATAGATAACCATTTACTGCGATTATTTCAGTCGCCCCTTCACTAATTGGGTAAGAGTTTGTAACGGTACTTGTCTTTCTACTAATGATATGAATTTCATCTTTCTCAGTAGTAGTATTGTAATTCAGAACATATATGTTATTTTTGTCATAAGTTGCATTTGTTAAGTAAGCAGGTAATTTAATTTGATATGTTTTATTGTTTATCCGATCATTAACATGCAGTAAGTTTTCGGTGTAACTGAGATTAAAGCTTTCTATTTGAATATCCTTGTCATCAATAATAAAAGAATAAGGAGCCTCTTGGTTGTGTTCTGAAATGGAGTAGTCATTTTTGACTATATATTTTTTTGAGATATGTTCTGCTGGTAAAATTAGTTCATTGTGTTGGCCTTTTATTAAATTTGGCGTATCGTTTATGTTATATGACACCTTATGGAATTTTTTACCATCATCAGTAGCCAAAATATAGGTTTTATCTTTAAATGGACTGGAGTATAAAAATAAGTATTTATTGTCCATTACGCTCTGGACTTTTGCTTCCAGTGTGTTTTTGAAGAAGAGTATACCAGTAAAAATTAGACTTGAACAAATAAACAGCATAATAAAGCTAGTTTTTAAGAATAAGCCTCTTTTCATTTCATCATACACCTCTAAAGATTGATTTGTTAGAACTCAAAAGAAAGAGTGTGCTCTTCACACACTCTTATCTCCACATTAATATTCCACAGTTAATTTCGAGTCGTCGATATCTGCAGGAGTTACAAGAAAGCCACCATCAGCATCAACGTCAAAACCTTGTTCATACCAAGCTTTCCATACCAGTTGTGAGCAGTAATATGCGTCAGTAAAATGTTTTTGCACGTTTAGCTGATATGGTTTCCCCAATTGAGAATATGCATATTTTTGTGCGTTTGTAAAATCACTGTCATCTGCACCTTTAACATAAAATTTGTAAGCCGAGTCAAAGCGACTTCCCCAGTTGTTTTTATATACGCGGACTCCTTCTTTCGGCCAAGCTTCTACAATGTAATCATTGCTTTTCCTTACAATGGCTGCATGCCCATGGTTCCAGCCACTTGTTTCGTTGTCATAAGTAATGAGTATATCTCCAACTGTTCCCATCTTGCCACTGGAGGCAAGGGCCTTTTGCTTACTTTGTTCATCTTGAATTTCTTTATATTTTTCAGGTGCATTTTTCTTTAATTCTTTCAGGGAATCAATTTCATTTCTTTTTTTGGCCTTACTTTTTTGTTCTTTCTTGGCTTCTGTTTCTTTTTCTTCCTTAGCTAACTCTGCTTGTACTTCAGAAGAGGTTAAATCTAAGAGACCTTCCTGTGAATTGCTGGAGGCATGAGCAAGAATAGGAAGGGTAGAGACGCTTAAAGCAGTAATGGTGAGAGCAATAAGTTTGTTTTTTAAATTCATGATAGCCAACTCCTTTTTTTAAAAAAATAATACTAACCGGTTAGTATTTGTAATACAATATAACATGGGTATAAATGGAAGTAAATAAAATGTTGTAAAAAAGGGGAAAATATGTAAAATGAGTGAAGTAAACAAACACACGCAGAAAAGCAATGAATCTTATCAAAAGATCATGGATGCAGCTGTTAAAGTTTTTGCTCAACATGGTTATGACAAAGCTTCAATCGACTTATTGGCAAAGGAGGCTGGATATACAAAAGGAACCTTTTACTTACACTTTAAAAGTAAAGAGGACTTCTTTTTAGAGTTTATGGATCACAAGTTGTCCATTTACAAACAGCATTTTCTCCCTTTGCTAAATTCCAATGAGCCGTTTGAAAGCGTAGTCAGTCAAGGTGTACACATCTTTTATCAATTAAGTAATCAAGATAATTGGATTCAAATCTTTTTTGAGTTTTGTTCCATTGCTGTCAGAAATGAAAGCGTCAGAGAGAGGATGTCTGCATATTACCAAGAATGGTTCCAGCTAATATGCCTGGTTTTAGAAAAGGGAAAACAAACGAAGCAACTCCCGGAAAACCTGGATTCGAAAATAGCTGCCAGCGCAATAGTTGCCGTGCTTGACGGCTACAATCTTCAAAATAGTTTTGTTGCCGATTGCAGATCAGTTGAGCAAGTAGAAAGATTGATTAAACAAATTCTGGGGCTTTTCTGATAGGAGGGAGGGAACCCATGGAGACGTTGCCTTCTTGGGTCTGGGGTTTCTATTATGTATTCATTTTGATAGCGCTAGTCAGCAGTATTGTGTATCTCATTCGGAAACAGCGCAAGCTTCTTTCCATACTGACCATATTGTCCTCCATAATTGGACCGATTGTATTCTTTTTACAGTCCTTGCTGCGTGCTTCCGGGACGGAAATAGATAACTTGTGGCATAGCCTTGGTCAAGGGGAGATATGGGCTTTGTTTGTCCTCCTGGCGTTTATGGAAATGCTAGTGTGGTATGTAACGCTTATTAAAGATTTTTTTGGGAGAAGGGGGAAAAGGAACAGTCTCAAAACGTAAGAGGAGCAGTATTCCCTTTTATAAAAAGTCTTTTCCTGCAAAATGAAAGAGGCAAAAAAGGCACTTGGCAGCATCGCAAATTCGGCTATCGTTAGTTTGTGACAACTTACCGATAGCCGAGTTTGAAAAGATGCTGAAAGTACCTTAGCAATCACTAGCTTCAAATCTCATTGCTTGCTGCTTACTCGGACTCAGAATGGTCAGCGTTTGCTGCGCCTCTAGGCTCGACCAACATGACATGGGCTTCCTTTTCGGCGAACGGCTTTTGCGCGGCTCCCCCGGGGACAATAAACATCTCGCCCTTGGAAATTTTCACCTGACCATCGCGAAAAGCAATGAACATCTCTCCTTCGAGCACGATAAATACTTTATCGACACCATGATGCTCATGCCATTCAAAATCTCCGTCAATTTTAATCAGCTTGAATTGAACGTCATGTATTTCCCCCACGACTTTCGGCGCCCAAAGCTCGTTGATTGCAGATAGCTGCTCATTCAGATTAATAACCTCGTAATTCATAGGAATCCCTCCTTTTTTTCTTGCACTGTACCTTACCCTTACCGTTCAAAGAGCGGGATAGCATCTATTGTCACTCGCATGTTGCACAAGAGTGATTTCGCTCGGATTTTTCGCGTTTTTTAGACCTTGCTATTTACGCAAGGCATCTGTGATATTTTGCAAAGCGTATTGGATAGCTAATGGGCCGCCAGTAATAGCGGAAGTATCCATTAGATGCACGTTGCCTTTCTTCACGGCATTCAGATTGTTCCATACCTTGCTTTGTTGCAAGTCATTCATCAATGCTTCCTTTTTGGTAATGTCGCCGATCAGGAAAATATGGTCGGCTTGAACAGTGGAAATTCCTTCAAACGCAGTAAACTCATTGTTCGTACCTGTAAATTTATGATCTGGTGTAAGCCCCAGTCCCTTTTCTTTATCGAACGCGAGTTTATAGACTGGATTTCCTTCACCTAGTACATTGAACGTTTTTCCATCCCAAGACAAAATGAGAGCCACTGACTCGCCTGCCATCGGCTTTAAGGCTTCGCGCCCGGTTGTAATGTCGTTCATCATCTTGTCGATGACTTTTTCCGCTTCGTCGTCTTTGCCGATAATCTTGGCTACTGTACGAATCCCGTATTGCCAATCATTGTAGATGTCCTTGGTGTTCAACGTAATGACTGGCGCCACTTTTTCCAGGGAATCATACATTTTTTCATGTTGTTCTGTTGCCAAAATAATATCAGGCCCAATGGAAAGAATTTTCTCGATACTAGGGGATACTTTATCTCCCAGCTCTTCGGCTGAATCCAGCTTTCCTTTTAAATAAGCTAAAGAAGCGAGAAACTCTTTTTCCGTAGAACCAGCAGGTGGCTCGCCTAATGCCACTAATATTTCCGGATAAAAGTACCATAGCGCGGCCAATTTCTCCGGTTTTTTCTCGATCACAATTTCTTTGCCTAACGAATCTTTAAATGTTCTTGGCCAAGCAGGTGTATCTGTCTTAGCTGTGGATGTAGATGTACTTTCCGGAGCGGAGCTTTTATTTTCGGCAGGTGCTTGATTGCAGCCTGCTAGTATGCCTGCTAGTAATAGAGTGGAAATTAACAGGCTTTTTATTTTTGGCATGGGCGATTCCTCCGACATGATGTTTTCTTTGGCTTGCCATTAGTATAGTAAAGCCATTTTTCGGAGAGAATGGATGCCTGTTGAAATCAGCATGGATTATTGATGAACTGCTCGCGATATTCAGTGGGGGAAATGCCTAATTGTTTTTTGAACACTCGACTAAAATAAAAAGGATCGGCAATGCCAACCGTTTGTGCAATTTGCTGTACGGGCAATTCACTTGTTACTAGCATTTCTTGCGCCATGTTGATGCGGTACTTCAATAAATATTCTGCCGGTCCCATGCCTGCATATCTTCTGAATACGTAAGAAAGCCGATTGCGATTGACGTTATGTTGTTCTGCAAGCGATGCTATCGTAAGGCTTTGATAGTAGTGTTCATGAATATATTGAGCTACCCGTTCGAATAATGCGTGTGGTTCATAGCTGTTTTGCCGATTCGCAACACATAACAACGCTTCATTCAGTACATCTCGAAACAGCATCTCGGTCTGAAACATGGAAATGCCGCCACGCTGATTGTACACATGCCAAAGACGCATGATTAATTCGATCAGACGGGGGGATTGTCCCGTTGCTAATTCAAAATGCTGATGCGAAAAGCTGGACGCTTCCAGTTCTGCGTTACATATCCGATATTGGACGAGAATATATTCCCAGTTTGTTTTGCCAAACATTTTTTGCGCCAGACTCATTTTTGCACCGCCATGCACCACTTTTCCTGGCGAAAGAATATAAGGCGTACCATTAAACTGGAATTGCACCTTCCCTGTAAGGGGAAACACGAATCCAGGATAAGAATCTGTATAGTCAGCGTGAGGCACACCGGGATCTCTGGCATATCGATATACTCCTTCCACTTGAAAAGGAATGTGCGCAAAATGCTTTGCTAACTGATCAACGTCGATTTTCACATTGTATGCCTCATTTCCATCGTAGTTTGCCGGCTCTCGTCTATTTCCACATTATTGATAATGAATATCAGTGTCAATCTATTTGCACAACAAAAGTGCCGCTCCCGGCTCATGTTCAAACAGCCGGGTGGCGGCATCGGGTCAGTTTTTCGTAAAACTTATGCGCTTGTTCAGAATTTGTTCAGATGGTCGGAGTACAATGAGGAGTACGTATAGAAAAGGTCTTGATTCCTATTTTAGCCAAAATAATCCTGCCTGTCTTTCTACGGGGCATTCAATAGGGATTGAGTCCTGCTGAAACTTTCGATCAAACACAGGTCGGGATGGGAGAAGTCATGTCAATGAGCAGCATCATGATAGTGGATGATACCGCTTTTACGAGAGCCATGCTTCGCAACATACTGGAGTCCCTGGGGCTGGAAGTGACGGTGGAGGCTGATTCGGGCGAGGATGCCGTCCATAAATACGGGCTGTACAGGCCAGAGCTTGTCTTTATGGACATTTCCATGCCCGGTATGAATGGGATTCGCGCCTCTCACAAAATCATGGATATGGACAAAGATGCGAAGATCATTATATGCTCAGCTGTCGTGCGGCGCGATACCGTCATCAAGGCGATTCAGGCTGGTGCGCGCGATTTTATCGCCAAACCGCTTCAGCTTGACCGTGTGGAATGGGCTGTTCGCAACGCATTGGGCTAAAGATTTCATGTATGAAGACGAGCTTGACGACACCATTTTTCGTTTGGATGAGACGAATAATCATGGTGTTTTTGATTTGGAAAAGAGGGTGGGCTGAAATGAAAGGGACCAGGGCGACAGGAAGGCATGCGGGCAGCAAAGTATTTCGTCATGAGCTGAAGTATTATCTTCACTGGAGCGACTACGAGACGATCAGAAAAAAGCTGCGGCTGATTGCGTATCTAGACCCGCACTCGATTGACGAAACAGGCTATCAGATTCGCAGCCTGTATTTTGACGATATTCAGGACATGGCTCTGGAAGATAAAAAGAACGCCGCATCCAGCGGCAGAAAGTATCGAATCCGCATCTACAACAACAGTGACGCTGCAATCAAAATGGAGCGAAAGAGCAAGATTGGCGGGTACATTTGCAAGGAAGCGGTTGCGATTGCGCGGGACGAATATGCGAGCATCATGACGGGACAAACCGATTTTCTCAAGGAGACGGAGAGCAGTTTGCTCCGCGATTTTTATGTGGAGAGCCGACAGCCCCTTTTTGCCCCACGGATTGTAACCGACTACATCCGGGAAGCGTATGCGATGGAAACAGGCAATGTGCGAGTGACCTTCGACAAGCAGCTGATGACCACTGTTGATTTCGATGATCTGTTCAACGACCAGCTCGCGATGGTGAGCGTCATTCCACAGCCGATGCTGATTATGGAAGTCAAGTTCGATCATTTCCTTCCTTTTAACATCCAATATTTGCTGCAAAATTTGAGCAACCAGCGGACGCTGATCTCCAAATACGCTGTATGCAGAGAAAAAACTAAAAATTTAAACAATTAACAGTACGAGCGTGGAATGCAGTCTTTTTCGCAGATGTCAAAGCCCTTCCTGACAAATGGGCCGGGAAGGGCTTTCGAGTAGCGCTTGTGCGTAGCCTTACGCATACTGCTTTGCTTTCCACGCTTGAAACCAGTTCGAAATATCCTCATTCACAGCGGAATCAAGCTCTTGCTCCCAGCGCGTAGCGAGCAATTCATACTGCTCTTCGACCGATGCGGGATCATTCATGGCGTCGTAGAGCTGCATCAGGGAGAAATAGCAGTCCTCGTCCAAAGGATGCAAAAGCTGAATGCGCTCGTTTACTTGAATCGCTTCAGCAAGCATGCCTTTTTCCTGATAGAAGTGGTTCATTTTTTTCGCGAGCTGGAGCCATAATCGGCGCAGACGCTCCCGCTCGTACTCGGCCCACAAATAGTCGTACTCGCCAAAGTAATCGCCGCTGTACATGGCAAGCGTCTGCTCGTAATCGGCGATGTTGTCGCGAGAAGGCGGAGCCAGCTGCGCCAGGCGCTTCTCCCATTCATCTACGTCAATCAACGAGGACTCCACTGTCAGCTTGTAGCCCGTTTCGAGGTTGCCTTTGTTGATCGTAACCGTTTTGATGCCGGATCGCTTCAACGTTTGGCGGATCAAATAGATCGCTGTGTAGAGCTGAGGCATTCCTTTGGATAAATCGTAATCGGGCCATAAAAGCTCCAAAAGCGTATCTTTGTCCACCGTTTTGTTGCGGTGATGAAACAAGTAGGCAAACAGTTCGCGTACTTTGTTTGTTCGCCATTTGATCTCCTGCGGCTCCTGGCCGGACATGTGGAACTGGAGATGGTTGAAGCATTGGATGGAGACAAGCGGCGTGGCTTGCTGTTCGGTTGTTTGCGCGATGTTGATTTTTTCCCGCAGACGCTCGACGGTTTTCTCCAGTCGTTTCAGTTGGACAGGCTTCATGATGTAGTCCAGCGCGCACAGTTCGAAAGCGTCTACTGCATATTTGTCGTAGCCGGTCACAAAGACGATTTCCGGGGAAGGATCGGCATTCTGGAGCTGCTCCCCGATTTCCAGACCGTTGATTTGCGGCATGTTGATATCGAGAAAGACGACATCCGGGCGAAGCTTATGCGTCATTTCAATCGCCTGGATCGGGTTGGTAAACGTCCCGATCACCTGTATGCCACCTATTTTTTGCTCAAGCATGATCTGTAGATGTTGCAAAGGCAGTTGTTCGTCATCGACCAAGATTGCTTTCATCGACTTCTCCTTCCTTACGTTGTCTTGAATGCATAAAACTCCCTCTATTGTAGACATCACAAGCCTCTGAAAAGTTGCTTTAATCAGCCGAAAAGGAATTGTAAAGCTTATGGTGAGATTTCAGCCACGCATCACTCCGGTACATATCGGCTGCTGATTCAACTGGATGAACACGCGCGTTTTCCTTCGGGCCGGGCTTCATCGCGGCATGACGGTTTCCTTTCGCGTGCCCAAATCGCATAGGGAAAAGCAGGGCAAGAGTGGTTTGGCAGAAGCGGATCTGCTGAACCACTCTTTTTGTCATACAAGTATTTTGGTCCGTGCGCGATTCGGCAAAATACGCCGGGCAGCGAGGGAGCAGGATCAAGGTAAAAGGACCTGTTCCGAGCGGAAATGGCAAAATGTTTTTTCTAAAATAACCCAAAAAATTTTCCCGAATGCGCAACAATATTCCCCAAATGATCGTCAGTGGTGGTGAAATTTTCCTCCAAAAGAAAGGGGGAGGAGGGCGCGTGCCGACCTTGTATGTCATCGTTCCCATTCTTTTCGTAATGGCAGTGGCTGTGTATACAGACCTACGCTACCGACTGATTTACGATTGGTTGACGCTGCCTGGGATCGCCTATTTTCTGATCGCGCATGCGGTTCTTCGGCCGGAAGACTGGCTGGCGCACCTCCTGGGGGTCGTCGTGCTTGGCGGACTGTCGCTCGGGATGGCCGTCATCAGCAATGGGCAGTTGGGGGGTGGCGACATCAAGCTGCTTGCCGTGGTTGGGGCAGCGTTGGGCTGGCAGGCGGGATTGTTCGCGATGGTGCTTGCCTATCTGCTTGCCGGAGTCATCATGCTTCCCGTATGGCTTGCCTCAAGACTGTCGCGAAAGGTGACTTTGGATCGGGAAATCCCGCTGGCTCCATTCATCGCGGGGGGAACCGGACTGTTGCTGGTAATGGTTATCTATTACTAGGCGGTGATTCTCGGGGAATAATCCGATAGTAACAGTGTGTGTTTTTACTTATTATGGAAAAATGGGCTGTACAGCATGATTTGACATTATTCTAGCTACAGAAAAAGAGAGGGAACCTTTTCATGTTGGAATCGAAACGACGGGCAATTATTTTTCTGGCGTTATCCTTTTTGCTTGCGGCTCTGGCCGGGTTTCTGTTTTTGAAGAAAATCAAGGACATGAACGCGCAGCTCGGGGAGATGGTGGAGATTTACGAGGCGAATGTCGATATTCCCTCTCGTGCCTTGATCCAACCCGATCAATTGACGACAAGACAAATTCCGAAAAAGTACGCGGATGGCTCGTACGTTGTCGACAAGATGAGTCTGAAAAATCAGGTAACGGTCGTCCCTTTGTCGAAAGGCGACATCATTACGAAAAATATTTTGAAGCCGGCGAATATGGTCCGCGATCAAAACAATCGGCTGATTACCGTGTACGCGTCGGGAAACATCATGTTCGACCAGGAGCTGGAGGCGCTGGACCGTGTGGATATTATCATCTCGACTACGAAGGCGGGTCAGCCTGTAACCGAAGTGTTCATGAAGGACGTTCCTGTCGCCATGGTGGCGAAGTCGGACAACAAATTCAAGGGCGTGGCGCTGGAGCTGCCGTTTGAGGATGTGCCCAAATTCATCCATCAGCAGCACTACGCCGAGCTGATGCGCATTTTGAAAGCCAATGTCGGCAAAGGAGAGCTGGGGATTCCCGACCCGTTTACAACCACGGAGCCGAACAAGACGGAGACGGCGCCAAAGCCAAAGCCTGCGGAAACAAAGCCGCAAACGCCGCCAGCCACAACACCAGCGACTCCGCCAGTGACGGCACCAGCGGCTCAGCCAGCCGGGCAAACTCAGCCAGCACCGACCAATCAGCAGCAGCCAGCGAAACCGCCAACTTCGGTACAGCCGCCAACCAATCCAGCACCCAAAACCGGAGGGTAAGTCATGAGCAAAGAAGTGAAAATTCTTGTAGTCGCAGATTACGATTCGGTCAAGGAAATGCTCACGGAATTTTTGGCCGGGTATGAGCAAACACGCTATACGACCTCCAGCGAAGTGAAAAAAGAAATCGACCGGATCGGACCCGATGTCGTGTTGCTCGTCCAGCCCGAGGAGGGGGCCGGAGTCGAGCTGGTTCAATACATACAGAGCGAGCTGCCAGAGGGAATCGTCATTTTTTTGACGGAAAGGCAAGATTTTGCCCTGCTGCGGGACGTCGTCCGCGCCGGAGCAGTCGAGTACATCGTCATGCCAGACGAGTTGAACCTGTTGACCGATCGCCTCGAAAAAATATCCGAGCTGTCCCAAATCCAGCAGCGCAAAAAAGGCGCGGATGCTTCCGGCAAAGCGTTTGTGCGCGGGCGGGGCAAGGTGTATTCCTTTTACAGCGGCAAGGGAGGCAGCGGCTGTACACAGCTTGCCACAGGCTTTGCCCAGTCGCTGAAGCTGGAATCGACGGCCAGCGTGCTATTGATCGATCTCAACCTGCAGTACGGGGGTGTGGAGACGTTCCTGTCGTTTGACAGCAACCGCACGCTGGGGGACCTGATTCCGGTCATGAACGAGATGAACGAATTTCACATCCGCAACGTGGCGCAGCGCGAGGCTCACTCCAAGCTGGAAGTGCTGGTCAGCCCGCGTGACGCCGAGATTGCGGAAAATATGTCCGAGGCGTTTGTCACGCGCCTGATCCGGGCGAGCCGCCGCAGCTATGATTTCGTCATCATCGACCTGCCGAGCCATATGAACGAGCTGGTCTATGCCGCTTTGTCGGAAGCCGACATGATTTACTACGTGATGAACCTGGATACGCCTTCTGTGCAAATTTATCGGCTCGTCGAAGACTTGTTCAGACGGCTGCGCATCGATACCGAGGGCAGGCTGGAAGTCGTCGTCAACCAGGTGGGCCGGGATAACGAGCTGGCTGTGTCCGACCTGAAAGGGCTGTTCAACGCCCCGATTACCGCGGAAATCAGGCGGGATCACGCGGGGGTGCAGGCGGCTGTCAATCAGGGAAGGCCGTTGCAAAAAGAAGCGAATGAGAAAAAACTGACTCCTGCGGCAAAAGACATCCGAAAATGGGTCCAAAGCAAACTGTCTTGAGGGGGGAGCTAGATGGCTTTATTCAAGCGCAAGCAAGAGCAGAAGACAGCAGAAGATGAGTCGTCACGGACGACACTGGCAGCGACACTTGCGGCTCCCGCCTTCAATCCTTACATTGACGAGCTGGCAGAGCATTACAAGACACGCCTTTTGCGGGAAACCAACCTGGAGCGGCTGACCAGCCTCGGCTCGCAGGAAATGCGGGTGGCGATTGAGCGTCTCGTGTCGCAGTACATGTCGGAAGAAAAAGTCGTGATCCCGCGCAGCGAAAAGGAATTGCTGCTGACTCGCCTGATCAACGAATCGGTGGGGCTGGGGCCGTTGGAGCCGCTGCTTGCGGACCCGGAGATTACGGAAATCTCGATCAACGGACACAACCTCGTCTACATCGAAAAACGCGGGCGGCTGGAGTTGACCGACTTGAAGTTTCGCGACGAGGAACATTTGCGGCACATCGTCGACCGGATCGTGGCTCCGCTCGGCAGGCGGATTGATGAAAGCTCGCCGATGGTCGACGCCCGCCTGAAAGACGGGAGCCGGGTGAATGCGGTCATCCCGCCGATCAGCTTGAACGGAACGCTGGTGTCGATCCGCAAATTCCGCAAAGAGCCGTATTTAATGGACGATTTGCAACAATTCGGCTCATTTGACGAAGCGATGTCGTGCTACATCCAGGCAGTCGTGGAAGCGAAGATGAACGTGCTGATCTCGGGCGGTACCGGGAGCGGGAAAACGACGCTGCTCAACGCGGCCGCGCGAGCAATCCCCCACTATGAACGGATCATTACGATTGAGGACTCGGCGGAGCTGAAGCTGACCCATCCGAACTGCGTCGGACTGGAGGCGCGCCCGCCGAACATGGAGGGAAAAGGCGAGATTACAATCCGCCAGCTCGTGCGCAACTCACTGCGGATGCGGCCCGACCGGATTATCGTCGGGGAAGTGCGCGGCGCAGAGGCATTCGACATGCTGCAAGCGATGAACACGGGTCACGAAGGCTCGCTGACCACGGTGCACGCCAACTCGCCACTGGACGCCTTCAACCGTCTGGAAGGAATGGTCGTCATGGCGGGGATGGATTTGCCCTCTGCCATCGTCCGCGAGTACATCGTCAGTGCGCTCGACATCATCGTACAGGTCATGCGGCTGTCGGACGGGACGCGCAAGATCGTCTCGATCTCCGAGGTGGCGAAGTCGGAGGACAAACGGGTAGAGGTGCAGGAAATTTTCCGCTTTCACCGGACTGGAATCGGCAGCAAAGGCGAAGTGCTCGGATATTTTACCCCGACCGGAATCATCCCGCGCAGCCTGGAGCGGTTCAAAGTATTCGGGATTGAGCTGGACGAGTCGATGTTTACGGCGAAAGGAGGGGGCAGACGTGAGCCTAGCTATTCTGTTTAGCCTGGCGGTGCTGTTCGGAATTTGGGGCATGTACGAATACCTCGGATACCGCACGAAGAAAAACGAGTGGAAAAAGAAAGCGGAAGACTGGTACGAGGTAAAGACACAGCGCAAAAGCTTCATCGTCGTCTGGGGCGACCGCTTTGACCAGAAGCCATACGCCCAGGAGATCGGCAAAAAGCTGAAAAAGGCCAACATTCCGCTGACCCCTTCCGAATTTTTCGCGGGCATGTTCGTCGGGACGATGGGGCTTGGGTTTTTCCTGCACAGCGTAGTGGCGATTCCGGCTCCCTACAACTTCATGGCGGGCGGAGGCGCGATGTATGTCATCCAGAAAGCCGTCTTTTTTGCCCGGCGCCACAAATATTTGGAGAGATTGAACGATCAGCTCTCGGAGGTGTGCCGCCTGCTTGCCAACTCGTTGCGCGCAGGGCTGACGCTGACCCAGGGGATCGCGATTGTGGCAAAAGAACTGAACGCTCCGGCGGGAGAAGAGTTCAAGCGGATGTCGCGGGAGCTGGCGCTTGGCGTCAGTTTTGACCGGGCGCTGATGGAGATGGAAAAGCGGATTCCGACGCGCGATTTCCGCATTTTCGCGGCGACCTTGCTCATCCAGCGCAGGGCAGGGGGCAACCTGAGCGAAGTGCTGCAGGAGATGGCCGAGACGATGGAGGAGCGCCGCCTCGTCTCGCAGGAAATCAAGACGATGACCGCCGAGCAGCGCTACGTCTCGTATCTCGTGCCGATCATGCCCGTCGCCCTGGTGCTGATGATGAACATGATTAACAAAGGCTTTATCGATCCGCTGTTTACGCCGATGGGGCTGGTGCTGCTCGGGCTGTTCCTGATCGGAACGTTGCTGTCCTACATCCTGGTGAAAAAAGTGACCAACATAAAGGTGTGAAACGATGGATGCACTAATCATCACCTGTCTGTTTCTGTTTTTATTGTTCTTTTCCATATTTTTAAAGGAATGGTATTTGTTTTCTGTGCAAAAGCGCACGCTGATCGAGCATATGTACGAGGTGACGGGGCAGCGGACGTACGATGTGCGCAAGCCGGAAACGGCCTCGGAACGACTGGTCAAGCGGCTGTTGCGCTACGGGGATGACTATGCGGTCCTCGGGCAGCGCTTCAACTTTTTCAGCGAGTCGCACGAGGTGGAGGACTGGCTGCTCAAGGCGGGTCGCCCGCTCGATTTGACTGTAGCCCGCTTTCAAGGCGTCAAAATCGTGCTCGCCCTGCTCGGCATCATCATCGGGGCGTTGTTGTTCGTCCTCGGCTTTCCGTTCGCCCAGTTCGGGCTGATCCTGTGGCCGCTGGCTGGCTATTTTTTGCCGATCCTCTGGTTGAAGAAAAAGGCGAGCGAGCGCCAGCAGCAAATCCGCTACGATCTGCCCGAATTTCTCGATACGGTCAGCGTGACGTTGCAGGCCGGAGTCAGTCTCGATCACGCCCTGCGCGAAGTCATCCGCTTTTTCAGCGGGCCGATTCAGGAAGAGTTCTCGCGCTTCAACCAGGAGATCGACCTCGGTGTGCCGCGGGAAAAAGCGTACGAGCAACTGCTGCGGCGCAACGACAACCCGGAATTTCAACTGTTGATCAAGGCATTGATCCAAGGAATGCGCCTGGGTGTGCCGATCTCGGTGACGTTCAAGGTGCAGGCGGACAACATGCGGCGAATGCGCAAAGAGCTGGTCAAGGAAAAAGCGGCGAAGGCCTCGCCGAAGGTCACGCTGATTACCACGCTCGTCGTCGCCCCGACCGCCATGCTGATGATCGGCGGCCTGATGGTACTGAACATTTTGGAAAATGCCAAGACGTTTACGGGCATTTTCCAATAAATGCTGGATCGGATGCCTGTAAGGGAGGTGATGCAGGCAGAGGTGTCCGGGAGTCATTTTTTACCTATTAAATACATTCCCGTTTGGAGGAAAAAACGATGGTGACAACATTGATGCAAAAACTGTTTGTAAAAGCAAGCTTTTCCCTGCGCAACGAAAAGGGAGCGCAATCGATTGAATGGATCGCACTGGCTGCAGTCGTCCTGGCGGTGCTTGGCGCTGTAGCGACCTTTTTCAGCAAAGATGAAAACGTGGGCAACGCCGTTTCCGGCACGCTGTCCGATGTCATTGAGCACATTGGCGACAAGATTACAGGTGACTAATGCCAAGCGTCAATTCCGGTGCCTACGGTTAGTGGTGGAAGCTGATTTTCACCACTAACTTTCCCTGTTTTTTGCCTGGGAACAACAAGCAGCTCTGAAATGACGGAGGTACATACAGATGAAAGCTATCAAGGTACTGATTGCAGCCCTCGGGCTGATGGTCATCTTGCATGCTTGCTCCAGCGACGAACCGTCGAGCACGCGGGAACCGACAACGCCACCGGAAGCGGTGTCCAACGAGCAGGTGGAACAGCCAGTCAATCAGGAGCAGAAGTCGTCGAAGGAGGAGCAAATCGCTTCCCTGAAAGCATTGCTTCCTGAGGGAGCCACAAAAATTCCGGAGACGGCCGCCGAGATTGCCAGCTTTCCTATCGGGCGCTATGCGGGAAGCAACTATTCCGAGCATGAACAAGAGCTGCAGACGTTTTTGCAGGAGCTGCCCACCATCGAAAACCCCGATCAGGAGGTTGTCGGCATGTACTATATGGCGCTGCTCGGGCTATTCGCCGAAGACTACCCCGATCCGGAACGGCTGATCGAAGATATCAAAATGGCTTCGTTCGGAAGTCCTGAAATCGACGATCCCCGCTTTCAGTTCAAGGAGCAGTACAACGTCGAAATTATTCTCGACGCGAGCGGCAGCATGGCAGGCCGGATGGACGGCAAAACCAAAATGGATGCAGCCAAGGAAGCGATCAAAGCGTTTGCCGAGACGTTGCCCAAAGAGGCGAATGTGGCCCTCCGCGTGTACGGGAACGAAGGGAGCGGCAAAGACTCCGACAAGGCGCTTTCTTGCAGCAGCAGCGAGCTGGTGTACCAGTTGCAAAAATACGACGCCGGAAAGCTCGCCGCAAGCTTGAATCAATTCCAACCGACGGGCTGGACTCCGATCGCTCATTCCTTGCAGGAGGCAGAGAAAGATTTGAGTCAGCTTGCCGGGGACAAGAATACCAACCTGATTTTTCTCGTCAGCGACGGAATCGAGACATGCGGCGGAGATCCGGTGGCAGCAGCGAAGCAGTTGGCGGATTCCAACATCACGCCTGTCTTGAATGTCATCGGCTTTGACGTGGACGGAGAGGGACAAAAGCAGCTAAAGGCAGTCGCAGAAGCAGCGCGCGGCCGCTATGTATCGATCCGCGACAAAAAAGGGTTGCAGGACGAATTTTCCAAAGCAAAAGAAATTGCGGACGAGTGGTACAAATGGAGGCGCAAGGAATCCAGTGAAGCGTACTCCCGAAAAGTCAATCTGCTCGTAAACAATACGCACTACAAGCTGGAGTGGAAGTTTTTGGCCGACGATGAGAAGCGAAACGTCGACTGGATGATTCGGCAGATCAAACGGGATAAACGGTTCCCGCAGCAGCTCGCCGAAGAGTTGGCCCGATTGCAGGATGAACATAAGCGAAACGTGGATAAACGGGCGGACGAACTGGAAGACATGCTCGATTCTCTGGCCAAAAAATCATACAAGGAAACCATTGAAGCCATTTCTGAGCAGTACGGCATCAATGCAGGCGGAAACTAGCGCCGCCAATCAGTGGTTTGCCAGGGATTAAGGAAATCGGGGTGAATGCTGTGAAGCGTCTAGCAAGACGGACGAATTGGGCTGCCATCGTTGCCCTGTTCATACTGGTGATCAATCTTTTCCCCTTTGCAGCTTTTGTGCATGCAGAGTCTGTGGCGCCTGGCGACGTGCGTCCAGGCGCAGTCCAGCCGGGAGAGATCAGGCCGGGAAATATTTCGCCAAATGACATACAGCCTGGTAGTTTTCAATGGGAAACAGGAGAGATTTCGCCCGGTGAGATACAGCCGGGGAGTCTGGATGTAGGAAACACCCGTCCTGGCAATGTTCAGCCAGGCAGCGTCACACCGGGCAGCCTTTCCGGCAAGGGCGATTCCAAAGCCTACGACTATGTAAACTGGTCGATCAACAGTGCGTTCGGCGGCAGTCTCAGCATGGTGGCCGACATGGCGGAAGGGAATGTAGACCCGGCTACCTTTGCCAGCATGCGCAGCCTGTTTTTGGTCGAGCTGGGCGTCAAGGCGATCGACATTCATCTGAAAGACACTTCCTTCGACTGGGTGAGCGGCTTGCCTGTCGACGGCTTCGACGCTGCTTCCGCCTGGATGAATTTCAAGTTCATCAAAGACACGGCAAGCGGCCTGCAAGTGACAGGACTGGTCAAAGGCTTGAACGTCGCGACAGCAGGAATCAGTCTGGTGTTTGACAGCATCGACACCTTCACGAACTTTCAGGATGCCTTTGATTCAGGCAACAGCCAGTCTGAGCGCATCGACTATGCGATCGACGGAACAGGCAGCTTCGGCAGCACGCTCATGGATGCCGGGGTCATCGCCGCCATGATTCCCGGAGGGCAGACGGCCGCTGTCGTGCTTGTCTCAGTCGGCGGCGTTCTGTGGGTAGGCAGCAAGCTGGCGAAATGGGGACGCAAGCTGTTCAAACGGTTCGCCTAGCGTCTGATACTGGTCGTGACTGGCCGCCAAAACGTTAGATGGGAATGAGTCAGAGTGAAGCATCCGATCAAAGAAAGCTTCCTGTTTTATACACGCAACATCGAGTCCATGCTGCTCTTGTCAGCGGTCGTCGTTCTGCCTTTTTTGCTCATTCACAATTTTACCGTCAACTATATCCACTTTATCGCTGCCTTGACGGGCGGGCAGGTGGTTTCCGCCTTTTTCAACCTGTTTTTGCTGCTCGTGTTTTTGACAGTCGTGCAGCTTCCGTTTGCCCAGTATGTGCAAAGCGAGCTTGCGGGAGAGGAACGGCCGATTCGCCAGGCATTGCGCACGTTTTTGGATCAAGGCTTTGCCGTGTTTGTCTTCGGGATCGTCTACGTCCTGGCCGTGTCTTTTGGCATGATGCTGTTTTTTGTGCCGGGGATTGTCATCCTCGTGCTGTTTTACTTGACTCCTTATTTGACGGTCATGAAAAAGCAGCCGGTGCAGCAGAGCTGGAAAAAGGCGTTTGCGCTGGGGAAAAAGCATTTTTTCTCTATTATCGGCGTGATTTTGCTGATTAGCGCCATCGAGTGGGGCATCAGTGTGATCGGGCTGTTTACCGTCACTTACATTACGACCAGCTTTGGCGCGGTTTTCTTTACGCAGATTTTGCTGAATGTCATTTTCTTTCCGCTGATGGCGGTGATGCTGACGATGTATACGCACAGATGGATGAGTGAGCCAGCGACTGCGGAGAGCGTGGATACCGGGAGGAGGGACACGGCTTGACGACAAAAGAAGCGAAAAGGCAGCGGTTTTGGAATGGGATCGCGATTGTTTTGTACGGCGTGCTCATGCCGCTCTGCTGCCTGCTCATGGTAGTGGGGGAGACGATTCCGTATCCGCTGCTGCTTGTCTGGTTTGCGCTGCCCTATATCGAACAGTCTGGCATGGAGTACGCACGCCGCAAAGAAGTGAAGCGGTAGAGACGACGCCAAGCGAATAATCATGGAGGGGGAAACGACATGTCCAAGCAGGAGAAAAACTGGCAGCGTTTCTGGAAGTTCATGCTGCTTTATTTTTACGCCCTGATTGTGCCTGCGGCGATCATCGGCGCCATTTACCGGGGAGACTTTCCGATCCAGCTGGTCATTTTGGCGATCGGGCTGCCGTTTATGAAAAAAAATCATCTGGCTTTTCTCCGGAAGAAACATGCGTCTGTTTAACCGTACGCCCAGGCAGTGGGTGATGCCGGGCGCAAGACAGGGCCGCGCGAACGCGAGGAACGCAGGAAAGCTGTCGCGTCTGCTGTCCGGGGAAAAAGGCTCGGTCACGATTGAGTTTCTCGGGATTTTGCCGCTGCTTTTTCTCATCATGCTCGTTTGCTGGCAGTTTTTGATCGGCGTGTACGGGGTGATCGCCGCGCAATCGGCTGCCAATGAGGCGGCAAAAGTATTCGCCATCACCGGGAGCGAGGCCAGTGCACTGAACGCCGCTGAAAAAGTGTTAGCCGGAGCGGGTGGCGGCATCGGCTTCAACAGAGGAGAGTCGTACATCGAGACGACAAGTGACGGGTACTTCAAAGTCATGGTCGGCGCGAACCTGGAAATCGCCTTTTTGCCGGATATTTTGACACAGAGCATGGATGAGGCGGACAAAAGGATTTCGTTCCAGCGCGAGATCACGAGCAGGGTGGTTCACTAGATGAGAGACTGGCTGGCGTGTTTGCGGAATGAACGAGGCAATGTCACAATCTTTACGCTTACGATCTTTATGCTCATCATGCTCATCTTGTTCATGGCGCTGTTTAACCTCTCGACAGTCTTCGTCGTCAAGGAGCAAGCGTCAGACAGTGCGCAGCAAGCGGCGCTGGCGGCGGTCAAGCCGATCTACGACGAGATGGAAAAGGCACTCGTTCGCTACGATCGATCTCCCATGCGCCTGAAGGACGAGACATACATCAAGCCGTTCGTGGATCAGGCGGAAGCCGCTATCCGCGCGAGCCATCCGGATTGGGCCAGGAGCGAGGTGCGGTACGAAGCGATTGACCAGGTGCTGGGAAGCTGGCTGCCAGCAAACGTGGAGCTGCTGCTGTATGTGCAGGCGGGTCTTGCAGAAGCAGCCCCGAAGCTGCGGGATGTCGTCGTCACGGTCCTCGACGCCAATCACGCCACAGTGCCCGGTTCGCAAATTGTCGTCACCGCGGATGAGCGCATTCAGGTACAGACTTCTGTCCGCTTCCGTTCCACTACGTTTGACTTTTCCTTCATGCCTGACCCGAAGCACGAGGAGGAAGTGTACCAGACGGGATCGAGCAGACAGATTGGCTTTCTCCATGCGGCAGGAAGCTTTTTTCTCAGTTCTATCACGCTGTAAAGGAAAGCACGGTTCATCTCGTCATATCCGATGATGCAGAACATATACACACGACAAGGAGGCTATGACCGAATGCACAGTAAGTACAGGCGAATGCTCGGCCTGGTGAACAGCTTGATGACGGCACTGCTGCTGTGCGGCTGCACCCTTGGCGCATCTGGAGCAGGGCCGCGAGTGGGCGAGGTGAAATGGCCTCAAAATACGCAGGAGTTGATTGCGGAGCAGCCCGGACAGTTGGCGGGCACGCATTTTTACCTCGCCCAGCATCCGCATCGGCCGGCTATTGCTGCCATTCTCGACAAAATGCCTACTGTGGTGGATGGGATGAACGAAGCGTATTTGCAACTGTACTGGAATCAGCTGCTCGCTTTGTTCTCCGAAGACTACCTCAGTCCGCAGATGGTTGTGGATCGCTGGAAAATGGCTTCGTTTGGAGATCCCGGCATCGAGGATGCGCGGTTTCAGTTTCGGGAAAATTTTAACGTCGAAATCATTTTGGACGCGAGCGGCAGCATGGCCGGGAAAATGGGAGACAAAACCAAGATGCAACTGGCCAAGGAAGCGATCAAGGAATTTGCCGAATCACTCCCGGAGGAAGCAAACATTTCGCTGCGCGTCTATGGACATAAAGGGAGCAATGCCGATGGAGACAAACAGCTCTCCTGCTCCAGCAGCGATCTTGTCTATCCGCTGCAATCGTACGAGCCGAAGCGGCTGGACCAGGCGCTTGCACTGTTTGAGCCGACTGGCTGGACGTCGATCGCCCATTCTCTCAAGCTTGCCCAGCAAGATTTGGCCGCGTTTTCGGCGGATAAAAACACGAACGTCATCTACCTCGTCAGCGACGGCATCGAGACTTGCGGCGGCGATCCGGTGGCTGTAGCCAAAGAGCTGTCCCAGTCGCAAATCATGCCGCTCGTAAACGTGATCGGCTTTGACGTGAACGCCGAAGGGCAGAAGCAATTGAAGGCGATTGCCCAGGCATCGGAAGGCTTGTATGCCAACGTGACGAACCGCGAGCAATTCAAAAGAGAGCTGGAGCGGGCAAAAGAAATCGCTCAAAAGTGGGAGCAGTGGAAGCGGGACGCCCTGACGGAAGTAGGCGAGGTGCTGATCGACCGCCGCAAGTGGATCGACGCCTACAACCGGGACTGGTACGAGAAAAGCTGGCGGGAGAGCTTGAACATCGGAAGCGCGATGAGTATTTGGCGGCAAGCGGCAAGATCGGCAGCCAGGCCAAAGCGTATTTTACGAAGCAGAGACAGGACAGGGAAGCGTTAGCCTCGCAGGCGAAAGAAGAGCTTACCGATTATTTGGTCAACCTTACCAACAAGACTTATCAGGAAATGAAAGAAGAAATCGAGGAAAAATACAGTGGAAGCTAATAGAAAGTCCCGTTGCCTGAGACGGTGTGTCTGGCAACGGGACTTTTTTGCACGAAAAGCAGTCTGGGGCGTTTCTGCCGGAGCAATCGCACGGTGTTTCGCTTTCGCTGCATGCAGGCGGTCGGTCGACCACATCAGTCATAGGTGAAGGTGACGACCTGCTTCAAGGCAGTATCGACCCCGATGGCGATTGCGTTGTGGCCGTCTGAATAGTAAAAGTAGCGCTTGAGATCGTTGTCTGTGGCCTCGGAAGTCCGAACGAGCTGAAAGTCAGCCGTGGCCAGCAAGTTTTGCGAGCGCACGAAGTCGGCTGCGGCTTTTTCCAGATCGGCTTCAGCGATCGTTTTCGTCGCTTTCTCGCCGTCCTTGCCGATCACGTCAATCGAGAGCGAGAGAAGCTGCTTTGTCTTTGGCTCGATGATCGCGTGGTAGCCGGATATATCTCCGCTTTTCGGCTCGCCGCGAAGCAGGGCGTGAACGGGCACTCCTTTGTAGATAGGTTCGCCAGTGGCGGCATCGATCAGTTTGGCAGGGTCTTCAAGTGTAATTTCCCGATCGGCGGTATCTACCGTCAGATGATAATATTGACGAACAGCGCCCGCAGCGATTTGCGCCGCTTCTTCTTTTCCCAGCCCCTGCACCTGTTCAGGTGTATTGGGCTTGGAACAGCCTATGATAAACAACGCCAGGATGGTCGTCGCGAGTAAAAAGGTTGCCAGTTTTTTCATGGGTCAAGCCTCCGTGCCTGTTGCGTAATCTTTTCTTATCCTAACAGGAAACGGGGCCAGGAGATATCGATTTTCCTTTCCACTACCTTACGATGTTGTAAGTTTGCAAAGAAATAGGGCGGACAGACAGGACATGAGGGTTGAAAAGACGAAAAATTCAGTGTACGGGTGTTTTGGTGAGCGAGAGCAATTTTGTTGAATCGAGGAGGAGAAGCGCTATGAGCACGAGTACCATTACTGCCCTGGAGTTGAATGAGGCCATTCAAACGTATGTGCGGACGGAAACGTTCCCTGTGGGCATTTCGATCATTCGCGAGGAAGCGGCATTGCCGACAAAGGCAAAGCGACCGCAGCAAGACTTGGGGTACCCGATCACGATTTGCCAGGCGGTCGGCTTTTCGCGACGTTATGGCTGGAGCATTGCCATGAACGGCGCAGATCTGTCCTGTCCGATCGCGCAGGTGGCGTTCGGCTACGAGGAACAACCTGCGTTTTACACCGAGGGCCATCTCGCTTGCGGGATGTACACAGACTCGCTGGAAACGGGAGCGAAAAGCGAGGCGGATGTCCCGAAATTTTCGGCGGAGGAAAGCGGCTACTACGTGTCATACCCACTGGAGCGGGCGCAGGTCGAGCCGGACGTGGTTGTCATTTACGGAAACGCGGCACAGGTGATGCGGCTGGTGGCGGGAATGCTCTACAAGCGCGGCGGCTCGATTCCGTCCACTTTTTCCAGCCGGGCGGACTGCGCCGATATTGCGATCAAGCCGATCCAGACCGGACAACCGCAAGTGATCGTCCCCTGTTACGGAGATCGGCTGTTTGCCCAGACGCAGGACCACGAGATGGCGTTCAGCTTTCATTTCCGCGATGCAGCCGAGCTGGTGGAAGGGCTGGCAGCCACGCAAAAAGGCGGGATACGCTACCCGATCCCGTCCTTCCTGCGCTATCAGGCAGAGTTTCCGCCGACCTACCAAAAGCTCGCTGGTCTGTTCGGAGAAAAAAGTTAGCCTTTTAGCCTGTTCAATTGGTGCAGATGGTGGCGATAGTGCATCTCTACAAGCGCAAACCACTCCTGTGCATTCAAAGGTCCGAAGCGAGGGTGTGCGACTTTGTGGTGTGTCGGAATATCCTGCAAGGTCGGCTCCAATTCTTGCATCAGGCGCAGGACAGTGCGCAAGCCGTCGTGCAGCTGCTCTTTGTTCTCTGGTTGCTTGGGTGTATATTGGGGCGAAGCAGGAACGTGGATGCGGATAGGCGGTAAGGAGCCATGGGCAAAGATCGCTTGCCCGTCCTCAGACATTTGGGCGTCCGGCTGGATGACTTCGGGAGCGCCTTTTCTACACGCTTCGATGTTGGCGAGTTGCATATAGAGGGCCGATTGGATCAGATGCTGGTACATCTGGCCGATGGACCATTCCTCTTCGCTTGGCTTTTGCAGCAGACGGTCCATGTCAAATGCTTCGAGTTCCTGGATGTACAGATCGGTTACTTGTTGCATGCTGTGCATGATTTCGGTTGGATTCATCTTGTGGTCAGCTCCTCTTTCATTCTTTGTCACAAGCATACAAAAACGCTACTGACAACTGTATGTCAGTAGCGTTTTAGCAATTTTTCCGCTTCCTCGCGAATTTTTTCGCGGAGGGATGGCGGTTCGAGGACGAGCGCATTTGTCCCCAGTCCCAGAACCCAGTCCGAGATTTCCTCCAGTTGCCGGACGCGCAGCGTGACCAGCACTCCGTCCGGATGATCGGCCATCTCTTCTATATAAAAGGACTTTGCTTCCAGCACCTGATCGGCTATCGCTGGCTGGACGAGCAGGCGGACTTCGAGTGTGCGGTTGTCGGGAGGTTTGTAATCGTCAAAGGAAAAATGCTCCGGGAGGTCAAAGCTGTCTTCGAGCATGGTCAGCCCGCTCATGCGGGACAGGCGGAACCTGCGGATGTCCTGGCGCAAATCGCAAAAGGCGAGCAAAGTCCACACGCCCCGCGCCAGCACAAGCCCGTAGGGAGCCGCATCGCGTACGCTCTCGCGGTTGCCGTCTGTCTCGGGGATCGTTTTGCGATAGCGGAAGCGGACTTTGCGGCGATGCAGGATGGCTTCGTGGAGCAGCTCGGCATATTGTTTTTCCCGCTCGCGCTGGTTGGCTTCTCCGATATCGAGCAGGCGAAAGGTCGAGCGAATCCCCTCTACTTCTCGGATAAATTCCTGCGACAGAAGCGCTTCGACTTTGCGTTGGACACCGCGGGCGCTGTGGCCGTAATTTTTGCCAAACGCCTGCTCGACCAGGTCTGCGCCGATCAGCAGCGCGACGGCTTCCTCCACCGTAAAGCGAACGGGCGGCAGAAAAAAGCCTTCCATCAGCGAGTAGCCTTGCCCGGGCGAGCCGACGACAGGGACCCCTGCTTCGCTCAACGCCTGCATATCCCGGTAGATGGTCCGCACGCTCGTCTCGAATGTCGCGGCCAAATCTTCCGCGCGCAAGGTGCGCTTGCGCTGAAGCTCCAGCACAATGGCCAGCAGGCGGTCTGATTTGTTCATGCATAGACCCCATTTCCAAAAACGTTTCTCATCCCCATTGTAGTTTTTGCGTCGAGCGAACAAAAGCCAGGAATGAACTTTCTGCCGGACGGTCGTCACGCCGCGCCATGTCGTGTCGCGCCGTCAACGCTATCGCTGCAAGTATTGCCATGCCATAAGACTAATCTATAACGCTGTTACTGGCACACATATTTCGCAATAAGGATTGGTCGTGATATCGCCCGTATATTTTTCCAAAATGGGCTTGCTGTCCATCGTGTATCCTTTGCTGTGGAGAGCAGGAAAAATTTCAGCATACGCCCGCTGGATGTCCTCTGCTGTATGCTTGGCTTCGAAAACGAGGTAATTCCCGCCCGCAAGCTCGCCTTCGCAAATGGAATCGGCATCGTCCAACTGATAATTTGCGGAGAGCACAATGCAAGCATCAAATCGGCAGCTTTCAGGAGCGGTTGTCTGTGGGTTATCTTGTGGAATGGCAAACAGGATAGCCGATTCCAGAAGCTGTTTCTCCTTCGCCCATTTTTTTAGCTCCTCCATTACTTCCACATTGGCAGGACCGTATGGACCGACTCGCCGCATATACGCAATGCGATAGGGGGGAATAGTTTCGACTTTGCATTTCATGGATGGTACTTCCTTTCTTCGTGGATTTGGTTGCGTATTGACTGTAGCATGTTCTAAAAAACATTTGCATTAATTTTTAGAATTTTTTGTAAATTTTAAAATGATGATTTTCACGGAACATCAGCATGAAAAAATGGATAGGGTTCAGATGTTCTCTGAAGCCTATCCATTGTTAGTGCTAGACGTGCTATACGGTATGCCCTACACCAGATTTTCCGGGTTCAAGCCTTCCAGCTCTGGCAGCACGAAGCGGCCGTCTTTTCTGATCAGCACGTCGTCAAACCAGATTTCGCCTCCGCCGTATTCCGGACGCTGGATTTGCACCAAATCCCAGTGAACAGAGGAGCGGTTTCCGTTGTCCGCTACTGTGTAGGCGTTGCCAGGCGTGAAGTGGAAGCTTCCGGCGATTTTTTCGTCGAACAGGATGTCCAGCATCGGATGCAGGATGTGCGGGTTGAAGCCAATGGCAAATTCCCCGATATAGCGAGCGCCTTCGTCGGTGTCGAGAATGTCATTCAGCGCTTTTGTATTGGAGCTGGTCGCTTCGACGATTTTTCCTTCTTTAAAAGTGAATTGCACATCGGTGAAGGAAATGCCGTGGTAGTTGGAAGCGGCGTTGTAGAAAATGGTGCCTTCTACAGAATCGCGAACAGGCGCTGTGTACACTTCGCCGTCCGGGATGTTGCGCTTGCCGTCGCATTTGACAGCGTTGATGCCTTTGATGGAGAAGCGCAGGTCGGTTTTTGGCCCGACGATGCGGACGCGGTCGGTGCGCTCCATCAGTTCTTTCAGCGGTGTCATCGCTCTGGACATTTTCGCGTAGTCCAGGTTGCAGACGGAGAAGTAGAAGTCCTCGAAGCCTTCCAGACTCATATTGGACAGTTGCGCCATCGATTTGTTCGGGTAGCGCAAAACGACCCAGCGTTTGTTTGGCACGCGTTCGTTTGTGTGCACTGGCTGATACAGGACACGGGAGTAGATGCCCATCTTGTCTTCCGGAACATCGGCAAATTCGTTGATGTTGTCGTAAGCGCGGATCGCGATGTACGCGTCCATGTCTTTCATGCGCTCGTATTCGTATTTGGCCATCAATGCCATATGCTCTTCGCTCGTTCCTTGGTAGAGCGCGCGCAGCACTTCCTGGTCTTTCAACGTTACCAATGGCAGAGCGCCGACAGCGAACGATTCGCGAACGAGCGCACGTACAAGCTCAGGTTGCAGCCCTGTGTTTTCGATCAGGACTTTTTCCCCTTTTTGCAAATTGAGAGAGTAGCGGACGAGGCGGCTAGCCAGTTCATTGATGCGTGGATCTGCCATATGTACGACCTCCATATAGTAAAAAAATTTTTATTAATCTCATTATCGCACAGGAAAGCGCGTGCCTGCCAGTATGTTCGTGCAGTATTTACAGGCAAGCCTGGTAGATGGCGACGACATCTTCCGCATGCAGTTTTCTGGCGCTCGGCAGATGTCCGGCACCGCGTCCGCCAATCGTAATCGCTTCTTCGGCCATTTTTGGCAGCGCGTCCTGCGTTACGCCAAAGTCAGAAAGCCGCTCGGTGATGCCCATGCTTTCATACCAGCGGGCAACAGCCGCGATGGTTGCGCGCGCTGCGGCTTGCTCGTCTTCCTCGGTAACTCCGAAGCAGTGTCGGCCCATGCGCGCCAGTCTCTCTGGACGCTCCGGCAAAATGACCTGCTCGAAATAAGGAAGCGAAAGAATCGCCAGTCCACGCCCGTGTGCCATGTCGTAAATGCCGCTCAACGGGTGTTCGATTCCGTGCAGAGGCATTCCGGCGCCGCGCCCTGCATTGGCAAAAGGACTGATGCCAAGCGTGCTTGCCCAGAGCAAAGTGGAACGTGCCTCTTCGTGATCCGGTTGGCGAATGGCGGTAACGGAGTGCTCCGCAACGAGCCGAATGAGCGTTTCCGTGATCCCGTCCTGCACATTCGTTTTGTCTGCGCTGATCAAGTATGTTTCAAACAGATGCGAGAAAATATCTGCGCATGACTCTGCCGTGACGCGTGCGGGAACGGTAAATGTGATCGATGGATCGAGAATCGCGATTTTCGGATAGAGGGCCGGGCCGTTTATGGAAGATTTCTCGTGTGTGTCCCAGTGGGTCAGGACGCTGATATTGTTTGCTTCCGATCCGGTTGCAGCCACAGTGGGCACGGTGAGAAGCGGGAGCGCTTCCTGCACGGGCACCAGCCATTTGCCTGAGCCGCTCGGGTTGCCGCGCATGTAGTCGTAGATGGGCCGCCCGGAAACGGCTGCGGCGGCAATGGCTTTGGCTGCATCCATAACAGAGCCTCCGCCCAAGGCCAGCACGAAGTCGCATTGCTCTTCGCGGGCAAGCGCTGCTCCGGCATCGACGGTCGCTGTGCGCGGATTCGGTTCAATTTTGTCAAAAAGAGTATAGGCTACTTGCGCTTCTTGCAGGAGCGTAATGGCGCGGCTAAGCAGACCTGTGCGCTTGGCTGCGCTGCCACCTGTGACGAGAAGCGCTTTGTTACCGAGAGTTTTCGCTGCCTGGCCCAAACGCGCAAGTTCGCCCATGCCGAAGTAGATATGGGTAGGAAAAGATACTTCAAAGGGAAACATCTGATATTCCTTCTTTCACGTGTAGGTTGTACCAAAGACAGTGTAACATAAAGACAAAAAAAGAGCCTTCTTGCAAAAGCGAAGAAGGCTCTTGGCATTTGGATCAAGCCACACGGAATCTCTCGCTGATTTCATGCAGCCGCGTGGACAAAGCGAGCAGCTCGGAGGCCAGATGGCGCGACTTGGCTACGGATGAAAGCTGTTCCTTGGAGGCGTCAAGCATCTCTTCTGTGCTGCTTTTCGTTTCCTGCGAGATAGCGAGGAACGTAACCAGCGTGTGGTCGACATCCTGCATGCCTTGGGTAATGTCGGACAGCCCTTCTGTGGCTGCGCGCAGCTCCCCGGTCGTCCGGTCGACGGCCTGGCGCAGATGGAGGAAGGCGTCTTCCGCTTCTTCCAGCTTTTGCACGCTCTCCTGGAGCTGGGTGGAAGCTTGGGAAGTTTCGCGTGAGATGGAAAGCGTCTCAGTCTGAACCGAAGCCATCAGGCGGTTGATTTCAAGCGCTGCCTTTTCCGATTCGTGTGCGAGCTTGGCGACTTCGCTCGCTACTACGGCAAAGCCGCGTCCGTACTCGCCGGCCCGTGCCGCCTCAATGCTGGCATTCAGGGCGAGCAGCTTGGTTTGCTTCGCCAAGTTTTCGATCAACGAAACCGCGTGCCCGATCGACGCCGACTGCTCTTGCATGTTTGCCATACGGGTGTCCAGTTGCTTGTACGTTTGGAAAAAGCGCTGGAAGATGACCGTCAACTCGTCAATTCTGCTTTGGCCGCTGTGCGTGACCGATTCCATCTGGCCGCCTGCTTCGATCACACTCGCGATTCGTGCAAACAGCATGTCGATGGAAGCGCGCATCCGTTGAAAAGAAGCACTTGCCTGTTCGGTTGAAGCGGCTGTTTGCTCTACGCCTTTATTCACCGTGTCCAGGCGGATGGAAAGCATCGACGAGCGCTCCCCTGCCTCGTCAGCGGTCTGCCTGATCTCGATGCCGCCGCGATTCAACTCCTGAATCATCGACTGGAACTCGGAGATGATGAGGTGCATCTGCTCGACCATATAATCGAAGTGATGCGAGATCGCCCGGATTTCCGGCCCTTCCTTTTCCAGAGCGGAGCGCTGTGTCAGATCGCCGGCGCTGACCTTTTGGATGGCCTGGATCAATGTTTGGAACGGATTCGTAATACCTCGCACAATAAACAAGCATAGTAAAACAGAGAGGACGAGACTTCCTGCAATGGCAAAAAGGATCAGTCTGGTCGTTTCGTGCAGATGGACTAAATATTGCTCTTGCGGCACGTCGATGACGTAGACGAAATTTTCTTCAGGTGAATGAGTAAAGGCCAAAGTATGTATCGTCCCGTCAATCGGGATGTGGATGACGCCGTAGCGTTCGGCTTCCAACTGATGCGCGTACTCAGGCGGAACGGGGATCGCTCCCTGCTTCGTCACGTTGGGAATCGGCTGAAACGCGCCGCTGCGCACGACGTATTGCTGAACATCCATGCCTTCCTGGGCCAAAGAATTTTTTTGCTGCAACAGCTCGAACTCCAGCCTTTTCAGATAAGTTTCCTCGTCGGTGACAAAGGCGAACTTCAACAGGGAAATTTTTTCCGTCGTCTTGTCCGTCTCCGAATCGAGTCTGGCTTCCATTTGGGCGATCATGATTTTTTTGGCCTGCGTGTAAAAAGTCCCGCCGATCGCTGCGAAAGAGAGGAGCAAAAGGCAGAACAGCGGCACGGTCAGCTTCGTATGGAGCCGTGCGCGTCTGTGCCAGTGCGTAAATGGGGCTAGTAGTTTGCCAAAGATAAGGTGCGTCTTCATCCGATGTCCCCCTGATTATATGGATAGTCGTGGAGTCCTGTGACTAAGGACTATTGTAAAGAGCGGATGTAAAGCCAGTATGGATAACGTGTAAACGAATGTTAACGAAAAATTAACAACGATTATGCAACAATTTCCGAACGTTTGTCGAATCGTATTCACGCATTTTTCGTTGATAAATGCGTATGATTGTGTTTTAATGTAGTTGAATCGTTCGTGAATTAATCGTAACTCAACCTTTTTATCTGGGAAGGTGGCTCCTACAGTGGAAAAACAGGAACAACTCTACGAAGGTAAGGCGAAGCGTATTTATCGGACATCTGTGCCTGATCAATACTGGGTAGAGTACAAAGACGACGCTACAGCATTCAACGGAGAGAAGCGGGCGCAAATCACCGGAAAAGGTGAGCTGAACAACCGTATTACCGCTATCTTTTTCACCATGCTAAAGGAAAAAGGCATCGACAACCATTTTGTCCGGCTGCTGTCTGCAACAGAGCAAGTAGTCCGCAAAGTGGAGATCATCCCTTTGGAGGTCGTTGTCCGCAATATCGCGGCAGGTTCACTTGCCAAACGTCTTGGCATGGAAGAGGGAACTGTTCTCCCGCAGCCAGTTGTTGAGTTTTACTACAAGGATGACGCACTGGGCGATCCGTTGGTAAACGCCTCCCATATCAAAGTGTTGGGAATTGCGAGCGAAAGTGACCAGGCGACGCTTGAGCGCATGGGACTTGCTGTCAATGAGGTTCTCGTACCTTATCTGGCCGAGCGCAATATCACGCTGGTCGATTTCAAACTCGAATTTGGAAAAACGCCGGACGGGGAGATTCTCCTCGCCGATGAAATATCCCCGGACACATGCCGTTTCTGGGACTCTGTCACAAAAGAGAAGCTGGACAAAGACCGCTTCCGTCGCGATTTGGGCAATGTAGAAGAAGCGTATCAAGAAATGCTGAAGAGACTGGGAGGAGACGTACATGTTTAAAGCTGTTGTTTATGTAACCCTGCGCGAGAGCGTTCTGGACCCGCAAGGCCATGCAGTAAAAGGGGCTTTGCACACTCTAGGTTTTGACGAAGTAAACAATGCGCGTATCGGAAAGTACATGGAGCTGGAACTGAACACGGCAGATCGTGCGCAGGCAGAAGAGCGTGTACGTGAAATGTGCGAAAAGCTCCTGGCTAACACGGTGGTTGAAGACTATCGCTTTGAGATCGTGGAGGGCTAAGGATATGCGAGTAGCCGTTATCGTTTTTCCAGGCTCGAATGCTGATGTAGATTTGTACAACGCAGTTGAAGATGTCATGGGAGTGCCTGTTGACTACGTATGGCATTCCGAAACAGATTTGTCCGGTTATGACGCAATCCTTTTGCCGGGCGGATTCTCTTATGGAGACTATTTGCGCTGTGGCGCGGTCGCTCGCTTTTCGCCCGTGATGGAGCAAGTGGTGAAGGCAGCAGAAGCAGGCAAGCTGGTAATGGGAATCTGTAACGGCTTCCAAATCCTCACAGAGGTAGGGTTGTTGCCAGGCGCTCTCTTGCGCAACCGTTCCCTCAAATTCGCCTGCAAGCTGTCCGGGCTTCGCGTCGACAACAACGAAACTCCGTTTACCCTCGACTATGCGGCTGGGGAAGAAATCCAAATCCCGATCGCGCATGGCGAAGGAAACTACTACTGTGATGAAGAAACGCTCGCGAAGCTTAAAGCGAACAAACAGATCGTTTTCCGCTACAATGGCGAGAACCCGAATGGTTCTCTTGATGATATCGCAGGCATTTGCAACGAGCGCGGCAACGTACTCGGCATGATGCCTCACCCGGAGCGCGCTGTCCACAAGTGGATGACATCCGATGACGGCCGCCGCATGTTTACCTCGATCCTGAAGACGTGGAGGGAACAAAACAGTGTCACAACTCACGCATAAAGAACCGACCGCCCAGCAAATTGCCGATCAGAAGCTCTACCGTGAGATCGGGCTGACTGACGAAGAATACCAACGTGTAGTAACGATTATGGGACGCCAGCCAAACTGGACAGAAACCGGATTGTACAGCGTTATGTGGTCTGAGCACTGCTCCTACAAAAACTCCAAGCCTGTCCTGCGCAAGTTCCCGACAAAAGGCCCTCGCGTTCTGCAAGGACCAGGTGAAGGGGCCGGGATCGTGGACATCGGCGACAACCAGGCTGTTGTATTCAAAATCGAGAGTCACAACCACCCTTCTGCTATCGAGCCGTATCAGGGAGCAGCTACAGGCGTGGGCGGGATCATCCGCGATGTATTCTCCATGGGTGCACGCCCGATCGCATTGCTCAACTCGCTGCGCTTTGGCGAGCTGACCACGCCACGCGTCAAATATTTGTTTGAACATGTGGTTGCGGGAATTGCCGGCTACGGTAACTGCATCGGGATTCCTACCGTTGGCGGAGAAGTGAACTTCGATCCTACGTATGAAGGCAATCCGCTCGTCAATGCTATGTGCGTGGGTCTGATCGACCACGAGAAAATTCAAAAAGGCGTAGCCTCCGGTATCGGCAACCCGGTCATTTACGTCGGGGCGAGCACAGGACGCGACGGTATTCACGGCGCGACTTTTGCCTCCGAAGAGCTGACCGAGGAATCGGAGAAAAAGCGTCCGGCTGTACAAGTGGGCGACCCGTTCATGGAAAAATTGCTGCTGGAAGCGTGCCTGGAACTGATCGACACAGGAATCGTCGTAGGGATTCAGGACATGGGCGCGGCTGGTTTGACCAGCTCCAGCTCGGAGATGGCATCCAAAGCGGGCAACGGAATCGAGATGAACCTGGATCTCGTGCCGCAGCGCGAAGCAGGCATGTCTGCTTACGAAATGATGCTGTCCGAATCGCAAGAGCGCATGCTTGTCGTTGTGGAAAAAGGCAAGGAAGCGGAAGCGATCGCGATTTTTGACAAATGGGGCTTGGCTTCCGCTGTCGTGGGCAAAGTAACGGATGACAGCAAGCTGCGCCTGTTGCACAAAGGGGAAGTCGTAGCAGAAGTGCCAGCAAACAGCCTGGCAGATGACGCTCCGGTTTACCACCGTCCTTCCGCAGTGCCTGCTTACTATGAAGCAAACGGAAAAGTAGATGTGCTGGCTGCCATCGAGGAGCCAAAAGATCTGAACGAGACGCTGAAAAGTCTCTTGGCGCAGCCGACTGTTGCCAACAAGGCATGGGTGTACGAGCAATACGACCATATCGTACGCGCGAATACAGCAGTGAAGCCTGGTTCTGACGCAGCAGTCGTCATGGTGCGCGGCACGCGCAAGGCTCTTGCCATGACAACCGATTGCAACGGACGCTATGTGTATCTCGATCCAAAAGTGGGCGGAGCCATCGCGGTAGCGGAATCCGCGCGCAACGTCGTGTGCTCCGGTGCCGAGCCGCTTGCGATCACCGACTGCCTCAACTTCGGCAGCCCGGAAAAGCCGGAAGTATTCTGGCAGTTCGAGAAAGCGTGCGAAGGCATGAGCGAAGCGTGCGTGGCACTCGACTCGCCTGTTATCGGCGGTAACGTATCTTTTTACAATGAACGCAGCGGCGACGCGATCTACCCGACTCCAACTGTCGGCATGGTCGGTCTGATCACCGATGTTGACCATATTACGACGCAAGACTTTAAAAACGAGGGCGACGTCATCATCCTGCTCGGCGACACGTTCGCGGAGCTGGGCGGCAGCGAGTATCAAAAGCTCGTGACAGGCGCAATCTCCGGTCGTCCGCCGCAACTGGATCTGACCAAGGAAGCCGCTGTGCAAAAGCTCGTGCTCACAGCGATTCGCCAAGGCTTGGTCAATTCCGCGCACGACTTGTCCGAAGGCGGTCTGGGCGTAGCGCTGGCGGAATCTTGCTTCGGCAAAAACATCGGCGCACAAGTCGAGCTTACATCCGACTTGCGTACAGACGTGCTGTTGTTCAGCGAATCCCAATCCCGCATCTTGCTCAGCACAAGCAAAGAGCAGGCGGAAGCGATTGTGGCATTGGCAGGTGAACATGGCGTACCAGCTGCAAAAATCGGTACGATTGGCGGCGAGCGTCTGGTAGTAACAGTGAACGGTACGGAAGCAATCAACGCTTCCACTCAAGAGGTGAAAGCAGCCTGGAAGGATGCGATTCCATGTTTGATCGGGTAATCTGGGACAAACTGAATGAAGAATGCGGCGTCTTTGGCATTTACAACCACAAGGAAGCATCCCAATTGACCTATCTGGGTCTGCATGCCCTTCAGCATCGCGGTCAGGAGAGCGCAGGTATCTGCGCCTCCGACGGCGAGAAGTGGTATAAGCACCGGGGAATGGGACTCGTCTCCGAAGCATTCGGCAAAGGCGACCTGGAAAAATTCCGCGGCCATATCGCCATCGGTCATACCCGTTATACGACCGCTGGCTCCAGCAAAATCGAAAATGCCCAGCCGCTGTTTTTCCGCTACGCGCAAGGCAGCATGGCTGTTGCTCATAACGGCAACCTCGTCAATGCCGCTGTCCTGAGAAAAGAGCTGGAAGCGAAAGGCTCCATTTTCCAAACGACAAGCGACACCGAGGTTATTGCCCACCTGATCGCACGCTCCGAGAGCCGCGATTTGCCAGGAGCAGTAAAAGATGCTCTCCAGCACATCAAGGGCGCGTATGCGCTGTTGGTCATGAACGAGAAGCAGTTGGTCATCGCTCTTGATCCGAATGGACTCCGTCCGCTGTCTCTCGGCCGACTGGGGGATGCGATCACTGTGGCTTCCGAGACCTGTGCGTTCGATATTATCGGGGCGCAGTACTGGCGCGATGTTCAGCCGGGAGAAATGATCGTGGTCGATCAGGATGGCATCATCGAAACCAAGCATACCGAGACGACGCAGCGCTCGATTTGCACGTTTGAATACATTTATTTCGCCCGTCCTGACAGCGACATCGACGGGATCAACGTCCACATGGCGAGAAAGCGCCTCGGCAAGCAGCTTGCCCTGGAATCGGCTATCGACGCTGATGTGGTTACAGGGGTGCCGGATTCGAGTATTTCGGCGGCGATCGGTTTTGCGGAAGCGACAGGTATTCCGTACGAGATCGGTCTGATCAAAAACCGCTACGTCGGCCGTACCTTTATCCAGCCGAGCCAGGAGCTGCGCGAGCGGGCTGTTTATCTCAAGCTGTCTGCCGTTCGCAAAGTCGTGGAAGGCAAACGGGTCGTCATGATCGACGATTCGATCGTGCGCGGTACGACAAGCAACCGGATTGTCCGCATGCTGCGCGAAGCTGGCGCCAAGGAAGTTCATGTCCGCATCAGCTCTCCGCCTGTCATGAACTCTTGTTTCTACGGAATCGATACCTCTACGCGCGACGAGCTGATTGCGTCGACCAAGTCGGTAGAGGAAATTCGTCAAATCATTGAAGCCGATTCCTTGTCCTTCTTGTCCGTCGAGGGCATGATCAATGCCATCGGCCGCCAGGATTCGGCTCCAAACAAAGGACACTGCCTCGCCTGCTTTACAGGGGAGTATCCGACCGAGATTGAATTTGAAGAGGCGCTACCAGCGACCAAGTGCTAATACAAGCAACCTCTTGCAAGGGGGAGAAACGATGAGTGAAGCATACAAACAAGCGGGCGTAGACATCGATGCGGGTAACGAAGCAGTCGAACGCATGAAAAAACACGTGAAGCGGACATTCCGTCCCGAAGTGCTGACCGATTTGGGCGGCTTCGGAGCACTGTTCCGTCTGGACACGAAAAAATACGAAAAGCCGATTCTCGTATCTGGTACCGACGGGGTGGGCACCAAGCTGAAGCTGGCTTTTGCCATGGACAAACACGATACGATCGGGATCGACGCCGTTGCCATGTGCGTCAATGACGTCGTGGTGCAAGGCGCGGAGCCGCTCTTTTTCCTCGACTATTTGGCGGTAGACAAAGTCGTTCCGGAAAAAATCGAGGCGATTGTCAGCGGGATCGCCGAGGGCTGCTCCCAGTCCGGCTGCTCGCTCATTGGCGGCGAGACGGCAGAAATGCCAGGCATGTACGCCGAGGGCGAATACGACATCGCTGGATTTACCGTAGGGGTTGTCGACGAAAGCAAAATGATCACGGGTGCGAATGTGGCAGCAGGTGACGTTTTGATCGGGCTTGCCTCCAGCGGCGTGCACAGCAACGGCTTCTCGCTCGTGCGCAAAGTGTTGTTGGCAGACAAGGGCATGTCCTTGCATGACCATGTAGACGCATTGGGCAAAAAGCTCGGCGAAGAGCTGCTGACCCCGACTCGCATTTACGTGAAGCAAGTGCTGGCTGTGCTCGAATCGTTTGAAGTAAAAGCTTTGGCCCACATCACAGGCGGCGGCTTCACGGAAAATATCCCGCGCGTGTTGCCGGAAAACACGCAAGCGGTCATTAACGTAGGCTCCTGGCCTGTTCTGCCGATTTTCACACTTGTACAGGAAGCGGGAAACATTTCGTATCCCGACATGTACAAAACGTTCAACATGGGCATCGGCATGATGCTGGTCGTGAAAGAAGCAGACGCAGCGAGCGTCATGGAAAAACTGCAAGAGCTTGGCGAGCAGCCGTACCTGATTGGCAACATTCAGGAGGGTGAGCGCAAAGTCGTATACAACGGGGTGGAATGGTGAGAAAGCTGGCCATTTTCGCCTCAGGAAGCGGCTCCAACTTCGAAGCGATCGTGCAGGCTGTCCAGGCAGGCCGACTTCCCGGTGTGGAAGTCGCTTTGCTCGTATGCGACAAGCCGCAGGCGAAGGTGCTGGAACGCGCGGAACGTCTGGGCATTGAAGCATTCGTGTTTCAGCCAAAAGATTACGCCAACAAGGCAGCTTTTGAAGCAGAAGTCGTGCAAGAGCTGCAAAAGCGGGAGATTTCGCTGGTCGTGCTGGCAGGCTATATGCGGCTGGTGGGCGAAACGCTTTTGGCTGCCTACGAAGGAAGCATCATCAATCTGCATCCGTCGCTGTTGCCAGCTTTTCCAGGCAAAGACGCGATCGGCCAGGCACTTGCTTACGGGGTAAAGATAACGGGGGTAACGGTACATCTGGTAGATGCCGGTCTCGATACGGGGCCGATCATCGCTCAGGTCCCGGTAGCAGTGCAGGAGCAAGATACGGCGGAAACGCTGGCAGCGCGCATCCACGCCGTGGAGCACGGACTGCTGGTGGAAGTCATCGGCATGCTGGCGGAAGGCCGGGTGCAGGTTGCAGGACGTCAAGTTCAGGTGAGATCATAACAGGCAACAAAAGACCGACACTGATCAATCGTGTCGGTCTTTTTCGTGCTGGCAGCGTGAGCGCCAAAATCTTTCTCTCGCGCACGGTCCGAGATACGGTTTATTCAACTGAGCTTGTGCAACCAGTCCCGGGAAAAATCCGCTTATCCGAACGGGCAGCGCTTTTGGCCAGCAGCTTTTCACATTCATCCGCCGGAACGGGTTTGCTGAAAAAATAGCCCTGCACCGTCAGGCAGCCAAGCGATCGCAAAAACGATAGCTGTTCCTTCGTTTCGACGCCTTCTGCTACGAGAGACAGCTTCAGGCTGTGAGCCATGGCTGCGATTGCGGTGACGATCGGCAAGTGAGAAGAAGAGTCCGACATGTTGCGCATAAACGACTGATCGATTTTCAACGAATTGATCGGCAAAAGCTGCAAGCAGCTAAGCGAGCTGTACCCGGTGCCGAAGTCATCAATCGATATCTGGATGCCCATGGCTTGCAGCTTTTGCAGGCGGGGAATGACAGCGTCAAGCCTGTGCATGGCGATACTTTCGGTTATTTCCAGCTCCAGGTAGCTTGGGTGTAGCCCCGTTTGTTGCAAAATGTCTTGGACCATCGTCACCAGATGCTTGTCCTGCAACTGGCGCATCGACAAATTGACGGCAAGCCGCACAGGAGGCAAAGCTTGTTGCTGCTGCCACTTGACGAACTGCTGGCAAGCTGTCTGCAACACCCAGCGACCGATGGGAATGATCAGTCCCGTCTCTTCGGCGAGCGGAATGAAATCAAGCGGAGAGACGATGCCATACACCGGATGCTGCCAGCGGATCAACGCCTCCAGGCCGACAATATGCTCGTGCTTGCTGTCGTACTGGGGCTGATAGTACAACTGAAATTCCTCGTTCTCCAGCGCAGTGCGCAGTCCGGCTTCCAACGTCATTTTTTTGACGAAGGCGTCGTTCATCTCCGGTTGGAAAAACTGGATGTTGTTGCGGCCGTGTTCCTTCGCCTGATACATGGCTGCGTCCGCATTTTTGACCAAAGCTTCCGCGTCCGTGCCGTCCTGTGGAAAAAGGCTGATTCCGATGCTGATTGTGACCACAAAGCTTTGGTCACCAACCGTGATCGGCATGCTCAGCCTTTGCAAAACGGCTTCTGCGAACCTTTTTGCTTCCGTATGGGACATCCGGGGCAGGATGATCGTAAATTCGTCGCCACCCAAGCGGCAGACCGTATCGTTAGGACGTGCAGTCTCTTGCAGTCGCCGGGCGATTTGCGCAAGCAGGCCGTCTCCCGTGGAATGTCCGAGTGTGTCATTGATGTATTTGAACCGATCCAGGTCGAGAAACAGGACAGCGAGCTGGCTTTGCTCGCAGGCGGCCTGTTCGAGAGCGGCATCGAGCCTGCTTTGGAAAAGGGAGCGGTTCGGCAAGCCCGTCAACGTGTCGTGATAGGCGAGATAGTGAATCATCGCTTCGGTTTGCTTTCGTTTCGTAATATCGGTGGCGATGGCGAAATAGCCCACGACCGTATTCGTCACCACGATCGGGACGACGGTGACATTCAGTTCGATTTGCGTCCCGTCTTTATGAAAAGTGGAAATATCGTAGTTGTCTGAGCTTCCTTGCTGGGCGTTCCGGGACATCAAAAGCACGCGGCGAATCCCTTCCTGATTCAGCAGCGCCCGGTAAGACTGATTGCGCACATCGTCCAGGGTGTATCCGGTCACGCACTCAAAAGCGGGATTGACGTTCAGGAATCTTCCGGACAAGTCGAGCCAGCAGACGATATTCGGATTATGCTCAAACAAAGATTTGTAGCGCTGCTCGCTCACTTCCAGACGCTGCTGCGCCCATTTTCGCTCCGTAATATCGTGAGTGACGATCAAGGCGCCGACAGGTTCTCCGGTGGGCGAGGACAGCAGCTTGCCGTTGGCGACCAGGATGGAAACAGCTTTTCCGAGAGGCTGTACCCAGATCTCCTGGTTGTAGACTTGTTCGTTGCGCAACACGCGGACAGAAGGCAACTCCGCAAAAGCTACAGGAGTGCTGCCGTCAGGATGGTAAAAGGAATAAGAGCCGTACGTATGTTCATGCAAGTCTATAGGCTCGGACATGCCGAAGCGCTTGGCCGCTTCATTGAAAAAAAGGATGCGCCCATCCAGCCCGTACACAGTCACTCCGGCCTCCATGTGCTCCAGAATGGGCTGTAGCAAAGTTTCATGCAAGGCTGAGGAAGGCATGGCACCCAAAGAATCGTCAACTGGTGGAAAAAGCAGCTGATGGCGAGTTGACTTCATGTAAGCCTCCGGGCTGATGCATGTAATAGTACCATTTATGTTAATGAAACTGAGAATCATTGTCAACAAACGATTCGTACGTCTGAAAGCAAACCAAATCCGCCCTGCCGACATATTGTAAAAAGAAGCAGCTGAAGAGGAGGAGCCGATTTGAGCGGAGATTTTGTTGCCGATTTGCTGGGCAAGCTAAGCAAGCGAACAGGGCGGGAATGGACGCTGAACGATATTATGAAGCTCGCACAAAAATTTCCCAAAGGCGGGGGCAATATCGACGAGCTGATGGAAGAACTGTCCGACATGGGACTTGACGTTCCCGAGGAGACGAAGGAACGCGTCAAGGACAGGATGAAAAACGGCAAGTCCATTTCCATGGAAGAACTGGGCAGCATGGTCCCGAAAGCGAAAGAAGTCAAGGCCAAAAGCAGCAAGCCCAAAAAGCCGTCGAGAGCGGCTGGGAAGAGCAAGCATCTGTCCCTTGCCGAGCGGGTGAAAAAGCTGTCCGGTGGAAACAAAAAGAAGCGGTAAGCCTGCTGCCGGAAAAAAGCGGGAATGTGCAGTCGCGAGTGCCGAACAGGCATGGGCGGCTGCGTTTGTTTTCGCTGAGGAAACTCTTGATAAAAACGTACAATTATGTTTTAATATGAAAGGAATGTTCGTGTTTTAGTATTGCAAAAAAGCTTTTAGCCATGTTTTCTTACTAATAGTCAGGAGGTTCTATCCGTGAGTGTGAAAAAAGCGTTGATCAGCGTTTCTGACAAGACAGGATTGATTCCGTTTGCCCGTCGTTTGGCAGCTGCCGGAGTAGAGATCATTTCCACCGGAGGTACGGCTTCTCTCTTGAAAGCAGAGGGTGTTCCCGTCATTGGCATTTCCGAAGTAACCGGATTTCCCGAGATTTTGGACGGACGCGTCAAAACGCTGCATCCGAATATCCACAGCGGCCTCTTGGCTGTGCGTGACAACGAGGCACATCAAAAGCAACTGAAAGACCTGAACATCGAAACGATCGATCTGGTTGTGGTAAACTTGTATCCATTCAAGGAAACGATTGCCAAACCAGACGTGACATACGAAGATGCGATTGAGAATATTGATATTGGTGGGCCGACGATGCTGCGTTCTGCGGCGAAAAACCATGCGTTCGTGAGCGTCGTGGTCGATTCCGCCGATTATGAAAAGGTAGCCGAGGAAATCGAGGCAAACGGCGATACTACGCTGGAAACGCGCCGTCGTCTGGCTGCGAAAGTATTCCGTCACACAGCTGCCTACGATGCCCTGATCTCCCGTTATTTGAGCGAGCAAGTGGGCGAGCTGCTGCCAGAGAGCTACACGGTGACGTACGAAAAAGCGCAAGACTTGCGCTACGGCGAAAATCCGCACCAACGCGCTGCTTTTTACCGCGAACCGCTGTCCAGCCAGCTGAGCATCGGCTACGCAGAGCAACTGCAAGGCAAAGAGCTTTCCTACAACAACATCAACGATGCGGACGCGGCGCTGGCGATTGTGCGTGAATTTACCCAGCCGGCAGTTGTGGCGATCAAGCATTCCAACCCTTGTGGCGTGGGCATCGGCGCAGATATTCGCCAAGCGTACCAAAAGGCGTACGAGGCTGATCCTGTCTCCATTTTCGGCGGTATCGTAGCGGCGAACCAGGCGATTGACAAAGATACGGCCTTGGCGATGAAAGAAATTTTCCTGGAGATTATCATTGCTCCTGATTTTACGGAAGAAGCAAAAGCGGTTCTCGCCGAGAAAAAGAACTTGCGTCTCTTGCGCATCCCGGCATTGAATGAGTCTGCGAAAAAAGCGGACAATCTGTTCCGCGTGGCTCCGGTAGCGGGCGGCGCATTGATCCAGGACTTCGATTACAAACAGCTGGAAGAAAGTGAAATCCAGGTTGTAACCGACCGTCAACCGACAGCGGAAGAAATGGCCCAGCTGCAATTCGCCTGGAAGGTTGTCAAGCACGTGAAGTCCAACGCTATTTTGCTGGCAAAAGACAACATGACGATCGGTGTCGGCGCAGGTCAAATGAACCGTGTCGGCGCTGCGAAAATCGCCATCGAGCAAGCGGGCGAGCTGGCAAAAGGCTCCGTTTTGGCTTCCGATGCGTTTTTCCCGATGGGAGACACTGTAGAAGCAGCTGCTGCCGCAGGCATTACGGCGATCATTCAGCCAGGCGGCTCGATTCGCGATCAGGAGTCCATCGACGCTTGCAATCGCGCAGGAATCGCCATGGTGTTCACTGGCACGCGCCACTTCAAGCACTAATCTGTACAGATCCCTTCAGTAACAGGAGGATATCCATATGAAAGTATTGGTAGTAGGCGGCGGCGGCCGCGAGCACGCCATTATCTGGAAGCTTTTGCAAAGCTCCAAAGTACAGAAAGTATACTGCGCTCCCGGCAATGGGGGAACGGCTGAGATTGCGCAAAACGTCCCGATTGGCGTCAATGACTTTGCCGCTCTGGCCCAGTTTGCCAAAGACGAGGGAATCGATCTGACTGTGGTAGGTCCGGAAGATCCGCTTTTGGGCGGAATCGTCGATTTCTTCGAGGAACGCAACCTGCCTATTTTCGGGCCGAACAGTAAGGCGGCGATGATCGAAGGCAGCAAATCGTTTGCCAAAAGCTTGATGAAGCGCTATAACATCCCGACTTCTGCTTACGAGTCGTTCCTCGATTACGAGTCAGCGAGCGCCTACGTGCGTCAGCAAGGCGCGCCAATCGTGGTAAAAGCAGACGGTCTGGCCGCAGGCAAAGGCGTCGTAGTGGCCGAGACTATCGAGGAAGCGGAAGAAGCGCTGCGGCAAATCATGCAGGAAAGCGTCTTTGGAGAAGCGGGAGCGCGTGTCGTCATCGAGGAGTGCATGTTCGGGGAAGAGCTGTCTCTGCTCTCTTTTGTCGACGGCGAAACCGTGAAGCCAATGATCACCTCGCAGGACCACAAACGCATTTTCAACGACGATCGCGGCCCGAATACAGGCGGCATGGGCACTTACGCTCCTGTGCCGCAAATGTCGCCAGAGCTGGTCGAGACGATTGTGAAGACTATCGCCGAGCCGATGGCAGCAGGCATGGCCAAAGACGGAATCCCGTTCAAAGGCATCCTCTACACCGGACTGATGATTACCGAGCAAGGACCAAAAGTGGTTGAGTTCAACGCCCGTTTTGGCGATCCCGAGACGCAAGTGATCTTGCCGCTCTTGGAAACGGATTTGCTCGATATTTTTGTGGCGACCGTGAACGGAGAGCTGGATGCGGTGGATGTCACCTGGAAAGAGGGCAGCGCCGTATGCGTGGTGATGGCGGCTCCTGGCTATCCTGGGGAATACCCGAAAGGAAAGCGGATCGACGGACTTGCGCAAACGAAAGAGACAGTAACCGTTTTTCATGCCGGAACGAAGCAAACCGAGGAAGGCATCGTGACAAGCGGCGGACGTGTGCTTGGCGTAGTAGGCACCGGAGCCAACCTCGAAAAAGCGCGCGAGGCAGCTTATGCAGCCGTGCAGTCGATTTCGTTTGAAGGGGCACAGTATCGCACCGACATTGCAGCGAAAGCGATGAAATATCAACAGAAGAACTAACAGGGGAAAGAAAAAGGCAGTCTCGTTCGTCGCTGAGGTACGAACGAAGGCTGCCTTTTTGTTGTAAAAAATGCCGCGACATTTTTTTAAAAGAGTTGCACGACTGCTCTCATCACCGCTTGGTTACAGCCCGATTTGTTCCCCAGCCAGAGGTGCATTCTTCGCTTTTGCTTTGGCTGCCATAACTTGCGACACCACATAGACGAAGAGGAACAACAGCATGCAGACGGCAGACCAGCGGTACATGACGGAGTAGCTGGAATGGGTAGCGAGCACGCCGAGCAGCATGGAGCCTGCCGCGATGCCGAGGTCGATCGAGTTGAAAAACAGTCCGTTTGCCATGCCGCGCTGTTCCGGCGTGACGACTCTGACCATCCACGCTTGAATAGACGGTTGAATCATGCCGTACCCCAAGCCGTAGAAAAAGGCCGAAGTCAAAAGCAGCGCTTCGCTCGTCGTGACGGACAAGATCAGCAGGCTGATGCCTACAAAAATCGCGCCAGGCGGCAGAACGGCGACGTGACCTTTGCGATCGTACAGCTTGCCGGAAAAAGGACGAATGAGTACCATGGCGAATGCGTTGGCGAGGAAAAACCAGCCGACGTTTGCGATGTGGGTTTCTTTTCCGTACAGCGCCAAAAAGCTCAAGATGCCTCCGTACGTAATCGACAAACAAAAATTCAGACTCACAGGCAAGAGCAGCTTTTTGTCGAAAAAGCGGCCAAACCCTTTGATCGGGGCACTGTTAACGGCTGATGCTGATGGAGATGGGGTTGCAGCCGGGCGAAGGTTGTACGCGCGAATCATGTGCATCAAAGGGAAGATGGCAGCCACCAGCACGACAAGGGCGAAAAGCATATAGCCGAATCCGAATGATTGGAGAATGCCGAGTCCGATCACTGGACCGAGCGCCATTGCCAGGCTCGTGGACAGGCCGAAATAGCCCATTCCTTCCCCGAGCTTGCGGATGGGAATGACATTGGTCACGATGGTTGGAAACGTCGTGCTGCCCATGCCGAAGCCGATCCCGACGAAAACGCGCAACAGCAAAAACAGGGCGATGTTCCCAGCCCAGAAGTATCCCGCACTGAAGATGCCGACAGTGCACAGGGCCATAACGGCAATCGCTTTGCTGTTTTTCGTTCGGAGCGCTTCGCCTGTGAATACGCGCGCGACGACGGCGGCCAAAGAAAACAGGCTGATGACGAGACTGACGACAAAATCGTTTGCCTGATACGTCTGTTTGACGTACGCAGGGAACGTAGGCGTCTGCATTTGGATCGTAAGAAATAACAGCAAGTTGCACACAGTTAAAAGGACGAAATCCTTCGTCCACAGTTTCTCTCTACTCTCTCCCAACGGTTTCACTCCTATTCGGTTGTATGGCGGTCTATGTTCTCGTTGATTTCAAGCAGAATTTCCCGCAAAAAAGCCAGTTTCTCCGGCGGCAAGCCTGCAAAAATGTCCGCGACGGCTTTGGCCTCTGTCGGAATCGCCTTTTCAATCCACTCCCGGCCGTTTGCGGTGAGCGTTACGATATAGGCACGGCGATCCTGGTCGCTCAGCTTTTTTTCAATCCAGCCTTTTTTCACCAGGTTGTCGAGAATCCGCGTCATCGTGGGCTGGTCTTTTGCCGAGCGCAGGGCAAGCTCTTTCTGGTTGATCCCGTCCTCTTCCCGCAGGCGGTACAAGACGGCAAATTGCTCCGTCGTCAAATCAAATTCACGCAAGAACAGCGAGACGTAGTGAATCATGCGGCGGTACGTGTTGCCGATCAAAAATCCAAGCGGTTCATTTTGCCAATGATCGATCATGACAAGGTCATTCCTTTGCACTAAAATACTTGCTTTGACAATTATATGCCTAGCAACTAATTTTGTAAATGGAAAAACCGCCTTTCCCTCAAGGCGGTCGCATCTGTGGAAAATCACTTTTGATTATTGGCGATAGCGCCCTTTTCTTCGGGAGCTGTAAAAGGCGTAATAGCCGACAACGCCGATGACACCAAGAATCATGGCCATGACAAAGAAATTGTGTGACATCCATTCATAGAGTGGCGTTCCGACGATCATGGACAGCGTCTCCTCTTTTCTACGAGTAAGTAGGGTAACGTGTGCTGCTGTCGTCCTTTTCCTGGGAACGGTACGAGATGAACTCGCGGGCTGCTTGTTCCATCAATTGGTCTTCGGGAGTCAGCTCGCCTTTTGGCGCGTCGTCTTGTGCTTTGCTCTCCGCTTTTGCCGATTGCGTGCTGGCAGCTTGCGGTTTGTCCGTATGCGTCTGCGAGTTTGCCGAAGCGGACGCCTTTTCATGCTTCTGCTCTTGGGAAGAGTGGGAGGAAGCACCGCTGATTGCGCCTGTGACTTGATTCATGACGGTTTGTATCCCTTTTTGCTTCATTTGATCCATCATCCCGGACATGCCGTTCGCTTTGATCGTATTGATGCCAAGCGCTTTGTACATCGGGCAGAAACGGGTCGCGCCTTCCGCTACCTTCATCGCAGAAAAGGCCATCAGCAGCCAGGGGGCATTGTGCGGACGACGACTCATTTTTCCAATGCCATAGGCCAAGCCCAACAGACCGCCTGTCATGCGAATGATCGCATCTGTAGTACCAACGTTCTTTTGCATTTGCTTTCGCCTCCTGTTGCATCTTCTACGAGGTAGTCTGTGATAAATCCGTTCAGGCAACCCGTGGAAATTGTTAGGACGATGTGCTGGGCGAAGCAGGGGAAGCATTCGCAAGTGGCGAAGCAGTAAAGAATAAAATGAACGACTATTCAGTCGATTTGCATGATTGGACACCGAGAGGAGAGAAGTGGCATGCGAGTTCGCGCTTTATCGGAAGAAGCGTACCTGAATCTGATTCGTGTAAGCAAAAGGCAGGCTCCGGCAAGCTTGTGGATCAAGGGAGCCAGCGTACTGAACGTGTATACAAAGGAATGGCACGAGCATCACGTCGTTGTGGCGGGAGAGCGAATCGCTTATGTAGGAGAAAAGGAGCCGTTCGTTGATGAACATACCGAGATCATCGACGCGAGCGGAAAGTATTTGGTTCCCGGCTATATCGAGCCGCACGCGCATCCTTTTCAATGGTACAACCCGTTTACGCTGGCAGACTTCGCCCTGGAGCGGGGAACGACGACACTTGTGTCCGATACGCTGATGCTGATGAATTTGCCGTCGGAGCAAATTTCTGCGCTGATGGAATCGCTCGCCGCGCATCCGGTAAAGCAATATTTCTGGGGCAGGCTCGATCCGCAAACGGGCAAAGAACATCCGCAATTCACAAAAGACGGCCTGCGGCGCATGCTGGAGCATCCGCTGGTCGTGCAAGGGGGAGAACTGACGAACTGGGGCGGCGTGCTCCAAGAGGACGACACCCTGCTGTTTGGCTTGAAGCATACGCGCGATTTGGGCAAAAGAATGGAGGGGCATCATCCGGGAGCATCTTGGGAAACGCTGAACATCGCCAGCGCAGCAGGCATCACCGCTTGCCACGAAGGGATTACCGCCGAAGATTTGCTCGCGCGGCTGCGTTTGGGGATGTACGCGACACTCCGCCACTCCTCGATTCGGCCTGACTTGCCAGAGCTGGTAAAAGGCTGGCTTGCGCTCGGTCTGCCGTGGTCTTCGCGGATGATGCTTACATCAGATGGCTGTACGCCTCCGATGCACCGAAACGGCTTCATGGACTACACGCTTCGCGTAGCGATAGAAGCTGGCATGCCGCCCGAGGAGGCATATGTCATGGCGACGTTGAATCCGGCTGTCTACTACGGTCTGGACGCTGAACTGGGCGGAATTGCGCCTGGACGGATCGCGGACATGGTCCTTCTCGCCGCCAAAGACGATCCTGCGCCGCTCGCTGTCTTTTGCAACGGCGAACAGGCGGCAGAGAGCGGCAGGCTGCTTGTCCCGACAGTCGAGCCACGCTGGGCCGACTACTCGTTTGAAGCAGCCGATCCGTTGGCAGAGCGAGCACGAGCGGACTGGTTTTGCCTGCGGCCTGACGCGGAAGGAAAAGCTCCGGTACTGAACATGGTCAACGCAGTCATTACGCGGATGACGCTGGAAACTTTGCCTGTAGACGAGCAAGGCTGCATTTCACTGGCGCATGACCCGCAGCTCGCTGTGATCGTCAGCATCGATCCGGCAGGCAAAAAGCGCACGGCTGCCGTGCTGCGCGGTTACGGTGAGCATTTGCACGGGCTGGCAAGCTCGTATACGGCTTCTGGCGACTGGCTTGTCATTGGCCGCGATCCGCAGGCGATGGCGGCTGCGCTTGAACGAGTCAGGGAAATCGGCGGGGGAGTCGTTTTGATCGAGGATGGGCAGATTGCCTGCGAATGCCCGCTGCCGCTTGGCGGGAAATTTTCTCCGGCCCCGATGAGCGAAGTGATTTCCATGGCCGAGAATTTGACGGCCAGACTGCGCGCCAAAGGGCATGTTCATCTTGATCCGATCTACTCGCTGCTGTTTTTTACGGCTACCCACCTGCCCTACGCAAGGCTCACCGCGGAAGGGATCGCAGATGTAAAAACAGGACAAATCGTCGTTCCGGCACTCCCTCTCTAAAGAGGGAGTTTTTGTTTTCCTTTCATCCGCAAATGTAATGGATAACATTAAAGCTTTATTGTGTGAAAGTAAAGATATAACTGTTTGATTTCAATTGATCGCAATGAAATGCTGAGTATGTAAGCATCTGGTATATGCTTGGAAAATATATTTTTCCTCTTGTAAATTTTCAGATTTATTTTACAATAAATAATAGCCAAGCCACATCTATCTTCTGTTCCATCAGAAAACAAGCTTACATAGTCGCAACCTGGTAGCTAGGGTAGATCGACTGGCGAGGACAAAAATAAAAAATAATTAAAGGGGGATTCAATTCCGCATGAAAAAACTCTCTCACATCAGTATTTTATCTGCGGTATTGGCGACGAGTGTGGCACTCACAGGTTGCGCAGGAACCAGCAACTCATCAGGGGGAAGCAACACGGGCGGAGGTGGTCAGCCAGCGCAAAATCAGCCAAGCACGTCTGGCAGCGGCGGTGGCGCAGCAACAGACGGTGGTGTCATCAAGATCGCAACACAAACCCCCCTCTCCGGGAACCAGTCCTCTCTCGGAGACGCGATCAAGACAGGTGCGGAATACGCACTGAATCAACGCAAGGAAGAATTTAAAAAGCTCGGCTTCGACATCCAGCTCTTCCCGCAGGATGACCAGGCGGACCCGAAAATCGGGGTATCCAATGCGGAAATGCTCATCTCCAATCCTGATGTGTACGGGGTAGTCGGACACCTGAACTCCGGTGTGGCGATTCCTTCATCCGTGAAGTACGAGGAAGGCAAACTGGTCATGGTCTCCCCTGCCAACACAGCCGTGAAGCTGACCGAGGAAGGGAAGAAAACCGTACACCGGATTTGTGCTCGCGATGACGCCCAGGGACCGAAAGCGGCCATGTATGCGAAAAATACGCTCGGCGTGAAAACAGCTTTTATTATTCATGATAAGACCGCATATGGCCAAGGCTTGAGCGACCAGGTGAAGTTGCAGTTCGAAAAGGACGGCGTGCAGCTGCTCGGGTATGAAGGCATCACGCAAGGCGAAAAAGATTACAGCGCCGTATTGAATCAGGTATCGGCAAAGAACCCTGACATCATCTTTTTCGGCGGGCTTTATCCGGAAGGCGGAATCCTGGTCAAACAAGCCCGGGAAAAAGGATACAAGGGATATTTTATGGGTGGCGACGGCTTGGACTCTTCTGATATGATTAAAATAGCCGGCGATGCTGTCGAAGGCGTTGTGTTCACGTCAGTAGCAGGTGACGTGACGCAAACCGAAGAGGGCAAGAAGTGGGCTGAAGAGTACAAGAAAACCACGAACAAACCTCTAGAAACCTACTCCGTCTACGGTTTCGATTCCATGAACGTCATCCTTAACGGCGTCATGGAAGCAATCAAAGCGAACGGTGGCAAAAAACCAACACGCGAGCAAGTCCTCGAAGCAGTTCACAAAACAAAAGACTTTCAGGGGCAATTCACAAAAGTTACCTTTGATGAAAAAGGTGACAACACAAACGCAGATGTATTCATTTACAAGTATGACAAGGACAAGTCAACTTTTGTAGGCAAGGCCGAGTAATCGCAGCCAACATCACCGTACACTCTTTCATGCCTCATACCGGTAAAGGGGCGGCACGTTGGTGTTCGCCCTTTTCTACGGAAACTCACGTCCAGCCATGTGAATGAATGCAGAAAATTTCTACAAGTTTATTGAGAAGTGAGGGATGGGAAGCATGATGCTCAACATTTTGCCTCAGGTGTTGGTTGACGGATTAACACTTGGATTCATGTATGCAGTCGTAGCCTTGGGCTACACAATGGTTTACGGGATTTTGGAATTTATCAACTTTGCTCATGGAGAAATCTTTATGGTGGGGGCGTTTGTCGGGACAGAGGTATTGCTGATCTCTGATTCCTTGGGGGCGCTGGAAGGCATGAATCCTTTTGTCGCACTATTCTTGACACTGATCATCGCCATGGTGTTAACGGGGGCGCTTGGAGTGGGGATCGAGAGAGTGGCGTATCGGCCGCTGCGTGGGGCACCGCGTCTCGTACCGCTGATTTCTGCTATCGGCGTATCGTTTTTGCTGCAAGACCTTGTTCGTTTTACCGAAGCGCTGGCTCGCAATGAATTTTATCTGAACAGTCCAACTCTTTTTACTGGTTCGATTTCTTTAGGCAGCATTGCCACGATTCCTACCAAAGGCTTGATTGTAATTGTGCTCGCGATCGTAATGATGATAAGTCTGACGCTGTTCATTAACAAGACAAAGTGGGGAATCGCCATGCGTGCCGTAGCGCAGGATCAGAGTACGGCTTCGCTGATGACCATAAATGTAGACAAAGTAATCATGCTGACGTTTTTGATCGGTTCCAGTCTCGGTGGAGCGACAGGCGTGCTGTTCGCCCAAAACTACGGGACGATCGACCCTTATATCGGATTCATTCTCGGATTGAAAGCATTTACGGCAGCCGTTCTCGGCGGAATCGGCAATTTGCGCGGCGCGATGGTTGGCGGAGTGCTGCTCGGACTGCTGGAGTCGCTGTCGGGAGCGTTCATGGGACCGTTGACCAACGGCGCATTCGGTGCCGAGTACAAAGACGTGTTTGCATTCAGTATTCTAATCCTCGTGCTTCTCTTCAAGCCTGAAGGGCTGTTTGGCGAAGCTGTGAAAGAGAAAGTGTAGGTGAAACCAATGGCAAATCTGACATGGAAAACGTTCAAAGGAATACCGCTCGCGCTCACGTTGGTTTGGATCGCAGGCTTCGCGGCTGCTTTGCATTTCATGGACAAATCAGTCATCGCGTTTCTAGGCATTCTCTCTTCGATTGTGCTCATCTATTACACGAACACGTCGAAAGCGATCAAAATGGTCATCGGGGCAGCTGTGCTGTTGATTGTCATTCCGCTGGTCGCAGGGGAAAACCGCTACTACATGGAAGTGGCCTCGCAGGTGGGCATTTACGTGGCGATGGCGCTCGGCTTGAACATCGTAGTAGGCTTCGCAGGATTGCTCGACTTGGGATACGTCGCCTTCTTTGCTGCCGGTGCGTACGCATACGCGATCTTCTCGACCTCGCAGGCAAACGAATTTATCGCAGGCAACCTGTTTCCGCTGTCGGGTGAATGGTTCTGGCCGTTCCTCATCGTCGGATTGATCGTCGCCGCCGTCTTCGGGGTATTGCTCGGGCTACCCGTACTCCGTGTAAAAGGCGACTATTTGGCCATCGTTACGCTCGGGTTTGGCGAGATTATTCGGATTATTTTTAATAACCTGGACAAACCGATCAACATTACGAACGGACCACAAGGGATTACCCCGATTCCGTCGCCGGAGCTGTTCGGCATCAAGATGGGGACACCGTTTTTCTTTTACTTTATCGTGTTGTTCGTGATCGCTTTCATCGTCCTGGCGAATATTCGCTTCGAGCATTCCCGTCTCGGCCGCGCCTGGATCGCTGTTCGCGAGGATGAACTGGCTGCGCAGTCCATGGGGATCTCGCTGTTGAATACGAAGCTGGCGGCTTTTGCGACAGGGGCTTCCTTCGCAGGGGTGGTAGGCGTCATTTTTGCAGCCAAGCAGACGTTCATCGATCCGACTTCGTTTACGCTGATGGAATCAATCGGGATTTTGGTGATGGTCATTCTCGGCGGCAGCGGAAGCATCCCTGGCGTCGTGCTCGGAGCTGCTTTCGTCACCATTTTGCAAGTGCAGCTCTTGAAAGAGTTCTCCAACTTCTTGCACAGCTTGCAGCAGTCGGGAATCATCAACCTGCCGAACCAGCTCGACCCGTCCAAGTTCCAACGCCTTATTTTCGGGATCATGCTGATTCTCGCAGCCTTGTATCGTCCGAATGGACTGATTCCGGCCAAGCGGAAAAAGAACGATCTCGATGCGATCAAAGCGAGCGATTACGGCAAAGAAAAGCTGGGGATTCTCGGCAAGCTGTCCCAATTGGCTTCTGGCAAGCAGTCATAGCGGACGAGGAGGGAAAAGGGCATGGCATTGTTGGAAGCGAAAAATTTGACCAAGCGTTTTGGCGGACTGGTGGCGAACCAGGACGTCTCGATTTCCATAGAAAAAGGCAGCATTACAGCAGTAATTGGGCCGAATGGGGCCGGAAAGACGACTTTCTTCAACATGATCACCGGATTTTACGAGCCGGATGAAGGCGAAATCCTGTTGAACGGCAAAAGCATCAAAGGGCTGCGTCCCGACCAGATTGCGAGCCGCGGCATCACAAGGACTTTTCAAAACATCCGTCTGTTCAAGGAAATGACGGCGCTGGAAAACGTGATGGTAGGCGTTCACAGCCGCTTGTCTGCCGGATTGCTCGGCATTTTGTTCAACACAAAGCGCGTGCGCGTCGAAGAGGAAAAGGCGCGTGTGGAAGCGTACCAGCTCCTGGAATATGTCGGGATCGCGCATATCGCCAACGAAGCGGCGGGCAGCTTGCCGTACGGTTTGCAACGGCGCCTGGAAATTGCCAGAGCGATGGCGACCAATCCGGAAATCATTTTGCTCGATGAGCCTGCTGCGGGCATGAACCCGCGCGAGACGGTGGAAATGACCGACTTTATTCGCAAGCTGAAACGGGAGCTTGACCTGACGATTATCCTGATCGAGCACGACATGAAGCTGGTCATGGGACTGAGCGAGTACATTCACGTGCTGGACTACGGCCGCAAAATCGCCGAAGGAACGCCGGAACAAATCCGCAACAACCCGAATGTAATTGAAGCCTATCTCGGAAAAAGCGCGTCGGAAGTGTCGTAGAAGGAGGAAACACAATGGCATTGTTAGAGCTGAATAACGTTCATACCTATTACGGCGGTATCCACGCATTGAAGGGATTGAGCATTACCGTCAACGAGGGCGAGGTAGTCACTTTGATCGGCTCCAACGGGGCGGGAAAATCAACTACCTTGAAGACGATCTGCGGACAGACCCGCGCCAAGGAAGGCAAAGTGATTTTCAATGGCAAAGATATCACCCAGATGCGCACTCACGATATCGCCAGTGCGGGCATCGCTCACGTACCGGAAGGACGCCGTATTTTTCCCAAGCTGACAGTCCGCGAAAATTTGGAGATGGGCGCCTTCGGAGTAGCGGACAAAAGCGTGATTGAGGAAGGCATCGAGCGAGCTTTCGCCTATTTTCCCCGCCTGAAAGAGCGGATTGATCAAAAAGGCGGCACGATGTCCGGCGGCGAGCAGCAAATGCTGGCGATTGCACGCGGCTTGATGATGAAGCCGAAGATTTTGATGCTCGATGAGCCGTCAATGGGACTGGCGCCGATTCTCGTGGAGCAGATTTTTGACATCGTCACTGAGCTGAACAAAGAAGGCATGACGATTTTGTTGGTGGAGCAAAACGCGAACCAGGCCCTTTCGGTGGCACATCGCGGCTATGTGATTCAGACCGGAGAAATCATTTTGAAGGACGATGCGCAGACCTTGCTGGCAAATCCGCAGGTCAGGGAAGCTTATCTCGCATAGCCTCGCGTAGCAAGGAGCCGATGGAGAGACATCTCCGTCGGTTTTTCTTTTTCTTTGCGAACAAAAAGTAATTTTGCAAAATTTCGTATATGATTAGCATAGACCGATTGAACCCGTCTGAACATGTACAGATAGAAAAAAGCGGAACGGGTCAGTTGGCGGGAGAGGAGAAAGAGGAACATGCTGGATATCAGTCCCCATTTGGTTGAGGACGGAGAAGCTTTGTACTTGCAGCTTTATCGATATTTTCGCGAAGAAATTCAAAGAGGCGGACTGCCGTCCGGGACGAAGCTGCCGTCTGTACGCGCTTTGAGCGGATTTTTGCACGTCAGCAAAACGACGGTGGAAAGCGCGTACCATCAGCTTTTGGCAGAAGGATATATCGAGAGTCGGGAGCGCAGCGGGTTTTTTGTCGTGGATGTGGACTGGGATGGACCGATCTTGAAGATGCCCGGCAAGAAGCAATATCCAGATGTTGACGCCGTTCGCAAAGAAAAGGAGCGCGTACAAGGGATAACCGAGGTGCTTCCCGCTCCCGTCCGCTATGATTTCCACCAGGCAAAAGTAGACGCCGAGCATTTTCCGTATGAACGCTGGCGCAAATACACGAATCAGTGCATGCAAAAAGAGAACAAGAGCGTGCTCTACTACGGGGACAGGCAAGGAGAGCCGCTTTTGCGGGAAGAGTTGGCCCGCTATCTGGGGCGAGCGCGCGGCGTGCAGGCTACGCCTGAGCAAATCGTAATCGGTGCGGGAACGCAGATTATGATCAGTTTGCTCGGCTTCATGTTCGGTGCGCAGGGACAGGCTGTCGCTATGGAGGAGCCGGGCTATAACGGCGTTCGATCCGTTTTTTCCCATCTCGGCTTTGAGGTTCGGCCGATTCGGCTGGAGGACGACGGGATTGATGTGGAGGCGCTCAGCAAAAGCGGGGCCAGGTACGTCTATATTACCCCGTCTCATCAGGACCCGTCCGGAATCGTCATGCCGTACGCCAAGCGCTTGAAGCTGCTGCACTGGGCCAATCAGGCAAACGGGTACATCATCGAGGATGACTACGACGGAGAGTTTCGTTATCACGGCCGACCGATTCCTTCCCTTCAGGGGCTGGATACCAACGGGCGGGTGATCTATGTCGGGACTTTTTCCAAGGCGCTTTTGCCATCGATTCGGATTAGCTACATGGTGCTGCCTCACGAGCTGCTCAAGATTTATCACAAAGAGCTGATTGATTTTGACCAGTCTGCTTCGCGCATCCATCAGGAGACGCTGGCCTTGTTCATGAAGCATGGCGACTGGGAGCGGCACATTCGCAAAATGCGGACGATTTATCGCAAAAAGCACGATGCGATGCTTCAACTTTTGCAGGAGCAGCTTGGGGCGCACATTTTGCTCAAAGGCCAGGACGCCGGGCTGTCCGTGACGATTGAGGTAGCGAGTGAACGTACAGCCATAGAGCTTGCGCAAATCGCGGCTGCGGAAGGGATTCGCGTCTACCCGACTTCCCACAAGTGGATGGAGCCAGCGCAAAAAGGACTGCCTGCTTTCCAGTTCGGCTTCGGCGGTTTGAGCCTGGAAGAGATGGGCGAGGGCATTCGCCTGTTGAAAAAAGCGTGGGAGCCGTATTTGCAGAGACATTGAAGCAACAGTTGCATCAGACAGAGGGGAAGCGCAGAAGGGAGAGCACATCAAGGTGTCGCAGTCGTTGTTTGTAAAAGGAATGAAGCAAATCATTCCGGTGGCAGCCGCCGGAATTGTGGATGGAATGGTGTTTGGCATTTTGGCGAGGCAGGCAGGGCTGGGAGTGACGGAGGCGATGCTGTTTTCCTTGCTGGTCAATGCAGGCTCGTCGCAGTTTGCGGCTGTCGGTTTGATTTCCCAGGGGATTGTCGGCTGGCCGATCCTGGTTTCGACGCTGCTTTTGAACGCTCGTCATCTGTTGTACGGACTGGCTCTGGGGCCGAAGTTCGGCGAGACAGCGCCATGGAAGCTGTCGCTGATGGCCGGGACGCTCAACGACGAGACGTATGCGCTCAAGGCGACCTATTTGGCCGCCGGGGAAAAACCGAGCCTTGCTTATTTCGCCGGAGCGAGTACGGCTGATTACGTGATCTGGAATGCCAGCACGCTGGCGGGAGCCATTTTCGGAACGGTATTTACCCAGACGGAAAGCTGGGGGCTGGATTTTGCTTTTATCGCGACGTTTCTCGGGTTTCTGGCCGTTAATCTGGTTTCATCGTATCATCTCAAAGTGGCTGGTTGTGCCGCGGTTGTCGCCTGTCTCGGCTTTTGGCTCGGAGGAGCGACGGTTGCCGTGATCGCCGGGACAGTGATGGCCGTAGTGATGGGGGCGTTGAGCGGTGAACGATAAAATTTTGCTGTATATCGTTTTAATGGCGATCATTACGTATTTGACGCGATTTCCGATGCTGTTGATCAGTTCCAGGTGGCAGATTCCGGCCTGGCTCGGACGGGGTTTGGCGATGGTGCCAGTCGGCGTGTTCACATCCATGACGATTCCGCCCATCTTGTTTCACGCGCCAAAAGGGGCGTGGAGCCCGGAGTATTTGGTGGCGGGCACTGTGGCGCTGGCGGTAGGGCTTTGGAAAAAACAGATCGTCTGGGCGTTGCTCGCTGGAGTGGTTATCGTGGCGCTGTGGCGGCAAGTGTTCGCGTTTTAGGACATTTCAGGCATGCCGGGCCGAGTGCTGGGCGCATGAGAAAAGACAAAGACCTTCTCCCCAACGGAAAGTGTGATCGTGCGGGGGAAAAGGTCTTTTTGTGTCTATTATGTGTTGGTCAGCCCAAGCGATAGCCCAAGTGGGCGGACATCTCGCGCACAGTCGCAAGCGTGTCTGCCAAAATCTCTTCCTGTCTCGGCAAGACGCGATCAGACGGGCCGATCACACTGACGGAGGCTGTCACATGTCCGGTTGAATCGAAAATCGGCGCAGCAATTCCCGTGACGCCCGCGTTGCGGCGATTGGAGCTGATCTCGTAGCCGCGTTCGCGGATCGTGCGCAGATTGTCCTTGATGTCCGCCACCGATGTGTAGGAATGAGTAGTGTACGTTTTCAACGGATGTTCCGCCAATATTTCGTCCTGGAAAGACTCCGGTTGAAAAGCGAGCAACACCCGGGCAGCCGATGTCGAGTACAGCGGAAAGCGGCGGAAGGACTCTACGGTAAAGCGGATCGGGTGAAGCGAGTCTTCCTTCGCTACGTATATGGCGTCTTTTGCATCCTGGACGCAGAGGACGGCAAGCTCGTTGACCCGGGAGACGAGTCCGGTCAAATACGGTTTGGAAAAATCGACGATATCGTGGTTGGTGAGCACCTTCGTGCCCAACTCCAGCAAAGTATAACCGAGCGTGTATTGCTTGGTTTTTTCATTTTGGCGAATGAAGCCTTCGGACTCCAGCGTGGATAGCAGCTTGTGTACGGCCCCTTTTGACAGTTGCAGTTTTTTGCTCAGTTCTGTCACGCCAAGCTCTTTGGGAGAATCAAGGAACATTTTCAAGAGTCGGCAGCCGTTTCGTACAGAAGACAATACTTGGTCCATGAAAAACGTCTCCTTTATGTGCATTAGCCCTATTTTACCACAGGTAGGGTTGCGAATTGCGATAATGGTTGTTTTTGTATGACTACCTTGAATAGTCAGTATCTTTATGATAGGATAACACTAACGTTCTCGAATAGCAAACACTGTTCTCTATTCGTGAACAATAAAGGTAAATCGGGGGTTGACGAACTTGAAGAAAAAGGCATTATCTGTTCTGTCCATTTTTGCTTTGACTGGTTCTTTGTTGGCTGGATGTGGCTCCTCCACGCCGCAAACAGCTACACCAGCTCCGACCACGGGCAATTCAGGAGGTACACAAGCACAAGTACAACTGGAAGATACGCTGGTGGTAGCGGGGAACGGAGCTACTGTAGAGAAGCTGATGAAAGACGAGATTTTCAAAAAGTTCAACGAGAAGTATCCGAATGTGAAGCTGACGTATGTATCCGGAGTTTCCACGGAGATTGTAGCGAAAGTCAAAGCACAGAAAAACGCTCCGCAAATTGACTTGACGATCATCGAAGGCGGGGAACAGGAAAAAGGACGCCAGGAAGGCTTGTGGGAAACGATCTCGGGCACTGAGATTCCGAATGTGAAAAACGTGCCGCAAGATTTGAAGGTGACAGATGACAGCGGCGTAGTCGTCAACTTCACGCCGATGGGGATTTCGTACAACAGCGAACTGGTCAAAGAGAAATCGCTGCCTGTGCCGAAATCGTGGAACGATCTGACCAAGCCGGAAGTGAAGGGCAACATCACGATGACAGATGTGGCGAGCAACTTCGGACGCTCCACGATGATCATGCTGGCCTACGCGAATGGCGGATCAGAGAAGAGCATCGAGCCGGGCTTCGAGAAATTGGCAACGCTTGCAGGATACATGCCTACTTTTGCCAAGAGCGCGGCGCAATTGCAGCAAAATCTGCAAAACAAGAGCGCAGCCTATACCACCTGGACGATGGCGCGCAGCCTGACGCAAAAAGAAGCGGGCGTGCCGCTGGAATTTGTTTTCCCTGAAGAGGGAGGAAATATCGTGCCAAACATCGCTACTTTGGTCAAAGGAGCGAAGCACCCGCAAGCAGCAAAAGCATTTGTCGACTTTTTGCTGACAGACGAAGTGCAAACGATGTACGCGACCAAGCTGTACTACAATCCTGCCACGAGCGTGAAGCTGCCGGACGATGTAGCGAAGACACTGGAATTTGACCGTTCAAAAGTCGTGAACTTTGACTATGACATCATCAGCAAGGAAACATCCGCTTGGCTGGATCGCTTTAACAAAGAAATCGCACCTAAAACAGGAAAGTAGGTATGGAAGTGACAAAGGTGATTGACGTCGAACTGCGCGGCATCATGAAAAAATTTCAAAACAATGTCGTGGTTCAGGATTTCAACCTTCAGGTGGAGCAAGGCGAATTTATCTCGTTTTTGGGTCCATCCGGTTGCGGCAAAACGACGACCTTGAACATGATCGCCGGATTTTTGGACCCGGACGGCGGAGACTTGCTGATCAAAGGTCAGCGGATGAACGGAGTACCGCCGTACAAGCGCGAGTTGGGGATGGTTTTCCAGACGTACTCGCTGTTCCCGCATATGACCGTAGCGGAAAACATCGCCTACGGCTTGAAGCTGCGCAAGATAGGCAAGCAAGAGATGCAAGATCGCGTGAAACGCGTGCTTGAGCTGGTCAAGCTGCCGAATGTGGCGGACCGCTATCCAAAGCAGCTGTCTGGCGGTCAGCGTCAGCGCATTGCGATTGCCCGCGCTCTGGTGATTGAGCCTTCGCTTTTGCTGCTGGACGAGCCGTTGAGCAACCTCGATGCGAAGCTGCGCGAGGAACTGCGCGACGAGTTGAAGCGTCTGCATCAGGAGATTGGCGTAACTACCATTTTCGTTACGCACGATCAGGAAGAGGCGCTGGCACTCTCCGACCGTATTGTTGTCCTGAATCACGGCTTTGTGGAGCAGATCGGGACTCCGCTCGAAATCTACAACCAGCCGGCTTCCGAGTTCGTGCATACGTTCATCGGCAAAACAAACCGGATGGAAGGCGAGGTCATCGCGATCGACGGCGACACGCTGACCTTGCGTACGACAGGCGGTTTGCTTGTGCAGGCGACAGGGCAGCAGCGTGCGTTTGCCCTCCAGCAAAAAGTGGTCATTTTCGTCCGGCCAGAGAAGATCAAGCTGTCCGACGCAGCGGATACGGCACAGCCGAATCGGGTAAAAGGCCATCTCCAGCTCGCTTCTTTCCTCGGCTCCTACACGGAGTGCGAGGTGGCGACCGGAGCGCATACACTGTCAGTCAAGGTTCAGATGAGCGACAAATCGGCTGAACAAGAAGCAGGCAAAACGGTTTACTGTCAGTGGAATGCGGAAGACGTGCTGGTCATGCCCGTGGAGAGGGGATGACGGATGAACAAGCGTCTTTCGATCACACTGCTGACGGCACCTGCGATGATTGTTTTGCTCGGGGTGTTTATTTTGCCGATGCTGCTCATGCTTATGCTCAGCTTCCAGGATGAAAACCAGGCTTTCACGCTGCAAAACTACACCTTGTTTGTTCAAGATTCGTTTTATGTGGAAATTCTTTGGCGGACGATTCGCGTCAGTCTGTGGACGGTGCTCGCCACCTTGTTGCTGGGCTTTCCGGTGGCGATGTACATGGCGCAGGCGACAGGAAAAATGCGCGGAATCGTGACGATGCTCATTTTGGCTCCGCATCTCATCAGCGTGGTCATCCGCAACTTCGGTTGGGTAGTCGTGCTGGGAGAGAAGGGCTGGATTAACGAAATGCTGATGAAGCTCGGCTTGATTGAGCAGCCGTTGCGGCTTTTGTACAACGAGCTTGGCGTAGTCATCGGTCTGACCGATTCGTTTATTGCCTACATGGTGCTGGCGATTGCGACCAGCCTGTACGCCATCGATCCGTCCTTGTCCAAGGCAGCTTCGATTTTGGGAGCTTCGCGCATTCGCACGTTCTTTACGGTGACTTTGCCGCTCTGCTTGCCGGGGATCATCGCGGGAACGACTCTGGTTTTCAGCTTGTCGATGAGCGCGTTTGTCACTCCGGCGCTGATGGGCGGAACTTCGGTAAAAGTCATGCCGGTCATTGCGTACGAGCAGATCATGGCGACCTTGAACTGGCCGCTTGGCGCTGCGCTTGCGTTCCTGCTTTTGGGCAGCACGATTTTGCTGGTGACACTGTATACGAAGTTGATCGAAACGAAGCGGTATAAAGAGGTGTTTGCGTCATGAAAAAGATAAATACGTTCGGACTCATCACGTTCTTCGTGCTGCTGCTGGTCAATCTGCCGTTTCTGGTCATCATTCCAAGCTCGTTTACGGCGGCTGGATACTTGGCGTTTCCGCCGGAAGGCTTCTCTTTTCAATGGTACACGATGATTCTGGATCGGCCGGAGTTTGTCGAATCGCTCTGGACGAGTCTCAAACTGGCGACGGTTACCGCTGTTCTGGCGACCGTGCTCGGCACCTTGGCAGCATTCGCGCTGTCGAAGTACAAATTCCGCGGGAGCGGCGTCATCAACGCGCTGATGCTCTCCCCGCTTACCGTGCCTTCGCTGATTATCGGGATTTCCGCCTTGCTGTTTTTTACACGGATCGGTATTGCAGGAACGTTTACAGGGCTGCTCCTGGCGCACATCCTGATTTCCATCCCGTATGTTGTGCGTCTGGTGCTCACAGGACTTAGTACATTTGACTATACGCTGGAAAAGGCAGGGTACATGCTGGGTGCACACCCGCTGCGCGTCTTTTGGGACATCACGCTGCCTTTGCTGCGCCCAGCCATTGTGTCGGGAATGATTTTCTCGTTCCTGACGTCGTTTGACAATGTGACGGTTTCCTTGTTCTTGGTAGCGCCAGATACGACCACGCTTCCGCTTGCGATCTTCACCTACATGCAGGAAACGCTCGATCCGCTGGTGGCTTCAATCTCCGCGGTCGTCATCCTGCTGAGTCTGGTCTTTATCGTATTGCTGGAAAAAGTATACGGACTAGAGCGCCTGTTCGGACTCAATTCACAATCTCATTAAGGAAGAGGCACTATGTCAATCCAGACTTATTTGCAAGACAATTTGAATCACTTTTTGCAACTGCTTGAGGAAGCGGTCAACATGGACTCGCCTTCCCGCGACAAGCAGCTGGGCGACCGGATGGCGGGCTGGTTCGCGCTGCAATTTCAAAGGCTGACAGGCGGCAGGGCGGAACTGATTCCGAATGCGACTTACGGGGATCAGGTGCGCTGCACGTTGGGCGACGGGGAAAAGCAAATTCTCATTATCGGTCACTATGATACCGTGTGGCTGGAAGGAGAAGCAGCGCGCAGGCCGTTTTCCATGCAAGATGGCAAAGCGTACGGGCCGGGTGTCTACGATATGAAAGCAGGCGTGTTGCAGGCGATGTTTGCGCTGCGTGCGCTCGTGAAGCTGGATCGCTTGCCAAAAGACAAAAAAATCGTGCTGCTGCTCAACAGCGACGAAGAAATCGGCAGTCCGACTTCCCGCTGGCTCGTGGAGGAGGAAGCTTCCCGCTCGGTTGCGAGCTTCGTGCTGGAGCCGCCGACAGAGCCTGGCGGAGCGCTGAAAACATGGCGCAAGGGAAGTGCGCACTACACGTTGGCTATCCACGGAAAATCGGCTCACGCTGGCGTCGACCACCAAAAAGGCGTATCGGCGATTGAAGAGCTGGCCCGTCAGGTGCAATTTCTGCACTCGCTGACCGACTATGAAAAAGGCACAACGGTCAATGTAGGGATCGTCAAAGGCGGAATCGGCGCAAATGTCGTCGCAGATTACGCCGAGGCAGAGGTAGATATCCGGGTGGTGTCCATGGACGAGGCGCAACGGATTGAAAAAGTCATGCAGGGACGAGAGCCAATGCTTGCGGGTACGAGCATCCACGTGTCAGGCGGCATTCGCCGTCCGCCGATGGAGCGTACCGAGGAAACGGGAGCGTTGTTTTCGCTGGCCCAATCCATCAGTATCAATGAACTAGGGATGCATCTAGAGGAATCAGGCACCGGCGGCGTCAGCGACGGCAATTTTGCGGCGGCTTGCGGAGTTCCCACGTTGGATGGACTTGGTACAAAAGGTGGATTGGCTCATTCGCCGAAGGAATGGATCGAACTGGGTGAAATATCGACTCGCGCTACACTGCTGGCGCGACTGATCGAAGAAGTATAGATAAAAAAGAAAAAGAGGCACCTGACAGCTGCGTTCCTTTTGCAGCCGTACAGGTGCCTTTGTTATGCCTGATTGGTTGGTTAGTGGACGTTTGCCAAATGGCGGCGTCCTGCCGAGAGAGCGACAATGCTGATCAGTACGACGATGGCTCCGACGTAGAACGGCACCTGAGACGAGTACCATTCGGCGAGCTTTCCGGCAAGCCAAGGGGCGATGGCGCCGCCTACAAAGCGGACGAAGCTGTACGCAGACGAGGCAACCGCGCGTTCCACCGGAGCGACGTCCATGACAACCGTAGTCAAAACGGTATTGATGATCCCCAAAATCGCCCCGGCGACTGCGATCGCGACGACCAGCCCGGTCTGCGAGGAGACGGCGAAGCCCATGTAAGCCAAATCAAGGGCGAGCAACAACAGCATGGTGTACAAGGTCGGGACAGAGCCAAAACGATCGGTCAGCTTGGGAGCGACGATCACGGACGTAATGGCGAGCAAAACTCCCCAGAAAAAGAAGACCAATCCCAAGCTGTGCTCATCCATATGCAGCACAAACGGCGAATAGGCGAGCAGGGTAAAAAATCCGAAGTTGTAGAGCAAGGCAGTTACTGCCATGGTGAACAGTCCAGGGTAGCGCAGGGCGCGAAACGGATCGAGCAGCGAAGTGCGTTTTTTCGGCTTCGGTATTTCGTTCAGGAGGACGAAGACAGCGAGAAAAGCGATCGCCATCAACATCGAAACGCCAAAAAACGGACCGCGCCAGCTAATGCCTCCCAGCAAGCCGCCGAGAAGCGGGCCTACCGACATCCCGAGTCCGATGGCTGCCTCATACAAAACAATCGCAGAAGCTGTGCCCCCGCTGGCCACGCTGACGATGACGGCAAGCGCGGTCGAAATAAAGAATGCGTTTCCCAGTCCCCAGCCAGCGCGGAACCAGACGATCCCGTCGATTGAATTTTCCATGCCGCCCAAAAAAGCAAAGATGATAATAGCGAGCAAACCAAACAGCATGGTGCGTTTCGGACCGATGCGGCTGGACAGCCATCCGGTGACGAGCATGGTCACCCCGGTCATCAACATGTAACTCGTAAACAACAAAGACACCTGACTTGGCGTTGCTTGCAGCTTGGCAGCGATCGCAGGCAAAATCGGGTCTACCAGGCCGATCCCCATGAAGGCTACGACACAGGCGAATGCCACGGCGTAGGCCGATTTGGGCTGTTTCAAGATCGTGCGTAAAGAATGTGCGTCAGCAGACATAAATGTGTTACCTCCCTGTTGCTATTGCTTCCAGCTCATTGCGTTTTGTGACGATCCGCGCAAGCTTCTCATCGTAAGATTCCAGCAGCTCTTGCATTCTGGTCAGTTTCCCGTGCAAAATGTCCCGTTGGTTGCCGAGCGTTTCTTCCAAAGTTCTCAGCGTCTCGATTCGCCTGTGCAGCTCCTCGCCTTCCAGCTCGCGGCCCATGTAGTGCTGGTGGTAAAACTCGCGCTGCTCCTCGTATTTGCGTCCCAGCTCCATCATTTCTTTAATCTCGGACAACGAGGCGCCGAGCAAGTCGCGGATGTCTTTTACGTGGACAATTTGTTCGACGTCCGCTTCCGTGTACATGCGATAGCCGCTCTCCGTTCTGCCGGAAGGAGACACCAGGCCAAGCTCCTCGTAATAGCGCAAGGCTCGCTTGGTCAAATTCGTTTTTTTCGCAACCTCTTCAATTCGGTACATCAGTCCATCCCTTTCCGAAACAAGATGATTTTCACGAGTCGTTTCGTCACAACTATAACCTTAACGTAAACGTTATGGTTTTGCAATGTGCAAGTGTGCTCTTATTGTTTGGCGATAGAGGGAAAAACATGAAATCGAGCGGCAAATGCGCGATAATGAAAGAGTCTTGCACAAGCCATTTCAATTATGGGAAGCGAGGTCGACCACCATGAAATATTACCGTTTGGGAAAAAGCGGGCTGAACGTTTCAGCCCTGGGACTGGGAACCAATTCATTTGGAGGGCGTGCTGATGAACGAACATCCGTAGAAATCATTCATAGCGCCATCGAGAACGGGATTACGTTCATCGATACGGCGAATATTTACACGCAAACCGAATCGGAGCGCATTATCGGACTGGCGCTGGAAGGGAAGCGGCACGAGGTTGTTTTGGCGACCAAGGCGGGGCTTGTAAAAGGCGAAGGGCCGAATCAGCGCGGCTCGTCGCGCTATCATCTGATGCGGGAGCTGGAAGACAGCTTGAAGCGGCTGCGCACCGATTACGTCGACTTGTACCAGATTCACACGTTTGATCCCGAGACGCCGTTGGAAGAGACGCTGCGGGCGCTCGACGACATGGTTCGCTCCGGAAAAGTGCGCTACATCGGGGCATCGAACTACGCGGCGTGGGAGCTGATGAAAGCGATCGGGATCAGCGAGAAAGCAGGCTTGAACCGCTACGTATCGACGCAAGTCAGCTACTCGCTCGCGGATCGTACGCCGGAGCGGGAGCTGGTGCCGATGTGTCTGGATCAAGGAGTCGGCATCATCCCGTACTTCCCGCTTGCCGGGGGCATTTTGACCGGAAAATATACAAGCGTGGACAAGGCGCCTGCCGGTTCACGCGCTGACAAAGAGCCGCGCTTCGTCCAAAAGCTCAGTGAACAAAACCTGGAGTTCGGGCAGCAGGTGGGCAAGGCTGCGGCTGAGCTGGGCGTATCATCCAGCGTCCTGTCGCTTGCCTGGCTGATGCACAAGCCTGCTGTCTCGACGGTCATTGTGGGCGCGACTCGCGTGGAACAGCTCACGGACAACTTGCAAAGCGCAACGCTTGCGCTGGACGAGGCAACGATGCAAAAGCTCGACCAGTTGAGCGAGCCGTACCGTCATGGGGAGCCGTTTGCGGTGTATCGGTTGGGGTGAAAAATAAGAAAACGACGCGAACCGATCTTCGCGTCGTTTTTCTGCTTTGATTGCAATGCTGTTACTCAGCCGCCATTGTGCTTTCTTTCAAAATGACGTCATGCGCTCCGCCTTCGACCAGGCTGGTAGCGGAAATGAGCGTGATGCGCGCTTTTTGTTGCAGCTCAGGGATGGAGAGGGAGCCGCAGTTGCACATGGTCGACTTGATTTTGCTCAGGGTGCGGTCCATGTTTTCACGCAGGCTTCCCGCGTAAGGAACGTACGAATCTACGCCTTCCTCGAACACGAGCGCGCTTTTGCCGCCCGTGTCATAACGCTGCCAGTTGCGTGCGCGGTTGGAGCCTTCTCCCCAATACTCTTTTACGAAGTTGTTGCCGATTTTCACTTTTTTGGTCGGGCTTTCGTCGAAGCGGGCGAAGTAACGGCCCAGCATGACAAAGTCTGCGCCCATTGCCAGAGCAAGTGTCATATGGTAGTCGTGCACGATGCCGCCGTCCGAGCAGATCGGTACGTAAATGCCTGTTTCCTTGAAGTATTCATCGCGGGCTGCCGCTACTTCGATTACAGCAGAAGCCTGGCCGCGCCCGATTCCTTTTTGCTCGCGCGTGATGCAGATGGAGCCGCCGCCAATCCCTACTTTGACGAAGTCTGCGCCTGCTTCGACGAGGTAGCGGAAACCTTCCTTGTCGACAACGTTTCCGGCGCCGATTGGCACGTTGAAGTTTTCTTTTACAAATTGCACAGTATCGCGCTGCCATTCGCTGAAGCCGTCCGAAGAGTCGATGACGAGAATGTCAACGCCCGCTTCTACCAGCGCAGGAACGCGCTCCTGATAGTCTTTGGTGTTGATACCCGCGCCTACGATATAGCTTTTGTTGGCATCGAGCAGCGACAGCGGGTTGTTTTTGCGGGAATCGTAGTCTTTGCGGAATACGAGGAAGTCCAGGTTTTGGTTTTCATCCACGATTGGGAGGCAGTTGAGCTTGTGCTCCCAGATCAGGTCGTTTGCTTCCGACAGCGTGATTCCGGATTTGCCGTAGATCAGGGAGGAGAACGGCGTCATGATATCGCGCACAAGCTTGTCCTGCGAGTCGCGGCTGACACGGTAGTCGCGTCCAGTGACGATTCCGAGCAGCTTGCCTTTGGCGGAGCCATCTTCGGTAACCGCAACGGTGGAGTGGCCTGTCTGTTCTTTCAGCGCCAAAATATCTTTTAATGTATGTTCTGGCGTCAGATTGGAGCGGCTGACAACGAAGCCTGCCTTGTGGTTTTTCGCTTTGCGAACCATGGTCGCTTGGCTTTCGATCGATTGGGAGCCAAAAATAAAGGAAATACCGCCACATCTAGCCAATGCGACCGCCATATGATGGTCGGAAACTGCTTGCATGACTGCGGATGAGAACGGTATGTTGAGTGTGATAGCTGGCTTTTCACCTTTTTTAAACTTGGTAATCGGAGTGGATAAGTCCACATTGTTTGGTGTGCATTCTTTCGTGGTGAGATTCGGAAGCAGCAAAAACTCGTTAAACGTCCGAGATGGTTCTGTGTAATAAAAAGCCACAATTCTCTCCTCCTGTATGATCTTTATAAGAGAAATTTTTATCATGGTAACCGCCAGGCGTTAGAACGTCAATAGGGAATCGAAAGAAGGGGGTTTCGCAGTGATTTTGCCGCTGAAATATGAACAAATAAGTTCGCTTACGCCAATTGCCTTGGAGCAATCGTATATTTTTTATGGAAATGTGCATCTTCGCCCGGAGCGCAGCGTGTTTGCAGCGGACGTGGAGGATGGTGAGGTGCGGGCAGTTGGCGCTTACTTGCAGGGGATGCCCTTCCATGCTTTTTCCTTGCAGCTTTTGGCCGCAGAGGGGGAGTACGATGCGACTGACATGCTGAACTATTTTCGCCAGCAGCCGTCTGTCGATATGCCGGAAGGACAGACGGGCGTGTTTGGCTTGCCGCAAGCGGCTTTTGAGCGGGTGAAAATTCCCGGCATCCGGGCGCAAAGGACGTTGCAGCTAATGAAGCTGGTCGCGCCTGACAGGCTGCTTGCGCCGGGAAGTTCCCGTTTGCTTGCTCCTTCAGAGGGGCAGCTTGCTGTCGCGCTGGCCGGGCAGGTTGGCATGATCAGCTTTCGTGCCGAGGAAGTGGAAGAAATGCCGCATATCGCGCTTTTTTCCGAACAGGACGAGCCAATGGCTTTGGCTGGCTTTCACGTCTACGACGATGCTTTTGTGGAGATTGGGAACATCGGCACCAGCGAAAAGCATCGGAAAAAAGGCTTGGGGACACAGATCGCCTCAGACATTAGCCGAATGGGGCTGGAAAAGTCGCCAAACGTCTACTTGATGGTGTTTGCGGATAATCCCGCGGCGATTCGCGTCTATGAAAAGCTGGGCTATGAGACGGTGTCCCGCTACGCCTTTATTGAATTTGAATTTGCCTGGTAAACGAAGTGAAAAGGAGCGGCTCGACCGCGATCGTGAGGATCGGGCAAGCCGCTCTTGTTGACGTGGAAGTAGTCAGCCTTTGAACGAAACGGGAACAGTCATGGTGAAGCAAGGACCGCCTGCATCATTGCGAGCGATAATCGTCCCTTTGTGCGCTTCAAAAACGGCGCGGGCGATAGCCAGTCCGAGGCCGTGCTTGCCGGATTTGCCTTTGCGGAAGCGCTGGAACAGATGAGGGAGCAGCGATTCTTCGATGGGTGGACCATCATTGGAAATGCTGATTACTACGTTTTGCCCTAGCTGGCGTCCGGTAATGGTCAGACGGTTTTTCGCATAGCGGAGCTGGTTTTCCATGATGTTGACGAACGCCGTGCTCAATTGCTCGCCGTCCCCTTCCACAATCAAATCAGACGGTACATTGACTTCCCATTCGACTTGCGGATTCAGGACGGCAAGCCGTTGCCGCAGCAGGTGCATCATTTCCGACAGATCGACTTGCCCCACCTGCATCATTTGCGCCACAGATTCAATCTTGGTCAAATAGAGCAGCTGTCCGACGACCTTTTCCAGCCGCTTGCTCTCTTCCATGATGATCGCCAGCCCTTTTTCCGCTTGCGGCCCCTGAAAGACTCCTTCAATCAAGCCCTGGGTGTAGCCCTGGATCGCCATAATCGGCGTTTTCAGCTCATGGGAGATGTTTTGCACAAAATGACGCTGCGATTCGTCGTATTCCTTCAATTGATTTTTCATCGTGTCAAAAGAGCGGGCCAACTGGCCGATCTCGTCTCCGCGGTCCATCACGAGCGGAATGTCAAACTGGCGGCGGGCAATCTTGTTGCACAGCTCGTCCAGGCTGCGCAGCGGTTTGCTCAAGTAGCCGCTGAACCAGACGGCGAGCAGCCAGCTAACGAGCAGAAGCAGGCTGAACACGAGCAAAAACTGGCGGGTGAGAATCGCATTGATCTGATTCAGCTCCTGTTCCTTGGAGAACAGCACCATGTAGTAAGGAAAGCCGTGGTAGTCCATGCGCTTGCTGACGAACAGGTAGTTTTCGTCGCCGCGACTCAACGTGCCGTGCTGCAACTGGTCGTTCGGATGCGCGGCTGCCTTGATAAACAATTCGCGCGCTTCCTCATACGGAATCCGCCCACTGCTGCTGCGGCTGCCCAGCTCCCGCCCGTTTTCTGCGTAGACGATCATGTCAAACGAGTATTCGTAGCGGGAGAGGAGCAGTTGCAAAAAGTAAGGGGCTGCAGCCGGAACAGGCAGCAGTTCGTTGTCTTCATTGAAGGAAATATGCTTGGACAGCGTGTTGAACTCGTCCTCCAGCAAGGCGTACGTATTGGAAACGAGGTATTGCTTGACCGCCAAAGGATAGCCGATCCCGAGACCGACGCCCAGCACGCTTGTCAGCAGCATGAACAAAATGAGAATCTGCCGGGAGAGCGGCAAGTTTTTCAGGCGAAATTTGCTCATATGCGCGTCATCCGGTAACCGAAGCCATAGACGGTTTCCAGCGGGAATTTCGCCATCTTTTTGCGGATGCGCTTCACGAGATCATCTACAGCGCGGTCGGAGCCGATGTAGTCCTCGCCCCAGATGGAGGTCAGGATTTGCTCGCGGTTCAGAGCCAGCCCCTGATTGTGCAAAAGGTAGATGATCAGCTCAAATTCTTTGGTCGTCAGATCGATCAATTCGTCTCCTTCTTTTACTTGCCGGCCTTTTTCTGAGATCATATAAGGGCCAACCGTTACCCAATCCTGGAAAGTTTGCGCGGAAGCTGCGGCAGCACCAGGCTTTTCATACGTGCGCTGCAAAAGCTTTTTCGCGCGGATGACCAGCTCGCGGGGCAAAAACGGCTTGGCGAGATAATCGTCGCTGCCCAGCTCCAGTCCAATGATTTTATCGACATCTTGGTCGCGGGCGGAAATGAAAATGATCGGTACATTCGATTTTTCCCGAATGAGTCGCAGCAGCTCGTAGCCGTCGATATCTGGCATCATGATGTCCAAAATCCATAGATGCGGCTGTGTTTCTTCATCTAGCAACGGCAGCACTTCGGCACCGCTGGAAAACGCCTTGACCTGCAATCCGGCGCTTTGCAAGTACGATTGCAGCAAATCCAGGAGGTTGGTTTCATCGTCCACCAGATAGACAAGGTAGGGGGTATTCATGGTTTCGCCCTCGCTTTGCATCTGTTTTCCATTATTGTAGCATAGCCAAAAACGCGATGTGTGGCATGTCCGTATGAGAATCGTGGAAAACGTGTGGAAGCAGGAATCCCCTCCGCTCTCACGAAAAAGAAGTAGGGAAAAAAAGGCATCAACAGATGGAAAGGAGCGATTTTGTGAAACGACATACGAAGACGTCACTCATGCTACTATCCCTGCTGCTATTCGTTACGGCGTGCAGCCCGCAGTCGGTTGACACACAGCCGACACCGGCTCCAGAACAGCCGACCGCTCCTATCGTGCAAAATCCACCGGAGACGAATCAACCGATCCAGTACCCGTATAAAGCGCCGTTGACGGGACTTGGCAGCCAGGAACGACTGGACAGCAAGCGCCCGGTCATGGTCATGGTGAACAACGCGCCGCCAGCCCGGCCACAGACGGGACTGAACAAGGCGGACATTATTTACGAAGTGCTGGCAGAAGGCGAGATGACGCGTTTTCTGACGGTATACCAGAGTCAAAAGCCGGAGGTCGTCGGGCCAGTGCGCAGCATTCGCCCTTATTTCATTCAATTGGGCATCGGCTTCGACGCTGTGCTTGTCCATGCTGGCGGCAGTCAGGAGGCGCTAGAGACATTGGCGCGGTCCGACTACAGCCATCTGGATGAAATCCCGAACGGACGCTATTTCTGGCGGGAGAGCTTCCGCAAAATGCCGCATAACCTTTACACCAAGCCAGAGCTGATCGAGCAGGCTATGGCAGACAAAAAAATGCGGACAACCGCAGAAGTGCCGCATTTCACTTTCTTGGCGGATGACGCCGAGATCAAGGAAGGCGAGCCTGCGACGCAAATTGATCTGACTTTTCACGCGCTGAACAAGGCTGCTTTTACATACGATGCCGAGCAGAAGAAGTACATGCGGTTCACAGCTGGCAAGCCGCACGTCGATTTGAGCGACAACAAGCAGCTTTCCGCGACCAATTTGCTGGTTATTTCGACCAAGCATCGTGTATTGGACAGCGAAGGTCGCCGGCAGGTCGATGTGATCGGCCCTGGAGACGGCTATTTGTTCCAGCAGGGCAAGGCGCGCAAAATCAAGTGGAAGCGCAGCAACGGCGTGATTCGCGCCTACGAGGATGCGGCTTTGACGGAAGAAGCGCCGCTTTTGCCAGGAAATACATGGGTGGAAATTCTTCCGAATACCCCGGGTCTGTCGCAATCCTTGAAGTTCCACTAGGGATTGGGGCTTGCGGATGAAGGCGGTTTCTTCTAAGATTAATTGTAGGGCTTTAGTGCTTAAAAATTGTACAGTGAGAAACCGTTCGGAAGACGGATACCATAACGGGGTGACGAAAATGCAACTGGAAAAACTGAAGGGGAAAGGGATCGAGCAGCTGTTTGAAGCGGTTCTGTCTCTGGAAACCATGGAAGAATGCTATCAATTTTTTGACGATCTGTGCACTGTAAACGAAATGCAGTCGCTCGCACAGCGCCTGGAAGTGGCGCGCATGCTCAGAAAAGGCTTTACCTACAATCAGATTGAAGCTGAGACAGGGGCCAGCACAGCAACCATTTCCCGTGTGAAGCGTTGCCTGAACTACGGCAACGACGGATACGAGATGGCGCTGGAGCGCATCGGAAAATAACTAGGAGGCAGGCAACGTTGATTGACTATCGCAGTTGGCGCCATACGTTTAAACTGGACCCGGATAAAACAATCGATGACGATTCGCTAGAGTTGATCTGCGAGTCAGGCACGGATGCGATTATCGTTGGAGGCACGTATGGGGTGACTTTTGACAATACGCTTGAGCTGATGTCCCGCATTCGCCGCTACGCAGTACCGGCCGTGCTGGAAATTTCGTCGCTCGATGCGGTTGTTCCCGGATTCGATTCCTATCTGATCCCGCTCGTGCTGAATGCAGGCGATCCAAACTGGATGTTCGCCCCGCACGTTTCGGGACTCAAAACGTACGGAGCCTACATTCATTGGGATGAGATTATTACGGAAGGCTACCTGATCGCCAATCCGCAAGCCGGCGTCGCCGAGCTGACTTCTGCCCTGCCGATCACAGACGCAGCAGAAGCCAAAGCGTATGCGCAAGTCGCGACCAAAATCTGCCGCTTGCCCATCGTCTATCTGGAGTACAGCGGTACATACGGCGATCCTTCCATCGTCAAAGCTTGCAAGGCAGGGGCCGACGAAGCGCACGTCTTCTACGGCGGCGGCATCCGCACCCCGCAGCAAGCCGCTGAAATGGCGGCAATCGCCGATACAGTCGTCGTTGGCAACGTAATCTACGATGACTTGCAGGCTGCTTTGGCTACGGTTGGGGCTGTAAAAGGGGAAAAATAGGAAATGAGAGAGCCGAAGCAGAAGGCTCTCTTTTTTGTTTGGTAAAATGAATCCCTCCGCTTATGCTGTTCGGCAGCGTCTTGGGGGATTCATTTTTTGTGTCTATTTCTATAAAATGGAAGTGGCAGGCTATTGAAATTTTGAAGTATAGTAATAAATTACCAAAATAGGATAAAATTTTAAAAAACTTATAGATTTTTCTAACTCTTCAAAATATAATCTAATTGTCAGTATTTTCTTACATAGAGAGGAGGAACTGAATTATGAAAATCCAAGCGAAAAAGGTAGAGAGCGTTCGCACAACTGCAGTAGCAGCTTAATCACAATGCATTGGGGGGATAGCACTCGGGCTATTCCCTTTTTTCATCTTACTTAATTAAGCGCCCTTATCCCGGAGGTGTTTTTATATGGTACGTCGACCTTTGTTCAAACCGGTGCATCCTGTCTATGAAGTGACAGAACAGACGATTCGCATGGGAGATGCTCCCGGGTATTCCGTCGAGCTGGATGACGAGAACAAAGCGATACGCAAGATGGTCAAGCTGATGGACGGAACGCGCACGATTGAAGATATACATAGCGCTTTGCTTGGCGAATATCCTGAGCTTACTCGCGAGGAGATAGCGGAAGCTGTAGAAGACCTCGGAGGCCTGGGCTTTATTATGGATCAGGAGGCGGAGGAAGCTTCTGGCCTGACGCTGGCGCAAAAAGAGCGATACAAGGCGAACATCCGCTTTTTCTCGCTGTTTACCAACCTGGAACAAAGTCCGAGTTACGTACAGGAGCAACTGAGCGGAAAAAAAGTGACCATCCTCGGCATGGGCGCTTTCGGCTCAACTGTGCTCGCCAATCTGGTCGGAGTGGGAATCGAGCAGATCAAACTTGTTGATTTTGACAGGGTAGAGCTGAACAACCTGAACCGCCAGATGTTGTTCAATGAAGCAGACGTCGGACGCCTAAAGGTGGAGGCAGCGCGGGATTTCATCGCCAGACTGCATTCAGGGGTGGCAATCGAAACCGAGACGATGCAAATCGGGTCCAGTGCAGATGTGGAGCAGGTCATCGCCGGGAGCGATCTCGTCGTACTGGCAGCCGATCAGCCATTTTTCGTCTTGCCAAGATGGGTGAACCGGGCTTGCGTCAATCTGGGCATCCCGTATATTGCCGGGGGCTTTAATTTGATCGAAGGGCAGTTTTTCTTGGTCGATCCAGGGAAAACGGGATGCCTGGACTGCATGCATTTGCACCGCTCCGAACAGGTGGAAGATTACGTGCGGCTGATTGAAAACTTGCTCAACACCGAGTTCAGGCCGCCTACTGCTACGATCGCGCCGAATACGATGATGATTACCGCCATGATGGCTTCGGATGCCGTCCGGTTTTTGACGGGAATCGCGCCTGTGCAATCGGCAGGAAAATTGCTGTTGTTTGATTTCAACACATTGGAAAAGAAAGTGTTCGTCGAATGGGAGCGCAACGAGCAAGCGTGTCCGACTTGCGGAAAAGGCAACGGCGAGGAGCCGATTTTTCAGGTCAGGGCAAACGAAGTGTACGTGAATGCGAGGCATTGATCCGGAAGAGAGGGAGGGGATTTTGGCGTGAAGATGACAGGCGACAGTGTCCTCAAAATGCATCCGCTTGCGCGCCGGGCGGAAAACGAAGAGGAGATGCTGATCGGGCGAACCGATATCAGCAATTTTATTGTACTCCCGGTTATTGGCGTGGAAATCATCGATTTGCTTGATGAAGGCAAAACCGTAAACGAAGTCGCTACGATCATGGAAGAACGGCTGGGCGAGCCTGTGGACGTGCTTGACTTTGCCAACGATCTCGCAGCTTCCTACCAGTTTGTCCATACGGTAGACGGCGAGGTGGTAAACGAGCCGGTTGCTGTTGTCGACCACTTTTCGTGGATCAAGGAAGCGACGGGACAGTTTTTCTTTAACCGTGTAGCTTTTTGCCTGTATGGCTGTGTATTTCTGGCAGGGGTGTTGCTGTGCGCCTTCACAGGCAAGTACATTCCGGTCTACTCCGACATTTTTGTCTCTACTTCTGTGACCGTTTCTGTGCTGGCTTCGTTTGTGACGATCTGGATGTTTTTGTTCTTTCATGAGCTGGCGCATTTGCTGGCGGCGCGGTCGCTTTCCATCGGCAGTCGCATCGGGCTGGGGCATCGGCTTGTCTTTGCCGTAGCGGAGACGAACATGTCCAATATCGTTCTCGTGGAGCCGGGGCGTCGTTACAAAGCGTTTGTGGCCGGAATGGCGTGGGACGCGACATTTTGGGGGATCGGCGTGATCCTGCTTTTCGCCCATGACGCTGGCTGGGTGAGTCTCTTGCCTTTTATCCAGGCATTTATCCGCATGGTTAACGTGATTTTGCTCATGGCGCTGGCGTTTCAGTTCATGGTGTTCATGCAAACGGATGTGTACTACATGCTCGCCACCCGTTTTCGCTGCGCCAATCTGCTGATGAATACGCGACTTTTTCTGAAAAGCAAAATCCGGTCGTTGACGCAGGAAGAGCAAGAGGAATGGGAGTATGTCTCCTTGCATGAAAAACAGGTCATCCGTTGGTACAGTTGGGTGTATTTGATCGGTTCCGTCTGGGCGATCTGGTTTTTTGTCCAGTATCAGTTGCGCATGGCGATTGATTTTATTGCGAAGATCGCCGATGAGATGCGTCACGCTTCCGTCGCTTCGTGGCAGTTTTGGGACGGCATCCTGTTGATTATGCTCGTGTTGGTTCCATTCTTCATCGTAGGCTGGTCGTGGCTTCGCGCCTATCGACAAAGAAAAAGCGAACGGGAGCGGGCCAAATCCTTGCAGGAGGCGTAAACAAACGTCTCTCCTTCGGCAAGGGGCCTGCTCCACACATTCGCTTTTGACAGGAGTGTAAAGAAACGCGATGTTTCTTTACGCTTTTTTGTTTTGGCAGGCAGCGGTCATCGAACATCAAGCTAAAGAGCGTTTCCCGTTGCTGTCCTTGCGAAGCGGCGTGACTTGCAAATAAGTGAACACGCGCCATATCCACTCAAGCGGGCCCATGCGGAAGGCGGACAGCCACAGCATGCTGAAAGCCATTTGCCCGACATAGATCCCGAGGCAAAAGAGCGTGGACTGCCAGTAGGTGAGCGTACCATACCAGCCGAACAGGTAGCCGCCGACCAAGATCAGCACCGTTTGCCCCACGTAGTTGGTGAGGGCCATCCGTCCGTAGCTGGTGAGCGGAGCCAATGCTTTTTGGACACCGCTGTGCTGCAAAAGCCGGATTAGCGTCGTCACGTAAAAAGCTGACATGACAAAGCCGGTCGAAGTCAAGGCGATCGTGTAGTACGTGAGCGCAAGCAATTGTTCCTCGGACATGTCGTCCACAACGATCATGTTGGCTGTCATAAACGGGTCAGCCGGAAGGAAATGATACTGGGCGTACAGACCGACCAGCATAAGGACAAAGGCGATGCCTTGAACCTTTTTGATCGCAGGCAGAAAGCGGGGAATGTCCTGGAATACCCCGAATTGCCCGACAGACAGGCCGAGAATGAACAGCGGCAGCACCAACATCGGCTTGAAGCCCGTGGAGCAAACGAACATGGCGAGGATCAGCCCGACAATCAGGTTTGTTCTCGCCTTCAAGCGGTAAAAAGGCATGAGCATAAAGCCGAAGATCGCGTAAATAAACAGGGCTTCGCCCGGATGGAACATTTTGTGGACAAAACCGAAGGCCAGAAGCGCAAGCAGACGGCGGACAAACAGAACCGTACTGTTGGCCCCTTTTGCTTTCGCCCGGCTGACAAACAGATGGAAGCCTACTCCGAACAGAAACGAAAAAATCACGAAAAAGCGCGATTCTACAGCAAAATTGAAAAACTGAAACAGCCAGGCGTCCAAGCTGCCAGGGGTTGGAGTCTTTACGTCAAGCAGCGGCAAAATGTTGACCAGGATGATTCCGAGCAAAGCGAAGCCGCGTACAGTATCCAGTGTGTCGATCCTCTGTGTCCCGGTAGGAGCGAGCGCTGTCAAAATGATCACTTCCTTTGTACCTAGATTTATATCCAATCAGACGTCTCTTCATCCTAACGCACAGCGAGGAAGGGAGAAAGAGATTTGCATTACGCTCTGCTTACAAAAATGTAAGAGGCTCGCTCCCAGCGCAACTATCTGATTGCTCACCTCGTCTATTTGTATAAATCAGGAAGGAAAGGAGGCGCGAAAATGAAGCCGATTCTCCGGGGAAAGTGGCGGCTTGCCGCAGGAGTTGCCTATTATCGCGGCAGGCGGCATGCGCAGTGGCTGTTTGGGCGAACGAGATTGGCGCGGGAAAAAAGCAGCCAGCCGCTTCCTTATGTCCATTTTTCCCATCAGACTATTTTGTTGCGCCAATTGCAGCATGTAGAAATGTGGATGCAGCACAACAAGGTGAAAAATTTGCGCCTCGCGACCGCCTGTTTGCACGGAGTGATCATTCGGCCGGGCGAAACTTTTTCCTACTGGAAGCTGATTGGCAAGCCGACAAAAAGAAAAGGCTACGTAGAGGGGATGCTGCTCTCGCATGGTCGCGTCACAGCCGGGATTGGCGGCGGTTTGTGCCAGCTATCCAACTTGCTGTACTGGATGACACTGCACACGCCTTTGACCGTGACCGAACGCCATCGTCACAGCTACGATGTGTTTCCCGACGCGAACAGAACCCAGCCGTTCGGAAGCGGCGCCACTTGCTTTTACAACTACCTCGATTTGCAGATTGAAAACCGGACGAACCAAACTTTCCAGCTTTGTGTCTGGCTGACGGACACGCATCTGGTGGGGGAATGGAGAGCTGACATGCCGCCGACACGAAGGTATGAAATGATTGAGAAAGAGCATGCCATCACCCCTTCGATCTGGGGCGGATACGAGCGGAGCAACCAACTGTGGCGCAATGTGTATGCCCAGGACGGGGAGTGGCTGGAACAGCAGTGGCTGACGGAAAATCGCGCCTATCTCATGTACGAGCCGCTTTTGCCAAAAGGATGATCTTTCCTCTCCCGTATACGAACTGGAACTCAGGTGCAATCTGTGCGAAAATAGGAACATATGCACTCGTATAGGAACGTGGAAAGGTGGATTTATACATATGTCTTCAGTAGAACGAATTACGTCAGGCTTGAACCCGGAACAGCGGGAAGCCGTACTTACCACGGAAGGTCCTGTCCTGATTCTGGCCGGAGCGGGCAGCGGCAAGACCAAGGTGCTGACACAGCGGATTGCTTATCTCATCAGCGTGAAGCAAGTTGCGCCATGGAGCATTCTCGCGATTACGTTCACCAACAAGGCTGCGCGCGAGATGCAGAACCGCGTAGCGGCGATCATTGGCGGTGCAGCGGCTCAGGATACGTGGCTTTCGACGTTTCACTCCTTGTGCGTGCGAATTTTGCGCAGGGATATTGACCGGCTTGGCATCAACCGCAGCTTCAGCATTCTCGACGCTGGCGACCAGTTGTCTGTCGTCAAGCAGTGCCTGAAGGAACTGAACATCGATCCGAAGCAATATGAGCCGCGGTCCATCCTGGCTGCCATCAGCGGAGCGAAGAACGAACTGACAGACCCGGCGACTTTTGCCAGACTGGCGGGCGATCCGTTTTCCCAGGTGGCTGCCAAGGTGTACGAAGCGTACCAGAAAAAGCTGAAAAGCAACCAGTCGCTGGACTTCGACGACTTGATCATGACGACGGTTCGCCTGTTCAAGGAAGTGCCGGAAGTGCTGGAATTTTACCAGAAAAAATTCCGCTACATACACGTCGACGAGTATCAGGATACGAACCGCGCCCAGTATCTTTTGATTTCCATGCTGGCCGACAAGTTCCGCAACGTCTGCTGCGTGGGGGATGCCGACCAAAGTATTTACAAGTGGCGGGGAGCGGACATCTCCATCATCCTGAACTTTGAAAAAGACTACCCGGAAGCAAAGCTGATCAAGCTGGAGCAAAACTATCGCTCGACCAAGACGATCCTGCAAGCAGCGAACCAGGTCATCGCCAACAACAAGCTGCGCAAGGAAAAGAAACTGTGGACGGAAAATCCCGGCGGAGAAAAAATCATGTGCTTCCAGGGTGATTCCGAGCATGACGAGGCGTATTTTATCGTCGATACGATTCGCAAGCAGATGGCGAAGTACAAGCGCTACGACAAGTTTGCCGTTTTGTACCGGACCAATGCCCAGTCCCGTGTGGTCGAGGATGTGTTCATCAAATCGAACATTCCGTACACCATCGTCGGCGGCACGAAGTTCTACGATCGCAAAGAGATCAAGGACATTCTCGCCTACTTGCGCCTGATTTCCAACCCGGACGACGATATCAGCTTGCAGCGCATTATCAATGTGCCGAAGCGCAACATCGGTGACACGACCGTCGACAAGCTGCAAGCGTACGCCAATGCCAACGGCCAGTCGCTGTACCAGGCCATTCAGGAGACGGCTTACATGGGCCTGCCGTCCCGCACGACGAATGCGATTTTGTCGTTTAACGATCTGATTACCAATTTGATGCAGATGACGGACTATTTGAGCGTGACCGAGCTGGTAGAGGAAGTATTGAAGCGATCCGGCTACCGCGAATCGCTGAAAGAAGACAAGACGCTGGAAGCGCAGGCGCGTCTGGAGAACATCGAGGAGTTTCTGTCTGTTACGCAGGAGTTCGAGCGCAAAAATGAAGACAAGAGTCTGCTCGCCTTTTTGACCGATTTGGCGCTTGTCGCTGATATTGATTCGCTTGGCGAAGATGGGGAAGAAGAGGTAGTAGCCGCAGACGGGCAAGTTGTGCTGATGACGCTGCATAGCGCCAAAGGGCTGGAGTTTCCGGTAGTGTTTCTCGTCGGACTGGAGGAAGGCGTGTTCCCGCACAGCCGCTCCCTTTTTGACGACACCGAGATGGAAGAAGAGCGTCGTCTGGCGTACGTAGGCATTACCCGGGCAGAAGAGCGCCTGTACATGACGTGCGCGCGGATGCGGACGCTGTTTGGACGAACCAACGTCAGTGCGCCGTCGCGATTTTTGCAGGAAATTCCGCCCGAGCTGTTGGAAGGCAACCCTGCCGCAGCAGAGCGAAGCTTTGGCGGTGGTGGCCGCGGCGGAGCATTTGGTCAGCGCGAGATGGGGGCAAGATCGTTCGGCTCGACCTCCCCGCAAGCAGGCGGGGGCTTCGGTTCCGCCAAGCCAGGAATGGCGCAACGATCGACAGGAGGCTCGGCAACGTTCACTCGTCCAGGGTTGCAGGCTGGCGACAAGCTGCCTGGACACGGTCAGGGAGCAGGAGTGGATTGGAAAGTCGGAGACAGGGTGCAGCACGGCACGTGGGGCATGGGTACTGTCGTGAAAGTAAAAGGAGCGGGTGACGATATGGAGCTTGATATCGCATTCCCTAGCCCGACTGGCATCAAGAAGCTGCTCGCGAAATTCGCGCCGATACAGCGGGCGTAATGCTAATGCGCAGACTATCGCTAAAGTAAAGGATGAACGAGATGGATCGATTGACGGCGGAAACAAAAATCAAAGAATTGGTGAAACGAATTGAGCGGCACAACCGTCTTTACTATGAACAGGATCGACCTGAGATTTCCGATCAGGAATACGATCAATTGATGCGGGAGCTTACTGAACTGGAAAACCAGTTTCCAGAACTGGCTTCTCCGGATTCTCCCACCCAGCGCGTTGGGGGGGAGCCTTTGCCATTCTTTGAAAAAGTCGTACACAAGACGCCGATGCTCAGTCTTGGCAACGCTTTTGGGGAAGCAGACATCAGAGATTTTGACCGCCGTGTCCGCCAGGCCGTGGGGAGCCAGGCCGTTCGCTATGTGGCTGAGCTGAAAATCGATGGGCTTGCTGTGTCCTTGCACTACGAAAACGGTATGTTTGTGCGCGGAGCGACTCGTGGAGACGGGAGCACAGGCGAGGACATCACCCAAAACTTGAAGACGATCCGCTCGATTCCGCTCAAGCTGACCAAGCCGCTGACCTTGGAGGTGCGAGGCGAGGCGTACATGCCAAAAGCTGCTTTCGACAAGCTGAACCGGGAGCGGGAAGAGCGCGGGGAAGCGCTGTTTGCCAATCCGCGCAACTCGGCAGCCGGCTCGCTGCGGCAGCTCGATCCGAAAATCGCTGCATCCCGTCAGCTCGACACCTTTATTTACGGGATTGGCGACTTGCAGGGCGAGACGGTCGAGTCCCACAGCGAAGGGCTTGACCTGCTCGAATCTCTAGGCTTCAAGGTGAACAAAGAGCGCCGCGTATTCGAAGACGTCGAGGAGCTGCTCGCCTTCATTGAAAACTGGACAGAAAAACGCCCGACCTTGCCATATGAAATCGACGGCATGGTCATTAAAGTGGACAGCTATTCGCAGCAGGAAGAGCTGGGCTTTACGGCAAAAAGCCCGCGCTGGGCGGTCGCGTACAAGTTTCCGGCGGAAGAAGCGGTCACGGTGCTTGAAGGCATCGAAGTGTCCGTAGGCAGAACGGGAAGCGTGACACCGACGGCCCTTTTGAAGCCAGTCAGTTTGGCGGGCACGACAGTAAAGCGTGCTTCTTTGCACAACGAAGACATCATCCGGGAAAAAGGCTTGCTGATTGGCGATCATGTCGTCGTCAAAAAGGCAGGCGATATCATCCCGGAAATTATAGCGGTGCTGCCGGAGCGCAGAACGGGCAGCGAAGTGCCTTTTGCCATGCCGACGCATTGTCCGGAGTGTGGCAGCGAGCTGGTGCGCTTGGAGGAAGAAGTGGCCTTGCGCTGTATCAACCCGATGTGTCCGGCATTGATCCGTGAAGGCATGATCCACTTTGTTTCCCGCACAGCGATGAACATTGACGGGCTGGGCGAAAAAGTGGTGGCTCAGCTGTACCGCGACGACATCATTCACAGCGTCGCTGACCTGTATTATTTGCACCAGCAGCGCGATGTGCTGCTGGGGATGGAGCGCATGGGCGAAAAGTCGGTAGACAATTTGCTGGCAGCGATCGAAGCGAGCAAGGAAAACTCGCTGGAACGCGTCCTGTTCGGGTTAGGCATCCGCCTGGTCGGAGCAAAGGCGGCGAAGGTGCTTGCCGAGCATTTTGGCCATATCGATGCCATCATGCAGGCGACAGAAGAAGAACTGACGCAAATTAACGAGATCGGCCCGAAAATGGCTGCGAGTCTCATCAACTATTTCGCTCAGCCGCAAGCACAAGCTGTCATCGAAAGATTGAAGGCAGCGGGAGTGAACATGGAGTACAAAGGCATTCGCGTCGAGAGTGGCGCCGACTTGCCGTTCTCCGGAAAAACGATTGTCCTGACCGGAACATTGACCCAAATGTCCCGCCAGGAAGCAGAGGAAGCGATTGCCCGATTGGGTGGCAAAGTAACGAGCAGCGTCAGCAAGAAAACCGATCTGGTAATTGCGGGAGAAAAAGCTGGCTCCAAGCTGGAGAAAGCAGAAAAATTGGGTGTGGCTGTTATGGATGAAGCCGGATTCCTGGAAGTTCTTCAAACAGCAACACCGTAAAGAAAACGGTGGCGACAGACAGATGAGCAAGGGAAGGGACGTGAAGAGCATGAATGGCTTTAGGCGATGGGGAATTGGAGCAATGACGATGCTGATCTTGAGCGGCTGTAGCGATGGCGGCGTCGTTCAGGAGAAGCCCGCCACCTCTTCGGTTATTGCATCTGCTCTGAAGGGTGACTTGACCTATCAGGATGTTTTGGAAAAGGGAGAAACCATTCATAATCTGGCGATGACGTCAGACGCTGCACAAGTATGGGTAGGCACACATGCCGGACTGTACAGCTCCGCAGGGGGTTCCTTGTGGGGATTGCTGTCGCCAGAGCTGGCGCAGATTGATGTCGTAGGCTGGTTTGTCGATCCGAGCGACGCCCACCACATGTACGTCGGTGGCAGTGAAGGAGTCCTGCGCACCGCAGATGGCGGGAAAAGCTGGACTTCTTCCAGCAAAGGCTTGCCTGAGCCTGCAAATATCCGCAGCTTTACTGGGGTTCGCCAAGGGGAAAAAGTTCGTCTGTTCGCGTTTGTAACAGGCGAGGGCATCTACCAATCCACAGACAAAGGCGATACATGGACGCTCTGGCAGCCGATGGATCAGGAAGTATATGCCATGGATTTTGACTCGAATGAGAACCGTCTCTATGTAGCGGCACAGTTCAGCTTGCTCTATAATGAAGAAGGGCAGTGGAAGACAGAGGCGATTCCGGATGCAGAACAGATTTACTCGCTATCCCTCAACAGAAATACTGGCGTTCTCGCTGTCGCAACCGAAAAAGGTGTCTATGAAAAAAACGATGGTGAGTGGCATCTGCTCGAAGCTCGCTCGCCGGAAAAATTGATCGTCATTGCCTCGGGTGGTGGCGATACAAAATGGGTAGGGATTGGCGAATCGGCGTTGATTTACAAGCTCAACGGCAATCGCTGGACCAAATGGAACTGATCCCATTTTTTTCAGGACAAAAGGAGTAGCGTATGAAAGCGAAGTTTTTGACAGGATGCAGGTATGCAGCCGCGTTTTTGCTTGCGATTGCCGTCTCTGGTTGTTCGTTGCTGCCAGGGGGCAAGGACAAGTCGCCTGAGCCTACCGCGCCGTCCTTGTCTGAAGTAGTGGAAGTATCTGAGGATTACTATGGCAGCATCACTCCATACAAGCCTAACCAGACGCGCGGCATGCTGAGCAGTGCGCGATACCGCATTGATTTCAGCCATCTGGAGCTTGGCTTGATGGAGTTTGCCCGCGATACGTTTCCGACCTCCCAGTATTATTTTCAGGAAGGTCAAGTCGTCAAAAAAGAACAGGTGACGCAGTGGATTGCCCAGGAAAAGGCGAGTGGAACGAAAGGCCAGCAGAAAAACGGCATTTTGGTTCACGTCCTGGAGCATGATTACTTGAACAAAAAAGACAAGCAGCTGGCAGGAATGGTGCTCGGCTTGTCTGTATCGCCGAACTACCAGGATGCAACTGGCAAGGAAATGGTGTACACACAGCAGGAGCTGCAAGCAAAAGGGCAGCAGCTTGCCGCCAGTATCGTCGCGACGCTGCGGGTGAGCACTCCGAATGTGCCGATGCTGATTTTGCTGTATCAGGTTCCCGAAGCGAACTCTTCGCTTGTGCCAGGGCATTTCATCATGTCGGGTACAGTGGGAGCGAGCGAATCGGCCGTATCGAAGTGGCAGCCGATTGAAGAGGAGTTTTTCCTGTTCCCGAGCGCGGATGTAGAGAAAAAATATCCGCAGCAGTCGTTGCAGTACGATAAGCTGATGAGGCAAGCACAGGCGTATTTCGGAGAGTATGTCGGCATGACAGGCGTTGGCCGATTCATGGACGGCAGACTGACGGAGCTGACGATTACGGCGACGGCGGAGTATGACTCGCGGACAGAAGTTTTGCAGTTCACGCAGTACGCAGCCGGAAGCATCAATCAGTTGTTCGACAAAAGCGTCCACGTCAACTTGTACGTCCAATCGATGAACAAGCCGCTGGCCATTTATATTCGACCGACATCTGGCGAACCGTACATGCATCTGTATCGCCAGTAGACAGTAGCCAATAGCAGGAAGCGGCCCCGATGTGCACCTCTCCAGGTGTGGATCGGGGTTTTTGTGCAGAAGCCAGAGGAGATTGCACACAAGTGTATACGGTTGAACAAAGTGTGAACAAAAGTGTAAGGTCCCGTTTTCTGAAGTTGGCTGTTGTTTTTCGCGGAAAAATGCAAACACTATCGGGGTCGGGCTTCTCAGTAGTAGTTGGTATGATCCTTGCATATGTTTTATAAGTGATCTTAGGAAGAAAACGATAAGGAGGCGTCACCAAATGCAAGTTGAATTCAAAAACGAGGCGTTTACTAATTTTGGCCTGCCAGAAAATAAAAAGGCATTTGAAGAAGCACTCGCCAAAGTAGAAAGCGAGCTTGGCCGCGAGTACCCTCTCATCATTGGTGGAGAGCGCATCACAACCGAGAAAAAATCCAGCTCCTTCAACCCTTCCAATAAAGAACAAGTCGTGGGCGTTGTGTCCCAGGCAGACCAGGCGCTGGCTGAAAAAGCGATCCAAACAGCAGCCAGCACTTTCGAAACATGGAAAAAGGTTCCTGCCGGTGCGCGTTCCCGTTACCTCTATAAAGCAGCAGCAATCCTGCGTCGCCGCAAGCATGAGTTCTCCGCTTGGCTGGTAAAAGAAGCAGGTAAAAGCTGGGCAGAAGCTGACGCTGACACAGCAGAAGCAATCGACTTCATGGAATACTACGGCCGTCAAATGGATAAGCTGTCCCAACGCCATGACCTGCCACGCATCCCGGATGAAGACAACGAACTGTACTACATTCCACTCGGTGTTGGCGTAGTAATCCCGCCATGGAACTTCCCTCTGGCGATCATGGCTGGTATGACAACTGCAGCTCTCGTAGCTGGTAACACAGTTGTACTGAAACCTGCTTCCACTACACCAGTAATCGCAGCGAAATTCATGGAAATCCTCGAAGACGCTGGCGTACCAGCAGGCGTAGTGAACTTCGTGCCAGGTTCCGGCAGCGAAATCGGCGACTTCCTCGTAGAACACACGCTGACTCGCTTCATCAGCTTCACTGGTTCCCGCGACGTAGGTCTGCGCATCAACGAACTGGCTGCGAAACATCGTCCAGGTCAAAAATGGATGAAGCGTCTGGTAGCGGAAATGGGCGGTAAAGACTCCATCGTGGTAGACAACGACTGCGATATCGAGTTGGCTGCACAATCCATCGTAGCTTCCGCATTCGGCTTCTCCGGTCAAAAATGTTCTGCTTGCTCCCGCGCAATCGTTCACCAAGACGTGTACGATCAAGTGCTGGGTCGCGTAGTTGAGCTGACTAACCAACTGACTGTAGGCGACGTAAGAACAAACGAGTTCTACACAGGTCCAGTTGTCGACGAGAAAGCTTACAACAAAATTCTCGAATACATCGAGATCGGAAAAACAGAAGGCAAACTGGTTGCGGGTGGCGAAAAAGGCCCGGAAACAGGTTACTTCATCAAGCCAACCGTATTTGCTGACGTAGATCCGCAAGCTCGCGTGATGCAAGAAGAAATCTTTGGTCCAGTAGTAGCATTCTGCAAAGCCAACGATTTCGACCATGCTCTGGAAATCGCGAACAACACCGAGTACGGCTTGACTGGCGCTGTAATCAGCCGCAACCGTGCACACCTGGAGCGCGCTCGCGAAGAGTTCCACGTGGGCAACCTGTACTTCAACCGCAAGTGCACAGGCGCTTTGGTTGGCGTGCATCCGTTCGGCGGATTCAACATGTCCGGTACTGACTCCAAAGCGGGCGGACCAGACTACCTGTTGCTCTTCACCCAAGCGAAAATGGTTTCCGAAAAAATGTAAGAAAACGCAATACCAAAGCTGCCTCCACACGGGGGCGGCTTTTTTTGTCGCAAAAAGATTGAGGAAACCAAGTTTTCTCACGCTCATTTTGTCCACACTAAGAGGTAAGAAATGATGTGCGGGCAGGTGAGGGTAGCTGTTTACTTACATTGTGTCAGGGCTCTCGACGTTTTTTCTCGTGTACTTGCTGATGCCGCTTGCGTATCGGCTGGCGTGGAAAACAAAGCTGCTGGACATGCCCAGGGGAAGAAAAGGGCACAGCAAGCCAATGCCGCTATCTGGCGGGCTGGCGATGTTTGTCGGACTGCTGCTGGTGACAAGTTTTTTTGCAGGGGCGCAAAAAACGGTGGCAGTTTTGGCAGTCGGCGGCGTTCTGCTGGTGGCGATTGGCTGGGTGGACGATATGTACAAAGCGCAGCAAAAAGATTTTCCTGCGCTGCCGAAGTTGCTCGTTCAAGTAGCGGTCGCTGTCCTCGCCTTTTTGCTCGATATCCGGTTTCGCGGGATCAGCCTGACCTGGCTTGGGGCTGAAGATGGTTCTTATGTCTCGTTCCCTGTGTTTTTGTCTTTGTTGGCAACGGTGCTGTGGATTGTTGGACTGATCAATATGGTAAATTTTTTGGACGGAGTGGACGGGCTTGCGGCGGGAGCGACAGCCTTTTCAGCCATCACCTTGTTTTTTTTGTCGATGTTCAAGGGGCAGGAAGTCACGGCATTGCTGGCCGTTGCGTTGGCAGGGGCAGCGCTCGCTTTTTTGCGCTTCAATTTTTATCCGGCCAAAATATTCATGGGAGACGCCGGATCGATGTTTCTGGGCTTCGCGCTGGCGGTAATATCGCTGGAAGGAACGATGAAAGGGGCCACGCTCATTTCGCTGGTCGTGACGGTTCTGGCACTCGGCTTGCCTGTGATGGATACGATGCAGGTAATGATCAGTCGGTTGTTGGCGGGGTCGCCTATGTATCAGGCTGATCGGAGACATGTTCACCATCGCTTGATGTCGTTTGGCCTGACAGCCAAGCAAACGGTTGTCGTCCTGTATTTGGTCAGCCTGCTGTTCTCGGGACTTGCGGTGTTCCTGTTTTTGTACGGATAGAGCAGCGCAGCATTGCTTTATTTGGATAAAGCAATTGAGCAAGAGAGTGCCCGCCAAAAAGGATGGCGCAGCCAAGACAAAAGGAATGGACATTCGATCTCTAGTCTTCGGCAGGATCGAAGAAAAAGAACTGGTTGCGGCCTGTTGCTTTTGCTTTATACAAAGCCTTGTCGGCGTTGCTCAGCAACTGGTCCGCTTCTTTCGCAGAGGCAGGGAAAAGAGCAATTCCGATACTGGAGGTAAAGTGAAACGTCTTGTCCTCGTAGCTCCACGGCTGCTGGAGCGAACGCAGGATGCGCGTCGCCACTTTTTCGGCCTGACGTTCGCTGTCGATGGCTGTGAGAATGACGACAAACTCGTCTCCCCCCAAGCGGGCGACGGTATCCTGATCGCGAACGCACGATTTGAGACGCTTGGCCAGCATTTGCAAAAAAACGTCTCCAACATCGTGACCCCATGTATCGTTGATCTGTTTAAAATGGTCACAGTCGATGTACAGCGCTGCTACCATCTCTCCAGACGCCTTGGCGCGTTCCAGCGCTTCCTGGAGGTTGTTGTAAAGAAGGCGTCTGTTAGGCAAGCCCGTGAGCATATCGTGGTAGGCCATGTGCTCAAGCTGCCGCTCCAGCTTTTTGCGTTCCGTAATGTCGCGGGTAACGGAAAAGACGTGCGTGCATAGCCCTTCGTTGTTGAAGACAGGCGAGAGGATGGATTCACCGACCATATGGCCGTTCGTTGTGAAATGAGTGGGACTGGCGCCTTCAACGGTTTGGCTGTACATGCTGTTGAGCAAGTCAGCTTTTTCCTGCGGGTAAACCTCTTCAATCAGCTTCCCGTAGCAATCCTCGGTAAGACCTGATCCTTTCATGGCGGCAGGATTCATCAAGACATACCGGAACTGGTAAGCCCCGCTGGCGTTTTTTTCCACAGCCATAAGGAAAAACATATCCGACATGTGATGAAACAAACTGGTCAAGATGTCGCTGTGCTGACTGATGAGTGTGGTAATATCAAGCTTCGCCATATGTGTGGTCTCCTGATTGTAGGCTTGTCCCTTTATTATAGTATAGCAAGGCAGGCCAAGAAAATGATGAGACGTTGGTAATAGTGTGGGGTTTACTGGCTGCAAGTGGAAGTGGTAAAGTAAGGGTATTCTCTCACTAGCTGTCTAATCGAAAATGATTAAGGAGTTCCACTTATGCGCAAAAAGCTGCTGCCCGGTCTGATCCATCGCCTGCCGCAAAACGCGATGTCAAGGACTATGGGGAAAATTACTGCTTCTCGCTTCAGTCGATTAGCCATTCAGCGATACATCCGTCACTATAAAATCGATTCTTCCATCATAGAAAAGCCCGTATCGGAATACCGGACTCTCAAGGAATTTTTTACGCGCCGCCTGAAACCGGAAGCAAGGCCGATCGCCCCTGGACACGATGTTGTCGTAAGCCCGGTGGATGGGACTGTTTCCCAGCTCGGCGACATCTGCGAAGGTACGCTGATTCAGGCAAAAGGAAAAGATTTCACAGTGACTGAACTGCTCGGCGGTTCGGAGCAAGAGGCGAAACGTTATTACGGCGGAAAGTTCATTACAATCTATTTAAGCCCGCGCGACTATCACCGCATACATATGCCAGTGGCGGGGAATCTGGTGAAGTACAGCTACTTGCCTGGACGTCTCTACCCGGTCAATCAGCTCGGAATTGAAAACGTGGAGCGACTGTTTGCCCGCAACGAGCGGCTCGTGACCTACATCGAAACAGATGGTTTGGGCAGCATGGCTTTGGTCAAGGTCGGAGCGCTGTTCGTCGGAAGCGTCAAAGTCTCGTACAATACAGCCACGACGAACATCAAGCACGGCCGACAAACGGACGAACCAATCATCGGCACCCCGCATTACGAAAAAGGCAGCGAGCTAGGCTGGTTCGAGTTTGGTTCAACGGTCATTTTGCTCGTGGAGTCCAGCCAACTGGAATGGGCAGACCGTGTGGAAAAAGGCCAGTCGCTCTTGATGGGGCAAGTGTTGGCGACGATAGAGACGGAGAAGGAATAGTTGTGACTCTTCAACTGGGAGCATGGCCGTTTTGTTGAGCATAGCAGTCAGTCCTACTCTCATGGAAACATCAAGCTGGTTTTACAAAAGAGAAAAAGGAGTCCCTTTTTATAAGGGGCTCCTTTTTTAATCAAAGACTGTTTCTAGCTCGCCATATTGAATTAGCACTGGTTCCGAGTACCACCCACGGTTTCTCCCGTATAGGCATTAATAATGTGTGTACCACTTTCGCAGTTGGACTCACGGGTATAGCTAATATGGTATTGTCCATTGGAGTAGGTTACAGCAGTGATTTTAATTGGTCCGAGCGCCGGGTTTTTCGTCAACTGGGTTGTTAAAATTTGCTTGGCTTGTTCTGGTGTCAGCATTTGTTCATGCTGATTCGGGAACAAAAGATTGGGCAAAGGAATAGTTTGTGGCAGAGAAATCATGATAGCCAGTAGCAGTACAAGTGTTGTTTTCAAATGCGTCCTCCTTTTGATTCAAGTTATGAATAAAATTACTTTTCGAGTTCGGCCCCTTCTTGCTTGACTAAAATTTCAGGGGTGGGGTCGTCTTTATGTTTTTCAATGACTTCATAAATGGACTTTGTGTCCAATGTACTTTTAAAATTGGATACTTTCTTTTGTTCGACAGTGTACTTTCCTTGATATTGCCCCATAATAACGTAATGATTTTGTGATTTGTCTTTATTATAGATACTGTCATCTTCCATTAAGAAAAGAAGTACTTTTTCATTATTAGAGAAGTCAGCTTCTGTGTCAGAACTAAATGCAAATTCTCCGGGTATTTCGCCTTTGTATACTCGTACTGTAACAATGTCATTTGATTTAGGAGTTCCTTTTAAAATCGTATCTATTTTAATACTCACATCAGTGTATACAATATCGTTTAATTTTATATCTTTTGGCATTCTTCCACTCGGGGTATTCCACGTTGCAGGGTGAATTTCTAAAACGGTTCCTTCCAAAATTAGAGAGGCGCCAGAAGCTAATTCCTGATTGGTGAAAGTATCCAAATAAGAAGCGATGTGTATCCTTTCAGTAGGTGAGTTGTTCTGTAGGTTAAGCGCCATAGCAGAACCTGTAGTTAAACCCGTTAATATCACAAGAGTCCCTAGAACAATTCCTTTTTGTTTCAATCGAGAAATAAGCATTTTCTCCTCCGAATGTTAGATTTTATAGCGGCCTACCAGTCAATTGCGTTATATCCGTTAATATCATCTTTTCCTAGCTGGTACTTGACTGTTCCCGCGGGAGAAACATACATGACAGCATCTTTATTATCTGAATGATCTAAGCCGATGATATGTCCAAATTCATGTACCATAATAGACGGTACATGATATGCAGTTTTAGAAGGTTTGGAAGAATTACTTAGATTGCGTGAACTGTTTAAAATAATGTCTCCTTCAGTGATTATATCCCCTGAATATTTCCACCTTGCATTTGCAGGTGCTTGAGAAGTTCCCATATCAATTTTAAAAACTTCATTTTCTCCATTAATGTTTTCCATCGGATTATTTTGTTTATTTCTATCGCCACTATATTCTAAGGAAAACTTCTTTTTCCGAATCGTATCCCACTGATCAGAAGCCAAAACGATTGAGTCAACACCTTCATCTGAAATTGAACTTGCAATCGAGTAGGTATAATCTACTCCTTTTTCCCAGTGACCTCCATAAGGGTCAAGATTGTACGCGAACGATACTGATGAGTAACCAATTAGTAAGCTGCCTATAAACATTCCTAACAGTTTGGATTTTCTTACCCTTGATTTATTAATCCTCCTGAGTTGATGGTTATATTTGTAAAATATATTAATATATAGGATTTTGTCAATTGAAGTTAAATTTGATGAACGCAAATTTATTGATTGATTCCGACCAAATAATAAGGTTTTAAAGGTCAGCTTCTATATTTTAATTTTTCGACAAAAAATATTTCTCCAAAGCCCAATCCCCGCGAAAATTGACTGAACCCGCTGTTTTCAAGTAAGATCAAAGTTATGTGATACGATTCGGAGGTGGAAGAGATGAGTGCCATCACTCGCAAAGAAGTAGAGCATGTTGCCAATCTGGCCCGTTTGCAGCTGACGGAAGACGAGGCTCTGCAATACACAAAAGACTTGAACGCGATTTTGGAGTTTGCGGCGAAGCTCAACGAACTGGATACATCCAATGTCGAGCCGACCAGCCACGCTACAGACGTGAAAAACGTGATGCGCGAGGACGTCAACAGACCGTCCCTGCCGCGCGAAGAAGTGCTGAAAAACGCACCGGACCACGAAGACGGGCAGTTCAAGGTGCCTGCTGTATTCGAATAACGGGTCAGGAGAACGAGAAGGGAGGAACCCACTGTGTCGCTGTTTGACAAGCGATTGTCGGAAATACATAGCGCTCTGCGCGCAAAAGAGCTTTCGGTAACGGATCTGGTGCAGGCTTCCATCGCAAGCATCAAGGAGCACGATGACAAGATCAAATCCGTCCTGCATGTGGATGAGGAGGGAGCGCTTGCCCATGCTCGCCAGCTGGACGAGCGTCTGGTGAAGGAAAATGAGGAGTTGGGCCTGCTTTTCGGGATGCCGGCGGGTCTGAAAGACAACCTGATCACCAAAGACATCCGCACCACTTGCGCCAGCAAATTTTTGGCCAACTACGATCCTGTGCATGACGGAACGGCTTCCAAAAAAGTGAAGGAAGCGGATGCTGTGATCGTGGCGAAGCTGAACATGGACGAGTTCGCCATGGGCGGCTCCAATGAAAACTCCGGCTTCTTCCCGGCGAAAAACCCGTGGAACACCGATTACGTGCCAGGCGGCTCGTCCGGCGGTTCTGCTGCGGCCATGGCTGCCCGTCACTTCTACTTTACGCTCGGATCGGATACGGGCGGCTCGATTCGCCAGCCGGCTGCTTTTTGCGGCGTTGTCGGCCTGAAGCCTACTTACGGGCGCGTATCCCGCTTCGGTTTGGTCGCATTTGCGTCTTCGCTCGACCAGATCGGCCCGGTTACGAAAAACGTGGAGGATGCGGCATACGTGCTGCAAGCGATTGCCGGACACGATGAGTTCGACTCCACTTCTGCAAATGTAGAAGTGCCGAACTATCTCTCCGCGCTCACTGGCGATGTAAAAGGTTTGCGCATCGGGGTGCCAAAAGAGCTGATCGGGGAAGGCATCGACACAGAGGTGCGCGAGGCTGTGCTTGCTGCCCTGAAACAGCTGGAAAGCTTGGGCGCAACATGGAGCGAAGTTTCCATGCCGCATACCGAATACGCGGTTCCAGCCTATTACTTGCTGTCCTCTTCGGAGGCATCGTCCAACCTGGCCCGTTTTGACGGCGTACGCTACGGTGTGCGCGCAGACAATGCGTCCAACTTGATTGAGCTGTACAAAGAATCCCGCAGCCAAGGCTTCGGTCCGGAAGTAAAACGCCGCATCATGCTCGGTACTTATGCGCTTTCGTCCGGCTACTATGACGCGTACTACAAAAAAGCGCAGCAAGTTCGCACGCTGATCATCCAGGACTTTACCAACATTTTTGCCGATTTCGATGTGATTTTGCATCCGACGACGCCGTCCACGGCTTTCAAAATCGGCGAAAACGCCAACGATCCGGTCAAAATGTACCTGGAAGACATTTGCACCGTACCTGTCAACCTGGCTGGACTGCCAGCGATCAGCGTACCGTGCGGCTTTTCCCAAAACGGTCTGCCGATCGGCTTGCAGATCGTGGGTCGTGCGTTTGACGAATCCACTGTCTTGCGCGTAGCACATGCTTATGAGCAGGCAGCAGGCTACAGCCAGCGCAAGCCGGAATGGGTGAGGGGGTAAAAGGCATGAGCAAGTACGAAACCGTCATCGGCCTGGAAGTCCACGCCGAGCTGTCGACCAACAGTAAAATTTTTTGCGGCTGCCCGACTGAGTTCGGTGCGCCGCCGAATACACATACATGCCCGATTTGTTTGGGACATCCGGGCGTTCTTCCCGTAACGAACAAGCAAGCGGTGGAGTTCGCGATGAAAGCGGCGCTTGCGCTCAACTGCGAGATTTCCCGCGAGACGAAGTTCGACCGGAAAAACTACTTTTACCCGGATTCTCCAAAAGCGTACCAAATCTCCCAGTACGACCAGCCGATCGGCTACAATGGCTGGATCGACATCGAGGTCAACGGAGAAACGAAGCGCATCGGCATCACGCGCCTCCACCTGGAGGAAGACGCAGGCAAGCTGACGCACAGTGACTTCGGGGGAGAATCGCTGGTCGACTTCAACCGCGTAGGTGTTCCGCTCGTGGAGATCGTCTCCGAGCCGGACATTCGCACGCCGGAAGAAGCTCGCGCCTACCTGGAGAAGCTGAAAGCGATCATCCAGTACACGGAAGTGTCCGATGTGCGCATGGAGCAAGGCTCGCTGCGTTGCGATGCCAACGTCTCGATTCGTCCGTACGGGCAAGAAGCGTTCGGAACGAAGACAGAGCTGAAAAACATGAACTCTTTCCGCAACGTGCAGATGGGTCTGGAGTACGAGGTGCTGCGTCAGACGGAGGTTGTTTCTTCCGGCGGCACGATCGTGCAGGAAACACGCCGTTGGGACGAGGCGAATAAAAAGACGATTACGATGCGTTCCAAAGAGGAAGCGCACGACTACCGTTACTTCCCGGACCCTGATTTGGTGCGCATGCAAATTTCCGAAGAGTGGATCGAGGCCGTGCGCGCGACCATTCCGGAATTGCCGGATGCCCGCAAGGCTCGCTATGTGAACGAATACGGCCTGTCGCAAGCGGACGCGGAAGTCATCACGATCTCCAAGGAGACAGCGGATTTCTTCGACGAAACTGTGAAAACAGGAGCGGACGCCAAAGCTGTAGCCAACTGGCTGATGGTTGACCTTTTGGCTCACCTGAATGCGAACAACCTGGCGTTTGCCGACGTGAAAATGACAGCGCAAGGCTTGGGCGACATGATCAAGCTGATTGCAGACGGAACCATCTCTTCGAAAATCGCCAAAACCGTCTTCAAAGAGATGGTGGAGACAGGCAAAGAGCCCAAGAAGATCGTCGAGGAAAAAGGACTGGTGCAAATCAGTGACGAGGGCGCCCTGCGTCAAATCGTCGTCGATGCCGTCAACTCCAATCCGCAAGCCGTGGCCGACTACAAGGCCGGAAACGAAAAAGCGGCAGCGTTCTTCGTGGGTCAAGTGATGAAGCAAACCAAAGGCAAAGCGAACCCGCCGATGGTCAACAAGCTGATCCAGGAAGTATTGAGCAGCCTCTAAGGATAAAAGCAGCAGCACGAACCCGAAAAAGGGAGCGTGCTGCTTTTTCTATGTAAAAAGTCGCATTCCAAAATGTCCCATACAAGGTAATATAGATGGTAAGTAGATGATAGGATGGGGGAGCATCGATGAAACGGAAATGGCAAGGAGCAGCTGTTGCTTTGTCTGCAACGATGGTGTTTGCAGGAATGGGAGGAACGGCATTGGCGGCAAGTCCCGGGTCTAGCCCAGCAAGCGCGACTGCTGCGAAAGTCGAAGCAAAGCTGCCTGCGCAAGCGCAAAAAATAGTAACGGCTTTGGAGCAGCTGGAGCCGTGGGTGAAGGCCATGACCGAGCGCGAAATCGATGTGCTTGATGCCGATCAAGGCTATGTGTATTTGGACATGTACGATCCGAAAAATACGAACGTCAGTGCCAGCCTGACTTTTGACAGCAAGACAGGTGAATTGATCAGCTTTGAATCTTCGGTGACAGCGAAAACGGAAAAAGACAGCGCCGTGCCGTCTGACAAGGAAATTTTGCAAAAAGCGATGACGTCGCTAGTCACCCTGCTGGGAGAAGAAAAGCTGAAAGGGCTTGGCTCTCCGGTGTTGTCCGTGTTAGTGCCTGATAGTGAGGAAGCGGAGCAAGTGGAAGCGGGAGGCACGCGGAACAGAGTCTTCTATCCGTTTCTGGTGAACGGGTTGCAAGTAAACGAAGGCAAATACGGAATCGAAGTCAATACGGATGAAGCGGGCCATCTTGTAGCACTGAATGTGTACCGTCTGGATTTGACGGGGATTAAAGTTCCCGATCCGAAATCCGCGCTGACGCCAGAGGCGGTCAAAAAGCAATATTTCATCCCTGACCGATTGGATCTCGGATACATGCAGGAAGGGAAAGACGGCAAGCCCGGCCTGCAATACACATTGCGAGTTTCGCCGATGATTGACGCGACAACGGGAACACAGATTGATCCGACGCGTGGAACTACAATCGACCAAGGCAAGCGCAGCAAGGCAACGATCAAAAACATCACACTTGCGCTTCCGGCCAAACCGCTCACGGCCAAAAGCAAGGCCGAAGCAGAAAAGGCAGTAATCAGCCTGTTCGGAATCGATACGAAAAAAGAGTACATCTACCCAGAGGAAGTCGCGGGGGATTACGATCATACGTATACGTGGTTTAATGAAGATCAAGATTACGCGTCCGTAACGTTTGAAAATGAGACGGGCATTTTGATTGCCAGCCAGTTTTTTGCATGGTCGGAGCAAAAGCCGGCTCCTTTGAAAAAGGAAGAGGCGCTGACAAAAGCGGTTGGCTTCCTGGAGCAGGTAGCGCCGGAAAGCTCAGCTTCCTTGCAGGTTGAGATACTCGAACCATACAAAGAGGCGCCTTTGGCGGACTGGATGCTGGAACTGCTGGATGGAGAAGAACCGGAGCCGGAGCCAGGTCTGTATTACGCCTTCCTGTTCAGTGAAATGCACAAAGGCTTGCCGATCCTGGATCGCTACCATTGGATTTTGGTGAACAGCGAGGATGGCAAGGTTGCCCAATACTCCACTACGCTGCCGATGAAAAAGGTCGATTTTCCGGATGAAAAGCCAGCGGTGAACGAACAGCAGGCGGCTGAAATCATCGCGAAACAACTGCCGCTAAAGCAATCTTATTTGTGGACCAACTTCTACGGCATCCCGGCTCCATCCCTGTCTCTCGTCTACACGGTTGACAACAGCAAAGGCTGGCCATATGTAGATGCGGCCAAAGGCTCGATCGAGTGGATCGAAGACGAGGAATAACAGCCGATTTTGTTCAAAAGAAAGACGCGGACATTTTACATGCCCGCGTTTTTTATTTTGCGCAATGCAACTCAACTATGGAGCAAGCAAACTGCACAGATACTCGCAGCTCTCTTAATTCGCAGTGAGCGCCGCGTGGATTTTTTCCAGCAAGCTGACGGCCAGACCCTCATTGCTTTCAATGACCGACAAAAGCTGAATCGCTTGCTGTGCCGTTGCTGGCTCATTTGGTTCACCGCCACTCGGGAAAGGGAACAGCTGGGCAAGCTTGTTAAAGTCTTCGGCAATTGTCCGGTAGAGCGCTGCCGCTTCTTTAAGCTGCGGGCGCACCCCATCCAGCGATTCGTCTGTCCATGCATCGGCAACTTCCGCAAAGAAGCGGGAAGCGTTGTTTCGTGCATCGTGTACGACAGCCAAGGTGTAGGCGTTTCCGTTTGGTTCCACGCTTCCTTTTTCAAAAGCTTCCTTCCAAACCGGATAGGCAGCCAAGCCGTTCACGTAGCGATCACTTGGCCCTTCCTGAGTATGGTAATGCTTGAGCGCCGTTGCGATGGCGTTTGCCAGCATGGTGCGCTGGTCGATCGGAAGCGTGCTCTCGATTGCGAGCACAAACAGCTCCTCAATCAGTCCGCGTCCCAGATGCTCATAAGGGATCTTGGCGTCATTGTTGCAGTTGTCGCCAGCATGCAGCAGTTTGCTTGCATCCTCGTAGCCGTAAATCAGCGCAAACTCCGGCATGAACAAGTCCCAGGCGAGCACGGGGCAGCCTTTGTCAAGCGAGCTGTGAATCAACTCGATTGCTTGCGGCAAAAGAGCGGGAAGTTGCCGCTTTTCTCGTGCCGCTGAGCTGAGCAATGTCGGATTCACGAAAGTGGCGTTCGGCCCCGGCGTACCGTCCAGTTGTCCCTGGCAGACGGAGCGTGGCACAAAGCCCATGTTGCGCAGCCCTTCTTCCAGTACGGATTGAAAATCAAACATGGTCGGTCCCGCAATATGAATGTTTTTTGGAACGACAGTCAGGCGAAAAGCGTGGCCGCTTAATCCGATAACGGCTGGCAAAGACAGCTTGCGCTCCGTAAACTCCACTAATCCGTACAACGCCGCTCCACATGTAATCCAGGTCGGCTGCTTCATTGCCTCCGGTTTTCTCAATACAGCTTGTTTCATGATTCCCGCATCCTTTCGCGTCTTCACGTATTGGTCAACCACGACACGAATCCTTTCCTGCATGAGCTTTTTGCGAGAACGGGACAGCACTTGGTAGACATTGGCCTGCGTCATTTCGAACAGATGCGCGATCTCGTGGGGCGCGAGATGGTCAAAAAAGTGCGATTCGACAATTCGGCGCTCCCGCGGATTGAGGCAGTGCAGCAAGCTTTTGATCGTCTCAAACAGTTCACGGCGCACCAATAGCTCTTCGGGGTTGCCGTTGTTTTCGACCGAGGCTGACCAGTTGCGGCCAAGCCTGTGCAAAATACTGTCGAGATCTTCCCAATCAGTAGCTTCAAGCTCGCTCGGCTGTCTCGTCAGGCCGGAAAAGACCTGCTCTTTTGTCTGCGGCCCTTTTTTCAGGCGCGTGTACGCTTGATTGCGCACAATCCGGTGCAGCCAGGGCAGAAAACGGCGGCTGTCGACCAGCGTACCCAGATGAAGAAAGGCGCGAATCAGCGCGTCCTGGACGATGTCTTCGGCAAGAAAAGCTTCCTGGGTATACGAGCGGGCATAGCCGTATACTTTTGCCCGATGCCGCCTCACCAGCTCGCCAAACGCTTCCTGATCCCCGGCTTTTGCCCTTTCCACCAAAATCTCGTCCTGTTCCTGTTGCTCTTCCGCTTGACTGGCAGGCTTGATAACCAAATGATCCATCCCAAATTCTCCTCGTTGTTAGTTGACTTACCGTATAGACTCCCGAGCGCCGGGTTTTCTGACAAAGGTGGCGGATTTGTAAGAAATTCCTCTCTATCCTATAATGAACATACACGAATCAAAAGGGGGAAGAAAAGGACATGAAGCTGATTTCTGTCACGGGAGAAAGCGTGGCGCCCGGCAAAGGCGGTTCGCCATCCGATACATTTGACCGTTCGATTGCGACATGGGAAGCCAATAACCAGCAAAAAACCGTAACCGTTACATACTGTCGCTATTTCGGCAAAGTGCTGGCCGAGCGGGGGATTTACGACGAGGAGGCGGAAGGCGTGCCAGTCATGCATCTGGTAGCGCCGCTTTTTGTGGAAAAGAACCCTGAGCAAAGAGAAACCCGCCACTACATCAACGATACCGAGAGCTTTGTTTCCTTGTTTGCAGGCTTTTCCTTGGCGGCTTGGAAAGATCGCTACGCGAGTGCTTTGAACTGAGTGTCGGCAGTCTCTGGCGGATTGAGGCCCAAACGCCTAAAAGTCGAAACATTCAGATCGGATAATCGGCACATATGCCAAACTTTTGAGAGGGCATGCTAAGGACAACCATTTATTGGAGCTGATTAGCATGTTTTCTTTTTGGATGACGCTTGTTCTTATGGTTTCTGCCCATTCGTCCGGTTTGTCCGGTTTCTCTGGTCTGCCCGGTCTGCCCGATTTGCCAGCAGCGCAAATGCCGCAAGCAGGAGCATGGTCTGCAGCTACTGCCGTCCAGGAGTTCGACGCCTTTTTGCAGGACTGGCGCGGCGGTCAAGAGCTGGCTTCGTTGCGTCATCCGCTGTTTGATCTGACGCGCGTATCGGGAGGCGCGGGAGACGTCCAGACGATTGTATTTTCCGGAGAGGCGCACGGCGAGTCGGGGGAAGTCACGCTCATGTTTTATTCGCTGGACGGTGACCGCATATACTTGCCGCCGGGCACAGTGTCTACAGCCCGCGTTGATGCGAAGCAACGCAAATTCCATATCGCCGCGAAAATACCGCGGGTGCTCCAAGGTCGTACGGGAGTCGTACAGGTGACATTTGCCGGGGAAAAAAGAGCTGCCTATTTGCTCAAGGTACAATTTTGACAACAAAGAAAAGCGAGGGAGAGGAGGACTGCCCTTGATAGAGGTAAAAGGCGCAAGCAAACAGTTTGGGACGGTCACAGCGGTCCGCGATCTGACGTTTCGCGTGGAAGAGGGCGAAGTGTACGGGCTGTTGGGCGAGAACGGAGCCGGCAAGACGACGACGATGCGCATGATGGCGACCATTCTCACGCCGACCGCCGGAGATATCGAGATCAGCGGCTTCTCGGTGCGGGAACAACCGCTGGAGGTGCGCCGCAGGATCGGCATTTTGTTTGGCGGAGAAGTCGGGCTGTACAGTCGCTTGACGGCGCGGGAAAATATCGCTTACTTCGGCAATTTATACGGACTGACTTCCTCACGGGTGCAAGAGAGGATCGACAATTTAAGCCGCATGCTGGACATGGAAGCGTTCATCGACAGGCGTGTCGGGGCCTTTTCCCGGGGAATGAAGCAAAAAGTGGCGATTGCCCGCACGCTTGTCCATGATCCGGACGTCATTTTGCTGGATGAACCGACAACCGGGCTTGACGTGACAGCCGCCACGATTTTTCGCCGGATGGTGACCAGGCTGCAAGAGGAAGGAAAAACGATCCTCTTTTCCAGCCACAACATGGGCGAGATCAGCAAGCTGTGCAAACGGATCGCGTTGATGCACAAAGGCAAGCTGCGCTTCTCCGGGGATTTGGCCGCATTGCGCAAGCAGTACGGAACGGACGATTTGGACGATATCTTCATGGCAGTCGTGGAAGGGGGCGAGCTGTGATGGGCTGGCAAATCATCTGGACTGTCTTGAAAAAAGAGCTGCTGGATTTGTTTCGGGACAGAAAAGCGTGGATCGGGACTTTTCTTGTGCCGCTGGTCATCATCCCGTTTGTGTTTTTTCTGCTGGGCAATTCCTACAGCAATGTGGAAAAAGAAGCGCGGGAGTACGTGCCGCTGGCGATTCACGGCTCCTCCCCGCTGATTGACATGCTGGCAAAAAATCCGGGCGTGCGCCTGATCGAGTCTGCTGATCCCGAGCAAGCGCTGCAAGCGGGACAGCTCCGCGCGATCATCACGATCCCGGAGCGGTTCGACGAGGAAATCAAGGCAGGGAACACCGCCAAGCTGCTCGTCGCTTTTGACTCGACCAATACGAAGTCCGTCTACGCACGCGATCTGATCAAGCAAACGGTGGAGGCATACAGCAAAGAAATCGTGGCGAAGCGTTTGCAGCAAGCAGGCATGTCCGAAGCAGCGATTCAGCCGATCGCCGCTGATTTCCAGAACGTCGCGACAGAAGAAAGAAAGTCGGGCGGGATGCTGGCAGGCTTTATCCCGTTAATGCTCGTGGTTTCTCTCGCTTCGGGAGGGATCGCTGCGGCTAACGACCTCGTTGCGGGCGAAAAAGAGCGCGGGACAATGGAATCGCTCCTGACTGCGCCAATCGCGGCCAACCATATTCTCACGGCAAAGCTTGTGGCTGTAATGATGATGAGCATGCTGAGCGCGATCGCTTCACTCATTTCCGTATCGCTCGTGTTCAGCATGGGGCCGCTCGGCGGAGGAGACAATGCTGCCTTTTCCTTCGCGTTTTTATCGCCAGCCACCCTTTTGGTGCTGATCGTGGTGATTTTGCTTATGGCGGCGACTTTTGCTGGACTGGAGCTGATGCTCAGCACGATTGCCAAGTCGTTCAAAGAGGGACAGACGTATATGAGCGCCGTGATCTTTCTGGCGATGGTGCCGTCGTACATGCTGATGCCGCAAAGTCCGGTGGACATCGCCGAGCATTATTACGTGTTGCCCGTCTTCAACGGCGTGGCGCTTTGCAAGGAAGTGTTTTACGGCAAGGTCGATCCGCTGCATGCCCTGCTTGGCATCGGTTCTTCGCTTGTGTACGTAGCGATTACGATTGCTTTCGCATCACGGCTGTTTCGCAGAGAGGGAGCGGGATTAAAAAACTGATCGGAGGAGCATGACTGCCTGTTTTTTGCCTGTGCCGCCGCCATTTGAAGAAAGCTGGTGAAATGGTTGTGAAGCCGCTGTATCTGGGAGTGCTGTATATTTTGGCCTCGGCTGCGGGGTTTGGCGTGATGTCCATTTTTGCCGTCTACGCCTACGGAGCCGGAGTTTCGGTTTCCACGCTTTTGTTTTTGCGCTTTTTGTTCGCCGCAGGGCTGTTTTTTGGCTTGCTTGCCTTGCGTAAAGAGTCGCTGCGGCTGAATCGGCGCCAGGTGCTTGCCCTGTTTTGTTTGGGCGGGGTGTTGTATACGCTGCAATCGCTCAGTTTTTTCTCGGCGGTTCAGCACATCCCGACCTCGATGGCAGCGCTGTTGCTTTATACGTTCCCCGTGTTTGTAGCTGTATTGAGTTATTTTGTGGATAAAGAGCCGCTGACGCGCAAGACCGTTTTTGCCATGCTGCTGTCTCTGGTGGGGCTTGGACTGGTGCTTGGGCTATCGTTTGGCGGGGTTAAAATGCTCGGCGTCTTGCTCGCGCTTGCGGCAGCGCTGTTCTACTCGGTGTACATCATCGTGGGCAATCGGATCGTCAAAGGATTGTCGCCATATGTGACCTCGGGGTACATCTCGTTGTTTGCAGCCGTGTCGACCTTTTTGATCGCGCAAAAGGATGGCGGCGTCGATCTGGCTTTTGCGCCAACTGGCTGGTGGGCTTTGGGCGGCATCGTCGTTTTTTCTACGGTGATGGCGATCAGCTTTTTCTTCCGCGGCCTTCAACTGATCAGTTCGACAAAAGCTTCCGTGCTCAGCACATTTGAGCCGGTCGTGACCTTTTTCTTTTCGGCTCTGTTGTTCGGCGAGGCGTTCAGCATGCTGCAACTGCTCGGCGGAGGTGCTGTGCTGGCGGGAGCGGCCCTGATCGTGGCGGGGAATGATGCGAAGTCCAGTCAGGTTCAGCAGGTCCAGGAAGGCGTGAATACGTAAAGCCGCTTGCCTGCCTCCAAAAATAAAACAGCGCTCCTGCGCGGCACATACGCTGCGGACAGGAGCGCTGTTCTTTTTTAGGGAAAGGTAACAAACAAACTAGGCTTCCATCCGGGAGCGGATCAGCCAGCCAGCGCCGTACACGCCAGCGTCGTTGCCAAGAGTGGCAGGCAAAATTTGTGTGGATTCTACGACGTAGGTGAAGGGAACAAATCGGGTAAACGAATCGCGGATGCGCGAAAAGAGGAAGTCTCCTGCTGCCGCTACGCCGCCCCCAATCACAAACTTGACCGGGTTCAGCACGATAGCCAGGTGGGACAGCGCAAGCCCCAGATAGAGCGCCACCTGATCGGCGATGGCGAGTGAGGCTGCGTCGCCTGCTATAGCTGCGTCGAATACGTCTTTTGCCCCGATCTTGCCTGTCTCGGCAAGTACGCGGGCGAGGCGCGGGCTTGTTCCGTTCGTTGCGGCCAGATGCCCTTCGCGAATAATGGCCGTGGCAGAAGTGAACGTTTCCAGGCAGCCTGTTTTCCCGCAATTGCAAGGTGCTCCGCCAGTAGGGGCCATCGTAATGTGTCCAATCTCGCCGCCGACCCCGTTCATGCCGTGAATTACATTTCCGTTCAAAATGACACCGCCGCCGACGCCCGTTCCAATCGTAATCAGCACGAGGTCTTGTGCGCCTTGCCCGGCCCCTTGCCACATTTCGCCCAGTGCTGCCGCGTTGGCATCGTTGTCAACTTCGACGGGACGCCCTGTAAGTGCTTCCAGCTTTTGTTTCAGCAAAACCGGCTTGGTCCAGTGCAAGTTGACCGCCTGCATCACGATGCCGTTTTTCGCGTCGATCGGTCCGGGGATGCCGACCCCGATTCCGCTCGCCTGTTCCAGGCTATAGCCGTGCTCGTGCAAAAGGACGCGGGTCATCCCTGCGATTTTTTGCAAAACGCCGTCTTCGCCTTCTGCAACAGGTGTCGGTTCCTGGATTTTGGCTACCAGCTCGCCGTTCGGTGTAATCAACGCCATTTTGATGGCTGTTCCGCCCACATCAACACCAACGATGATTTGTTTCACAACCTTCCCCCCACTCTCCTTTTTCCCATCTTTTTCTATCTTATCACGCTACATTCCGCATAGCGATTCCCAAAAATGGCTATACAGGATATGATGGAAGGAAGTACACCCGCGAGCGAGGGAAGGAAGAAGGGATCTGCCTTGAAACGAGCCAGATTAATCTATAATCCAAGCTCCGGCCGGGAGATCGTGCGTCGGCGATTGCCGGATATTCTCGATTTGATGGAGTCGGCCGGATACGAGACATCCTGTCATGCAACCAGAGGGGAAGATGACGCGACCGAAGAGGCTGCCCGAGCGGTAGCCCGCGGCTTTGACGTCATCCTGGCTGCTGGTGGAGACGGAACCATATACGAAGTCGTGAACGGGATGGCAGAGCAAAAAGCTCGCCCAACCCTTGGAATTATCCCCTGCGGCACCAGCAACGATTTTGCCCGAGCGGTAGGCATCCCCAAGTCGATCACACGCGCTACGGAAATCATCGCCAAGGGCAAGAAAAAGCGCATCGACCTGGGGCGAATCAACAATCGCTACTTCATGAACATCGCAGGAGGCGGCTCGCTCACCAACCTGACGTACGAAGTCCCGAGCAAGCTGAAGACGCTCATGGGACAGATGGCGTACTACGTCAAAGGCTTGGAGAAGCTGCCGTCCCTGCACCCGATCCGCGTCCGCTTGGAGAGCCGCAAGGAAGTGCTTTTGGATGAAGAGATCATGGTGTTCCTTATTGCCAACAGCCACTCGGTAGGCGGCTTCGACAAGCTTGCCCCGGAAGCGGATTTGTCAGACGGCAAGCTGGATGTCATCGTCGTCAAAAAGATGAACATCGCCGAGTTTATTCGCCTCGCTACACAGGCGGTTCGCGGCGAGCATTTGCGGGACCCAAACATTTTGTATTTCCAGGCAGACTACATCAAAGCGACCTCGCCATCCGGCGAAGTGGTCCAGCTCAACCTGGATGGCGAGCTGGGCGGGCAGTTGCCTTGTGTCGTGGAAGCTTTGCCAGGTCATATCGAGTTGTTCGTCCCGTAGGAAGATAGTAAAATGAATAGCAACAAGCCGTAGGGATGCCGCTTTCGCTGTGCATCCCTGCCTGTTTGCTACGGAAAACAGGCGAGGCAGACAGAGCGCGAGACAAAAGGAGCAAAAGAAAAGTGGCGAAAACAACAAAAAGACGGCGCGGACCGCAGCAAACTGCCAAGGTAGAGCTGGACGTTCCGGTTCGTGTCGGACAAACTGTGGAAGTGGAGATAACCGGACTGAACCACGAAGGCGCTGGCGTCGGCCGGATTGAAGGATATACGCTGTTCGTCGACGGCGCACTCGCAGGAGAGCGCGTCCATGCGCGCGTCGACCATGTCAAAAAGAACTTCGGCTTCGCCAAACTGACCAAAGTGTCAGTAGCGAGCACATTCCGCTCACAGCCGCCCTGTCCGCTGTACGACCGTTGCGGCGGCTGTTCGCTGCAGCACTTGGCATACGAGGAGCAACTGCGTCACAAGCAGCAAATCGTGCGGGACAACCTGCGGCGCATCGGCGGCTTCCAGGTGGAGGGAGACGGAGCAATCACCGTTCACCCGACACTCGGCATGAGCGAGCCGTGGCGTTACCGCAACAAGGCCCAAGTGCCAATCGGTGAGGAAAACGGCGCCTTGGTCGGCGGATTTTACGCCGAAAAGTCCCATTCCATCATCGACATGCACGAATGCCTCATCCAGCACCAAAAAAACGACGAGGCGGTCGCAACGGTGAAGAAGGCCGCAACTGCCCTTGGCATCAAGCCATACGATGAAGTGCGCGGCTCAGGCTTGCTCCGCCATGTGGTCGTCAAAGTCGGGGTCAAGACGGGAGAAGTCATGGTCGTGCTCGTGACGACCGAGGAGACGATTCCGCAGCGTGACAAGCTCGTGGAAGCGATCCGCACCGAGGTGGCGGGCGTAACGAGCATCGTGCAAAACATCAACCCGGACAAGACCAACGTCATTTTCGGCAAAAAGACGGTAACGCTCTGGGGCAGCGATGTCATCTACGATTACATCGGAGCGATCAAATTCGCCATCTCGGCGCGCTCGTTCTACCAGGTCAACCCCGCCCAGACGGAAGTGCTGTACAATAAAACGCTGGAATACGCCGGAGCGACAGGAACCGAAACGGTCATCGACGCCTACTGCGGCATCGGAACGATCTCGCTCTTTTTGGCGCAAAAGTCCAAGCATGTCTACGGCGTGGAAATCGTCCCAGAAGCGATCGAGGACGCCAACCGCAACGCCAAGCTGAACGGTGTGGAAAACGCAACGTTCGAGGCAGGCCCCGCGGAGGTCGTGATTCCCGCGTGGAAAGAGCAAGGAATACGGGCCGATGTAATTGTCGTCGACCCGCCACGCAAGGGCTGCGACGAGGCGCTGTTGACGACGATTTTGGAGATGCAACCAGAGCGCGTGGTGTACGTGTCGTGCAACCCGTCCACGCTGGCCCGGGATTTGAAGGTGTTGGCGGAGAAGTACGAGGTGCGGGAAGTGCAGCCGGTGGATATGTTTCCGCATACGGGGCATGTGGAGAGTGTTGCATGCTTGATATATAAGGGTTTTTGAGTCGAGAAAAAATCAGTTGTTGACGAATTGTTGACGAAAAAAAGGAGCTGCTTCGGCTGCTCCTTACGCTTTTTTATTCTTCATCGGAATAATGCTGTTGAATTTATTTGCAGCTTCTTTATCAGCAGATTGGAGCGCGTGGCCGTAGACATTCATTGTTGTGGTTATACTGGCGTGTCCCAGGCGTTCGGAGATAATTTTTGCGTGTACGCCACTATTTATTAGTAGTGTAGCTGACGTATGGCGTAGATCGTGAAAGCGAATGTACCGTAAACCATTCTTTTTGAGGAAGGATCGAAAGTGCAGGTATGGTGTTTCTGGATAGAACGGCTTGCCATCTGGATTACAGAACACAAAGAAATGATCGCCTCCAAGCCACTTGTCTCCCATCTGTAAACGTACCTTGCGGCAGTGTAGATAGTATTCTTTCAACTGGTCAATCAGCGCGTCGGGTAGGCTTATTCTCCGCTTTGACTTTTTCGTTTTGGGTTCCGTTATGATCGGTTCGCCGTTGACCATCATTGCTACACTTTGTTTTACTTCTAGCGTTCCGTTCTCCAGGTCGATGTGCTTCCAATCCAGACCCACTATCTCCCCACGTCTAAGCCCGGTTGTTATTGCCAGGGTAATCATCATTTGCCAATGGATCGGTTCTGTTTCAAGGGCATTGAAGAGAGTTGCAACCTCTTCCTCGGTGTAAACCTCCACTTCCTTGTAAGTTACCTTTGGCTTTTTGACTTCGGAAGCAGGGTTTTTCTTTATGATTTTCCATTCTTCTGCCCGCGACAATACGTTATTGATTACACGATACAGGTAGTGAACTGTTCCCGAAGATAGCCTTCCTTCCTTGCCATCGTGACGGCTGCCTTCATCCGACAATTCGGATAGGAACTTAACGATGTGAAAAGGTTTAATCTGATCCAGACGCATATGACCGAAAACCGGAAGAATACGGTTTTTGATGAAGCGCATGTAAATGTCCAACGTCCTTGGGCTAATCTCTTTTTTAGCATACTTTGTATACCATTCCTCAACGAATGCCTCGAATTTCATCTTCTCCGGTGCAATGTATTCCCCGGCTTCCACTTCAACAACAAACTTTGCCAGCTCTTTTTCTGCCTCGCGCTTGCCCATTCCCTTTACAGTTCGGGTCTTTTTGATTCGCTTGCCATTGGAATCATAACCTGCTTCAACAACGAGCAGCCATGAGTTTTCACCGCGTTTCTGAATGCTTGCCATGCTTCAATCCTCCTTCTTTAATCCAGACATTTAAATTCAGGCCATATTTCTGTTTTGCGAATTCTTTTAGTCCTGGGATCAGCCATTCTTCGAGTGGTCTGTCTCCGTTTTTCTCAGTGAAGGTAAATTCAAGCGTTTTTTTCTTGGTGCTCGGCACGTTATTAGCCTCCTATGCTCTCATAAATTAGTATCAGCTTCGTTATGATTCGAAATTAGTTGGAGTTCTCAAATTTTGAAGTGTGTGATTTCGTGGAGTGCACGGTTTTGTTCAGTCCTATCTTCGTTTGCTCCATTTGTGGATTGAGTAATAAATTGTGGACGGAAAAGTCCGCTTCTTAATGGGGCTGCTCAACTTTGAGCAGACATGACTGAGTGGTTTTTTTTATTTCTCTGAAGAGATACGATCACGGAAAAGAGTATCAAGGTATACGGTGATAAGCTGCTTGTCCTGATCTGTTACCGTGTGGCCGTGGTAAGTGATGCTCACGTTTTCTATAACTTCAGTTAGCTCCATTGATCGGGGGTGTTTTGTTCCAACTTCGTATACGGGATTGAAGCGTATGTGAAATTCGTGTGCAATGTCCTGTAGCTCTTGAAGTACATCCCATTTGAATTGAGTATTATCGATGTCATTTATCATATCTGCGAATTGGTCAGGTATATCGTCTCTAATTCCGTTTTTGTCGCTAATAGTCACTTCTTTATTTGATTTCACATTGTGATTTTTGATTAAAGCTCCAATTCTTTCGCTAATTTCTCCTTCTATTCTTCCAAGAAACGGATGCTCGCGATCACCGATTAACAAATGAATGAATGAACTAATATGTTCGTCAAAAACACTCGATGTTGCCGAAGGGGAGTTTGGGCTATTTTCATTAACAATTCCGTGTTTCTTTGCTATTTCTAGTACCTCCATATATAAATCACCCATCTCCGAAGCGTCTCCTGTTTCATACATCAAATCTATTAATGCCGCTGGGGTATACTCAAAGTCTTCATCGACGTACTTATTAATGGAATTAACTAAGTCTTGTTTTACATCCTCAGTAAATTCTCCATTGGGTGCCATTATTTTAATCAACTCTCGAAATTCTTCTGTAAATTCAATGCGAAAATCATAGTGAGACATCATTTGAACTTTTTTTTCGTCCGTCAGCCCCTCAAAATGTCCACTTTTTTCAAGCATTTCACCATATGAGGTAGACGTTAAATACTTAGAAAGGATTCGAAGTGTTTCCATTGTTACTTTTTGTGTCCCCGCTTCAATTCTTGCTATCGTGCCGTTGCTGACTCCACTTACTGATGCAAGTTTACGTTGGCTTTTATAGCCGCTTCTTATTCTCTGCTCTTTAAAAAACTTCCCAAACTCTGCTTGGTTCATCTCATATTTCCTCCAAGGATTGTTTTTTATATATTATCACAAGTGTTTCGTCGGCGACACAAAAATGAAGCTGAAGTACGTAAAAGTTGTTGCGTGCAGTACACAATCATGATATATTTTGTGTAGTTCGGTACACGAAGGAGGGATAACATGAAGATTCATCTCAAGGATCCGGTCCGCTTTGAAGAGTTGCTTATTCGTAAAGGCTATTCAAAGCGATCATTTGCAGAAGCAGCAAATATAGGGCAAGTAACGGCTTTACAGATCGCCAACGGCGACCGTAACCCAAGTCCGCGTATTGCAAAACGGATCACAGATGCCCTTGAGGTAGAGTTCGACGACATTTTCGAGATCGTTAAGCCCGCTCAAGAAAGAATGGGGAAGCAATCCATAGCGAAGTAAATCAGCCACTTAAACTACCTGTTTCTTGAAAACTGAATAGAAAACACATAAAGGAGGTAGTCCATGCGATATTTCGGCGTGAAGGTAGGGGGGAAGCTCTACATTCGGACACCAAAAGGCAATTTACTAGCTCTTGGGTTCTTAGCTGACATTGAAAAGCTGTTTGAGGAATTGGAGGTTGGTAAGCAATGATCTTCCTGTCGGATCACATGAAAGAGACGCCTGACATCAAGACCGACTATTTAATTGGCAGATTGTTCATGGAAAACGGAACTGTTGGTATCCAGCTTTCAGACGGGGAAGAAATTTACTTGGGCGAAAGAGATCACATCGAGGTTCGAAACGGCAACGAATATCAGCCTGTTACAACTAGGGAAGCATTGACAGTTAAAACGGTCGAGGGAGGGGCTTTATATGCAGGGTTATATGCAAGGGTGAGGCTAGGAAGGTAAATACCTTGTCGTAATTCATCTACTCATTAAACATGTGTCACTCGTCTTGAAATTCGCGACAGAAAGGAGGTGGTCATTCTCTTGAAGACGAGAAAAGATATTCTCCGCCCGATCCGAAAGCTGGTTCGCTCTACATGTGCATCATTCAGTCCTGATAGTAACGGACATTCCAACTGCTGTCATTTAAGTTCTAATATGATTCCCCAGTGTGTATTCTATCGAGGCAATGGCGAATATCCAGAACAGCTTAAGGCAGGGAAAGTTCGATGCCAGTATTTTGAAACGCATGTACTGCCTGCTGATCCAGCAATGGAATTAGCGTATTGGGGAAAACATCCTGATGGTGAACATGGTCAAGCAATCGGAAGGTGTGTGTACTGCGGAAATTCATTTACTAAACGGTCTAACAGGCAAGAGTTTTGCTTGAATTGCCGTGAACAACGAACCCGAAAAGTTAACAGCGAACGGCAACGCAAAAAATATTGGGAAGACAAGGGCAAAATCCTCACGATTTAGGCACTAAAAAAGCCTTTAGTGGCGCGGGTTTGCGGAGTCGGTTTTTCGGTGGTGAGTATGTTTACACCTAAAACTTGATTTATGACCTCTAAAGCGTGAGAAAACAACAAAAACAAGGGGGATAACTAATGCGTACTTCAACACGCAGGAAAACAAATCGCTCCATTAGCCCAGCGGTTATTGTACATACCGCTCAGCCAGTTGAACAACAATCTGATGCAAGCCAGCTTATTCAGCAGTTGGCCCAAGCATTACTCCAACAGCAGCAGGTGCGGGCGGTCCAGCCAAAGCGCAATGTGCTAACCGTAGAGGAAGCATGGGAAGAGGTGTTTGAGTGCAAGATTAGCAAGTATAAGCTGTACCAGTTACTTAGAAATGGGGAGTGCCCTAGCGTAAAGATCGGGTCAAAGTATATTCTCCGTCGTGATACTTTAGAGGTATGGCTGCGGCAACGGGAGCAGGGATATCAATAATCTTCAATTCTCCTGGATGACTCATGAAAGAGAGGTGGTGATGTGAAAGGGTGGATAAAGCTTCATCGGTCGATACAAAATCATTGGCTTTACCAGGAAAGGAGAGTATTCAGTCGATACGAGGCGTGGTTAGACATGCTAATGATGGCTAATCACAAAGATAATAGAGTCGTACTGGGGAACGAATTCTTGGATGTTCAACGTGGTCAATTCATTACTTCAATCAGAAAATTATGCGACAAGTGGGGATGGTCAAAGACAAAAGTAACTCAATTTTTAAAAATGCTCGAATCCGACGAAATGATTGTCTATTTTAGTGACACAAAAAAGACAGTCATAACCATTGGGAAATATGGGTTTTATCAAGCTGGTGAGGACAACGAAAAGACAGAAGAAGGACACATAGAGGACACGGAAGAGACACGAAAGTCCACAAACAAGAATGATAAAGAAACTAAGAAAGAAATATATACTCCTCAATTCGATGAATTTTGGAGTGTGTATCCAAGAAAAGTTTCAAAGACAGATGCAGTAAAAGCATGGAACACATTGATTAAATCTGGCACAAGTATTGACGAGATCATAACAGCGACAAGAAACTATGCTACTGAATGCCAGAACAAAGAGATGCAGTTCATCAAACATGCTGCTACATTTCTGAAAAATGATCGTTGGAAAGATTATCTGGAAGCAAACGGGCCATCGACGTATAAAGCACGGAAAGCAGATCCAAGAGAAAAGGACATCGCACTGCAACGCTGGATTATGGCGGGAAGAGATCCCGAACAATTCAATTGGAAAGATGAGTAGAGACGAGGTGAGCGTTTGCAGACGCGTATCAGTAAGACCACCTTCAAAAGTGTTGAGGACCTGCTTAAAAAGGCGCAATTTCTTAAATACATCAATCTTGTGGGCGTGATGGAGGACAAGAAGGCAGCGGATGACATCGTCCAGCAACGTAAGTAGTTCGTTGACCGGATCGAAAAAGCAGTCGGATTTCTTGCTCCAAAAGAATTCCAGTTGATAACAGAACGCTATCTTTCTCAGGATGGGAATTATGTCAAAGATTACGAGGTTTATGAGGCCATGCAGATCAGCGAGTTCACATATTACAGGTTTAAAAGTAGAGCATTTGAAAAGCTTGCTGACATTCTAGGCATTGACTCCGTACTTCCAGACTCTCATAGCTGCCCTGTTTGCAGTCGAGGTGTTCCCAGTGAAAGGGGCTGATGCATTACATAGAGATGAACAAAAAGCAATACGCCAATCTGTTGAGTCGCTTCTTGGGAAGTATAGGCTTTGTAAATACCTAATTCCAGAAGACGGCCAATTCATTAGATCAAATCATGATATCGAATCACTGGAAAAGCATCGTACATTCTGTAGAAAGATTGAACAGGCTGTCAGTCAGCTACCGGATCGTGAACAATTTTTGATCAAAGAAAGGTATCTAGGTGTCAATACCGATTATATCACCGACTATAGAGTGTATCGCGATCGTTTCGATCTACCGATCAGCGAGGGCACTTATACCAAGATCAGGTGGAGAGCTATGTACAGTTTGTCAGTGCTGCTAGGACTTACAGAGTACCAATAAATCTATGAAAAGGATGATTGAACATGGAAAAAGCTAATCTGATAGATATGGTTACAGGGATCACTTGCGAAGGTGAAAACATCTCGTTTGATGATTTTCTGATTCAAATGTCAGGCAGCGGCGAGATTTATGAAGGGTACATTGGCGAACTAATAAGTGTTGCAAGTACTGGGGATGTTGAGTGGCACGAGGTCTGCGATTATTTTGTGCCGATTGTAAGGGAAGTCCTACTAGAAGCCGTTCAAGAGGATGACAAAGCTATTTTTATTGGGTTAGCAGAGTCTATCAGATTTGCTTGGAATCGGTTGAAGGCGAAACAGAATGCGTTAAAGGAAGCAGATCGGGAGTTTATCTTCAACGAGGAAACACCAGATTTGGCACATGTTGTGGAAAATTTGTTCCACTATCTTAGGGAAGGATGGGAAATCAAAGAAACAGTCTTTTGCGCTGCTGGAGATACCCGTGTTGTGATTAGCAAGAAGGACAAGGAGGTATGGGCTCATGAACCGCAGCAAGCGAGCAATTTGGTTAGCCGTTAATTCCGAACATGGAGATCGCCTGATTCAAATCACACGAGAACATACCAGACTGGCCCGGGATTTAATCGTAGATCGCTATCGACTGTCGGATGAGGAGGTGGAGATTTACAAAGCACGGATTGAGCAGCTACGTGTGGAGCGTGAAAGCATCTTGGATCAGTTTGCGGATAAGGAACTGCATGCAAATGAATGACTCATTTCAGCTCTGATTAGCTAGGCTCGTGAAGAGGTATCAAAAGCCGTCCACGAGTACGAAGGAATTAAGTAATATCAAGAGAAGCTGCTGCTTCTATCGGGTAAAGAATTCAAAAAATTGAGCGAACAATGGCGCGATTACAACGAGAAGCAAATTACTTCACCGAAGAGATAAAGCGATTGAAGTTAGAAGAAGCTGAATGCACATGAAGGAAATCACGATCAAACCGTTTTTTTCAAGCTGGTATTGATCGCAAGGCATATTTAGTTGATGCGTCGTATGCCATATGTAGTGACGGCGAGCTTGCATCGCTGGTTGAAATTATACCAACGGACGATCCAGGCATCTACAGACAGATGGCTGCTTACAATCACATTGACGTAGCTAAGGCGGGGCGCTCAAAAGCGACATTGGGAAAGGTGGTGAAAGAGCTCAAGAAAATGTCGGCGTATACCCTACTTACAGAGCACTTCGACAGGACTGATAAAACGTTTTTCATCAACGAGAAGAGGAGATGACCGTGATGGACGACAGAAAGACGGTTTGCGTTGAGAAAATGATCATCGTCATGAAATCCCAGGGAATGGATGCGAGCATGATTGAAGGATTCTTGCAAGACGTTCGGCAAGAAAGAAAAAATGCCCCCACTACTGCGAATAGCGAGGGTATCCAAAACAATAACGTAGCTTGAAACTAGGTTATTCTTCCGAACTTGATTTTATAACACTGCAGCCTATGAGCGCTAGACAGATTTCAATTCCGGTTTCACCCAATTAAAACAAAGGAGAGATACAGATGGTTGGAAATAAATCGTTACAGCAACATGTTGATGAGTTTTTGGAAAAAGTGAATGAGAGGGAGGGAAAGATCCAATCAAAAATCGAGGAACTGGAATCTCAACTGGAGGCCCTCATGGCTAAAGTTAAAGACCAGACTGCGGCCATGATTGAATTAGAAATGGCTGGCGATAATGCTGGAGCCGAAAAGATTCTGAAAAACATTCGGCAGATGTATTTACAAATCGATGAAACTAAATACCGTATTCAAGAATATCAGGCTCAGTTTGGAAAAAATCAACAATATGAAAAGAGCTTGGACAAAGTGAAAGCTGCCGCAATTCAAGCTAAAAAGGCTCGATCTGAGAAAATGACCAGTCTTGAGAAACAAAAAAAGGAATTGGAACGGCAAATAGAGGAACTGAAGAATAAAAGAAATCAAGTCGGTTTGGATTGGCAAAAAGCTTATTACACGAATGTTGAAATGAGTTTGATTAATCTTGTATCTTACATTGACGGAAGAGCACGGATGTTGTCACATTCAGAAAAAGAGACCATGCTACGTACCTGGATCGATGGAGAGTCAATAGAAAAGTACTTTAGCAAATAACAGGAAAAGCAATACACAGGGCCTAACATAACAGTAAGCAACACCGAATCGACAATGAGATATGGGAGTGAAAAAATACGAATAGATGGGTAGAAAATCAAAAGAGAGTCAAAGAGTTAGAAAGGCTTGGAGTTCCACTGAACCATATTGTCAAAGCTGCTATTAAAGAATTAAGGAATGAGGAATATATTGACGTAGATCGTATTAGATGTGAGTACCACCTTAGTGGAGTTGATGCAATTGTAGCAGAGGCAGAAAGGTTACTTAACCGTCAAGGAAGAAGATGAAGGTAACTTGGAAAATCAGCTCAAAGATTTGGAATTCCAACGTTTGAGAATATCTTTAAATGAATAGGTACAAAGCAACAGGCTGTTTCTGTAAGCAGTCTGTTGCTTTTTTTGAAGTCAAGCCGAAGCAACTACGACCGTCAGTAAGTAGAAGTAAGTGGGGTGAATAGTCAAATAGTAACAGGAAAAGACTTCCTTTTTGTCGAATTGTAAAACAATTAGGAGGGATGTTAGATGCAATTTACTATTAACGTCATGAATCTTATAAATATTTCTCATCGATTAAGCAAAGATGGTGAATTCAAATCGTTTCAAGGAGATCGTAAAACAGTAAACGAAGAAGACTGGACATTCACTACGCATTTTGAAGCTGAACAATGGTTATCACAATATGATGTAGTAAAGGTGGGGGATAGGTCACTGGTAACAAATCCAGTAGCCCACAAGGTAGGGGAACCGTATTTAACTATCAGGGCGCACAGAACTTCGAAACCTGAGAAAAAGTATTTTACGAAGGAAGAAGTAAGAGAGCAGCTAGTGAATGGAGATGACGAACAGCACAATGTATTGATTGTCGATTGGAATGGGAATGTTAAACTGGTACCGTTTAACGTGGGGCGGAAAGAATATGCTGTAAGATATGAAAGCTTCCAAGCTGGAAATGGTTACGTAGGAAGAGGTAGTTCGCTAAATCATTTTGACAGTACATATTCTGCACTGTTAGAGGGTTGGCTTTTGCACTTGAAAGCACATGATAGTGTTTATCGTGATTACTCTAGCGATAGAAAACTTGAAGAAATCATTAAAGACATTGAAGTTGCTTATAACGAAATTTAATCAATTCAGCACCCACATGGTGCTTTTTTTTACTCCAATCCTGGTTGCTACATGTCGACCACAAAATGCAGCTCATACTTGATAACCGGGCAACCGTGACCACAACGGCTAAAGGTTTGGATCGTGGCTCCCTCACGCGGGAAGAATGGTTGATTTAAGATAGACAAGCTCTTAAAACTTCCTCAAAATGGTATTGAGGAGGTGGATGAGAATTGTCCTTTGACAGTGGGCCTTTTGTTGATGTAATGGTGCTGCTGCTTTTCATAGCGTTTGCACCAGCAGGGATATTTTTGGTTTACGGAGTATATCGGAAATGGTCAGTAATAATACTCGGCCCAGTAACTTTCAGTATATTTTCTATCGGCGCTGTATATTGGTGGATGAATCACTTTGAACCATTCTTCACCGGACATTGAATTAGCACCCACGCGGTGCTTTTTCTTTTGTCTGAAATGAGAATATATGCTCGTGGGCCTCGGTAATTTCCCGATATATTTCCCGAGAAAAAGGGGTAACAGCAGGAGAATGGCAAGAACACTACTATACCAAGGGTTTATCCCCTATCATTTTTAGAGGGGTAACAGCAAAGTAACAGCAAACGGATATAAACAATAATGATAAGAATGATAATAAATAAAAGATATACTCGCGACATGTCACTCGTATTGAGAGTGGCATTTTTATTTCAGAGATAGGTGTGGGAGAGAATTGGTATCTAAGTTGAGACACCTACTGATGATATGCAGCATCGTGTTACTACTCTATGGATGTGGTACAAGTAGAGAGTTTCTGGTAGTGAAGTATAACGACCAAGGCCAGGTAATCACGAGCTACCATGTAAAAGGATTTCAGCCGACAAAGGATGAGGATGGAGTCTCTTTCTTCATGATGCAAGATGGACAGCGGCTATTCATACAAGTCAGTGGCAATGTAGATGTGATCGAAGTATCTGGCGATGTACAAGCCGTATTGAAGAGGTTAGGAGTCAAGGAAGGGTAACACCCTTGGCTGGCAACAAAAAGCTCTTGATAAGGCTACAGATGCTTGGAAACTAGGTTCAAATATTTTTACGGGTCCTTCTGGAAGCCGGGAAGAGTGCGGGTAGAGCGAGCCCCGAAATTGCGCTAGTTTTATTTTCGGAAAATTACTTTCGCTTTTGCTTAACCCGATCCTCAGAGGGGGCACTCTCAAAATTTGGCTTCATCTGATGACCCGAAAATCGGCACCACTACAAAACGAGCTTAAAACGAAAGTGAGGTGGGAAAATTGGCGAAGCCAAAGGCGAAACCTGAGAAGCTTCAAGATAAAGAAATACTGACGTCTGAACTGGCTGCAATCGTAGGGAAGACTCCCCAATGGATACGCCAATTGACGAGAGATAATGTGCTGAAGCAAGTGAGCAGGGGCAAGTACAGTCTTGGAGAGGCGGTTCAGGCGTATTGTGAGCATGTATTCGGCGGAAAAGAATAGGAGCAGAAGCCGCGACTGATCGATTTCAAAACCCAGTATGAGAAAACCAAGGCCGAGAAAGCGGAGTTGGAGCTGGAGCAAATGAAAGGTAGTCTCTATGCAGCGGCAGACGTAGCTTCGTTATCGTCAGAGCGGGCAAAAACGGCCGTCACCATCGGGCTGATGGCGGCGCTGAAACGAAAGGGACACATCGTGCAAGGGTTCAAATGCGGGCCTGACTGCATCGATCCAACGTACCATACGGCTGTCACCGGAAGGGCTTCGCGCAATCTCGACAGCTACATGCTCCCTCACGATACGGTCAAGGAGATTTTCGTCTGGGGTAGTGCGGGCGCTGACATCTCGATCATCGAGGGCGTCATGGGCATGTACGACGGCAAGAAGGCGATCCTGATCGACTCTCCGGTGTTGCTCGTGGTGAATTGCCAGAGCATGACGCGCAGCGTGGCAGCTATCATCAAAGGCTTCCAGCTGCTGAATCCGGGGGCGCGCATCGCAGGAATCATCGCCAACAAGGCTGGCAGCGAAGGGCACTACAAGCTCATCAAGGCAGCCATCGAGCAGGAGTGCGGGATTCCTGTCGTCGGTTATTTGATGCGGGAGAACGAACTGGGGATACCTGAGCGTCATCTCGGGCTCGTGCCGTCGGTAGAGCGGGGAGAGCTTGCGCCGCTGTTTGTGCGGCTGGCACACTTGATCGGCGAAACCGTCGACCTGGACCTGGTCTGGGAGCTGGCAAAGGCAGAGCCGAAGCTGTTCGCTCCGACAGCCGCACCCGAGCGTGTAACGATTGTTGTGGCGAAGGACCCGGCGTTTCACTTTTACTATCCGGAAAACCTGGAGCTGCGGGAAGGATACGGCGCGAAGCTGCGCTTCTTTTCGCCGCTGGCGAATGAGACGGTTCCGGCAGAGGCGGGCGGCTTGTACATCGGCGGCGGCCATCCAGAGCGGGTTGCCGACGCTGGCGGAGTGCGGCGGGTTCATGTTTTTGACGGAAGCGATCGTCACGACGGAAGGCGACAGCTACCTGATGGTCGGACTGATCCCGGGCAAGGTGACGAGGCAGAAGAAGCTGGCGGCCTTGGGCTATCGCTAGGTCTGCGGAAAAGCAGGCAACTTCCTGCTCGGCACAGAGGATGTGGCCAAAGGGCACGAGTTTCACTATTCGACGTACTAGGCGGATGCCGTGCTGCCCCACGCGTATGAAACGAAAGGCTTGCGCGGGACGAAGCCAGAGGGCTACGCCCAGGGAAATCTCGTCGCAGGCTATACCCATCTGCACTTTGGCTCCTGTCCGGAGCTGGTGAAGCGGTGGCTGAGCCTGTGCGCGGAGGTGGCGGCTCGTGCCTAAAGCTCTCCCGCTGATGGTTCAGGGAACCAGCTCAGACGCAGGGAAAAGTTTGATCGCAACGGCACTTTGCCGCATTTTTGCGCAGGGTGGCTACAAGACGGCTCCGTTCAAATCGCAAAACATGGCGCTGAACTCCTTATGTCACGCTGGACGGGAAAGAAATCGGGCGGGCGCAGGGCGTTTAGGCGGAAGTGGCGGGCATTCTTGCCACGACCGACATGAATCCGATTCTGATCAAGCCGACGCGGGATTCCGAGTCGCAAATCGTGGTGAACGGCGAGCCGTATGCCAACTTGAAAGCGATGGCGTATCGCCAGGAGTTTTACGAGGAAGGACTGCGGCGCAGGCGTGGGCCAAGTTCAAAGCCGATGTACAAGCAGCATTGAAGTCTAATCCACAGCCACAAAGCCTGTGGACAAGTTTTGTAAACGCCAATCAAAAAGTTGACCATTTTTGGGGCGAACGCTCATCTTCGAGTTGACCACCTACGATGCTTCATTTCATACAAAGTAGCATTTTATTTCCTGCACCAATGATCGTCAAGGATAAAGGGTAAACCCCTTGCTACGCAAGTCCTTGACGATCCTCGGCTCAGCAAAAACGTTTGCTAATAGGTGTGAAAATGATGATGTGTGTTCCGTCTTACAGGTGGGTAACTTTATGTTGAGCAAAGTGGTCAACATTTTGGCGAGCGTTCACAAAGTTTGACAAAGAATCGGCAGAAGAAGTAATCGCGATTCTCGGCTCGGTCTGGATGACGAGCAACAACGGGTCAGGAGTGAGGGAAGCAGCTCACTACGCCGCGAACGCTTTACGTGATGCTTTAGGTATCCAGAAATAATGACTAAGCCCTCCTTGGGAATAATCCGGGGAGGGCGCTTGTACTAGAAAGATACCAATATTTCGTTAACCGCACGCATTTGAATTGGTTGTAATTGTCTATATTCATTCAAAATATCTTCATAAAGGCTGCCTTGGTACTTTGGAGCTTCTATTGTGACGATTACAGCGTAGTCCATACGATCATTTCCACCATTACGTCCCATACCATGAAGGACTAAAAAAGGATTTTTTAATGTTGTAGCACGCATTGAATCCCATTTTTGAACAACCGTGTCCCATTTTAACTCACCGCGGCGCGCTTGTTCGGTTTGGAAGGTTTTAGGACTTCTGGAAACAGGTAAAGTGCTTTTCTGCCATCCTTGATCAATAAGCCGTCGTATTTCGTCGGCATCATTTTCGGTGTGTCTAATTAAGCTTTTTCCTTGGAGAGAATAGCGATATTTTTGGTCATGCGGATATAGTGTATCTTCAACTGCAGACTCTGTGTAATCTTCTACATGAAGAGGATTTGCTTTGGACAACACTGCAATGGTGTACTTTAGATTAATCATGCCGGCATCCCGGGCATTTATCGGATAAGGTATCGGGAGTTTAGCATAATGCGTAGGTAGAATTGAACTACTGTAAAGTAGAGTAACGTGTTTATCGGTACAATTCATTATTTGCTCAACTGTCTGATCAATAAACCCATAACCTAACTCATTGCAGACATCTCTTTGATTGCTTGCACTATGGATTAATAATGCCCGAGCAATTAGTGGATTGAATCTATCGCAACGACCGAGGATTTCTCCAGCCATTCCTGAAATTATTGGTGCTGCAAAGCTCGTCCCCATACTTAAATGTTTATGTCCCTGAGTGGTTGAAATAAGATGAATTGGTCTGTTTTCATCGCCGCCAAAAGCAGTTAGATCAGGCTTTACTTTGCATCCTTCTCTTCCTTGCCCAATACAACTGTATGACGCTCTAACTATCTCACCAGTTGAATAATCATAAGCAAAGGCGCCAACACCAAGACCATTTACTATATCTGCAGGTGCTTGTATTCGGTTGAATGGTTCCATTAAATCACCGTCATTACCAACGGCAACAACAAAAAGCTTTCTATAGTTCCAGGCTAAATCATCCAGAACGTAGGTGAATCTGGAAATATCATCGTCAAGGATTGGGCCATGCGGACCAAAAGACAGGTTGTACACGCTAATATCATGTCTTGAGGGAACTATATTTTCAATAATATCAATAGCTTCATACAGTTCATAATCACTAGGATCAGTTAAGGGTAGAACACGAAAGCTTTCAACCGACACAAGAGGTTGTGGAACTTGTGATCCTGCGCCATAACCGTTTAATGGACCATATAGGATACATCCAGCTACTGCTGTACCATGTGCAATTCCTTCAGCAATCGGTTGAGTGTCTAATACAATATTCTCAGTTACGTGATTTAAAAGTAATGAGTTCGTTGTATCAACCCCACCATCAAACATTCCAACCTTTATAGTTGATCTGGAGTTTCCCGAGGCTGGTGCAGGTGCATTCGGGACAATATTAACAGTCCTCATTTCAGGAAAGGAGCTAATTCTAATAGGGTGAGCAGTCCTCAACGGATTAAAGTCATTAATAGCCTGAAGAGCTTGCCTATTAAGAGTTGCACTGATGAAGGTCGGACCGTTTGCATAGTTTTTGACTCTTAATGATTCTGCTGGGACCCCATTTTCTACAAGTATTTGGGTGAATTTATTTATAGCTATAGCTGTATCATCCTCGAATGGATGAAGCACCATTTCGACCTTTCCATGACTCCAGTCATCATCGAAACCAACAATAACTTCTTCTGGTGATAGTAATGAGATGTCTTCTATCTTTTGAATATCTTTTCTAAACGAGTCAGTTAGCGAAATTTCTGATTGGTCTAAAATCTGCTCAAGTTTTGTAAGATTTGACATGGTCGCACGAACGAAGTGCATTTTACTGTAAAGAGTTTCATCAGAATCTTCTTCTGTATAATACCAACGACGTGAACCGATATTTTCAACATTAACATCACGGAAAAAGGTGTTTGGAGTATAAGATTTTGCCAGAAATTTATGATGTAACCTGATAGTTACAACGATTTCATCTAATCTTTTCTTCTCTGGGATCAGATTGATTGAACGTTTAAGGTTTATAACTTGCTGCTTAACCCTGTCACGCGCCTCTGCATAGGTACGAGGATAGGCAACCTCCCCTCCACTTGGGCCTGGTCTGACAGGCTCAATCAAATTTTCACCGTAACCCAAAATTGGTAAAAGACGTTGCTGATCATCAGACATCTCTAGTCCTCCTTAATTTTTAAGTGATGGCTTAATGTAGATGGGCTGATGCCAAGCCAGCTTGCGATTGTTTTTTGAGTTACCTTATTTCCAAGCAATTCTTTTGCTGCCTTGGCAAATAAACTGTTAAATTTGCTGTCGTCAGTTACTGATTTAACTTGGCTAATTATTGCCTCGATCGGCTCGCTACCATCTACAATTACTTGTCTAATTATTCTCTCTGAGAGCTGCGATATATCAGCTGCGCTGCATCCTTCAGTAACCTTAGCGAGAACCTTAATAAAACCGTCATCAACTGTAGCTAAATAAGAATTTAGATAGTGTTCCCAAAGCACTTCACGGGCGCTTACATTTGGGAGCCCCATCTCAATTGCTCGATCAAACCTTCTCCAGATAGCCTTATCTAACATATCTGCGTGATTTGTAGCAGCTACAACAATAGAATGACTTGGCCAGTCTTCCAACTCTTTAAGGAGAACATTAACAATTCTTTTTAATTCTCCAAGATCCGATGGATCATCTCTACGTTTTGCAACTGCGTCAAACTCATCAAGAAAGAGGATAGAAGGGGTGCTTCTGGCATAATCGATAACCTTTTTTAAATTCTGGCCTGTTTTTCCGAGATAACTTGAGATTGAGGATGCTAAATCTAAAGTTATTAATGGAAGGTTTAACTTATGAGAAAGCAAAGAAGTTAAAAACGTCTTCCCAACTCCTGGGGGACCGTAAAGCAGTAGACTTGTCGGCGGTTTTACACCTGATGCAAGCAATTTTTCAGCCATTTCACGCTCGCGAATGAACCTTTCTATAAGCTGGGAAACTTCGTCGCTTAGAACTACTTTTGGCTCCACAGCAATAGGTTCTTCTACACGAGCCAATGACATAAATGTGTCCCTGTCCGTTGGAGGAGGATCAATGCCTACTGATCGTGTTACAGCTGCTCCTACCCCGTGGTAAGAAATTGCTTTTGCGATCTCTTCTGCAATATCAGGGTAATCTGTCTTTAGCTTTCGGATCAGGGTGAGCGAAGAAGATTCAACTGTTCGCATGTCGTTTTCTAAAGAAGCGCGTATCAATTGCGGGATCATGCTAATTATTGACTTCATAATTTCGAACACCTCTTGTTAATCGTTATATATCGAATGGTGTAATTATAAGTAATACGAAGGGTCAAGTCAAATTAAATTCGATGTATATGTTCGTTTTGTGTTTTGTCTAATTTTAAAAGTAAATGTATCTCTCTATGTTGCAATTAATAAAGTGTTCGCATATTACGCAAGCGGGTGTTCTTGTTTAGAGACGGAATCATGCAAAGGGAACAGCAAAGACATATGGCATCAGGTCAGCTTGATAAATTCATCTTCCTTGAGTGTAGAGGTCAAACAAGTAGACGAACGCTTCTGCTGCTATCTGTCAATGAGCATTCCGTCAAAGCTTACTGTTTATCACGACATCATATCGCGTCTTTAAAATAGAAAACATTCCGGCAGTACTGTTTATTGACGAAGAGAGCCAGTGGGTATCGATCAATCAGATTGTCAATTTAAAGACCTAAAATTATTATAAAAAGTGTGGATTGATTGACGGCTTTCACAGATGCAAATCAAAAAAAGATTTCCCATTTACAATTGAATTCTGATTGGCTAAAATCTCTTTGATGTGGTAGAAAAGGTGAGTGGCGGTTAGAAGGAGATTGTTTAATGAAGGATATCCTTTCAAAACTCTTCCTAACTCTCTTCACAAATAGCTTATTGTCATGGTTAGAATTCTTTAAAGTCAATTCCTCTATCATACTGAACGTGTTGCTGGTATTGTATAGGTAGACTTCCTGGCCCTGGCACCAGTAGTCATTAACGTAAATTTGTTGCATTTTTAAAGTAATAGGGAATCACCACCACACAAAATAATAATCAATATCCGCCGAACAAACCTTTCAGGGGATTCCCCTGGCGGATATTAAATAAAAATATGTAGTAATACAAAGCGAATTTACCTGCCTCAGCATTAAGCCGAGGCGGGTTTTCCATTTTCTTTGGCTGCCATTCTCGCTTCAACTCTAGCCTGCGCTTTTCGTGCAACTTCTTCGGCGGCCGAGGCTTGTGCTTCTTCTGTCTTGGCCGCAAACCATTCATTATCAAGGGAGGCATAACAAGCGCGTTTGCCTTGGATAAATCGCGGACTTCTTTTCAGGGGCGTCCGTAACGCTTTACGCTCTGCTGCCATGCGTAGCTACGTGGCGGGACCATGTCGGCAATAAATGCCGGGCAGTCTGCCTCTGAAGGCAGCCGAAGCTTATTAATGGCGACATGCTTATCCAGGAGGGCATCGTAAAGAGACTTCGCATCGTCGTAGGGCTTAAGAGCATGGACGAAGCGAGACAACTCGCTTAAACGCTCGGTCTTGTAGCTGGTGATACGGACATCCCCATTCATAAGTGCTTGGGCAGTTGCTCCCATTTGGTCTATGGAATGGTTCGTACACAGCTGTTTAACACGGTACTTACGGGATTCGACAGCCGTTTCGCTTGCCCGGTCCTCTAACCTTATGCGCTTCGTCCCACCACTTTAAGCATGACTTGCGGTCGGCCTGGTCGCTGTCAATCCGGCTGTAGATATTGAAGTTTATAATATCGTTGAAGAAGCCCAGGATTACGTCCTGGTACTCCAGCCAGGCGTCAAATGATGATTGGATACAGACGACATGACCGTATACGCCGCCTTCTGAGTTATCCATGATGCGGCGCAGGAAGGTCGCGTACGACGTCGGACTGCGCTTGGACTTCTGAGCGCTTCAGCAACTCCTAGCGGTACGCAGGCGACGTCAGGGCTAGTTCCAGGCAACGCGACTACAGCAGCCAGAGGAGTGGAGCGTGGAGGCTGCCTTATGTACTGGGAACATACGTGAGGTAAAAGGGGAATCACCACAATTATCGAAGTAATGTGTTGGGGGTATCTTTCATGAATGAGATAAAATCGTTTTTATTTCAAGCTGTTGAACAACCTCATCCAAATGCGACCTATATTTGGAATTAGGAAATTAAACTTGCAAAAGGCATGGATGGCAACTATCTTGGTTTTGCTCAAAAAGCACTTCGTCCACATTCACACACACACGGCTGGGTCGACACTAAAACCGACGATTTGCATACAGCTCTCGAGCATATGAAGGAAGTCTGTGAGAGTAAGACACGTTAAGCACCCAAGCGGCGCTTTTTCTCTGCCTTCAACCGTGTTAATGTAAGACAAAAACAGGTGAACAGAAATGAATCACAATTTCCTATCAGAAAAACAAATCTCAGAGATTGAAGAACGCTTAAAGTCCATGCAAAAGATGATGATGATAGATGTAGATGCGCTGATTAAAGAGGTACAGGTATATCGGGAGCTTTTTGGTGACAAAGAAAAGGAGAAGATGTATTCAACTGATCGAAAGAAATTTGATATACCGCAGATCGACGAGGAGATGCTAATGGCTTACCCTGACGCTTTGAAACCGAAGGATATTCAAAAATACTCGGTATTGGAACTGTCCAAACTTATGAATTGTTAAACTCAGGTGAATTTCATGTTGTAAGGATCGGTCGCTCATATAGGATATCGAAACGAGTTTTTCTAAATTGGTTAAAGGGACAATGAAAGCGGGAAATCTGTTGACGAATTGTTGACGAAAACCGTCAACAACTGCTATTTACAAAAAATATAGAACAACATGCGAACAGGTAATACCCTTATAAATCAAAGGTTTATCATCATGCAATCACACCTAATAACATCAGTTAGTATCCCGCATACGGGGCATGTGGAGAGTGTGGCTTTGTTGGTATATAAGGGTTTTTGATATGCTGAAACCACGTTCGGGGCGATATTAAATCATCCATTCTTCTGATGAAATCAAATCAAACGAAGGATAGTTGCTCAATTGAACCTAAATACAGGGGATTCGATAACCTTGCGAAATGCAGATTTGGTATTAATACAGCTTGCATTATCGCTTTATATTGCAGTGAAGCTTGAAATCACAAAGGTTAATTAAATGATCGTTCCGTCAACAGCCCTCCGGAGATTTCCGGGGGGATTTTTTTACCAAGAATTTGAGCGCCTCGATCTGTTCGGGGCTATTTTTATTGCCTGATGAGGCAGGGTGGAAGGTGTACATGGAGGGATTTTACAAGGTAACGTTTGCAGGTGGAAGTACAACAGGTACATTCTTATTTGGTGGTTTGCCTGCGTTGCTTAGCGTCCTAGGTGCGTTCGTTATTTTCGACTTTGTAGTTGCTTTAGGTGACCAAAACTTTATTCGCGATGCAACGATCTTCTGCTATCTGGCCGGCGAGCTATTGTCAATATTATTGGGAGGATATTGAACCAAAGTTCGATAAAATAGTTGCAGCATTTGAAGCTTCATTTAGTGCAATGGCTGACGAAATTGTAGAGGCTTTTGACTATTTGTATGCAAAAGGAATAATCGACTATCATAATATCCCTAAAAGGCTGTTAAATGATGCTGGGGACGGTGTTGATTTAGGCCAGTTTGATAAGAGAGTTGATGGAAATACGAGAGAGAATGAAAAAACCGGTTGGAGTATTCAATTCAAAAAGATAGGGGCAATAAACCGCATGGTGGAAGTGCATGGAAACATAGAGATAGTAAAGGGAAACGCAAGGCAACATTAGATGATACAGGTAAAATCCTTCGTGATTAAGAAAAAGGAGGGTGTTTGGTGGAAATTGCTAAGATAGTTGAGGGTTTATGGGGAAGCAAATGGTCTCCTTCTATGGATCTGGAACCAGGTAATATGTGTGAAACTTTTCTCCTGGAACATAGCCATTTTGTAGCTGATCGCTTCCCTGAAAATAGCTTTTATCTGGATAGATTCCCATTGCAAATAAAAGATCAATCGGCTTTTGAAAAGGTGAACATTTTTTTCGACAAGACTGTGGATGATCCAAACCTGCTTTCTTTATATTTAAGAGAAGAAGAGAAATTTAAGCAGGTACTCCGTAAGCTTTGGGTGTACAATTCTGTTTGGATCGAAACAGCATTGCCTAGCGTAAACGAGGAGATAGTAGTAGATACGATAAACAGTGATACCCAAAAAATAAGGGCGAAAGAAATTCATTCACAGCTAAAAGCATCTGGAAGCAAGAGTATGAAATTAGCGAACCTGCATGATTTTGAAATATTAGTCGAGCTGGGACTCAGAGAGAAAGTTTCAACCGTGTTTATTTTTGAAAATATGAAGATTTGTGTACGGTCAAATTTTGATTTTTCTCTACCCGTGTATTCCAAAGATGAAAAATACACGCAGCTACTCCACAGGATTTGTACCACAGAGGGAATATTTTTACGCCCTTTGAATGATTGATGATGGAAGATTTTCAAAGGTTTTGAGGATTGGCTCGGATTAACAAAGCGGGTCGACACTCCCGAATGTGGAGAGTGCGGCTGTGTTGGTGGGGAAAAACTATTAGCATGGATGAAAAAGAAGCGGGCAAAGTACCGCTTCTTTTTCGATTTAATACAAGGAGCGAAAATAGCTAGAAAATAATTTTAAATAAAAAGCAAGGGAATGAATTACGCTCACTCCCTTGCTTAAAAATGTATTACTTTTTATTTCTTACGTTAATCCAACTTGCTTCCCACACATTATACGAATTGTTAGCAACTTCTTCGTACGTGTACCAATCTTCAGTTCCCCCGTTTGGATCGACCATAATTACATAGTTTGTATTATCACCAGGTTTATTGAAATAGCCATTGATGATAAGAACGTGTCCATTTCCTTTTTGCTTCTTTTTAAATACTACAACTGGTCGGCCTTTGTCGATTGATGATTTAATTTCATTCCAAGTAGCGGCTGTTGCTTTGTAGTCTCCATAAATACCTTTTTCATTTAGCTTGTCAATGAATTGGCTTTTAAAAATGGTAACGTTATCTGTGCTTCCATTTACAAACTTTGCGTATTCTGATTGGGACATTTTTTTCCATAGAGCTCCAAAAGCATCACTGAGACGGCACTCCAGCACCACTGCGATTTTTCTTGAGAAACAGGTTTGATTTTAATTTGAGGATCTGGGTAATCTTTTTTTCCAGCAAATGCAGCAGTGTTTGGTAAAAGCAAAAGAACAGCGGCCAAAAATAGAGCTAAAAAATTTTTGAATCTCAATGAAACTGCCATGGAATCTCCTCCTAATTGTCTTTTATGTAATAAATTTACTTTTAATATAATAATATCTTAAAATTACAAAAAATACAATTATATTCAACCGATTTTAATTATGGCTGAATTTTTTGTTATTTTATACTCTTCATGATTAAATACAGAAAAAATTAAAGTAGTGATTGGTAAACATGTCACAGGTTGAGTGGGTGTACGTAGTAATGATACGTGTCCGAAATAGGCCACTATAGTAAAATAAAATGAATCAGTGAGAACCTTCCACGGAGGCAAATATGGCAAACGAATCCTTTCTAGCTAACGTAAAGCTACTAATCCAAATGCACTCCCAAGGCCTCCTCGGCGGCGAAACAATGCCAGAAGATGCGCTCATCGGCGTTGTTCCTGAGAACGATCTGCCCAACGTATTAACACTGGGCATGGCCTTAAACTACCAAAGAAACTCATACACCCTATGGCAATCAATCGCACAGGCGTACCAAGATGAAAGGATCAGATGGATATTCAATCCGCATGCAGTATCCAAAAGTAGCATAGAGGAACTGCGTCAAGCACTGCTCCAGGAGCGCGTAGCCTTGCAGCCTAATCGACACCCGGAAATCTGGAAGAGCGTCTCAACCGGAATTACTCAATCTTCCTTAAAAGGTGACGTTGCCGGAATGCTAGAATCCGTTCAATTTGACATCGCCAGCTTGAAAAACATGATGCAAGTAACGCGTAAACGCGAATTTCCGTATTTGTCCGGTCCGAAAATTTTCAATTATTGGCTGTACGTAATGGAGACGTATACAGGGGTAAAGTGGAAATCCCGCGAGCTGATTACAATTGCCCCCGACACGCACATCATGAAAGCCACGGTAAAATTGGATCTGTGCTCGTCGGACGTCCTGGATGGAACGGCTGAGGACAGGAACCTTGTTGCGGAAGCATGGGAAAAGGCACTGCGTGGTAGCGGGCTGGCTCCGATTGATGTTCACACACCTTTATGGTTGTGGAGCAGGGCCGGATTTCCACCGCTGTCCGGTGACGTATCAAGGTCATGAGACACTAATTCCCAACCGTGGCATTGAAAAAGGATGTTAACAAGAAAGACACGGAATGGATCTTCCGTGTCTTTTAATAATCAGTTGTATTGCAACGGACCAGATAGCGAGTGGTCCTGAAATGTCCGGCTTTCCAGGTTGCAGGGGGATATTGTTTGTTTTTGCGATTGCAATCTTTAGTTCTCGATTAGATAGCTCTTTTAGTATTGG